>Ga0209540_10003049_pt1 | contig 11637 bp, 8 predicted proteins | sample BarGraIncu01121A_FD_184501 | JGI IMG/M metagenome (GOLD analysis project Ga0209540, IMG submission 184501) | Arctic peat soil microbial communities from Barrow, Alaska - Barrow Graham LP Incubations 011-21A (SPAdes) (version 2) | ecosystem: Environmental > Terrestrial > Soil > Wetlands > Peat... | reverse complement strand
CAGGGCATCGAACGGGCCGGACCGCGGATCACTTCGGCCTTGTAGTAGCCGCTGGCGGTCTCGGCGAGTGAGCCGGCGCTGAACGCGGGGTGCACGTCCCCCGCCGAGCGGGGAGCGACAACATCGACCAGGACGGGCCGGTGAGAAGGAGCTCACCGGCCCGTCCTGGACCATCTACTTCATTCGAGGGCGGGAGCACCGCCCTTCGCATCCCGGATCGTTGGCTTCACGATCCGGTCGGCTCATACCGCGACGGGCCCTCCCCCCGGTGCGGCCCGCACGGTGAGCGTCTTGCTGTCCTGGCTCGGCGCATACACACGGTCACCGAGGTACTTGACCTCGACGACGTAGTACCCCACGGCGAGACCGGTCGTCGGCAGCATGACGACGGCCGCGCCGTCGATCAGCGGGACCACCTGCGTGGTGCCGGCGAAGGTGACGACGATCTCACGGGTCGCCGTCGGAGCCGTCGTGTGCTCAGACTCCGCCCGCACATCCACGTTCAGCGTGAACGTGCCGCCAGCGATGATCGACGCAGGCGTGGCCTTCGCCTTCGTCAGACTGATTACCGTTCCCGGCACCACGGTGACAGCAGCCGAGTCCGACTTCGTCGGGTCGTAGACCGACGTCGCCGTGACCGTCAGGACCGAGTTGATCGCCTCGTCCAACCCGACCGTGAGCAGGCCGTCGGCGCTGAGGGTCGTCGCAGCCGACGTGGCACCCTCCAGCGACCAGGTCACCGAGTCCGGCCAGGTCACCGTGTTGTCCACCTCGCCGAACACGACATCCGCGCTGAACTGCTGGGTGTCGCCCAGCAGCACATCGGCGGTGGCCGGCGTGACCGTCACCGAGACCAACGGCGAGATCCTAATCAGCGCGGACTCCGAAGTCTTCACACCGGAATCGGTCGCGGTGACCGTGACACGCACGTGTCCAATCTTGCTCGCGGTCAGGAGTCCCTCCGGGGTCACACTCGCTTCGGCGGTGTTGGTGTCCATCGGGGCGATCTGATAGCTGTACGTCGCCAACGAGGCGTCCGGGAACAAGCTCGCGGACAGCTGGGTCCCCGAGAGCGCCTGGTCGAGCACCACGTTGGTGTCGCCGAAGTTGATCAGCGACGTGTGGGTGTTCGGGAACGCCGAGCCGGTGGCGTCGGGCGGGCCGGAGGTGACCACGACTGGGAACGTGGTCGACTTGCTCTCCCCGTTGGCCGTGGCCTTGGCCGTGATCAGCGCCGTGCCCGTGGATACAGGAGCGACGGCGCCCGTGGCGTCGACTGTCGCGACCGACGGCTCGGAGGAGGTGTACTCCACCTCGAGCGCAGGATCCAACAGACCCCAGAACGACATGTCGTGCTTGGTGACCGAGAGCTGAGCATTGATTCGGTTGTCCGGAGTGTCGAGGCTCAGCTCGGTGGCATCAGGCTGGGCCGAGACTACCTCGACCCCGGCCGTGCGTTGTCCGGTCACCGTCAGGGTCACGGACTGCAGGTCCGCATCGGCCGAACTCGGACCGGCCATGATGGTCCAGTCACCCGTGGGGAACACCTTCTTGTGGTTCACGTCATCCCAGAACCACAGGTCACCGGCGCCGATGGTGACCTGCACGGTCTCGGGGGTCCCGGCGATCAGCCCGCTCTTGGCGAAACCCTTCAACTGCTTGAGCGGCCGCTCGTTACCGTCGGCACCCACCGGGGCCTTGGCGTAGACCTCCACGACAGCCTTGCCGGGGTAGTTGGCATCCTGGTTCGAGACTGCCACCGAGACCGTCACCGACTGGTCCGGAGTGATCGTCGCAGAGGACAGTGTCGGCGTGCCGTAGACGAAGGGCGAGTAGGACAGGCCCTGGCCGAACACATAGTGCGGTTCTGCGCAATCCGGACCGACCTGGTAGTAAAGGTAGGTGCGACCGCACTTGGCACCTTCCGCCTGGGTCATCCTGTAGTCCTCGATCGCGCGGGTCGGCGCGGCCGCCGCCCCGAGCTGCGCGTCGATGTTCGAGTACCACGTCAGCGGCAACTTGCCTGAGAAGTTGGCGACCGCCGTGCGCCCATCCTCAAGCGTCACGGTGTCGTTGTAGAGCAGTTCCGCCATCGCTGTGCCCTGATACATGCCGTTGAACGACGACCAGACGATCGCGCCCACCTCCGGCAGGTCCTTGAACGTGCTGACATCGACCATCGACTTGGCCTGGATCCACACCGTGATCTTCTTGCCATACTTGGCCGCAAGCGGGGCGATCGAGTCGCGGATCAACTCAGCCTGCATGCGGGGCAGGGCCACCGTCGTGCGGTCCGTGCCCTCACCGCCGTCGTTGTTCCTGTGGCCGACGACGACCACGATGTTGTCGGCCTGGGAAATCCGATACTCGGCCGTCGCCGCGTCCGTAACCGGATCGCAGGGGTCGCTGGCGCACATGGAGGTCGTGATCGCAGTGCCGGCGGTGTTGAGGACATTGGGGAACGCCGCGAGGTGGTCAGACAGGAATGGTGTGGCAGAGCCCGCCGTCACGGCTGAAGCCGGCGACCCGGTCCGTACGGCCAACGCCTGGGCAAACGTGGTTTTGTCGGCCGAGGGCCCGGAGTAGGAGCCCGACTGGAAGGTGTTGAGGCTGCCGACGTGCCCCAGCGCGACGGTCTTGCCCGTCCCGGGGTCCGCGAACGGAAGCGTCGCGTCGGCATTCTTCAACAGAACGGGCGCCTCGAGGGCGGACTCGTGGGCGACCGCACGGTGGGCGGGTGAGGCCAGCTTGACGTTGGGATCGCCGGACGCAGAAAGCGAGTAGGACTCGCTGTTGTACGGAACGGAGGCGACAGGGTCGAACTCGCCCAGCTGGAACCGAGCGGTGAAGGCGCGGACGAGGGCGATATCGACATCGGCCTCGCTGACCAAGCCCTGATCCTGAGCGGCGGTCAGTCCGGTGGCTGAGGGGTAGTCGGCGCCCGAGCAGTCCAGATCGGTGCCCGCTTTGAGGGCCCAGGCGTTGCCGAAGGTCTTGGTGATCTGCGTCGCCCCGCCAAGCTGAACGGGATGCCACGAGTGCCCCGAGGTTCCAGTCTGCCAGACGCGTGTGATCGCGTCGCAGTCCGAGACGACGTATCCGTCGAAGCCGAATGAACGGCGCAGCAGGGTCTCGATGGTGTACCGGCTCGAGGCGGCTGGTGTCCCGGGTGTGCCACCCGGGGTTGCGTTGTCGCGGGGACTCCACAAGGTCGGGAAGTCCGAGGCCGAGGGGTATTCGGTGGTGTAGTTCTCCACCACGCCGACGGCGTTGTAGGCGCTCATCACCGACCGCGCCCCTGCCTCACCCGCAGACGCCGCGAAAGGCTGCACGAAGTACTCCATCAGCGAGCGCTCAGTGACGTTGGACGTGCCGTAGTTGCGGTTCGCCTCGGAGTTGTTCGCCAGATAGTGCTTCGGCGTGGCCACCGCCTGGATGTAGTCGTCCGGACCCGTCGGAACCGTGTCGGGCCGTGGGGAGGCGTCACCCTGCAGACCGGTGACGAAGGCGCTGGCCACCTCGCCGGTCAAGACGGGATCCTCCGAGTATGACTCATCCGCGCGCCCCCACCGGGGATCGCGGTTGAGGTTCTGGTTGGGCGACCAATAGGTCAGGCCGTGGCACGCGCCACCGGTGGGGGTTGGATTGGCCACACCCGGCGGACACGAAGTGTTGTAGGTTACGCGAGCCTCGTCGGCGATGCCGCCGGCGATCCTCTGCATGACCTCGGTGTTCCACGTCGTGGCAATCGCGGTGCTTTGGGGGTACTGCGTATAGTTGCTGTTCCCCGAAATGGTCGGGAAATAAATCCCGTGATTTGCTTCGGCCCAGTAGCCATACGACTTCACGCCAAGGCGAGTAATCGCTTTTGGCTTCGCAGCCCACGTCGCGTGGGGCTGCATGGCTCTGAACTGGTCGTACTTCTCCTCCAACGTCATGCGAGAGACCAGATCGGCCGCACGAACATTGAATGGCAGCGACGTGTCCTGGTACGCCGCCGGCGGCGCCTCCTCGGCAACGGCCGCAATCGGCATGGCAGATGCGGTGATTCCGCTTGCGACTACGGCCCCCGTCAGCGCGAGCCCCAGCCACCTGCGTCTCGAATTCCTGGTCCTTACCATTGTAGGCTTCCTCATTTGCCTATCGGTCAACTGACTTCCGATGATTTCCGAACGGCTGTCGAGCCGCCAGCGACAGCCTGTAAAGCGCTGCCCCTGATTCCCCCGTTTCGACTGCCAACCCTGTCTGCCTGCAAGCGCCCTCCCGCCTCGCCGTATCCCAGACACCAGGGACTACTTGATCGATCAGGCCACCTTGGCACCGAGGGAGGTGGGACCGGTCAGGGTCCGCCTCGCCCCATGAGTCGACCTTGTGCGACTGGGTCGCCGTCGCGTCCAGGGTGAACCCGCTGCCCGCCACCCGCGCAATCGCGGTGACCGTGTCGGTGCGGCGGCAGCGCGCCCCGGGGTGGCCGGGGCGCGCCCGCGCGTGACTTTCATGCGGTGCTCCTTCGTCAGGGGTCCTGCGGGGTGTCTCGGCGTTCGATGACGCCGAGACACCCCGCAGGACAGGCTCGTCCGTCGGTCAGCCGTTGCTCTCGGCGAACCTGTCCTTGGCCCCGTTGATCAGGTCGACGTAGCCCTGCAGGCCCTGACCCTCCAGCTCCGCGACGAAGGCGTCCCACTCGGCGAGGTCCCGGTCCCCGAGGATGAACTGCAGGGTCGCCGTGTCCACCGAGTCCTTCAGCGGGGTCCCCAGGAGCGAGGCCTGCTCCAGCTCGGCCTCGTCGAGCGGTGCCGGCGGGAAGGGATCACGCGGGGTCCTGGTCGCGAGCACGGTGTCGATGTAGTCGACGTACTCCGGCGGGTTGTAGGACTCCTTGAGTGCGCGGGACTCGGTCGCGCCGGCGAGGACGTCGATACCCCAGCCGAGGTCGATCTTGATGTCGGTCTCCCCCGTGTCCATGTTGAGGTTGTAGGCCTTGAAGGTGTACTCGGGCTTCAGCGTGATCGTGCCGTCCTCGGCCTTGGTGTACGTCTCGCCCTCCACGCCCCACTGGATCAGCTCGCGCGCCTCGGGGTTGTAGTAGAGCCAGTCGAGGAACTGGATCGTGCTGCACAGGTTGGGGTCGTCCTTGGCCTGCGAGGTGATCATGAAGCCGTTCCAGAAGTTGCGCGGCTCCACGACCTGCCCGGCGTCGCCGCCGGGGGGCGCGAGCTCGAGAAGCTCGTAGTCGGTCACGCCGGCGGCATCGAGCGCCACCGCGAACTCCTGGACCGTCCCTGCGGCACCCGAGGCGGCGAAGACCTTCTCCGCGGCGACCTTCTCGGTGACCGTGCCGCCGCCGGCATCCGCTGCGGTGAACGACTCGGTGTCGAGCAGCCCGGCCTCGACCAGGCCGTTGAAGTACTCGAGCATGGCCTTGTAGCCGTCGGTGGTCGCGGCGTACTCGAACTCACCCGCGGACTCGTTGTAGAACATGCCGTTGCCGAAGCCCCATCCAGCAACGGTGCCGAAGGCGTGCGAGGCGTAGTTGAGCATCGACTGGCCCTCGAACCCGTCAGCCAGCGGCAGGCTGTCCGGGTACGCCTCCTTGATGAGCTCGAGACCTGTCTGCAGCTCCGCCCAGGTCTCGGGGATGGGCGCACCGACCTCATCGAAGACGTCCTTGCGGATGATGAGCGTGAACGTCGGGACCGAGACCTCCTGCAGGCCCGGGGTCATGTAGTACTTACCGTCGGACTGGCGCAGGTTGTCGATCATCTCGGTGAGGTCCCACTCCTCGACGTACTTCTCGAAGTTGGGCATGTACTCGGCGTAGTCGCTCAGCGGCAGCACGGCACCGGACGCAGCGAACTGCCGCTCCTCGCCGGTGTACACGAGCGGGATCACCGTGGGTGCGTCACCTGCGCTGATGAGCAGGCCGCGCTTCTCTACGGCGTCGCTGAACGGGATGTTCGTCGTGGTGATCCGGACGTTGGTGCGCTTCTCGATCTCGTCGAAGAGCTGCCAGGTGTCCTTGATGGGCGTCTCCGGCCAGTCGGTCCAGAGCATGCTCACCTCCATCGGCTCGGGCGAGGTGAACTGCTGGTCCGCGGCGTAGTCCTGCACGGCACACTCGAGCCCGGCGGACGCGGTCTGGGTGGATTTACCTCCTCCGCCGTCGGTGCATCCGGCCAGGGCGAGAACCGAGACGGCGGTGAGTGCCGCCCCTCGGTGCAGCATCGCCGTCCGGCGAGGTCGGGCGTTCGGGACAGGGACCATGACTCTCCTCTTTGAGATCTTGCTCGAGCGTGCAGTTGCGGTAGGTGGCTGTGGTGGTCCGGGGCCCGGCACGTCGCTCACGGCGACGCGGCCGGCTCCTGCTGGTCTGCGGCGTTCTCGTCGTCGGTGCTCATGCGGGTGCCCGCCAGGTCTCGACGGGTGTCAGCGGCACGAGGTCGGGACGCACCGGCGAGGTCGTGATCGTCGTCCGGTGGCCGCTGCTCGCGGCCTCGAGCAGGCCGGACATGATCTCCATGTGGACGAGCAGGTAACCGTAGGCACCGTTGCCCATTCCGACTCCTCCGTCATGCGGCCCCGTCGCCGCGAGAGATCGATCGCGCGGCGAGCATGGACGAGGCTACGCCCGTTGTCCAGCAACAGATGTGAACGCTGCCAATCGTTTCTACATCGCAACACAGCCGTGCGTTGGGGGTAGGCCTGCGGGGGAAGCGAGCGCTCACGCGGCCGTCAGCGCACCCGTCCTGTCCGAGCCGGACCACCGTCGCTGCGGTGACGGCACGAGGGTGCGAGAGTCGACCTGACCCGAGGAGGCTCCATGCAGATCGCGTTGCCGTTCACCGAGGCGCTCGCCCTGGCCGCGACGGCCGGACCGCTGCCGCCCATGGTGCGGTCGGTCCGCGCCGAGGGGTCGACCGTGCACGCCGAGGTTGACCTCCGCCAGGTCCCGTCGGCGTCGGGCGCCGCGCGGCTGGCCTTCGCGGCGATCGGCACCGTCGAGGTGCAGGCCCGGCTGATCGACATGACGCACGGCACCGCGACGGTCGAGGTCCGGGCCGAGGCCCGCGGGCTGCCCGCGCACAAGCTGCTCAGGCACCTCAGCGGGATGATCACGGCCGTCCTGCGCGAGCGCGGCCTGCCCGAGGACCTGGTCGAGGTCCAGCAGGGCGTCGACGCACCCCTGCTGCTGATGCACGTCCAGCGCGCGGTCGACGAGCGGGTCGAGGGGGTCGTGGTCACCGGCCTCGGGCTGCGCGACGCCGTGATCTACGCCGAGGTCACGATCGGTGCGGTCCGGCTGCACTGAGCAGCGCCGTCTCGCTAGGCGTCCGTCGCCGAGGGTATGTCCGCGACCGATGGCGCGTGCGTGGCGGCCCAGCTGGAGAGCAGCTGCAGTGCGTCGCTCGTCGGGGATGCGGGCTCGGCTGAGAACGCGATGAGCTGGAGCCCGCGGTCGTTGCTGAGGTCGAGAGCCTCGTAGGCGAGGTCGAGGTCGCCGACGATGGGGTGTGTGATGGCCTTGGTGCCGGTGCGATGCTCGCGGACGTCGTGCGATGCCCAGAGGGTGCGGAACGGGTCGCTGCAGGTGGCGAGCTCGCCGACGAGGTCGCTGAGCTCGCGGTCGTGCGGTGCGCGGCCGGCTTCGCTGCGGAGGAGCGCCACGAGCTGCTGCGCCGAGTCGTCCCAGTGGCGGTAGAAGCGGGGGGCGCGGGGATCGAGGAAGAGGAAGCGCCCGAAGTTCGCGGGCCTTCGGGGGTCCACGTACATCTCGGAGAACAGGGCGCGGCCGAGCGCGTTGGTCGCGATGACGTCGAGGCGCCCGTTCTGCACGACCGCTGGGACGTCATGCATGGCATCGAGGAGCTGCTGCACGCCTGGCCGCACCGTCTGTGCTCGTGGGCGGGGCTTGCGTCGACTCGGCTGGGCGCCGTCGTTCGCCGCTCGCACGAGGTCGTGCAGGTGGGACCGTTCCGCGTCGTCGAGCTGCAGCGCTCGGGCGATGCCCTCGAGCACCGACTCGGAGGCGCCTGTGGCGTTGCCGCGCTCGAGGCGCACGTAGTACTCCATGCTCATGCCCGCGAGCAGCGCGACCTCTTCGCGACGCAGGCCCGGGACGCGACGACGGCCGCCGAAGTCCGGCAGGCCGACGTCGCTCGGGGTGAGCCTGGCCCGTCGGGTGGTCAGGAACTCGCGGATGGCGTTCCGGATGTCCATGACCTCGACGCTAGGCCACGGGTTCGACTCCTAGGGACGTGCTCGAGTCCCGGGTCAGTCGAGCGACGCCCGCTCGCCGTCGATCGCGGCCGCCGCGCTAGAGAGTTGTCCCGCGTCACCTGCCCGATCACCGAGATAGCCCGACTCGGACGCACCCTGCGCCAGTGGAAACACACCTACCTCGGCTACTTCACCACCGATCGCTCCAGCAACGGCGGCACCGAAGCCATCGGCATCATCGAGCTCCACCGACGCATCGCCCGCGGCTACCGCAACCGCGACAACTACCGCCTCCTGCTCGCCGCCTCCGGCACCCGACCCTGGAGGGCCAACCACGCATAGATCCGAAGAGCCGACAAACCGGCGCTACGGACCCTGGAGTGGGTGCACCGCCGGGAGAACCTCGTTCTCTGCGGGCCGTCCGGGACCGGCAAGACGTTCCTGCTCGAGGCCCTCGGCCAGCACGCCGTCGAGCAAGGACTACGCGTGGCCTGGTTCACCCTCGAAGACCTCGGCGTCCTCCTACGACGCCACCGCGCCGACGACTCCGTGACCAAAGCCATCGACCGAGTCCTGCGCGCCGATCTCGTCGTCGTGGATGACATAGGGCTCCTGCCGGTTGCTCAGGACGCTGCCGAGGGCCTCTACCGACTCGTCGACGCCGCCTACGAGAAACGCTCCGTCGCGATCTCGTCCAACCTGCACCCAGCCGCGTTCGACGAACTCATGCCCAAGACCCTCGCCACCGCGACCGTCGACCGGCTCCTGCACCACGCCCACGTCTGCCAGACCACCGGCGAGAGCGTTCGCCTATCCCAAGCCCTCGCCGGCCAAGGGGTGAGCCCGTTGAACTGGGAACCCACGGCCGATGATGGTCAGCACTGGGCAGATCCCATGGCCATCACCGGGCAGTTCTCGTGACCGTCACCGGGGAGGTTTCACGACCGCCTCCGGGCAGAAACCTATGGCCCTTGACAACGCGGAAGAACCGTCGGGCGGGGCCGACACCTCTCGTGCGTGGTCGGGCCGATGGCCTCGATCGTCATTGTTGTCCTCCTCAGATCCCTCGGTTTGCAGGCGCGGGCCCGTCGTTGACTGGTGCTGGCGTTGTGGCGGCAGGCACGGCCTGGGGCCAGGGATGGGCCGACCGGAGAGACAGCAGTCGTTGTGGGAACCCGGCGTGGTACGTTCTCGGTTCGAGAGATCGGTCTCTGACGGACTCCGCGATGGTGGGCAACAGGCCCTGCGCGGTCAGAGGTGGCACCAGCGAGGAAGTGACACGGTGAGCACCGGCGAAGGCGCGCAAGCGCCGCTGAGGATCGACGGCGAGTTGTGCGCCGAGGTAGCGCTGTCGCACATCTGGAACGAGTGCGTCGGAGCCGGACGTGCCAACGAGGCGCTGCGTGCCGACTGGCAGGAGCATTTCCGCGAAGCCGTCGACGAGCTCGGCATGCGATCCGTGCGCTTCCACGGGCTCTTCCACGACGACATGTTCGTGTACCGCGCCTCAGGCGGGAGCGGCTTCGGGCCGGATGACAGCCTCGCGCAGCCGGTCTACACGTTCAGCTACGTCGACAAGGTGTTCGACGCCATCCTGGACATCGGGGCGCGACCGTTCGTAGAACTCGGCTTCATGCCCCGCGAGCTCGCGACGGACACCGAGACGGTGTTCTGGTGGGGTGCCCACGCGAGCCCCCCGAAGGACATGACTCGCTGGGTCGAGCTAGTCACCGAGACCGTCCGGCACTGGATCGAGCGCTACGGCATCGAGGAGGTGCGCAGGTGGCGGTTCGAGGTCTGGAACGAGCCGAACCTCGTGCCGCACTTCTGGACCGGCACCAAGACCCAGTACTTCGAGCTCTATGAGCACACGGCGCGGGCGATCAAGGCGATCGACACGAGACTCATGGTGGGGGGCCCGTCGACGAGCGTCTTCGTGCCGGACGAGCGGTATGCGGGCGAGACGGAAGACCGCGCGGTGCAGGTCGCCACGGCCGAGGCGAAGGACGTGGACGCGCTCGACTGGCGGCCGGTCTGGATCGAGGACTTCATCGACTGGTGTGCCGCACGCGACCTGCCGATCGACTTCATCACGACCCACCTGTACCCGACGGACTTCGCCTACGGGTCCGGCGGGGAGACCCGCGCGATCAGCCGTTATGCGAACGCGACCTTCGACGATCTCACGCGGCTGCGCGCCATGATCGGCGAGAGCCCCTACCCCACGGCGGAGATCCACGTCACGGAGTGGTCGACGACCCCGTCGAGCCGCGACAGCGTCCACGACACGGTCTACGCCGCCACCTACATCACGCGCGCATACCTGCAGTGCGCCGCGCTCGCCGCCTCGATGTCGTACTGGACCTTCACGGATGTGTTCGAAGAGGGTGGCGCCGGGATCGGACCGTTCCACGGAGGCTTCGGCATCGTGAACGAGCAGGGTATCCACAAGCCGACCTTCCACGCGTTCTCGGCGCTGTCGAGACTGGGCGACCGCCTCCTGCTCGCCACCGACCACGGCGTCCTCACCCGGGACAGCGAGACCGCCGCCGTTTCGGCCGTCTTCTTCAACTACCCGGACGACATGCACCTGCTCTCCTTGGGGCCGCGTGACGGCTACCCCGACACCCGCGAGCTGAGCGAGAAGGGACCGGCGCGTCGTGTTAGCCACGTCGTCGACGGCGTCGCGCCCAGGGCCGTCTTCGTCGTCGAGACCCTCGACCTCGGTCACGGCAACGTCGCCGAGGAGTGGTACCGGATGGGCTCGCCGACGAATCTCACGCCGACGCAGACCGAGCACCTGCGGGCGGTGGCCGACGGCATGGAACGGTACACGCTGACGGCATCGAGCGACGGCGTGCTGGAGATCGACGTCGAGCTCGCCCCGTGGGCCGTCATGTCGATCGTTCAGGCGTAGGGCACGGGTCTGCGGCGCAGAGCAGACGATCGAGCGACGCGCGAGAGCGATCTCTCGATCCTGGTGCCGCCGCCGTCATGACCGGGTCTGCGATGCTCCGCGTCGGGCGCCCCGGCCGCGTCGACCAGCGTCGTGACGACCGGCCGACCGCAGCTTGGCGAACATGTCCTCGACGAGCCACCGCGTGTCGAACGCCTCGCAGACGCGGACGGTCCGGCCCGGGTCGCCCGGGGCGAGCGTGCCCGCGGCGGTGAAGCGGGGGGCCGCGCGCACGCTCCATCGACCGCCCGCGGGGTTCATCACGGCGCCGATGGCAGGGCTGTCGCCGAGCGAGCGGAAGTCCATCGGCCCGTAGTCCACTGTCGCGTTGAAGGCGACCAGCTGGTCGACGAGGTAGTCCCCGACGGGACCGGTCCCGCGCAGCCGCTCCTCGAGCTCGGCATGCCCGACGCCGACCATCGTGTACACCGGCATCGGGATCTGCCACACCTCGAGGCCCGACT
>Ga0209540_10003048_pt1 | contig 11642 bp, 6 predicted proteins | sample BarGraIncu01121A_FD_184501 | JGI IMG/M metagenome (GOLD analysis project Ga0209540, IMG submission 184501) | Arctic peat soil microbial communities from Barrow, Alaska - Barrow Graham LP Incubations 011-21A (SPAdes) (version 2) | ecosystem: Environmental > Terrestrial > Soil > Wetlands > Peat... | reverse complement strand
GATGATGTCGTCCACGGAGTCCGCCGGTGATTCGACCAGGCCGGTGCTGATGATGTCGCCGATGGTCCGGACGCGGACGACCAGCTCCTTCACCTGCTCTTTTTCCCTGGGCGGCAGCAAATCCGTGTAGGGCAGCCACTGGTTGTTGCGGCGGACGCATTTGCGCGTGTGGCTGAAATAAATGGCCGGCACTTCCAGCTTTTCGCGCTTGATGTATTCCCACACGTCCATCTCCGTCCAATTGGAGAGCGGGAAGACGCGCATATTTTCGCCGGGATTCACGCGGGGGTTGTAAAGATTCCAGATTTCCGGTCGCTGACTTTTCGGATCCCACTGGCCGAAGCTGTCGCGGAAACTGAAGAACCGCTCCTTCGACCGGGCTTTTTCCTCGTCGCGCCGCGCGCCGCCGACGGCGCAATCAAATTGAAACTCCTCAATCGCACCCAGCAAAGCGGGAATTTGCAGTTTGTTGCGGCTGATTTCGCCGGGTGCGGGATGGGCCAGCCCCTTGGCGATGGCGTCCTCGACGGTGCGGACGATCAATTTGGCGCCGAGTTCCTTCGCGCGCCGGTCGCGGAATTCAATCAACTCCGGAAATTCGTGGCCGGTTTCGATATTGAGAAACGGCATCGGAATGTCGGACGGGCGAAACGCCTTTTCCGCGAGGCGCAGCAGGCAGATGGAATCCTTGCCGCCGGAGAAGAGCAGGGCGGGGTGCTCGAATTCCGCCGCGACTTCACGCATGATGTGAATCGCCTCGGTTTCCAGATACTGCAAATGATCAAGATGGTAACTGCTCATTTCAAAATTTTTTACCACAGATGAACACGGATGAACACAGATGCCAAATATTTTATCCGTGTCAATCCATGTTCATCCGTGGCGGGTTTAATAAAACCCTTTGTTTATTAGGGTTTGCTCGCCGGATGGACGGCCACTGTCAGCAAAACTGTCAGTCATGCGGCGGATGGTAAAACAATTCGCCGAAACTGGCTAGAACTTGCTGAAACTTCGCCACAACGCGCGTTCACAAACGCCGTTGAAACGGGACTGGTATCTCGAAACAGAGAAAGCCAGTTATGAAAACGAAATACACCATGTTCCGGCGCGACAACGGCGTATTCTACGCGCAGAACACCAGCACCGGCAAACAGAATAGCCTACACACGAAGGACGAAACCGAGGCCAAGAGCCTGTTAGAAGCCCGCAACGCGGCGCAGCGGCAGCCGGTGCTAAACCTACACCTTGCCCGCGCCTATCTTACCGCCAGCGACCCCGCCTTTGTGGAACGCACTTGGCAGGTTGTCATGGAGCAGTTGCAGAGCCGAGGCAAGCGGCAGTTGCGGCTTGAGACCCCGCCGCCCAAACCGACGGCAGTTCCGCCAAACGCCACACCGCTCAAAAACACCGCAGCCAGCAATCTCTCGGTTGATGAGCGGCTCCAAAAACTGGCCGAATTATTCGGAAAAAATCTAATCACACTCGACGAATACGACGCTAGGCGGCGGAAGATTTTGGACGAGATTTGAAACCAGCTAAAACCCCTCGCATCAGGGAACGGCGGGCAGTTTTAGGCTGCCCGCGCTTTCCAGCGACGCCAAGCGAAGAACAGGCCACCCAAGGCCGACAGAGCAAATATGCTTGGTTTGGGGACTGGCGAAGATGAAAATTGAATGTTGTCAATAATGCTTAAAGTCTGAGGTTGCGCCGTAAAAAGTAATTGTCCCGTTTGCCCGGCAAAAAGCTGAAATGTCGGCTCCATATATGTAGTAATCAGGCGTAGTGCCAAGCACAACCAATGACAACGCTTGTCCAGCAAAAGAAACATCACTTGAATAACCCCAAAATGTAAGAGACAGAGCATTAAGAGGGATCTGCCCGGTTTGCCCAATGGCGGCACTTTCCTGCGGTGCAAAAATTGATGCACCAAAAAGGATGGCTGTGAATTGCCCCTGAATTGGCGTTAGCGAGTCGGAATTTGTTCCTTGTAGAGTAACTTCTGCGGCATCAAGAGGCCTCGTGTTGTAAACAACTCCGCCCACTTGGTTCCCGCCAACGTATGCTGTCCAACCAGGAAAGGCGTTTGTTGCAGGAACAAATCCGGTTGAAAAGCTAGAGACATCCGCAGATTCAAAATTAAGATTTATGAAGCCTTGAGCTTGTCCGTTTTGAACTAGAGCAAGTAATGCGACAGACAAAATTCGACTCGCAATTTTCATTACGGATGTTTTTTCCAGCGATAGAAACTGAGCAACAAGGTTCCAAGTGCGCCCAAAGCGAGCGTGCTTGGTTCGGGGACTGGTGAGGATGAAAATTGGATGTTGTCGAGCATACCATATCCTGTTTGCCAAGGAGCATTGAATAGGAGTTCGCCGGTTTGACCGGCGTAGGCTGAAATGTCTGCGCCCCAAATGGAGTAGTTTGGATAGTCGCCAAGGTTGACCACGGAAAGAGCGTTCCCGCCAAAACTGAGGACAATGCCGTTATTACTGGCACCCCGAAACATAATAGTCTTGGTGCCAAAAGGTATCTGGCCGGTTTGGCCGATTGAAGCCCCATTGGTCATCCAAGGATAGACCAGACCGGCGGCGTAACTCCCACCTTTTAACAAAATCGAATACTTCCCCCCAATCGCTGGCCTCCAGTAATTGGTGCCTTCCAATGAAACATTCGCAGAATCCAATGTTTCATTGTTATATGTAATTGCTACGCCATCCGAATAGTTTTGAATCATCCAGCCGTAATATCCCGTCCATCCGCGAACTTGTGCGTAATCAAAACCTGAAATGTTCGTGATTACGGCCTGCTCGAAGTTCAGATTCACGAAGCCTTGGGCTTGTCCACCTTGGCAGACAGCAAGCAGCGCAAAGAAAATCTTGAGCCGGATTTTCACATTCAGGTTGATCGGAATTTCCGGCAACAACGGGAGCCAAAGAGCAGCACACCCAATGCAAGCAAGGCAAACTCGCTTGGTTCGGGAACTGGCGAAGATGAAAATTGGATGTTATCCAGTCTCGCAGTGCTGGTATAAGCTGGCAGGGAAAAAAGCAATTGCCCAGCTTGTCCGGCGAAAGCGGAAACATCCGCAGCATAGATGTTGTAATTGGCCGTGCTGCCTGTTTGGCTAAATGCAAGTGATTGACCAGCGAACGAGATTTGTAAACCGCCGATGTTGCCCCAAAACGTTATGGATTCTGTTCCCAATGGAATCGTTCCGCTTTGGCCTATCGAAATCGAAGTCGCGCCAACGGGATTATTGCCCGCTACGAGTAGAGCATAGTATGCTCCTTGAATGGGGGGGAATGAGTTAGGTGGGGCTTGGCCGACAATACTTATTGACTCTCCACTAAGTGAAATATCGTCATAAATAATATATTGCGCATTGACCGTCCAACTAGGGAAAGCATTTGCAGCTGGAACTGGGCTTGTCTGCGGATACCCTGTTAAATTTGCAGATTCAAAGTCCAAATTTAAAAAACCCTGTGATTTTCCTTCCCAACTAAGCAGGGCCATAAACGCAATCAATCCAATTTTTTTAAGAATAGTTTTCATATAGTTGAGTCGCATTGTTTTTATCTTGTAACAAAAGGATCGCCGACAACTTGCAAATATGGGGCTGTAAATGGATTTCTGGCAGCCCAACAACAAATCGCAAGACTTTTGCTGGAAGCCCACAATTCAAAAAGTATTGCATTGTCAGTAGCGGTAGCTTGAGGTTCGTTAACATACGTAGGTCCGCCAATTGGAGTGTTAGAGTAATTTGTTCCTCCAAACGCGTTGCTTGAAAACCACATTAAAAACTGACCGCCACGTTGCCCATTGAATGATTCTTCCGTCCTAATAATCCACCAACTACTATTGCCTGACCATTGAACTTTGTTCAAAGGATAGCTTCCCCCTAATGAACTATGCCATCCCCAGCAGATATAACCCGCAACATTAACCGCATTTGTCAAATGCGGAAGGACTACGCCATTTTCAAAGCCAGCCAAATACGAAATAGAATTCGTCTGCACACCAGCGGCAACAAGGCCCGTAATTGAATTACTTACTATAGAATCTAAATATCCAAGGTTGTTTACGTTATCCAAAATGTAGTTTGTATTGCCATAATTATTCACACTTGCGCTCAAAATTGGGCTATTGCTGGAAACCAAGACGCCCATAGTCGCCAACTTGTTGATGTAGGCTATACAGTCATTCGTGCCGCCATCTCCATTCATGTTGATACTTGTCACAAATGGCCGCCAAGCTGAATCACACCCGCCAGAGTAAATATGGTATTGGAGACTTGCTGACGAGTCAGTGACAAGCGATGGGATTTCTTCAAAAAATATTACATATTGAGGTCGTTTCGTCGGGTTGGATGCCAGCCAGTTTTGAATTTGCGGAATAAATGAGTTCGTGAACTCACTTAAAGCAATGCTTTCGTTGCTGGTGCAATTGATGCCCAGCACATTTGCTCCGCCCACGCCGGGCCGGTGGGCAAGATAATAGGCGCAGACGTTGGAACTGTCCTGCGAATTGGTGTTGTAAATCAAAAGAAGGTCTTTGGTTACATCCACCGGATACATCACTGTCGGCGCGAAAATGCTGGCTACCGTGTGATTGTCGCCAAGAGCAACGAGTTTCGTCTTTGTAAACGCGGGTGTGTTGGTCTGTCCTTCGCTGTTATCGCCCCAAGAAACCATCGTGCCGTCGTTCTTCACGGCGACATTGTGAAAACCTCCCGCCGCTATCGTCATCACGTTGCTCAATCCCGCAGGCACGTTGCATTGTCCGTAGGTGTTATCACCCCAAGCCACCACGGTTCCATCTGCTTTCAAGGCCAGACTGTGTCGGCCACCGCCAGCCACGGCAACCACATTCGACAACCCGCTAGGAACATTCGTTTCACCCCAAAGCGTATTGTAGCCCCAACTCACCACCGTGCCATCGCTGCGCAACGCCACATTATGATACGCTCCGCATGAGATCGCTGTCGCGTTCGTCAAATCTGCTGGCACTCTGATATTCAAATCAAAAACCGGAATAAAGGAACCCCAATCCACAACCGTCCCGTTGGTCAGTAGTGCGAGACTGCGTTCCACACCGGCACTGATGGCTTTCACACCCGTCAAATTGGTCGGGAAATTTGCCATGCCACTCGCACCCGACAACCCCCATTGAATGACCGTCCCGTCCGCTCGCAAGGCAAGGTCATGGGCGATTCCCGCTGCCACGGCCACAATGTCCGAATTCGTCGGCGGAGTGCCCAAGGGCGTTGGAACCACGGGAGAATGAAAATCATCCGGCAGATATTCACCCCATTCAGCGATAGTGCCATTTTCCAACACCGCGAGTGAATGGATTCCACCCGCCGCGAGCGCGGTGATGTTGGTAACGCCTGACGGCACGGTTGCTTGACCAGAACTGTTTTCACCCCAGCCCCATGAATTGCCGGGATTCAGCACCGTCACCGACCAGCTTACATTGGTTGCGCCAGCGGCATTGGTGATGATCACGGTATAGATTCCTGAATTGACCGCGTTGAATGTGTAATTAGATGAAGTCTGGAAAAAGATGTTGCTGGCGTTGAACTGCCATTGATAACGCAGCGGGAAACCGTTGGTCAGTCCTGGAGCCGAGGCCGATACTTTTAATGTTGCGCTGCTGTTTGCCAGTGCCACCTGATTCGACGGCGAAGTTTGCGAGACAATCACTGGCGGCGTCACCAAAATAAAGCTGGCATTGGAACTGGCAAAGGTATGCACCGAATCGCTTGCCATCACAGAGTAGGCACCTTGATTGGTTGCTTGCACATTGGTCAAGACCAGCGCGGAATTGTTGGCTCCCGAAATGTTGGTGCCGTTGAACTGCCACTGATACGTCACCGCGTTGGTGCTGACGGCACCAGCCACGAAAGACACGCTGCCACCGGCGATCTGATATTGATTGGTCGGTTGCAACACAATTTGCAGCCCATTGGTGCCGACCACCGCCACCTGCCAAGCAGCGTTTGTGCTTCCCGCTGCATTGCTCACCAGAACGGAATACACACCAGAAGCAGCCGCCGTCGCCGGGAACGTCAAGGATGGACTGGTTTTTCCAAAAATGTTGGCACCGTTGAATTGCCATTGATAGGAGAGCGGGAAGCCCGCGTTCGTTCCGGGAGCAGTTGCCACCACGCTCAAGGTCACGTTGGTTTGATAGATGACAATCTGGTTGGTTGGCAACGGAGCTTGCGAAATGATGATTGGCGGCGTGACGAAATAAAAAATGGCGTTGGAACTGACGATGCTCCCCAATTCATTGCCCACGACCGCGCGATACGCCAAAAGCTGTGCAGGTGGCTGGACATTGGTAAGTGTCAACGCCGCGTTGGTTGCCCCGGACAAGTTCACTCCGTTAGTCTGCCACTGATAGGTCACGCCGTAAAGCCCCGCGCCTCTGGCCGTGAAGGTGACGTTGCTCCCTTGCACCTGATATTCGTCGGCTGGTTCGAGTGTGATAACGGACGTTGGCGGGCCGGTGCGAAGGGCGAGTGCATGATCCGCCCCGGCAGAAATGCCAATCACATTGTTCAAACCACCAACCGGATTAGCCGCCGGACTGCCGCCCCACATGACCACGTTGCCATCCTTTTTCAAGGCCATGCTGTAACCCAAGCCAGTTGAATAATCGCCGCCAGCAGCGATGGCGACGACGTTCGACAGACCAACGGGCACGTTGGCTTCCCCATTTGTCCTCCCCCAACCAATGACCGAGCCATCGGCCTTCAACGCAAGACTGTGAAAAACTCCCGCTGCCACGTCCACCGCGTTGCTCAATCCAGCGGGCACATTGCACTGGCCATAGCCGTTATAGCCCCAAGGAATGACGTAACCATTGGAAACCACCAAACTAAAACCGAACCCGGCAGAGATGGCCGTGATATTGGTTAATCCCGTTGGAACATTCGTTTCACCCCAAACGGAATTATAGCCCCACGCCACCACGGTTCCGTCATTACGCAAAGCCAACGAATGTTCGTTCCCGGCAGAAATGACAGTCGCGTTTGTTAAATCGGTTGGAACACTGGTTTGCCCAAAAATGTTTAGTCCCCATCCTCTCACCGTGCCGTTCGTCAGCAGGGCCAAATTGAAACCCCAACCACCGCTGACCATCGCAACATTTGTGAGATTGGCAGGCACGTTGGTCTGACCGTAATCGTTCGCTCCCCATGCTATGACTGTGCCATCAGCTTTCAGGGCCAGACTATGCCCCCGACCACCGGCAACCATCACTACATTTGTTAAGCCATACGGCACGTCGCATTGTCCGCCGTCGTTATTGCCAAAACCAACCGTCATCGTTTTGGATGGCTTTGCCAGAATGTATAAACTCATGTCATTCGGCTGGCTTGAGAAAGAGTAACGGTTGGAAGTGTAGCCAATGCCCAACCAGTTCCAGTTCGCCGGGGGCAAGGCGATGTTAGTGGCTGAAAGAATATCGTAAGGCACAAAGTTTGTGCCGCCCGCGATGTCAAACGCCGCTGTGATTCCGCTCGAAGTTGTCACTACCAAATTCGTGAGATAAACCGGATTGCCGTAAGCGTATGTGCTGGACAGGCTGCTCATCATACTCATTCGCATCATCGGCGAGGCCGACAGTGTCAGTGCCGCTTCCTCGTCTGCCGCCGCTTGTAGCGCAGCATAATCAATCTGTCTGTCATCAAGAATAAAGCTGCCGTTTCCAAGCAACCAAACATCCGCGCCGTAAAAATTGCCGGGCAACGGCGGCCAATAGGGATTCCGTAACGACCAGAAGCCGGTAGCGGAAACTTGGTTGAGCCGGTTTTTTGGTAGCGAAGCGAAAGGCGCGGGCGGCTCGCTTTGCAACGCTTCCAACATCGTTTGCAAATCGGCAACGGATGTTATGTCAAGGCTGACACCATTGACCGTGATGCCGTTAAATGCCCATGCAATCGGCGGAACCGGCCCGTTCGGGTTCATCGCAGGAATCATTATTTGCGAAGCCGTTTCCGGTTGAGTGGAATCAACCGTTTGTTGCGCTTGCGTCAAATTAAACAAGGCGAGGAATCCCACGCCCAACAAAACACTTCTGATTATTTTCATGTTTTAGGTGCCCGCCCGACGTTGTGAATTTTCGCCACTCGGTTGGAATTGCCAAGTTTATTCTCGCAATTTTCCCGGTCACAATTTTTGCCTTCGCAAAAGCAAAAAATGTGCGCGCGGCTCTGGCGCGTCGGCTGCGGGAAGATTTCTAAAAAGCAAACGGCAACGCAAGGATAAATGTTCAGTCGTCAGAACATTTTTTTGTCCTGCCGAATGTTACGGTGCGGCCATCAAAGATGCCACGAAACAACTGAATTTCATCGGGCCGCAGGTGCGGAAGTTCCGCGAAGCCAAAGGATGGACGCAGGAAAATCTGGCGGTAAAAGTGCAACTATTTGGTTGGGATGCCAGCCGTCTTTCCGTCACCCGATTGGAAAATCAGGAGCGGCGCGTGCCAGATGTTGAGTTGTTCGTTTTTGCCAGCGTGTTAGGTGTGTCTGCCGATGATTTGTTTCCGCCGAACCTTCGGAAAAAAATCAAAACGCTTTGGCCGCAATACCGTGTTAAATTATCGCGCGGCCAAGTTCCGCCAAAGCAGTAAATGGCTGGCGGTTTGTGCCGTTGTTTCGTTTGGATTTCGTCTCCGAAGTTTTCCCACCGGCCAGACCACGCGGCCTTTCTGATTGGTACGTTTGAAGTCCCCACCCGTCCGCTCAATCAGAAAATCGGTTCCCCCTAAAGGTTTCCCCCAATTTTCAAATTGCCCGGTTCGCTCCGCCCGCGCTAAAAGGGACTTCCTACCTTGTGCCATCAGGCCGCGATTGGCGCAGCCTGATTAACTGAAAAAGGAGACTTCCAATGACTGATTCAACCGAAACCAAAACCGTCACTTCCCGTTCACCCAGCCATTTTGCCTACAATGTCCGCAACCGCGAAGGCGGCGACAACTACTGGATACACATTGGCAGCGCATGGCCGCACAACGACGGTATCTGCCGATGAGTTGGCGAACGTGTGCAACGCCTACGCGATTGAGGACGGGCGGCAATTTCTAAACCGCAAGTGTCAGTAAAAGTGTCAGTAAAAGCACCGAAAAGTTAGCAAAAATAGTGACGAGTTAGAGCGAATTTGCATTGTATTATCAATGGTTTTCGCTAGTTTATTGAAATCTGATTTAGATATACAGACCGTGTTCATCCGTGGTTGATTCAAGTTTGGATTATGACCTTTCCACCCCACGCGGCATGCAGGCCGCACTCGCGTTTATCGTCGGCCTTGGCCGGATCGAAATAATCCCATTCATTCGGGAGATTATGCCGGTTCAGGTATGCTTCCATGTCCGCGTCGCTCAAATAAAAAACCGGGCTGACCTTGAGCGCGCCGGAATTTTTGTCCTCGGAAACAATATCCAGGCCGGCGCGATTCGGGTTCTGCACCTTGCGCAACGCAGCAAGCCAGACGGTCGGCGCCAGTTCCTTCATGCCGCGCTGAAACGGTTCGAGTTTCATTACGGCGCTGAACTGTTTCAGGCCTTCCTCGTCGTCCGTTGTCGGAATCGCGCCGTAAACGGCGTCGCGATGGGCGGCCGTCAATTTTGGCAGATACGCTTTGATATTCAGCTTGAGCCGCTTTTTCAAATCTTCCGCGTGTTTGTAGGTCGCGGGACGACTGTAGCCGTGATCCACCCATAACACCGGAATGTCCGGTTGCACCTGCGTGCAGAGATGCAAAATGACGGCTTCGTAAGGGCGAAAATTCGTGGAGACGATGGCGCGACCATTGGCTTGCGCAATGGCCCAGCGGACAATTTCGAGCGGCGATTTGGAACGCAACCCGGTGTTGGCTTTGGAAATTTGATCAGGAGTCATTTTTTGAACAACAAAGAAACGAAGTAACAAAGCGGCTTCATTCCCTTGTTGTTTTGTTGTTAGTTTGCCGTTGCCGGCTGCTCCTTTAGGAAAATCCGCTGGCACCAGTCGCCGAACCGTTCGCCGATATTGCGTTCTTTCGCAAAGCGGGCGAGCACGGGGCGCAGTTCGTTTTCAATGTCCGTGTCCTTCATCATGTCCTTCCAGACGCGATTGAGGCGCGTGCCGGCGGTGTCGCCGCCAAGCCAGACTTGATAGCGTCCCGGTGCTTTGCCGACAAACGCGATCTCCGCCATGTAAGGCCGCGAGCAGCCGTTCGGGCAGCCGGTTGAGCGGATGATGATTTCTTCGCCGCCGAGGCCGAGGTCGCCGCAGAGTTTTTCAATGCGGTCAATCAGGCCGGGCAACATGCGTTCGGATTCGGCGAGTGCGAGACCGCAGGTGGGCAGGGCGGGGCAGGCCATGGAAGCCGCGTGCAGCACGGTCGCCTGGTTTTCCGTCTTCACGCCGTGTTCGGCGAGCAGCGCGTTGATGCCCACTTTGTCGGTTTCGGCGATGTTCGCCAGGATGACGTTTTGATTTGCCGACAAACGGAATTCGAGGTTCGGAAACTTTTCCGCGATCTGGCGCAACGCGGTTTTCAAGCGGCGTTCGCCTGCGTCCTTTACACGGCCGGTTTCGACGAAGAGCGTGAGAAACCATTTTCCGTCCACGGCCTTGTGCCAGCCGTAAAGGTCGCTGGTGGTGGTGAATTTGAAAGACCGGGCCGGTTCGAGTTTGAGGTTGGCGCGTTTTTCGATCTCGGCCCGCGTCCAGTCCGCGCCGCGTTCAGCCACGACATATTTGAGGCGCGCGTGCTTGCGGTCGGTGCGGTCGCCGAAGTCGCGGTGAATCGTGAGCACGGCCTTTGCGATTTCGACAAGTTTTTCCGGTTTAAAAAAGCCAATGACATCCGCGAGGCGCGGATAGGTGGCTTCATTGCCGTGGCTGCGGCCCATGCCGCCGCCGACGGCGAGATTGTAGCCGGTGAGCCGGTCATTTTCGACGATGGCGATAAGGCCGAGGCAATTCGTAAAAATGTCGAGGTCATTCACCGGCGGAATGGCGAACGCGATCTTGAATTTTCGCGGCAGATACGTTTTGCCGTAAAGCGGATCCACGAAATTTTTATTCTCCGGTTTTTCGAGGTCGAGTTGCTCGCCGTCAATCCAGATTGAGTGATAGGCCCTGGTTTGAGGCGCGACCGCCATGGCGACGCGGTGGCAATCGGCATAAACTTGTTCGCGCGCTTTCGTGTAGGCGGGCGTGGGCGGTGCGAGCACGTTGCGGTTCACGTCGCCGCACGCGGCCAGGGTGGAGAGCAGCGATTCGTTGATGGCCTTGATGAGCGGACGCAAATTGCCTTTGAGCACGCCGTGAAACTGGATGGTTTGGCGCGTGGTAATGCGGAGCGTGTGGTTGCCGTATTGGGATGCCAGCTCGTCGAAAACGCGCCATTGATTGGCGGTCATCACGCCGCCGGGAATACGGCTGCGAATCATCATGATGTATTTCTTGCCGGTCTTGCGCAGGTCGCGGTCATCCTGCTGGTAGGAACCATGAAATTTCAGGAACTGGTTTTCGTCCTCGGAAAAATGGCCGGCGTTCGCGTCGTTCAACGTCGCGGCGATGGTGCTCGCGAGCGTCGGCGTCGCTTCCTTGATGACCTCGTTGTGCGTTAATTTAACCGGAGCTTCAG
>Ga0209540_10003047_pt1 | contig 11646 bp, 9 predicted proteins | sample BarGraIncu01121A_FD_184501 | JGI IMG/M metagenome (GOLD analysis project Ga0209540, IMG submission 184501) | Arctic peat soil microbial communities from Barrow, Alaska - Barrow Graham LP Incubations 011-21A (SPAdes) (version 2) | ecosystem: Environmental > Terrestrial > Soil > Wetlands > Peat... | reverse complement strand
TTTGAAAACTGTGTAAGGTAGCCAAAAAAGCTCATTTAATGTGAATGCAGATCCGATATCTCCCTCAAAACCAGGTATGTAAACGATAAATGGTTTTGAGCTTTCTCTTCTTTTCATCACATTCCCGTACTTATTGGTCCCGGTTTTGTAGACAAGAAATGACCTCAGGAGCCGGTTCTTATCAAATATCCTGACCTTCAGAGGGGTAATATTATTCTGCTTGATTTCGCTCCTGAACAGCTCCTGAGTCAGAGGTGACTTAATCTGTATTTCAGTAAGGACACGCAGAATAAAATTAATTCCGCTTTTCCTCGCTTCGTGCCTGCCATTTAGGGTCCACCCCTCACCCTGCTTTTCAAGTACAAGCTTTTTGCCTCCTTCAGAAAACTCAATCCGGGTAATTGCCTTCTGCTGCTCAATTGCAAATGAGCTTTCTCTTTTTCCGAACGCCGTTCTTCCCTTTGCGAGGATCACCAGAAAAAGAAGCAGGATAAGTAAAACTGACAATAAAATATTTCTGGAGACTATCTTATTCATTATCCGAATGTTGCATATTTCCTTTTTCTGAAGAAGCTGTATACAATTCCGGCAATTATGACAATGGCGATCGGGAAAAGAATATTGATAAGCTGCCATTCAGTCCGCTTTGCCTTTACCTCCTGCTTATCGAGCAGGCGCATTTTCATCTCCCTTGATCTGAGGTCCATCAGTCCATTGTTATCTACAAGGTAATTCATGCAATTGACCAGGAAATCCCTGTTGCCGAACATTTGCCCTGTGTACTGATCCTGGCCAAGACGATAAGGAGTTTCGGTACTGCCTGAACGGTGCACTTCATTCCTTATGATATCACCGTCAGCAACAACGATCATTTTTGTCCTTGTACCTGAAGTCCTTACCTTAAAACCAGGATCGCTGACAAGGTTTGCTGTCATCCTGTTTTTAAATGCTGAGGTAAAATCACCTTCAAGCAAAACCGCAACAGGCAGATGTGATTTTGTATACACATTATGATCCGGTGTCGCTTCAGCCTCGTCAAGCCTGATTACCATCGGCGGCAAAATAGTCCTGGAATAGGCAGATGTGGAAAGCAGTACACTCTTTTTAATTAAAGGATCAAGCCCTACGGTATCAATTGTATTTACAAACCTTCCCAGAACCTTGTTGAGGTTCCTGGTTATTGGATGATGCTGGCTCGGTGCAAGTAACGGGTAATAGACCCACGGTGCAGGCACTATCTGTTTCTGTTCCGGTCCTGTCATCACAGAAAACTGTTGAATCATGCAATCCATATCCTGAACGATCACAGGGTTTACCCTGGCACCATACCTGAACAGCTGATCTTCAATATTCAAAGGGTGGTACAAGCCGACTGTCTCACCATTTATAAGGCTGTCGGCATTCACTGACACCTCATCATAAAGCCATAATACCTTGCCGCCGTTCATTATGTACTGATCAATAACCAGCTTGTCGGCTTCGCTGAATTCTTTAACGGGCCCGGCAACGATGACTGCGGAATAACGATCGAGAACCCCTGGCTTTCCGCCGACAGATCCCCTGTCGACAGTGAAATATTTTGCCAGGTTCATTGTAATATCTGCCACTTCAATTTCACGCAACTCGCCCTGACCTTCAAGAAAAGCAACTTTATACACCGTGTCGGAAGTGATGGTAGCGATAGTCTGAATCATCTCGTATTCAAGTCCTTCCATTGAATGGAGTAAATTCTGCTCAGTTGAGGCTGACTGGTTATTCTCGAGAAAGTTAACAGGCACCTCTGCACCATTATAATTGACTATCATTCCGGGGAATATCTGTTTCTGGCTTGATCCTCCTTCAGCGTCGCCAGCCACTACTCTGACAGGAATGAGACCTTTATTTTCAAGAGATGTGAATTGTTCATTTCTCTGCTTTGAATCTTTAGTTTCGGCAGGATTGATGAATTCATAGTCAATATGCCTGCCGGAAGCTATCCTGAACTCCTCAAGCATATCCTGGACCGATCTCTTCAGCCGCTTAAGAGGAATCGGCATTTCGCCGTCGAGGTACACCTGAATATATACATCGTTTTTAATTCCGTCGAGTATCTTTTTGGTCGGCTGAGAAAGAGTGAACCGCTTATCTTCAGTAAGATCGAGCCTGAGTCTTACAAAACCAAGGGCTGAAGCTGCTAATATGATTGCTGCTGCTGTAACGGCAAATCTGATCCATGATCGTGACCTGATGCTTTGAGTAAGTTTTGTTTCAGCCATGACTTAACTCCTTTTCTTCCATTTCCTTGATAAAAGCACCAGCCTGGTGGCCTCATTGAATATTGCAGAGAGAGCAAGGAAATAAACCACATCCTTGATATCAATGACTCCCCTGCTCATTGATTTGTAATGTTCATTAATCCCCAGGCCGATTACAAACTCATCGAGCTTCTTCAGTCCGGGCAGATAGGCAAATGAATCGAATCCCATGAAAAGGATAAAACATATTAGGACAGCTATAATAAAGGCAATTACCTGGTTATCAGTAAGCGACGATGCAAAGATACCTGCGGAGGCATAAACTGATGCCAGGAAAAAGAGTCCGATGAATGCACCCCAGGTGCCTCCCTTGTCGAGGTTTCCGGGGGTTTCTCCAAGCAGGTACACTGAAACGTACCAGATCAGGCAGGGTAGCAACGACAGGAGAACGAGTGAAACTGCCGCAAGGTATTTTCCCCATATGATCTCCCCTTCGGACACAGGTTTTGAATAGATGAGTTCAATAGTCCCAAGTCTTTTTTCTTCAGCTATCATTCTCATGGTCACTGCCGGGACAAGAAAAAGAAAGACCCATGGCGCGAGATAAAACAGTGTCCCCAGGCTTGCATAACCGCTGTCGAAAATATTCCACTCCCCGGGAAAGACCCAAATGAAAAGAGAGTTGACAAGAAGGAATACAATGATCACTATATAGCCTGTCAGGCTGCTAAAGAATCCGCGTATCTCTCTGGTGAATATTGCAAACATAAAATAGCTTAATTGACAAAAATAATCAAATTAGTCATTATACTAATAGTAACGTTCTGATCATTATTTTCATGTACTCACCCCATTAATCATTTTGTTTATGTCAGGGGAGATTCCTCATTCCTCCGCCTGCTGGCGGATTCATTCGGAATGACAGTGTTATTTATTACGTAATGATGATATACATGGAGATTCCTCATCTCGTCCCGATAAATCGGGACTCCATTCGGAATGACAGTTCATTCTTTTCAGAGGGTGGAAAGGGAAAGCGGTTCGCTAATGCGAACCGCTTTCCCTTTCCATATTACCACAATAAGTTCTGTCATTCCGAGCGCCAGCGAGGAATCTCCCTTTTCAATTACTCACTTCAATTCATTTAAACCTGTCATTCCGAGCGCCAGCGAGGAATCTCCCTTTTCAATTACTCACTTCAATTCATTTAAACCTGTCATTCCGAGCGCCAGCGAGGAATCTCCCTATTCATTTACCCCCTTCTATTTATAACCCCATCATTTTATTACCTGTGCATCTTTAACATCCACAATTCTGACTCCGTTGTAATAGAAATCAATAATCTGACTGAAAGTGTATCCCCTGGCCGCCATTACCATTGCCCCTTCCTGGCAAAGGCCCACACCATGTCCATAGCCTTTGCCATGGATAATAACGGAGTCTCCTTCCACTGATATCTTAAAAAATGCAGACCTCAGGTTAAGATCCGTCCTCATCTGCCGCATCGGATATGTAAATGAACCTGCCCGGTAGTCGTTTACCCTCGATTCAGGTGAAAAGTTGAATATGAGGCTGTCAGAGCTATCGCCTGTAAAGCCAATCTTTGAAAGATAACCCTTCCAGCTGTCAAAGCTTATGCTTTTTGTCCATGAAGCATTTCGTGAGGATCGGCACCAGGGATCGGTGACTCTCTTCAGGTAGGGCTGACTGGTAAGCCAGACAAATTCAGCAGGAGAAGTCTCTCCACCGCAGTTAGAATGAAATGCCGATATTATAAGTGTGCTGTCGGGACCCACTGCTACAAGTCCAATAGTTTCATATGAGGCCCCGGTAATAAGCGTATCGTCAGTGATTCCATTAAAAGCCTGGCAATGAGTCTCGTCACAAAGATTGTACCTGTCGATAGAATGCTTATTGAAATATTTGTACATGTATGTCCGGGCAATGATTGCCTGCGTCTTGAAATATTCAATATTTTTGCCAGAGCCGCCTTCAGCTTTTACTACACCTGCAACATATGGTTCAATATCGCAGATATTAATGAGCAGAATGGTCTCAAGGTCAGGAATACACTGAAGATCACCTGAATAATGTTGCCTTGAAGTGGTCTTCCCGTTTACCCGCAGTGTGAACAGATCATTTCCGGTTTTACCGCTGAATATAACTGAATCACATTCAAATGCAGCCGAGTTCCTGGCTTTGATTGCCAGCCTTCCATTATATTCTGAAATCATTGCCAGCTCGCCAGCCTTCAGAATAATTGTCTGCCCGGAATAAGTGTTTATTTCATACCGGCCGGCAGATACCGAAAAAACTGCGTATGATGGGTCGTTCGAGGTAAAGAGCCGTACCCGGACCTGCCCGGTTAAAAACGATGGACTGGAGATAATGATTAAAATAGAAAAAAGGAGGTTTCTGACCATTTATAAAATCAATTCAGCGTCTAATATTTTCACCATATCAGCCGCAACTCTCGCTGAGGCACCTGCCGGTCCTAATCTCTGCTTCATCAAAACATAATCTGAAAGCATCTTCTCCCTCTTACTTCCGCCCTGAAGAACCGATTTAAGCTCTTCGGCAATGTTCTTTTTGTTAAGTGAATAACCGACAAGCTCTTTAACCACCTCAGAATCCATTATAAGATTCACCAGGGAAATGAACTTCACCTTAATAAGCATCAATGCAATAAGCATTGATAAAAAGTCGGCCTTATAGCATACCACCTGCGGTGTATTCAACAGAGCAGCCTCCAGGGTAGCGGTTCCTGAAGCTACAAGTGCAGCTTCGGAGATATGAAGTATCTCGTAGGTTTTCTCCTTGACCAGTTTTATATTTTCGTTGCCGATAATCCTGAGGTATAGTTCATCCGGAAGGTTCTTCACCCCGGCAAGAATGAACTGATAATTAGGAAAATCGCTGACAACCCTTACCATCTGAGGAAGAATGGATTCAACTTCATGCCTGCGGCTCCCGGCCAGGATGCCGATCACAGGCCTCCCGTCAGGAGACATGGCTTTTCGAAGTTCTTCTGATGAAGGCATCGCAGAAATTCTTCTGTCAGTTTCATCGACAAGCGGATTTCCCCTGTATTCAACCTCTACCTGATGTTTTTTATAAAATGAGGTTTCGAAGGGAAAGATGATGTACATCTTTTCAACATATTTTTTTATTTTCTCGACCCGTTTTTCTTTCCAGGCCCAGAATTTTGGAGAGATATAATAGAACACCCTCATGCCTGACTTCTTTGCATACTCAGCAATGCGGAGGTTGAACCCCGGGTAATCGATCAGTATTACAACATCAGGACTGAACTCCTTTATTTGCTGCTTGCACAATGAAAGATTGCGTGCAATCGTCCGGAGGTTTTTCAGGACAACCACAAATCCCATGAAGGCTGTCTTTTTATAATGCATTAGAAGCTTTGCTCCAGCCGATTCCATCATGTCTCCACCCCAGCAAACAATATCAGCTTCCTTATCGGCAATTATCAGTTCCCTTACGAGGTTTGATCCATGAAGGTCGCCTGACTGTTCACCAGCGATAATAAAATATTTCATTACAGAAAATAGATAATAAATACGATTATGGCCCAGAAGATAGTTGCACCAAGAACGCCCTTTGATGACTTCAGCATGTCGAAATGATTGAATAACAGGAATATAAGTATGTTGGGGAAGACGCAAAGCGTAATTATATGTGTTACAATATTAGCATCTGAAATTTTGTGAATCCATGCGTGCAGCGAAGGATGTCCATTTGCGACCAGGAAAGTAACAAGAGCTACCAGGAATGGAAGAACAAAACCGGAAATCAGTCCAAATGGAACTCTATCATATTTTTCAGTCAGTTTCATTTTTAAAATCGTTTTTTAAGTTCATCAAGGTACCAGTGGGCCGTCATATCGACAGTAACGGGGACAAGCGATACGTAATTATTTGCAAGTGCCCACTCGTCAGTATCGAGCGATTCGGGCTCATGGTTCTGGAAGATGCCCGTAAGCCAGTAATATGTCTTGCCCGTCGGATCTTTCCGCTTTTCAAATTCCTCCTTCCAGTTGCCTTTCGACTGCCTGCATATCATTATTCCCTTTATCTCATTTTTCTTAACAGCCGGAATATTGACATTAAGGCAAACGCCATATGGAAGCTGTTCTTTAGCAAGGTTTTTCATTACTATTCTGATGTACTTATTACATACAGAAAAGTCGGCTGTCGGTAAATAGCTGTTAAGAGAAAAACCAACCGAGCATATCCCATAAAGGCAGCCTTCAAGAGCGGCAGCCATTGTTCCTGAATATAAAACGCTTACTGAAGAATTTGATCCATGGTTTATTCCAGAAGCTACAAAATCAGGCTTTCTTTCAAGAAGCTGATTTATGGCAATCTTAATGCTGTCGGTGGGAGTGCCATTGCAGGTATATATCCTGTGCTTTTCATTTTCCTCAAGAAGCTTGACCCTGAGCGGCGTTTTGACTGTAAGGGCTTGTGACATTCCCGACTGGCTCTCCAGTGTTGAAATTAGAACCACTTTCCCGAATTCTTCCATAACTTCAAGCAGTGTACGCAAACCCGCGGCATACAATCCATCATCGTTTGTAAGCAGGATCAGCTTATCATCCTTTTCAATAACCATAATTATAATGTTTGTTTACAAAGATAGATATTTACCTTTCTTAAAATGCTTACTTTTGCCTTCTGTTAATTACTATTTGGAAAATGAAGATTTCTTACAACTGGCTGAAGGATTATCTGAATATTGACATTGAGCCTTCAAAACTTTCTGTTATTCTCACCGGGTTGGGACTTGAAGTTGAAGCCTTGGAAGAGTGGGAATCCGTAAGAGGCGGACTGAAAGGTGTTGTGATTGGCGAAGTCCTCACCTGCTCAAAACATCCCGATGCCGATAAATTATCTATAACTACGGTAAACACGGGTTCAGGCGAACCTCTGCATATTATCTGCGGTGCTCCCAATGTTGCTGCCGGGCAGAAAGTGCCGGTGGCTACGGTTGGAACAATCCTGTATAAGGGGAACGAAACCCTTGAAATAAAGAAAGCAAAGATAAGGGGGGAACTGTCCGAGGGAATGATCTGTGCCGAGGATGAGCTTGGACTTGGAAACCTGCATGAGGGAATAATGGTCCTGGATAAAAATGCACAGCCCGGAACTCCGGCATCTGAATATTTTAAGATCGTAAAGGACAATATATTTGAGATTGGGCTCACTCCCAACAGGATTGATGGCGGATCACATTTTGGAGCAGCACGCGACCTTGCAGCCTGGCTTACTGCCAGCGGGAAAGATAACATCAGGGCTTCCCTGCCATCGCTAGCTGGTTTCAGTCCTGACAATAACAGCAATCCGTATCAGGTTGTAATTGAGAACCCCACCGATTGCCCGAGGTATACAGGAATTACAATCAGCAATGTTACAATAGGCGAATCGCCTGACTGGCTTAAAAACAAGCTTAAAGCCGTAGGGCTCAACCCGATCAACAATGTGGTCGATATTACGAACTTTGTTCAGTACGAGATTGGGCAGCCCCTTCACTCATTTGATGCTGACATGATAGAAGGCAGGAAAGTCATTATCAAAAACCTTCCGGATAAGTCAAAATTCATTACTCTCGATTCAGTCGAAAGAAGCCTCTCTTCAAGAGACCTTATGATATGCGATACAAAAGGCGGAATGTGTATTGCGGGAGTCTTCGGCGGGATAAAATCGGGAATAAGCAGTACTACCAGCAACATTTTCCTTGAGAGCGCGTACTTTAACCCGGTTTCGATCAGAAAAACTTCAAAGCGTCATGGCCTCCAGACTGATGCATCATTCAGGTTTGAACGTGGTGCGGATCCTGAGATAACAACCTGGGCGCTGAAAAGGGCTGCGATGCTCATCAGGGAATTGACAGGAGGGCAAATATCATCGGAAATCGTTGATGTATATCCCAAAAAAATTGAAAGACAGAAGATTACTGTCAGTTATGAAAATATTGACAGGCTTATAGGCAAAAAGATCGATCACCAGTTAATTAAAAAGATACTCGGGTCGCTTGACATGACTATCCTTGAAGAATCAGGTGATAATATGATCCTTGAAATACCGCTTTACAGGGTCGATGTTCAGCGCGAAGCCGACGTGATTGAAGATATCCTGAGGATCTACGGCTACAATAATGTGGAGATCGGCAACCATGTAAATTCGACACTTTATTTTCCGGAGAAACCGGATAAAGAAAAAATATTGAACATCATCGCCGACATGCTGTCAGCCAATGGATATGCTGAGATAATGTGCAATTCACTGAATCCTGCATCATTTTATGACAATGATGACTTCGAAAAGGATCAGATGGTGCTTCTTGCAAATCCCCTGAGCTCCGACCTTAATGCAATGAGACAATCATTGCTGTTAGGCGGACTCAGTTCGGTAGCCTGGAACATAAACAGGCAGAATCCCGATCTGAAACTTTATGAATTCGGGAATAATTACTTCCTGAAAAAATCAGGGAATTCATTTCCCCGTGCAGAGGATTATCTTGAAAAGAAATCGCTCGACATCTTTATTACCGGGAACACGGGTAAGCAGCGCTGGAACAGCAAGACCAGACCTTCAGACTTCTTCAACATTAAATCAGCTGTAGAGATGGTTATGTCGCGCCTTGGAATTATTCCTGAGAATCTTTCAAGGGGTGAGAGCGATAGAAAATATTTCTCTGAGTCTTTTACCTGGTCGTTTAATAATATTGCCGTTGCCTCTGCCGGAAAGATATCAAAGTCATATCTGGCAAAATTCGATATCGGACAGGATGTTTATTACGGTCATATTGAATGGGATTACCTTCTGAAAATTGTTAAAGAGAATGCCGTCAACTATTCAGAGCTTCCCAAATATCCATGGGTTAGAAGAGATCTTGCGCTACTCCTCGATAAGGGTGTTAAGTTCGAACAGATCAGGGAACTGGCATTCAGGACTGAAAGACACATTCTTCACGACGTTGACCTGTTTGACGTTTACGAAAGCGAGAGCCTTGGCAACAATAAAAAATCCTATGCAGTCAGCTTTATCCTGCTTGACAATCTCAAGACCTTGACTGACAAAAGCATAGAAAAAACAATGAACAGTCTTGCAACTGCTCTTGAGAAAGACCTTGGTGCAAAAATAAGGTAATGAAAAGTAAAAGGGTTGAACTGCTTAAGGGTGACATCACTACTTTGAAAGTCGATGCCATAGTAAATGCTGCAAATAGTTCTCTTCTTGGAGGAGGCGGCGTTGACGGGGCTATTCACATGGCAGCGGGACCTGACCTATTGAACGAATGCAGGGATCTGAACGGCTGTTCAACCGGCCAGGCAAAAATTACCCGCGGGTATAACCTTCAGGCCGGACATATCATACATACAGTAGGACCAGTATGGTATGGCGGTTATAAAGATGAGCCTGAACAACTTGCATCATGCTATCAGGCAAGTCTTAAGCTGGCTAAGGAAAATAAACTAAAAACGATTGCCTTCCCGGGCATTTCGACCGGTATATACGGATTCCCAAAAGACCTGGCTGCGGTAATTGCCGTCAACGAAACAAAAAGATTTATAAGCAGGAATTCGTATCCTGAAAAAGTAATCTTCGTAGCATATGATGATGAAGGCTACGAGATATACAGAAAGCTGCTGAATCAATGAGAACCTTATTGACCAGGATTAAAAACTACCTTTCACTTGTAAGATTCGGTCATACTGTTTTTGCAATGCCGTTTGCTCTTATAGGCTTTTCACTTGCGGTATCACAAAGCGAATACAGCTTCAGCCTCAGACTCTTCCTGCTTATAATACTCTGCATGATCTTTGCACGCAATGCAGCAATGGGATTTAACAGGATTGCCGATAACCGGTTTGATGCACTCAACCCCAGAACAAAAAACAGGGAAATTCCAAAAGGCCTAATAAGCCCCAGGGCAGCTTCAATATTTGTCATAATCAATGCCGTTCTATTCATTGTAACAACTGCCTTCATTAACCGCCTTACCCTGTTCCTGTCGCCAGTCGCCCTGATAATCATTCTGGGTTACAGCCTCACCAAAAGGTACACAGCCCTTTGTCATTTCATACTCGGCCTTGGTCTTAGCCTTGCACCGATAGGAGCATATATTTCTGTTACGGGATCCTTTGCTGTTCTGCCGGTTATCTATTCAATTATTGTGCTTACATGGTCAGGCGGGTTTGACATAATTTATTCGTTGCAGGACGATGAATTTGACAGGAGTCAGGAATTAAGGTCGGTGCCTTCAGCATTAGGACTGAAAGGTGCACTAACAATCTCTATAATAGTTCATTTTGTCACTTTTTGTCTTGTTGCAGCAGCCGGATACCTGGGGAACGGAGGAATATTTTTCTGGGTCGGAGCCCTGTTGTTCGCTTCACTATTGATATACCAGCATGCTATTGTGAAACATGACGACCTCAGCAGGGTGAATCTTGCATTCGGGACAACCAATGGAATTGCAAGCCTTATCTTTGCCTTTTTTGTCATTCTGGATCTTTACCTTCGACACCATTGAGAAGGAAATATTCAACATAATTTTATTGTCTTTATTTAATTTTTTTGTTACTTGCCGCAACCTAAAAACCCTGATATGGCTGATATTATTATAAAAGAAGCTGTTACCAGAAAAAAGCTTCACGATTTTATCTTTCTTCCTGAAAAAATACATAAGAATGAGCCTGACTGGCTTCCTCCTATTTACATGGATGATAAGGAGCTCTTCAATAAAAAGAAAAACAAATCCTACAAATATTCTGATGCTATCCTATTGGTGGCTTATAAGGATAATAAGCCTGCAGGGAGGATCATGGGTATTATCAACAAGCGGTATAATGACATCAACCATGAATACAACGGACGCTTCTGCTTCATGGATTGTTATAATGATCAGGAGGTTTTCCATGCCCTTATAAAAAAGGTTGAAGATTGGGTAAAGGAAAACGGAATGAGCAGGATTGTAGGCCCTCTTGGCTTTTCAGATAAAGACCCACAGGGATTTCAGACTGAGGGATTTGAGTACCCGTTGTTCATGACTGCTGCTAATAATTCGCCTTACATGAATACACTGATTGAAAATGAGGGGTATGGCAAAAAGATAGACCTTGTGAATTATCTTGGGAAGCTTCCTGAAGTATTCCCCGAGGTCTATGTGAAAGTGCTTTCCAGAGTTGAAAAAACTGAAGAATACAAGATTATCGAGTTCAACAAGAAGAAGGAACTCAAGCCGTATATATTAGATGTTCTTCAGCTGATGAATGAAACTTTCATGGAAATATATGGTTTCGTCCCGCTCAACGACAACGAAAAAGCTGATTTCGCTGCAAGATACCTTCCCATTCTTGACCCGCATTTCATCAAGGTTGTTCAGTCAG
>Ga0209540_10003046_pt1 | contig 11648 bp, 10 predicted proteins | sample BarGraIncu01121A_FD_184501 | JGI IMG/M metagenome (GOLD analysis project Ga0209540, IMG submission 184501) | Arctic peat soil microbial communities from Barrow, Alaska - Barrow Graham LP Incubations 011-21A (SPAdes) (version 2) | ecosystem: Environmental > Terrestrial > Soil > Wetlands > Peat... | reverse complement strand
GGCAAGCACAAGAACGAGTCTGAAGAAGGTCTATGTGTCCGCTGAGCATCTCGTGATCCGTGGCTGCCTTTGTGACAACACCGTGTTCCGGCACTACGTGCTCGAGCGGGCCATCATCACGCGCTGCGAGGGCGGGCTACTCACTTTGTCTGACTGCACCCTGGAATGCGCCGGGCTCTATCGCCTGCGCGAAGCGGACGAAGAATCACTAGGCTCTGTGCCTTGGCTGCAGTCCCGGCGCGACGCGCCCAACCACTTCCACATCGATGCGAAGAGCTCTGACGTCTATCACTGGCACTGGGGATCCAGACAGGAAATGGAAGATGCCGGAGAGTGGATAGAGCCTCCTTTCCATGATGGCGAAGATTACTATCGCTGGGACCCCACGGGGGCGAAGCACCAGTGGGTTCGTCTCGCCCAAGAGATCCGCTGGGGTATGGGCGGGTGGCACCAAGTCAGGCCGGACACTCCGCTACCCCGGCCGGCCGATCACGCGGTGTGATCCTGGAGAGACAGAGTCGCCAGGACTGAACAACCCCGTGTGGCGGAGGCTAGGTTCCGTCTGCCGCAGTGAACAGACGCCTTCCCAGACTTTCAACAGTACGCTGAACCTCGGCGTCGACGCGAGAGCCGTCCTGCGTCACGGAACGATCGACGATCAGCTTGAAGAGCATGGCTTCATGGGCGACTCGGATGGCTTCGCCAGGCACCCCCAGGACGAGACCCATCGCAACATCCGGGATCACAGCGTCCTGAGCAAGTCTAACGGGGCCTTGGACGTTGTGACACACCAGCTGGCTGAGAGCGGCGGCAGGTTCGGCCTGATTGCGCGCTTGCTCGCGCAGTGGCGCGACATCATTGGGGGGATCGATACCGAGGAACGCACCCAAGTGATCGAGATAGACGTCGCCGACGTTCATTCGACGAGCGACGCCAGCTCCGGCCGCCGAGCAACCCTGGAAGCGCGGATTGACTTCGGTCACGAAGACGCGCCCCTCGCTGAAGAGCGCGTCGACTCCAAAGGCCCCGACATAGCCGGTGCTGTGGAGCCATTCGCCCACCCTCCGCGCCGCATGTTCAAGAGCATCGAGGCTGGCGTCACCGATCTCCGCTGAGACAGCAGCGAAGTCATTGCCGCAGTAGCCGAACTCGCGCGTCGTACAGCAGTCGATGCCGATAAGCTGCAGTGAGGGCGCGCGCAGGGTGATCGTGCCGTCGGGGTACGCGCAGCCGGAGACGTTGACCGGGATATTGGGCTCCAGCATGGGAGCTGCGGCCAAGAACCCGTCCCCATGAGGAGGGATATGCTCTCGCGGGTCCGCCCCGGCAGGCACCCGTGTGAGCCCGGCGCCTCCGTCCGAGTAGTTCGCGCGCAAGACGAAAGTGCGACCGTCCATTACCTCGGCCAGGACCTGAAGATCCTCATCATGATAGTACTCCCACGGGATCACGGGCACGCCCGCGGCCTTGAGCCCGCTCTCTACCCACGGCTTGTGGTCGTAGGCCTCTCCGTGGGCGGCGAACATGCCCAGATAGCGCGTCCAGCCCATACGCGGAAAGTAGGCAGCCGAGAGGAAGTCGCACGGTCTGTAGGTGACGAGGACGGAGTCCTCTCGCAGCAAAGCCAGGAGCATGCGGTGAAGTGTCCGGACCGGCTCGCTGCGGTCGTCGTCGATCCTGTAGAGATCGAGGTCGACGCGCTCACGACTGATGGTCTCGAGAGTAGCCTCGGAGAACTGCGGACGCGTGGTGACGTCGAGAGGGGCAATGAGGCAGACGACGCCGCCGAACGCGTCAAGATCAAGCAATGGAGCGGCATCCGCCCCGCGAGTGCCGAACCAGATGAGCCGCTGCCCGCGCAGACGTGCTTCGATGTCCTTCAATTGCTGTGCGCGGCTCACTGAGGGCGCCCTCCTGCTCAGACACTTTCCGGCTTGGTGCGACCGAGCAGCTCCAAAGCTACCACAGAGGAAAGCGAACCTGAGAGCAAGACACCGAGCGGCTGGCCACGAGGGGCGTCTTGATGCGCGATCGAGCTACTCCGCAGGGAACGCCAGCGTGTTGTGCTGACACGGAACGCACCGAGGGCCAAGGGCGACCCCGTAGCGTTCCACGATCTTCTCGGCTGATGCGTAGAGCCCCTCCATAACGTCTGCGGACGGTGGCCGCAGGTGAGCGGTCGCGGTGCCCGGTGCGGGCCTGAACGGGCTCAGCACTGGATCGGCGCCGAGCGACGCGATGAACTCCACACCGGCGAGCGTCCCAGTCGACTCCTCCAAACCAACCAGCAAGAGCGAGCGCACGCGACCCGACCCTCCCGTGAGCTCCACCGCGCGACGAATCGCAGCGGCGTAACCGTCAAGCCCCACACTCGCCTTCTGCCGGCAGTATCGCGTTGCAGCAGCGCTGCCGTAGAGCTCGAGGTTGATGGACAGACCGCAGACGCCGGCCGCGACGAGCATGTCGATGACCTCGGTCGTCGCCCGAGGCATCAGCATGACATCGACCGGCACCGGTGAGGATTCGATCAATGCCGCGTAGGCTGAATCGAGCCAGCCAACATCGCTGGGGCGCGGCGTGCCACCACTGATGAGCACGTGCCGTCCGGGCAGATAGGCGTCGTGCAGGGCGGCCCGGACGGCGCGCACCATCGTCGCGACGTCGTGACGTCGATACTCGACGAGGTTGAGATCGCAAAACGCGCAGTTGCACGAACAGCCGCTGATGGGCGAGACGCGCACTCTGTCTCCATGCGAGCGCACCGAATCGAAGTCCGGGTCGCCCGTGGCGATGTACTCTGGCAGCGGGAGAGCCCTCACCTCGACGTCCTCGCTCCCCGCCGTGAGTAGGAACGAAGACGCGTCGGGAGACCAGACCAGCTCGGCGGCTGGGTGGTCGCAATACCACTCGTCGACGGGCGCGTTCACGTACACATCGCCCGGCAGAACGAGGGTCAGACCACTCGTCGTCGGATAGTCGGCGTCGGTCAGCCCCGCCGGCGAGACGGCGGCCAGGACGTCGCGAGCCTGGCGACCCACCACGATGCCCCGCGCCATGATTTCCAGCTTCATGCGCGCCACATCATGCATGTCGGTTCACCCGCCCCCTCCTCTCAACGGCCAGCCACTGAGCCAAGCGAGCCACGTGCCGAGACCCATCTTTACACTTCGGTCGTGGGGCTGCCTAGAACGTGGTGAGCATTGACCGAGCGACGGGGGGGCCCATGAGCGCTGCACAGGACACGGTACACGAATACTTGCGCGAGCGCTTTGACCATATCTTCGTCGACCCAGACGATGGCGAGGTCGCTGTGCCCATCGGCATTCCCGGAGCCACGATCTGGCTGCGAGTGCACGTCAGGGACGGCAGAGATCTCGTCGCGGTGGCTTCGAACTTCCCGGTGAGGACTCCGCCGTACCTCTTCGCCGCCATGTCTGAATACCTCCTGCGCTGCTCGGAAGGCCTCTGCAGCGGAGGTTTCCAGCTCGATTTCGATGACGGATCGGTGCTCTTCCGCACATCTCAGTTCTACGGAGGGACGACGCTGGAGAAGGAAAATGTATCCCACCTCGTGGACAAGAACCTCTGGACAGCTCGCGCCGTCCTTCCCGGAATGCTGGCAGTCGCCTACGGCGGCGTCGAACCGAAGGACGCCGTCAACCTCCCCGCCTGGCCGGAGCGGCTGTTGGACGAGGACCTCTCCCGGACGCTCGAGGAGATACTCGGCACCGAGAGTGAGCCGGCATGCGCGTCCGAGGAGGCCGAGACTGCTGGTTCTCCTGACAGCGCTGGCTCGCCTGAGAGCTCGGCGATGGAATCCGCACCCGCGCCCGCCTCGGGCACAGTGCAGCCCGAGCCAGCGGAGGATGGCGATGACAGAGCCCGCATGCTCGATCGCCTGCAGGACCCGCTGAGACGGATCGCAGCCGAGGACGAGAGCGCCAGCGGCGATACCGAGGATGCCGATGACGATGAGGCAGTCGCGTGAAGCGTGAAGCACATCTCCGATGCACCGCAGGCACGACGCCCGCCGCGCTGGATAGTGCGCTTTACGTCAGTGGCGTTCAGTGCCCTTGCAGAAGGTACAGCGGCGCAACAGGCGACGTGAAGCAGATGACCAACCCCGTCACAAGCGCGTCATCGGTGAAGGAGTCTCGGAAATGACCAGAAGAGCAGACCGCAATGGCAGCGTCGTCGATGGGCCACTGGCCAAGATCCCCGCGCGCACGCTCAGGTCCATGGTGAGGGTGGGCAGGCGCGACGGGCGCGACTGGAGACTGCACTTCGGCTTCCCGCCCTTGGCCGCTCAAACCCCCTACCCCGCGAGGGATAACCCGCGGTTCCCGGCCGCCGTGGAGGAATGCACGGCGGAGGGGAACGATCGCGTCGCCGGACTCGAGCGCGATCACCAGCATCGAAGCGCACACCTGGAGCAGCGCATCGCCAGCGATGAGGTCATCGTGGCATCGGTGGCCGGGCAGAATCTGCCGCGCCCCGAGAGGACTCTGAACACGCTGCTGTATATCTGCGTTCTTGCCGGCCTGGGGCTCTCAGAGTGGGTCGTGAATGCCGAGACCTTCACGGTGTTCGGCGCTCGCAACTACGTCACGTACATAATCGCGCTCGTTGTAGCCGTCATCATGCCTCTGTGCGCGCATGTGACGGGGCTGTCGTGGAAGGAGAATCGCCGCTACTTGTCGGCCATCCTGGCAGTGACACTCGCCGTGTCTCTGATCGTGGCCATCGCCCTGATCCGCCAAGCGTACTTCTACACCTACGTGCAGTCCCTGCTCGGCTTGAACATCGCCCCCTGGCTGCTCGCCATCATCTACGTCGTGATCAACCTCACGATGTTCGGCGGCGGGACACTGGCATCGTTCAGGCACGCCCAAGCAGACCCCGAGGGGCAGGATGCGCGACGCCAGCTCGAGGCTGCCGAAGGGCGACTGAGCGCACATCGCACGCAGCTGCGAAACCTCTCCTCACAGTACGTCGCGCTCTGTCGACAGGAGACGACGCGTGTGCGAGCACTCGCCCACGCCTACAACCGTGGCAACATGAGCTCTCGCCGGCGCTCAAGCCGCCCCGAAGACCGCGAGCAGCCGGTATGGGTCGAGCGCATCCGCAATCTCGAAGTGGCGATTCCCGACTCTCTGCTCGGGCGGCGGCCAGCTGGGGTCGCCACAACCGCAGGCGCCGCCACCGCGGCCTCGGGGGCAGCCCCTGGGCGAGCATTCCCAGCACTCGTGCTCGCCGCGAGCGCGAGCCGCGACGTGGCTTCGATTTCGCCCACAGGCGGGGTCAGCCAGGGCGTGAGTCGGCGGACGAGGCACACACGCGATGCCGCAAGCCGGATCTCCGCGACAATGAATGAGTTCAGCACAGTCCATGTCGATGGCCCTGATGAGCCGGGGGTGTAGCGATGAAGGCACGCATGACGATCCTGACGACCCTCGTAGCCTGTGCGTGCCTACTTGGCGGATGCGCACTCAATATCGGCAACGCTCCGGTCAGCGCTCCCTGGGACAAGACCGCCAGCCCTATCACCTGGGTCGTCGTCGCGGACGTTTCCCAGAGTACGCGCTCGTTCCGCGGGGAGTACCTGTCCGCACTGGCGCGCATCCTCCAGTCCGTCCGCTACGGCGACACGGTCGTGGTGATGTCGGCCGAGAACGACTCCGTGCAGAACTCTCGATTCTGGGTCGAGTACGAAGTGCCGGCGCTCCACTACGTCCCGTCGACGCCGCGTCCCGACACCGACAATGCGGACATGCTCAACGCCTGGATCGCAAAGCAGACGCCCCTCTACCAGACCGCTGTCGACAAGTTCAAGCGCGAGCACAGTCTTTCTGACGTGCGGCGGCACATCATCGCGCTATCGCGCGGCCCTCTTGCGAACGACGTGGCGGTCGGCACGGACATCTTCGGCGCACTCTACGTCGCCGGGACCCTGTTCTCGGCCACGCCTGGGGAGCGCCGATTGGTGCTGCTGAGCGACGGGCTCGTCGTGACCCCCGAGGCGAACTGGCACAGTGGGGCTGTGACTCGAGCGTCCGTGGACCGGGTGCTCGCGGCACAGCGACGCACTGGCCGCCTCCCCGATCTTCGAGCGACCTCGGTGGTCCTCGTCGGCGCGAATACAAGCGACCCAGTCCGATTCGCGGCGCTCGAGCGCGGTTGGCAGCTCTACCTGGCCGCAACGAAGGGCGATCTGGCGCACTTCATGCGCCGGTATTCCTCCACGATCCTGGACCAGTGGTTGCCGAACCGGCCGGTGCAGTGAATCGCACCGCCTCTGCCAGCGCTGCCCAGGTTGTGTGCGTACTTCGCGCCAAGTCGAACGCTCATTCCGCTTGAAGCCGAACAGCACTGGAACGTCCGCTGGGGAGTCCTTCTCGTCGACGTTGACCAGGCGCACTCGCTCGTGCGGTGCTGCCCTGTCAGCGGCTCGAAAGCCTAGGGTCATCTCGACGCAAGCGGGGCGCCATGCGCACGATCCGCGCCTGCGATGAGGGCCGCAGGTAGAGCGCAGTGCCTGGTGAGCACGAACAGCACAGCCGTCTCAGCCGGTCCACCAATCTCTGCCCGCCCCAGTGCTGTTGGATCTCATCGTGAGTAATCCGCGTAGTACTTGACCGCGTTGATGATTCCGCGAAGCTCACTCTTGTCAAAGTCGACCGCGATGGGGCTCTGCCCGAAGAAGATGTCACCATTCTTGTCGAGGCCGAACGCGCCCATGACCGCGTTGTCGTTTTGCTCGAGGAGGTACTTCAGAGGGTTGGCGTCGAGCTGCGCGCCCATGACGACACACGCGCGAATGCTCAAGATCGAACTGTCATCTCCCCACCGAAACACTCAGATGTCCACGCGAGAGGAGCCGGCACTGACCGAGAAGCGGGGGCCTCAGCATCAACGCCGCAGGACTCACCATACGTCTCTGCCTGGCTTGCCGTACCGCGCTGCAGCAACACGTCTAGGCTTCGCTCTTTGGGATCTCATTGTTCTTGGCCCAAGAGGTTCCTGCCAGGCTTCCCGTGGAGCCCGCCGCCGAGATGGGCCATCCACAAGCGACCAGATTCAGTCGGCTTGCGTCTTGCGCCCTAGCGCCCCTTGCCTTGGGTCGCAGGAGTGCCATTTCGAGGCGCTGGACCTACCTGGAGTCCAAGTCCTGCGGAACTCCAGTCACGCTTCACCGTGTATCGGCTGCAGGATCTCCAGACCGAAACTGGACACGCGACGGGCCTAGCCACATCAGTTCCACCGCTCGACCTCGATGCGCACCCCCTCCAGCTCCTCGTCGCCCGTCATCGCGTCCACGACCAGCCGGCTGCGCCTCACGTCCTGTTCGTTGATGAGCCGCGCCACGGGGATCGCGACGGCGATGTAGACGGCCTTCTGCACGCCCCGCGCCCCGCTCCTGCTGCTGAGGCCGCTCCGAGCGAGGGCGTCGATGAGGCGCGGCGTGGCGCTTACGGAGACGCCGCGCTGCTTGAGGTCGGGCCGCTCGACGAAGCGCTCCAACTCCAGCTCGACGATGGACCGGCCGACCGCGGGGGCGAGCGGCGGGAAGACGAGCGGCCGCGTGACGCGCGAGGTGATGGCCTCGCCCAGTACCTCGGCGCAGGCCCGCAGCGTGGCGCTGCGCGCCTCTTCCCTGCTCGCGTCGTCCATGCCGGCGCGCATCCAGGCCGCGTCACCGGCGTTGGTCGTCATGATCACGGTGGCGTTGGCGCTGGAGACGAGCTCGCCCTCGCGCGTGGTGATGCGGCCCTCGAGGAGCTGGTAGAGCAGACCCCGCACGAACGGGTGCGCGCGGTCGACCTCGTCGAAGAGGATCACGGCGCCAGGGCGTTCCAGCAGGCCAACCACCAGCGAGTCGGGTTCGTCGGTCGAGAGGAGGCGCAGAGCGTCGCTGGGAGCCACGAGCTCGGTGCAGTCGAAGCGCAGAGGCTCGCTCTCCGGGCCGCCCAGCGCGCGCTGCAGAGCGCAGGCTAGGCTCGTCTTGCCGATGCCGGGAGGACCGGCGAAGACGTAGGAGCGCGGGCGGCCGGGCGAGGCCAGACCGTACACCGAGGCGATGAGATCGTCGACGACAGCCGCACAGGCCTCGTGCTGGCCGAGCACGGCCCGCTCGAGGCCGTCGAGGATCGCATCGACCGGGGGCACGAGGTCCTGCCCGACCCAGCAGCGGAGCAGGCCGAGCTGCGCGGCGCAGGCGCTGCGGATGGCACGGACGCTGGCTCCACCGCCCGGCGCCGAGAGCGCCGCCCGCAGCAGGCGCAGCGCCGGGCCGAGCGGAGGCTGGGCGCCGAAGTGCCGGGCGGCGAGAGAGAAAACCTCGGCGATGGCTGCGTCGGCCGTGGGCACGTCGACGTCGCGCCGGGCCAGCTCCAGCGCAGCGATCACGCGCGACTCCGAGTCGCTGGGCGCAGGAGTCTCGACGACCACGAACTGCGCCGCGAAATCGGCCTTGCGCTCACGCAGCTGCGCCCAGCCGTCCGGCGTCGCCGTGACCACCATGCGCAGGTGCGGGTTGGTGACGACGGGGACAAGGAGGTCGACGAGGTCGAGGTTGTCGCCGCGGCCCTGCCAGGCGCCGATGGCCTGGTGCACCGACTCGAAGAGGATCACGGCCGGCTTGCGCACGCGGCGCAGCATCAGGTCGATCCGGTTCTCCACGTTGCCGACATAGAAGGATCCCGCGATCCAGTTCCTCGTGGTCGTGCAGTACACGGGCCATGACTTCGGATGCGCCGTGGGCACATCAAAGGAGAGCGTGGGTTGAGCCTCGTCGCTCCAGGCATCGGAACGGCGCAGGGACAAGGCCAGCGAGCGCTTGCCTACGCCCGCGGGGCCCACGAGGGCGATGCTCTGCCCGGCGCGCAGCAGCCTGACGATGGGGTCGACCACGGCGCTGCGCACAAAGGGCTCCAGCTCTCTGCCTTTCGCGAACAGCGACTCCGCCTCGGGCCCCAACTTGTTGACCCACGCCGCCTCGTCGACCCTGTCTGGGGAGTCCATCTGCGTCCCTCCTCCACGCGCCGTTTGGTGGATGGCGGCGCCGGCGCTGCGGCTTTTGACCGCCCCCATCGCCGAGTCTCGTCACAGAAGACCTAGGCCGGTGGGACCGTGAATCGTAAACCACCGGTCGGACAGCAGACCTTGCGAGAGCACTCCGAGCCGGCTGAGCAGTGTGAATCAGCTGAAACGCGTATCAGATGAAAGTAGCCCCAGATCCCTTCCACAGCCCGATGCTGCCAGCGGGCGGGCGTCAGGCTGACTGCAGCAGGCAGTGCATCGGCGCCGCACTCTGAGCGAGAAGCCGGCCTGGTGGCCGGAAGACAACGCCAGGCGAGCTTCTTGAGCGCCAGCAGGGCCCGATGGAGTGCTGACGGATGGGACACCCCGGTCGTCGCAGCCGACTGGGGCGGTGAAACGCGACGCCAAGGGCAGGATGGGCACTCAGCCGATCACTCGGGCGCAGAAGGCAGCCTTGCGGTTGCTCACTTCGACCGTGACTTGGGCGAAATGGCGGGCCGACGCGGGCGGATCGCGCCGAGCCCCTCTCGGTCCTGCCGAATGCTCGACGGACTGACTGATATGCTGCCCACCGACCATGCCTCTCGACATGACACACCGAGCGAACTGCCCAAGATGTGGCACTCTGGCGGAACCCCTCGGCAAGATGAGGGCGCATCGCTGTCCGAACTGCGCGGAGATTGTCATGCCCACGGACCTTGAGAGAGTGTGGCAGGACATGCAGAAGCTGAAGCAGCATCCCAGATTCTGGGATGGAGTCGAGGCCTTGGACGCTCGCCTGAGAGAGTCGCAGGTGCGGATTCTACATGTCCACCGAATCTGGCTCGCTGACGGCCGCAAGGAACAGGTGCAGCAGGCCATGATGGCCGTCAGGTCAGCGATTGAAGGACTCACGTGCGATCGAGGCGCAGCGGACTCGTGACGACACACGGCGGCGAGCTCGAACTCATCGACAACCCGTTCTATCGACGACTGGTCAACTACCTTCAGGAGCGCCGTCGTACAGCGCACGTCATCGATGCCAGTGGTCGACTAGACACGAGCTGCAAGTTCGAGATCTCCTTCTACGAAGTCCTGACCCTGGACTACTGCATTCAGAACCTCGAAGCGCAGCAAGGCATCCCAGCCCCTGCCTCGCAAACGGATGAGGAGTACAGAGAATCCCTGGTAATGGAAGTTCAGAGGATGATCATGGGCGCCGTCGACACGAGTAGTCGGCCAGACCTCCTATTCTTCCTCGACAAGTCATCTCGACCCGTTGCCTAGCTCTTCCGCGAGCTCTGGCCACTGTTCGCGCCTCCTGACGCGCACATGCCCGAGATCAAGTTCATCAGCATAGACGCGAATCGTCTGTTCGGGAGGGTCGGAGACGACCGACCAACCGAGGACGAGATCTACTCTTGGGAGCCTGATCCGAGACAAATCGAACAGCTGCAAGGCGTCTACCTGCGGGGTCGCAGGAAGGTTCCGAGACATCCTGACATCTTCGCGGCCGCCTGGGTCATCGACGAGGTTTCGGTGTCGGGTGGAACAGTCCTGATGGCCGGGCGACTCATCAAGGCGGCCTTTCCAGCGCTGGAGGTCAGTCCAAAAGTCTGGATGGCTTCTGGACGGATCGTCTCCGGGAGCAGAGGTGCGGAAGCCTTCATGCCGGCGAACCTTGCCCCTTGGTACAGCAAGCACTTCCCCTACGGGAGGGGAGTCGGCGAAAGGGGACCCAGCCAATTCTTGAGTGCAAGGGGCCCCAGGGATCCTCTCTCCGAAGCACTTCGCACCGACGTAGAGCTCCTTGCGCGTTACATCGCCAGGGGAAGGCAATCGGTGCGCCCGTTGGTCGGGTGCTTTGAGATCGACCCACGCACAGGACGAGAGGATCTTGCTCGTCCAAGGTACAAGGTGGCCCGGTTCGTCAAAGGGAGGAGAGAAGTCATTCTGCCCCCCAAGGGAGACTCCCCGGACAGACCCTGAGATCGAAAGTCTGGCTCAAGAGCTCCGAAAGTCCTCGGACCGCGCGACGTGGAAGGGGAGCCCGCCAAATGGACTTGGCGGACTCCCCTTCCACGTGATGGCGGAGCTACTGCCGCTGGAGGTAGCGGACCTCGGAACCGTCCTTGCCAACATTCTTGCCAACATCCCCATCCGAGAGTCCGGGGATTGTGGGCAACATGGGCATTATGGAGGCTCGGATCGACATCCCAGGCACCCTACTAAGCGACTCGTAATGACGGGGGCCTCGGTCCGATTCCGAGTGCTGGCTCCAAAGACGGGGGCACCTGCGATTCCCGCACATCTGACCAGGGACTGACAAGAGCATCCGGCGGCTTCCGGCGCACGCCGGTCAGTACGCCGCGACTCGCAGCACCGCCGACCCGCGCACCCGATCTTCCTTGAGGTCGAGCAGCGCCTCGTTGGCCTGCTCGAGGTCGTACTCCTGCACGCGGCTCACCACGGACACGAGGGCCGCGTTGCGCAGCAGCTCGCGGGCGTCCCGGCGCGTGGAGTTGGCGACGCTGCGGATCACGCGCTCGTGGTAGATCCACGGGTACTCGATGGGCGGGATGGGGCTGGGGTGGTGGCGCTCGGCGGCCTTGCCGCGGGCGCTCCGACGC
>Ga0209540_10003044_pt1 | contig 11650 bp, 8 predicted proteins | sample BarGraIncu01121A_FD_184501 | JGI IMG/M metagenome (GOLD analysis project Ga0209540, IMG submission 184501) | Arctic peat soil microbial communities from Barrow, Alaska - Barrow Graham LP Incubations 011-21A (SPAdes) (version 2) | ecosystem: Environmental > Terrestrial > Soil > Wetlands > Peat... | reverse complement strand
TACTGGTGAATTTTTTCCCATACCTGAAAAGATATTGTATATTATCATGGTATATCTTTGGCAAAGCATATGGTTTATCTACTTTGAAATCATCCCATAATTTAACATCATCCAGAATTACGATAAAATTGTTTTTATTCATCGGATAAATATAAACTGTCCAGCCGACTTTAACATTATTTTTTCATGTTTTCTTAATCATTTTTAACAAATCATATTAGTTTTTCCGACTGCTTACTTTGATTTATACCTGAAGGATTATTTTATAATACCACTTTTTACAAACTTAGCAGTATTAGGTTCTTTGAACAGGATAAGCGTCTGGTGAACCAAACGGTGTATCAAGAAAAACATAACATCATATTTAATTCATTATCTTATTCTTGCAAAAAAGGTTCGAGTGCCTCTTAGACTTAAAGCAAAAATCCTTCCTTTTTAAAAAACTGCCTAATAAAATCAGGAATATTCCGGAATATTCCTGATTTCTTAGCCATTTTATGAACTTTTCCGAAATAGGTCTGCGAAATAACAGGTACTAGGTTTTCTCCTCTTTAGTTCGATAAAAAGTCTGACTTTTTATTACTAGATAACAAACAATAAGGCCTAGGCAAAATACAAGACAATATCCTATTAAACTGTTCTGTCGTTTTAAAGTCTCTTGTCTGACTAGATGCTCCTGGAGAGGATTAAGCATGTTATTGAAGTTCGGATTCATGGTAAAAGAATAATAAATGTGAGCCGTTAACTGTATCGATTGAATAACCGTATTGATCAAAAAAATATATCTTTTTATTTCCATATTCTCGAGTTATGGAAGGACAGTTAAATTTTAATCCAAGTTCTGAAGCATACAGATAAGAGATACCTCGTTTTTGTTCATCGAGTTTATACAAGCGAGTTGCAATAGCTTCGTTTTTCTGAATCATAAGCTTGGCAGTATTCCCAATCTGATATTTTTCCTTTTGATGTTGCTTTTTATTATTTTTAGCACAATCCGGATGTGCTTTCCTGTTTCCATGGTCATTATCATCCAATGGTTTTTTGCATCTATTGCATAACCTTTTGGCTATAATTTGATAATTATGAACTTCTTCCATTGTAATAATTTGTTAAGTTTTCAACTATTAAAAAAGTCCTCAAATATTAATCGCTGCCAGTCATGAACCAATTCTGCAATGCCCGCCTAGAAAAGAAGAGTTTCCTGCCGCCAGCGCGTTTAATAAAAGGTATCTGATGGCGAGAAGTCATTTGGTATAGGGAATGGCGACTGTACCCAGTAAGTTCACATGCCTCCTTTAAATCGATTAGATCATATTCAGATTTGCTACTATTTCCTGTGCCGGTACTCCTGGTAGTATTCAACACTGGTCCGAAAACAGTGTAATTCTTCTTGTAAAATGCCGGATTGTTTCTTCCAGTAACTTTTGTTACCGGACCTGGAATAAATGATTCTTCAAAATCAAAAAAGGATGAGAGTACTTTTAAATACAGTTTCCCGGTCACGGTTGACGTATCAAAATTTTCTTGGAGCGAAATAAACCTTATCCCTCCTGACACCAACATATTAATTTCATCAACCAATTCAACTGTAGTAAATGTCCAATCATTTAGCCTATATATTATAACAACCCCAAATTCGTTTCTTCTTAATCTGGTCAAAACCTCCGCTTTAACAGGCTGCGATTCTATTGTATTTGTAACTTCTGAAAATACCTCATAATCCCAACCTTTCATTTGAGTAAAATTTATCAATTGGATAACCTGACCAGGATTCTCCTTTTCATCAATTCTTTTTCCTATATAGATAGCAGCTTTCATTTCCCAAATTGCTATCTCCAAAATTACTATATGCATAAGGTTGACAACTTCTTTTTCTACCAATCTTCTTCTGCACCCACTGCAACCCATTCATAAAAAGCGCTTCATCCTAGCGGTTTTTCGCTATAATGCGCATATGCCATTGTATGAAAAAGATTTATTTCGAGAGGGAATCAATAGAGAAAAGTCCCGTCAAAAACACTATAATGTTTCGATAAACGCAATTGTAATTATCCTTTTAAAGATTAAAGGTTACTATAAATCTGGTCCTCGAAATCTGCAATTGCATCCAGCCCCAGGGACTTTAGATAAATTTCTGTCGTTTTCATGCTCTTGTGCCGCAGAGACTCTTTGACCATCATAACCGACATTCCTCTTCGAAACATGAACGAGGCATAGGTGTGTCTGCTCCAATAACTTGTCAAACCTTCTATCCCTATTTGCCTGCCAATAATTTTCATATCCCTGTTTACATGCGCCCTGACCTTATGTATTCTGTCAAGCTTTTGCTGTTGCGTGATATGTTTATTTACATCCAGGATTGGAAAAAGGTAACCCCTATCCGGATCATAGTATCTATCAATGATCTCTTTTATTTCTGATCTTATCGGGAATATTACCCTGACAGGTCTTTTTGCCAGTTTTTTACGTTCATAGAATATATTCCCGTCCTGCATGTTTTTTGATGTCAAATAGACCATGTCTATAAAAGAAATCCCACGTCCGAAGAAAGAAAAAACGAAAATGTCTTTTGCCAGTTGAAGATCAGGGGTAACTTCCAGATTCAGTAATTCCTGCAGCTTATTATCATCAAGAGCCCTTGGACTTGTTTCCGTACTGAACTCACTCACTCGTATTTCACGGAATGGATAATACTCGCTCCTCACCCACCCCTTCTTTATTGCATACAAATATAGTGTCCGGGTTGTCCTCAGGTAATTGTTTATGGTATTATCTGTAATCCCTCTGTCGTTTCTTAAGTAGGCAATCCACCCTTCCAGCACTTTTGGTGTTAAATCAGATAGAAACAGGTCTTGTCCCTTTCTGAATGTCTTAAAAACGCTTAAAACCCCTTTAAACACCCTTGAATACCCTTCCCTCCCCTGATTATGCAATTCGTTAACCCTTTCTGTGAAGGCATTGAAGACTGTCACCCTTCCTCTACTTTTTCTCCCGTATGCATTTATAAACTGATCAGGAGTATAATCAGGAATACCGTCTTTTATAAACTGATCATGGATATCCTGAGCCTTTGCTTTGTATTTAATCAGGTATGAGTTTATCAAAGTTCTGCCAGGTGATTTTTCAGTGTAATTGCTTGTCACTGTTTCAGTTTCCTCATCCCATTCGTCTTTTGAACAATAGTATCCTGTGAATAAATATTTCCGATAGTCTCCTGAAGTGATACGTAGAACAATCGGATGTCTACCAGTTCTATTCTTTTTGATGGTCAGAAGGTTAAATCTTACAGTACTCATATATTATCGACAATTTAAAGTTTACAATTAGGTATACAGTTTAGTATACAGTAAAGGTACAAATAAGTACAATATAAAACAAGAGCAAAAGTATTATTTAATTTATTATCAATGTATTACAAAATAATACAAAATAATAAAAACGTCTAAAAAACGCATGGGGTGCAAGGGGTCGTCCGTTCAAGTCGGATCACCCCGACTTCTCCCTCCTTGGTCCGCAGGACGAAGGAGGGTTTTTTATTTGATGGCGTCTTATATTGAAACTAATGGATTCCCGGGTTATGAAAATTTTCTTGTTTTCGCAATGAATAATGGCTAATTTTATCATTGATAATCTAAACCGTAATAATTTTAAATTACCTCATATGGCAGACAATAAGCAATCTTTTCATGAGACGTTCAAAGTCTCAGGCGATGAAATATTAGCCAAAATTAAGGAGATAATAAAAGAGGGAAACGCCAGAAGGATCATAATCAAAAACGACAAGGATAATACCATCATGGAATTTCCCCTTACTGTCGGAGCCATAGGCGTCCTTCTCGTACCAATTTATGCTGCTGTTGGAACTTTGGCTGCCCTCGCAATGGACTATACTATCGTCGTGGAAAAACGAGAAAGCACCGAAAAAAAAGATTAGCGAAAACCAATTCGTTTACCCTTTTCCAGCTTTTATAATGAGTTAAGATATTCCATAAGTTTTGCAACGCTTTCAGGCTTGTCAAATTTAATCTTGTCCGACTTAATATGCTCCTTCAGAACCCCGGCCTTATCGGGGAAGAGTTTCAAAAACTGTTTCTCATTGGTGAAATCAAACCATTCTTTTCCCCTTCGGATCCAGTAAACAGGCCTTGGTACCACAGTATAATCAGAAGGCAGCTTCAGGTTCCATTGTACTCCATCAAGATTGACAGTTGATAAATAATCAGTAGAGGCAACCTGCGATATACCTCCGTATCCAACAGGTTTCCCGGGAGGAAGCAGGCTGCTTTTATTCTGAATATAAAGAGAAGTCTGACCTGCATACAAAACCTCATAGAAGGATTTACCGACCGGGACAAATTTGCGACCCTCAAGGGTAATAGTATCGACCATTTCCGGGTTTATAAGGTCGTAATACTTGTCTCCTTTGATAAAGACTATCTTTTCGGTTACTGTATTGTAATTCATGACCTGGGTTTGTCCCTGGCTGTTTTTCATCCTGATAGTGCCGGATATAAACTGGCTTATAAGATACTGAGGCATTGAACCTTCTGAAGTGACCTGAGCCGAAACAAAAACAGAAAAGCCACAGAAGATGAGTGAAGTAAAGAATTTTGTAAAGGAATGGCTATAAATCTTTTTCATTTTTCAATCGCTTTATTCCATTAATACATTTCTTTGATAATCATAAATCGTACCGGAAAATTAAATAAAACCCTGCTATTTCAAATTATTTAAATAATTATTCGACGTATTTCCCAAGGTTTTCCCATTTTACTTTCCATTTTCCGTTATGGGGGAACTGATCCGAAACGCACATTTTTGCCACTGCTGTGAGGAGGCCTCCATTACCGGGCAGGTAAATTGCCAGCCTTGCATCCTGATAATTATGTCCGTTAATCAGATATCGGTTCTTTGGAGCATCCATCATCATGAAATCGATAGCCTGCTCACTCCTGCCGATTGCTGCTGCCGACATTGCCAGCATGGGGAAATCCCACCCCCATGTTGACTTCCAGTTCCACTTCTTCATGATGGTGTCAAGAGAGTTTCCAAGTACCCTTGTATCGACCAGCTTTGTCCTTGGCAGCACTCCATATATTCCCGAAACAATGGGATGGTCACTCATATATCTCGGATTGCTGTAAGAATCCCTGGTATCTTCTGAGCATAGATATAGTCCGTCACTGACTGCCAGAGGCGATATTTTTTTTGTTATATCCTGCCATAAGGGATCGGCTTTTTCTCCAAGCCGCTTCTTCCATTCCTGTGCAGTCTTAAGTCCCCAGTACCAGTAAACAGTCTCGAATGCAGGGTTTATGGTAGTCTCCCTGTTCAGGCTCTCCTGGGCAGGAATCAGGACAGGACCAAGCGTATATTTACCGGAAGCGCTGTCATACCAGGCATACGATGCCATGAAATCAGCTGTCTCGAATACAATATCCTTATATCTTTCAAGTATTTCCTGCTTGTTCACTGCATTCGTGTAGAGCAGTTCTGCAAAAAATATAGGATGCGGCTGCTGCCATATCAGATAGGTCCCCACATTGCTTGGACTCTCCCTTCCATCCCTGTCAGTCATCTTTGGCCATCTTGCGCCTTTATAACCTTGATGCAGTGCGGTTTGACGGGCATTCTGAAGAATATCACTGTAATACTTCATCTGTCGCTCCAGTATATCCCCATGATTCCAGAGAGCAAAATGAACAGCATGCCACCAGTGCATCTCGAGGTGGAATTTTCCAAACCAGCTGTTGTAGGTAAGTCCCGTTTCAGCCGGTGGAAATGATCCGCTGCACTGTATCCTTGTGAGGTACTGAGAAAGTACAACCCTTCTTTCAAGCTCAAAAGCTCTCGGATCGGTGCATTCTGAAAAATCAGCTGCTCCTCCTTCCATCCAGAATTTTTCCCAGCTTAACCTGCTTGCTTCATGGGCGGCATCAAAATCAACCGGTTCAATATCATTCAGATCCTTGCTGAAGCTGCATGAGAATTCAAAGGTTGAATCGGCACGGTTCGGTTCGATAAAATAGAGATGCTGTGAAGCCTGTTTTAAAATACCCTCCTTATGAAGGAGCTTCACATAATACTTATCAGAATCCTGGCTCCTTTCGAAAATAGTCTCACCTGGATTGTCTGCTATTATCTTAGTAATGTGCTTTTCAGGTGAATTGAAATCATATCCGTTCGGATCGGATGTCCCAAGCGGGAAGCTTATCTTGATTTTCAGTCTGCCCTCTCCTATCATTTTTGATTCAATCCTGGCCGAGACCATATCCTGATCGGGATGGCAGATTGTAAGCACTTTTACTGGTGTTCCATCAATTGTAAAATTGCTTTCTATGGTACCTGTCCATAAGTAGAGAGACTGAACATTATTCGTAATATTTCCTATAACTGCTTCTTTCCCATCTTTGGTAAACAGCTGCAAACCAATCATGCCAAGATGAATCCGATGCGGATTTGCCCTTAGCCAGCCGGTTGCAGCAGCTTTTCTTTCACCGTCGCCTGCATTGAACTGGTGAACATAATCAACATCTCTTCCGTGGACATTGTAAGTTCTGTAAACATCTGACAGGTTATAGTTTTCAGGGTTCAGTCCGGTATGCCATCCCCACTCCGACATTGTTCCCAGGGATATCCCCCGTGAATAGAATTCCGGAAATGTCTGCAAACCGGTCACATCAACAGTAAAAGCAAACCGGCCATTCCCGACGGTCAAAGAATTAAGGCTGTCGATAACGCTGTTATGAACATTATGCCTGGTGACAAGGGCAAAGCGGTCTATTTTAGCTTCTTTGCCACAACTAATAGAAATCAGCTCTATTACCAAAGGCAATAGACATAAGGATATTTTACGCATAGGTTTTTCCCCTTAAAACAGTAAAGTTAGAGATTTTTACCTGTTTTTGCACGGGATCCTGATTGCTTATTAAATTCCGGAGATCATCAGGACCATTATAGTCAAGAAGAGTTTTGCTTTCAGTAAATCTCTTTTACGTTACTATTTAACTGTCTTTCTTTTAATGAAGATAAAATCTCCTGCCTGTTCAACTTTAATACTGTCGACGGTCTGGCTTTGAATAAAAGGGAGCAATCCAAAAAGGAGGAGAAGGGAAATGATAATTCTTTTCATTAAAGACAATTTTGGTTAGCAAACTGCGCCTTAGGAAATATTACCACGAAAGACTGTTCTGAGTTTTAGGTCATTAATGTAAAGTTATAATTGTTTTGTACAAAAGCCAATAAATTAAACATTTATTATCTGTACAAAAACATCAACATGTTCAACCGGTTAGAAAATCATTTATTGATCAAATAGTATCAATAAGAAATAACGCGACTACCTGCTGTTTCGACCCTATTGACTTGTATCAGCCGAATTATTACCTTTGATATATGGATGATAAAAGATTATGAACCAAAACGTAAAGCCATGAAAACACTTAACCTTATCGGATGGGTTTCAGGAAGTATCGGGGTACTGATCATTCTCCTGGGATCAATTTCCGTGATTATCGGCAAGAGTATTCTGCCGATCCAGCATTTAGTAAATTACTTCCAGGTCGCCAACAGCTTCTTGCTCATTACGATAGCTCTGTTTATCGTGGTGAACAGGTGCGAATGCAATAAGAAGTAAAAAGGCAATAGGCAATAGGCAATAGGCAATAGGCAATAGGCAATAGGTAAAAGGTAAAAGGTAATAGAATATAGTGTGCAATAATTAAAATGGTTATTGCCTGATAAACTATTAAGATTATTTTTATGGCCGTGTTCATGATATAGGGCAAAATTCAGAAAGAAGCTACAGATGGATGCGGAAATAACTATCATTGGTGCAGGCGTTATCGGACTTGCAATCGCAGAAAAAATATCAGGCAGCAACAGTAATGTTTTCGTAATCGAAAAACATCCGGCATTCGGACAGGAGACCAGCAGCCGCAACAGCGAAGTAATCCATGCAGGAATATATTACCCCAAGGGAAGCCTTAAAGCACAGTTATGCGTGGAGGGCAAGAGCCTGCTATACGATTATTGCCGGAAATATGAAATCCCGGTAAATAACTGCGGAAAGCTGATTGTTGCAACCTCCCGCAAAGAAGTTGCTGTAATCGAGGGAATTAAAAATAATTCTGCCCTTAACGGCGTCGATCTTGAAATAATGGAACAGGATCAGATCGCTGCTCTTGAACCGAACATTTTTGCACTTAAAGCACTCTTCTCCCCTACCACTGGAATAGTTGATACCCATTCGCTGATGAAAAGGCTCGAGACTAACATCCTGAACCAGGGAGGTCAGATCGTCTATGGCAGCGAAGTAACAGGTATAAAGAAAATCGAAGGAGGTTATGAGATTTCTCTTCTCGATACCGACCAGAAGAATTACAGTTTTACGTCATCCCTAGTGATTAATTCCGCAGGGCTTACTTCCGATAAGATCTCAGAGATGGCGGGAATGAATGATGAAAAACTCAAAATAAGTTTTTGCAAAGGGGAGTACTTCAGGGTCAAGCCCCCGAAAAACAGGCTTATAAGCCGGCTTGTTTATCCGGTTCCTCACACTAATATGGAAGGAATAGGGATACACGTTACAATCGATATGGGTGGAGGCGTAAAACTAGGACCTGATGTAACTTACCTTGAATCAAACGTTTACGATTATCATGTCGATCCGTCCAAGCAGGAGGCATTCTGGAGGTCAGCAAAAAAATTCCTGCCTTTTCTTGAGTACGACGATATCATTCCTGAAATGGCAGGCATAAGACCGAAAACACAGAAGAAGGGAGAGCCCATTCACGATTTTTATATAATGGAAGAGAGCGCCAGGGGAAACCCTGGATTTATAAACCTCATAGGCATGGAATCGCCAGGAATGACATCATGCCTGTCAATCGCAAATTATGTATACAGGCTTATTAAATATTAGAAACAGAACCTTATCAGAACCACTAAATTGAAACAAGAGGATCCGGGAAAAATGAGAACAAAATTCTGCTTCAGCCTTACATTTCCGCTCACGATTCTGCTGCTCTTTACCAGAAATCTAAGTGCGCAGCAAGCCGGTCATAATAACGGGTTTATTCCTGAAGTCGGGCAGAAAGGCAAAGATGTTGTATGGGTACCCTCACCTCCGGAATTGATTTCCGTTATGTTTTCCATGGCGAAAGTCACTTCCGACGATTATGTCTTTGATCTTGGATCAGGCGATGGAAGGGTGGTCATTTCGGCGGCAAAGCTTGGGGCACATGCTCTCGGAATTGAGTACAATCACGACCTGGTGGAACTCTCTGTCAGGAATGCTGAAAAGGATGGGGTAAGCAGCAAAACGGAATTCATTGAGGGTGATCTTTTCAAATGCGACTTATCAAAAGCAACTGTGATAATCCTGTTCCTCCTGCCTGATATAAATAAAAAGCTCAGGCCAAAGTTGCTTGACCTCAAACCCGGGACAAGGGTTGTTTCCAACACATTTGCCATGGGCGACTGGATTCCTGATAAGGAAATAATTACTGAAGAAAATCCCAATGGATGGAATACAGCATATTTGTGGATTGTTCCGGCGAAAGCAAATGGTGAGTGGAAGATCGGAAATGATATTCTGACTCTGAAGCAATCGTACCAGGTAGTTCACGGCTGGCTGACCTCACATGGTATTACATTCCCGGTTTCCGAGGGAAAGGTTAATGGCAGCAGTATTACTTTCAGGATTGATAAACATCTATATACCGGCCAGGTTAATGGGGAAAAGATGATTGGCACACGAACTACAGAAGGCAATTTAAGCGACTGGGAAGCCAAAAAAATGCAATTCTGATTCACGTTGCCTGACTAGTCCTTCATTTTATTTTTCAGCAGCTTCTGAAGATCAGCCATTTCATCCCTGAACCTTGCAGCTTCAAAGAAGTCAAGTTCTGATGCAGCCTTCTCCATGCTTTTCTTTGTTTTCTCGATTGCCTTTCCAAGGGCCTCCCGGTTCATGTATTTAATAACCGGATCAGCGGCTATATCTGGACGATCAGGCTCTATGTAAGCCTTGACCGCAATGCCTTTGCTTGTGAGACCCATCAGGGCAGATCCTGTTTTTCTTACTATCTGAGCCGGCGTTATGCCCATAGCTTCATTGTACTTCAGCTGCTTCTCTCTTCTCCTGTTGGTCTCGTCTATTGTCATCTTCATGCTTCTGGTAACTGTGTCAGCATACATGATTACCTTGCCATTCAGATTACGCGCAGCTCTCCCTGCAGTCTGAGTGAGTGACCTCGATGATCTCAGGAAACCCTCCTTATCAGCATCAAGTATTGCGACCAGGGAAACCTCCGGCAGGTCGAGTCCCTCCCTGAGAAGGTTTACGCCAACCAGAACATCAAATTCTCCGGTTCTCAATCCTTCCATGATCTCGATCCGTTCAATTGTATCAATATCGGAATGGATATACGTGCACCGGATCTCATACTTTAAAAGATAAGCTGCAAGCTCCTCAGCCATTCGCTTGGTTATTGTAGTTACAAGAGTTCTCTCCCCTTTCCTGGCTCTTTCCCTTATTTCATCCATCAGATTGTCGATCTGGTTGAGGCTTGGTCTTACCTCAATCGGAGGATCAAGCAATCCTGTCGGTCTGATTACCTGGTCGACAAAGACTCCCTCGCTTTTCTCAAGCTCATAGTCGGCAGGTGTGGCGCTCATAAAAATAGTCTGGCCGGTAAGAGATTCAAATTCTTCAATTCGCATAGGCCTGTTATCAAGTGCTGCCGGAAGCCGGAAACCATATTCAACCAGAGTCTGTTTTCTTGAATGATCTCCTCCCGACATGCCTCTTATCTGCGGAATGCTGACGTGGCTCTCGTCAATAATCGTGAGAAAATCTTTTGGGAAATAATCAAGAAGGCAGAATGGCCTTGTTCCTGATTTCCGTCCGTCGAAATAACGCGAATAGTTTTCGATCCCGCTGCAGTATCCAAGTTCCTTTATCATTTCAAGATCGTAGGATACCCTTTGCTGGAGCCTCTTTGCCTCCTCTTTTTTCCCGATATCGTTGAAATGAGTAACCTGTAAAACCATATCATCCTGAATCTGGCTTACTGCCTGGTTTATCCTGTCGCGGGTTGTCACAAAAATATTGGCCGGATAGATGATATATTCACTGAGAGTATCTATACTATTTCCTGTAAGGGGATCAAATGTCTGTATCTCCTCAACCTGGTCCCCGAAGAAGAGAACCCTGATCGCAATATCAGCATAAGCAGGGAAGATATCGACAGTATCTCCCCTTACCCTGAAGGTACCGTGTTTGAATTCCATCTCATTCCTGGAATAGAGAGAGTCCACCAGCTTGCGAAGAAAGGGGTTTCTCCCTATATTCTGACCGGTCTTTAGCTGAACTGCGTTGGAATGGAAATCTTCGGGATTTCCGATGCCGTAGAGACATGAAACAGAAGAGACTACTATAACATCCTTCCGTCCCGACAATAATGAAGATGTCGTGCTTAACCTGAGTTTTTCCAGATCTTCATTGATTGAGAGATCTTTTTCTATATAGATGTCTGATACAGGAAGGTAGGCTTCAGGCTGGTAATAATCATAATAAGAGACAAAATATTCAACACAGTTCTCAGGGAAGAACTGTCTGAATTCGCCATAAAGCTGGGCAGCAAGC
>Ga0209540_10003041_pt1 | contig 11653 bp, 10 predicted proteins | sample BarGraIncu01121A_FD_184501 | JGI IMG/M metagenome (GOLD analysis project Ga0209540, IMG submission 184501) | Arctic peat soil microbial communities from Barrow, Alaska - Barrow Graham LP Incubations 011-21A (SPAdes) (version 2) | ecosystem: Environmental > Terrestrial > Soil > Wetlands > Peat... | reverse complement strand
TTCGGTCCACGCATGAAGCCCGTCTCGCCGACGGAGAACGGCGGGAAGTTGTAGTGGTGGATGTAGCGCTTGCCCTCGGAGACGTCGATGGTGTCGATGCGCTGCCACTCGGAGAGCATCCCGAGCGTCAGCACGGAGAGGACCTGCGTCTGGCCACGAGTGAACAGTCCCGAGCCGTGGCTGCGCGGCAGGTAACCGGCGACCGTGGAGATCGGGCGGACCTCGTCGACGGCGCGGCCGTCGGCACGCTCCCCCGTCTGGAGGACCATCGTGCGCATGGTCTTCTTCTCGAGCTTCTTCAGGACGGCCTTGATGTCCTTGCCGTCCGCGGCCATCTCCTCGGGGGTGAAGGTCGCGATGATCTCGTCCTTGACCGCCTGGACGTCGGCCATACGCGACGCTTTGTCAGCGTTGTGGAGGGCGACGTTCATCTTGTCGGTGCCGACCGCGAAGATGCGCTCGACCAGCGCGGGATCGATCTCATGCACCGGGACGACCATGGGCGTGATCTCGATCTTGGCCAAGAAGCGCTCCTGGACCTCACAGAAGGCTGCGATGGCGCCCTGCGCGAACATCAGCGCGGAGAGCATGTCCTCCTCGGACACCTCGTGCGCTCCGGCCTCGAGCATGTAGACGGCGTCCTTGGAGCCGGCGACGATGAGGTCGAGATCGGAAGCCTCGGCCTCTTCGAACGACGGGTTCACGATGAAGGCGCCTTCAGCGTCGCGGACGACGCGGACGCCGGCCAACGGGCCCTCGAAGGGGATGCCGGCGGCGAGCAGCGCGGACGAGGCGCCCATGATGGAGATGACGTCGGGCTGGTTGACCTGGTCGGCCGAGAGCACCGTCGCGATGATCTGGACCTCGTTGCGGAACCCGTCCGCGAACGACGAGCGGATCGGACGGTCGATCATGCGTGCGGTGAGCACGGCCTTCTCGCTCGGCCGGCTCTCGCGCTTGATGAAGCCGCCGGGCAGCTTGCCCGCGGCGTACATCCGCTCCTCGAAGTCGACGGTCAGCGGGAAGAAATCAAGATCCTTGGGGAACTTCGAAGCCGTGGCGGTGACCAGGACCATCGTGTCGCCCTGTCGCACCACCACTGCACCGCCGGCCAGCTTGGCCAGCTCGCCGGTCTCGAGCGTGTAGGTCTTTCCGTACAGTTCGAACGACTCGGTTACCTTTCCCATCCTCTTCCTCTTCTTCTGTGGACCGGCAGGTCTCAAACCCCCGGTCCGTATCCGGGACTGCCCTTCGTGGGCGTCCCCCTCTTCATGCGCGGAAGCGAGGAGTATCTCCCCGCTTCCGTCGAAACCTACTTAGGCCGCCGTGCGGATCAGCCGCGGATGCCGAGCTTGGCGATGATCGCGCGGTAGCGCTCGATGTCGCTCTTCTTCAGGTAGTTCATGAGGCGACGGCGCTGGCCGACCAGCTTGAGGAGCCCGCGGCGGCAGTGGTGATCGTGCTTGTGAGTGCGGAGGTGCTCCGTGAGGTCGCGGATGCGCTGCGTGAGCAGCGCAATCTGGACTTCGGTCGATCCGGTGTCGGTCTCGTGCTTCTTGTTGTCGGTGATGATGTCCGACTTGACGTCCTTGGAGAGCGGCATACTGGGTCCCACCTTTCAGGTCTTGGTTCGTCGCCTCCGGCCGAGAGCGGTCTCGGTGGTTGAGTACCGCTCCAAGCGCGGGGCCGTGCATACAGACAGCCGAAGAAGTGTAGCACACGCAGGGGGCCTCGGCGCGAGCGGACTCCCGCCGCGCGCCCTACTCCAGGAACGCCTGTCGGGCACGCTCCACGTCGGCGCGGATGGCGGTGGCCAACTCTCGCGGATCGTCGAAGTGCCGCTGCGGGCGCAGGTACTCCAGAAGCTCGACACTCATCGTGCGACCGTAGAGGTCTCCGCGGAAGCCGATCAGGTGGACTTCGAGCTCCGCCGTGGCGTCGGGGAACGAGGGCGGCCGGCCGACGGACACCGCTGCGGCGTACGTCACCCCGTCGAGCTCGACCCGGCCGGCGTAGACGCCGTGCGCCGGAAGGGCGGCATAGGGCGCGGTGACCAGGTTCGCCGTGGGGGCGTCGAGCTCGACGCCCTCTCCCCTTCCGTGGACGACGACGCCGCGCAGACGATGGGGCCGGCCGAGAAGGCGCGCCGCGCCCGCGACGTCGCCCGCATCCACGAGCCGGCGGATCCGGGTGGACGTGACCGGGCCTTCGCCGTCGCTGACGAGCTGGTGGGCCATGACCGTGAAGCCGTGCGCGGCGCCGTAGCGCACGAGCACGTCGACGTCGCCCTCGGCGCGGTGCCCGAAGCGGAAGTCGTAGCCAACCGTGATGGCGAGCGGCGTCATGGTCTGGAGCAGGACCTCGTCGAGGAAGACGAGCGGAGCGGTCCGGGCGAGGCGCTCCGTGAACGGGACCACGAGCACGACATCGGCGCCCAGCCGTGCCAGAAGGCTCAACTTGTCGTCGAGGTCGAGCAATTGGGCCATCGCGGTGGCGGGGCTGACCACCTGATCGGGGTCACGGTCGAAGGTGAGGACGACCGAGCGGACCCGCTTCGCCTGCGCCAGCTCCACGGCATCGCGCACCAGCGCCTGATGACCGATGTGCACGCCATCGAACACCCCGAGCGCGACGACGCACGGCCCCAGGGGCTCCATGCCGGGCTCCCAGTGAAGGACCGTGCTCACAGGGTCCCTCCTGTCGTCAGCACCACGGCGGGCACGAGGCGGTCGGCGCGCACACGGTATAAGCCCGCGAGCGTGCCATCCGACTGCACGGCGACAAGATCGGACTCGGACGCACCGAGGGCGACCGCGCAGGCGATCGACTTGCCGTTCGCGAGCTCCGCGGCGTCGGCGTGGTGCACCGGGAGCCCCAGGGCGGCGATCGGATCGGTGAAGAGCGTCTCGATGCGGCCTTCGCCCACGGCCTCGCCTATCGCCTCAAGCGTGTGAGCGCCGGCGAGGCTCAGGGTGCCGCTGGCGGTCCGGCGCAGCGCTCCGAGATGCGCGGCGGACCCGCACGCACGGCCGAGGTCGCGAGCGAGAGCGCGCACGTAGGTGCCCTTGGAGACCTCGTAGTCGACGACCCAGGAGGGCGTCGCGGGGTCCACGGAGACGAGCGTCGCCTCGTAGACGTCGATGGGGCGCTGCGCGAGCTCCAGCGCCTCGCCCGCCCGGGCGGCGCGGTACGCGACGCGGCCACCGACCTTGATCGCCGAGTAGGAGGGCGGCATCTGCATCGACTGTCCCCTGGTGGCCGCGAGCGCCTCGGCTGCGAACCCCGGGTCGCGCACGGCATCCGGGACGGGCGCCGTGCGCACGACAGCGCCCTCGGCGTCGTCGGTGTCGGTCTCGGCCCCGAAATCGATGCGCGCACGATAGGACTTGCGGGCAGCGGACAGGTAGGGTTCCAGGCGCGTGTACGGCCCGACCAGGACCACGAGCAGGCCGGTGGCCATCGGGTCGAGGGTGCCCGCGTGACCGACCCTTCCCTCCCCGGTCGCCCGGCGGACGATCGCCACGACGTCGTGACTGGTCATGCCCGCGGGCTTGTCGACGAGAAGGATGCCGGCAAGCGTGGTCGCACCGCGTTTCACGCCGCGCCCCCGGGAAGGACGTGGAGAACGGCAGCGATCGCGTCGTCCAGCGGCAGATCGAGCGTCGTGCCCGCAGCGGCGAAGTGGCCCCCGCCGCCGAAGGAGCGCGCAACGGCCCCGACGTCGAGCGTGGGGCACTTGGCGCGCAGCGAGACCTTGGTGCCGTCGACCTCTTCCTTGAAGATGACGACGGCGTCGACCTTGCCGGTCTGGCGCACGACGTCGACGAGGTTCTCCGTCTCCTCGGCTAGCGCGCCGGTCTCGGCCAGATCGTTCGCGGCGATCCACGAGTAGACGACGCGGCCGCTGTTGGCCAAGGTCACGCGGGAGAGCACGCGGCCGAGCAGAGCGAGCGCAGGAGCCGTACGGGACTCGTAGACCTTGGTGAACAGGCGACGAGCGTCGACGCCCACCTCGATCATGTCGGCGGCGTCGCGCAGTGCGCGCGGCGTGGTGTTGCTGTAGGAGAACCGTCCCGTGTCCGTCATGAGCGCGACGTAGCACGCCGCAGCGATCGCGGGAGTCGGCGTGACGCCGAGCGCGGGCAGCAGCCGCCACACGATGGAGGCGGTCGAGGCGGCCTTCGCGTCGACGAGATTGAGGACGCCGTAGCAGGCGTCGTCTCCGTGATGGTCGATGACGACGACCGTCGCCGCGGAGCGGGCAAGAGTCTCGGCATCTCCGAGGCGCGCCCAGGCCGGCGTGTCGAGCGCCACGAAGACGTCCGGTGCGTCGAGCTCCGTGCACGGGCGATAGAGGTCGAAGCCCTCGAGGAAGGAGTAGGTCGACGGCGCCTCGTGCGCGTCGGCGAGTGTCGGAACGGCGTTCACGCCCGCCTCTCGCAGCGCGAGGGTCAGCGCGAGGACCGCTCCGACGGCGTCTCCGTCGGGGTTGACGTGCGCACATACCACCACCGTGCCGGTCGCGAGAAGGGCCTCAGCGACCGCACGTTCCGTGGCGGTCGCGTCACAGGTCGACGGCATCGTCAGGTTCCTCCCCCGTCTCGTCCGGGACGCGGCCGAGCTCGCGCTCGTGCCGGATCGCGTTCGCGATGCGGGTGGCCTCCTCGATCGCGGGGTCGACCTTGAACGTCAGCTCCGCCGTGTAGCGGCACCGCACGCGCTCGCCGAGAAGCGAGCGGATGCGGCCGGTCGCCGCCTTGAGGCCCGCGAGGGCCTCGGCAGGGTCGCCTCCCTCGGGGGTGGCGATGTAGACCGTGCCGTAGCGCAGGTCGGGGCTGAGGACGACGCCCGTGACCGTGACGAACTCGACACGGGGGTCGGCGATCTCCTCGAGCAGGATGCGCGCGATGACTTCCCGCACCGTTTCGTTCATGGCGCGGGTCCGCGGGAATGAGCGCATGGGGAATCTACTCCTCTCGGGCGACCGAGACCTTCTTGTAGGACTCGATGACGTCGCCCTCCTTGAGGTCCTGGAAGTTCTCGAGTGCGATACCGCACTCGTAGCCCGCCTTGACCGACTTCACGTCTTCCTTGAAGCGGCGTAGCGAGTGGACGGTCCCGTCGAGGATGATCGTCCCTTCGCGGACGACGCGGATCAGGTCGTCGCGATGGATCTCGCCCTGCGTCACGTAGCAACCTGCGATCACGCCGATCTTCGGGACGCGGAACAGTTCGCGCACCTCGACGACGCCGGTCTCCTGCTCCTCGATCGTCGGCTTCAACATGCCGACGCGAGCGGCGTTGATGTCCTCGATGACCTTGTAGATGACGCGGTAGAGGCGCATGTCGACCTTCTCGGTCTCCGCGAGCGCCTTGGCCTTCGGCTCAGGACGCACGTTGAAGCCGATGATGATCGCGTCGGAGGCGTCGGCCAGCATGACGTCGGTCTCGGTGATGGCGCCGACACCGCTGTGGATGATGGGGATCTCGACCTCGGTCTGGTCCAGCTTGGCCAGCGAGTCCTTCAGGGCCTCGATCGACCCCTGGGTATCGGCCTTCACGACCAGCTTGACCTCGGCATGGCCTGCCTGGATGCGGTCGAACAGGTCGTCGAGCGACATGTGAGACTTCGCGTTCTCCTGCGCCGTGAGGCGCTTCTTGAGGTCGCGCTCCTCGGCGATGGCGCGGGCCTGCTTGTCGTCCGGCATGACCTTGAAGTCGTCACCGGCGGACGGCACGGAGCTGAGTCCGAGGATCTCGACGGCGTCGGCGGGCTTCGCCGAGTGCACGTGCTTGCCCTTCTGGTCGACCAGGGCGCGGACGCGGCCGTGGGCCGTTCCGACGACGATGGCGTCTCCCACGTTGAGGGTGCCGCGCTGCACGAGCACGGTCGCGACCGGGCCGCGGCCGCGGTCGAGGTTCGCTTCGACGACGACGCCACGTGCCGGCGCGGTCGGGTTGGCCTTGAGCTCCTGGACCTCAGCGACGAGCAGGATCATCTCGAGCAGGTCCTCGATGCCCAGGTGCTGCTTGGCGGACACCTCGACGAACGGGGTGTCACCGCCCCACGCCTCGGAGATCAGGCCGCGCTCGCCCAGCTCGGTGCGCACCCGGTCGGGGTTGGCGCCCTCTTTGTCGATCTTGTTGATGGCGACGATGATGGGCACGCCCGCCGCGCGAGCGTGGTCCAGTGCCTCGACCGTCTGCGGCATGACCGAGTCGTCAGCCGCCACGACCAGGACGACGATGTCCGTCATGTTCGCGCCGCGGGCACGCATGGCGGTGAACGCCTCGTGGCCCGGCGTGTCGATGAAGGTGATCTGCTTGCCGTTCTTGCGGACCACCGAGGCGCCGATGTGCTGGGTGATGCCGCCGGCCTCGGTCGCGGTCACGCCGGTGTGGCGGATCGCGTCGAGCAGCGAGGTCTTGCCGTGGTCGACGTGGCCCATGACGGTGACGACCGGCGGACGCTCCTTGAGGTCCTTGGGATCGTCGTCGAAGACCTCGACGGGCTCCTCGCCCGGCTGCTTCACGTCGACGAGCAGCTCATAGGCCTCGCCAAGGGTCTCGAGCATCTGGCCGGAGAGCGCCTGATTGACGGTGAAGGCCTGGCCCATGACGAAGAGCTTCTTGATGACGTCGCCGGAAGGAACGCCGATCGCATCGGCGAACGCACCGACGGTCGAGCCCTCCTCGATGGTGAGCACGCCGTCGAGGACCGGGGTGACGACGCCGGTGTTGCGCGAGCGCGGCCCCTCTTCACGGTTCTCGCGGCCGCCCGGCTTCTTGCCCTTCTTGCCCTTCCTGCCGTTGTGGCCGCCGGGCGCCGCCTGCGCGGCGGCCGCCTTCGCGACCTCGACGACGGACTGCGGCACGGCCTTGGTGGCGGCCTCGGCCTGCGCGGCCATCAGCTTGTAGCGCTCGCGCTCCTCGGCCTCACGAACGACCTCGGCCTCGCGACGCTTCACTTCTTCCTCGTGCTTGAGCTTCTCGGCCTCGCGCTCGGCTTCCTTGCGCTTGCGCTCCTCCTCGGCCTCGGCCTTGCGGCGGAGTTCCTCCTCGGCGCGTGCGGCAGCCTCGGCGGCCTCGAGCTCGGCCTCCTGGGACTTGCGGCGCTCCTCCTCGGCGGCAGCAGCGATGGCTGCCTCCTCCGCGGCGCGTGCGGCCTTTTCGGCCTCACGCTTCATGCGCTCCGCCTCCATGATCATGTGGCGTTCGGCGATCTCAGGTCCGAGGTTCTTCCGGATCTTGTCGACGTACGCCTCGACCAGGGTCGACGCGTGGTTCTTCGCCGGGATCTTCATGGCCTGTATGCGCTCAAGGAGCTCCTGGGAGGTCATCCCGAACTCCTTGGCGAGTTCGTGTACTCGCATGCTGGGCACTTACGCGTCACCATCCTCGTGGTCGAACGTGCCTCGCGTCTCGAGTACACGCTCGAATTCCGCCCTCAGGCGGCCAATATCGTCCTCGTTCACGTGCGTGCGCAGCGCAGACGTGAACTTGCGCTTGCGGATCGCCGTCTCGAAACACTCGAGACTGGTGTGGACGTAGGCCCCACGTCCGTTCGCCTTGCCGGTCGGATCGACTTCCACCGTACCGTCGGGCATCCGGACGAAGCGCACGACTTCGCGCTTGTCCTCGCTCGTGCCGCATCCGATGCAGGTGCGGATGGCGGGCTTACGGGGCCGCATGGGTTACTTGACCGCCTCCTTGTCGTGCAGGGAACACAGCGTCGAGCCGGGCTTGGACCGGTTGCGGCAACGGATGCCGTTCGCGGACAGGGCCGAACACCGGCCGTCGCCTTCGACGTGCTCGGTCTCGCCGGCCGCGGGTGCGGCGGCGTCGGTCATGCCGGCCTGGACGGCCTGCATCTGGCTCTTGATATCGATACGCCAGCCCGTGAGCTTCGCGGCAAGGCGGGCGTTCTGGCCCTCCTTGCCGATGGCCAGCGACAGCTGGTCGTCGGGGACGATGACGGTCGCGGAACGCTCCGCGTCGCTGACGATGACCTTGGACACCTTGGCCGGCGACAGGGCGTTCGCAACGAACTGCGCGGGGTCGTCGCTCCACGGCACCACGTCGATGCGCTCGCCGCGCAGCTCGCCCACGACCATGCGGACGCGACTGCCCTTCGGGCCGACGCACGCGCCGACGGGATCGAGCCCGGGCTCGCGGCTCGACACGGCGATCTTGCTGCGCAGGCCGGGCTCGCGCGCCACGCTCTTGATCTCGACGATCCCATCGTAGATCTCCGGGACCTCGAGCTCGAAGAGGCGCTTGAGCAGGCCGGGGTGGGTGCGCGACACGACGATGGAGGGTTCCTTGGTCGTCTTGCGGACCTCGATGATGTAGGCCTTGATGCGCTGGTTGTGGTCGTAGCGCTCCGAAGACGGCTGCTCGCTCGGCGGCAGGAGCGCCTCGACACCCTCGCGTAGCTTGATGAGGGTGTAGCGCGCGTCCGACTGCTGGACGGTGCCGGTCACAGCGTCGCCCACGCGGTCCTGGTACTCGTCGAAGATCTGCTCGCGCTCGGCGTCGCGGATCATCCCGATGATGACGCTCTTGGCAGCCTGGGCGGCCGTGCGCGAGACGTCGGGAGGCGTGACGTCGCGCTCCTCGAAGACCGGTTCCTCCTCGGTGCCGCCGACGGGCACGAGCTCGAAGACGGTGATGCCGCCGGAGTCGCGGTCCAGGACGACCCGGGTCTCGTTCTCCAGGTCGAGGATCTTGCGGTATGTGGCGGCAAGCGACGACTCGAGCCTGTCGAGCATCGCGTACTCGTCGATGTTCTTCTCACGTGCGAGCGCTTTGAGCGCTTCCATAAGCTCAGAGGCCATCGTCAGCCGTCCCTTCCTTGCTGAAGTCGAACTGGACATGCAGGCGTGCGCGCTTGATGTCCCCGTAGGGGATCCGGACCGTTCCGCCGCCTTCGACGTCGAGCACGATCTCATCGCCCTCGACCGCACGGATCGTGCCCGTGAAGTGCTTGTGGTCGCTGATCTCGTGCGAGACAGAGATCCTCGCATCGGAGCCCGTGAAACGCACGTAGTCCGCGAGCTTGACGAGCGGTCGTTCGATCCCCGGTGAGGAGACCTCGAGCGAGTACCCGTTCTTGTATTCGGGAAGTGGATCGAGGAGTTCCTTGATCCACTTGTTCGCCTCGGCGATGTGCTCGATCGTGATGCCGCCCTCGTGGTCGAGGTAGACACGCACGATCGCGTTGTTGCGGCTGCCGGAGGCCTCGAGGAGCACGAGTTCGAACCCGTGCTCGGTCGCGGCCTCTTCGATGAGGCCCTTCAGGCGGCGTGGGTTGTCATCGGCCATTCGGTGCCTCCTTCCACAACAAAAGAAGCGGGGGTCAGCCCACTTCTCGCACGTCGATCGGTTCCCTTGCGAGTCGATAGTCTAGCACGCGTCGTCACCGTGAGGAAGTGCGCCGGGCGCGCGGGAGCCGCGTCGGCCCCGCACGCGGGGTCGCCGGCGCTGCGGCGGCCGTGCCCGCGGTCCCTAGGGGTGAGCGGTCTTGGGCGCGAGGCCGGCCTTGGCGGCGGCGACCGCGCCGGTCACGTACGCGACGATCTCCCCGATCGGGACGTTCTCGCGCTCGCCCGTCGCGCGGTCCTTGACCTCGATGACGCCCTCGGCCAGGCCGCGCTTGCCCACGATGACCTGGAACGGCCATCCGATGAGGTCGGCGTCGTTGAACTTCACTCCGGCGCGCTCGTCGCGGTCGTCGAGCACGACCTCCACGCCGGCCGCCGCGAGCTCGGACCAGATGCGCTCGCCCGCCTCGAAGACCTCACCCTCGGTCATGAGCGGCAGGACCGCCACTTCGAGCGGGGCCACGGTGACCGGCCATGCGACGCCGGCCTCGTCGAAGCGCTGCTCGATGACGGCGGCCAGCGAGCGCGAGACGCCGACGCCGTAGCAGCCCATCAGGAAGGGCCTCTCGACGCCGTCCTCGTCGGCGAAGGTCGCTCCCATGCTCTCGGAGTACCGCGTCCCCAGCTGGAACACCTGGCTGACCTCGATGCCGCGCGCGCCCTTCAGGACACCGCCGCACACCGGGCATCCGTCGCCGGGCTGCGCGCCCACCAGATCGGCCCACTGCGCGACCTCGAAGTCGCGCCCCGGGAGCGCGTCGATGATGTGGTAGTCGTTCTCGTTGGCGCCGACACCCCAGGCGACCTCATGCTCGAGGGAGCGGTCGGCGATCACGAGCGTGCCCGCGGGCGGGTGCACCGGACCGAGCGACCCCTTCGGGATCTTGAGCGCTGCGAAGTCCTCCTCCTCGAGCAGCACGACGCCGGGCGCGGCCCAGTCGGCCTTGATGGGGTTGAGCTCCCGGTCGCCCGGCACGCAGAAGTAGACCAGCGTCCCGTCCGGCAGCTTCCCGGCCATGGTCTTGACCGTATCGTGCTCGGGCATGTCGAGGAACCCGGCCAGCTCCGCGATCGTGCGGATGTCCGGGGTATGCACCTTGCGCGACTCCCGGGGCTCGGTCGTCCGGGGGTGACGAGGGACGACGGTGGAAGCGGCGTCCACGTTCGCGGCATAGCCGCAGTCGCAGTAGACGAGCGCGGCCTCCCCCGACTCGGCCAGCGCCATGAACTCGGTCGTCACCTTGCCGCCGATCTGGCCGGACTCCGCCTCGACGGGGCGGAACGCAAGGCCGAGGCGCTCGCAGATGCGCGCGTAGGCGCGGCTCATCGCTTCGTAGTGCTCCTGCAGCGACTCCTGCGTGGCGTGGAAGGAGTAGGCGTCCTTCATGATGAACTCGCGGCCCCGGAGCAGCCCGAACCGCGGCCGCACCTCGTCGCGGAACTTGACCTGGATCTGGTAGACGGAGAGCGGCAGCTCGCGGTAGGAGCGCACCTCGTGGCGAACGAGCGAGGTGACGAGCTCCTCGTGCGTCGGTCCGAGGCAGAACTCGCGGCCGTGGCGGTCCTTGAAGCGCATGAGTTCCGGGCCGTACAGGTCCCAGCGGCCGGATTCCTCCCACAGCTCGGAGGGCTGCATCGCCGGCATGAGCATCTCCTGCGAGCCGATGGCGTCCATCTCCTCGCGGACGATCTGCTCGATCTTGTGCAGGCTGCGCCAGCCCAGCGGCAGGTACGAGTAGACGCCCGCGGCCGCCTTGCGGATCATGCCCGCGCGCAACAGGACGCGGTGCGACGGCAGCTCCGCCTCGGCGGGGACTTCCTTCAGGGTTGGCGCGTACAGAACGCTCATGCGGAGTGCGACGGTCATGGTGTCTGTCTCTCCCGTTATCGTTTGGCCGTACATGAAGGTCGACCGCGCCTCGACGACGGTCGGCCGCGTCGCGCACGTGCGTGCTTCCCCATGGTTCCCTGGCGGCGCGAAGACCGGCCCGCGGAGCCGACGCATCGGTTCGCGAACGGGACGTGATGCAGGATACCCCATAGCCGTCGCCGCTCCGTCTCCGCGGCACACCTCGGCCCCGCACTCTCCGCTGCCGGGCGGGAGTGCGGGGCCGGTGAGACGACTGCCGTTCGGGGGCTAGGCTGTCCTGTTTCCGAGTAGTCGCGACACTCGGGGGCTTTCTGAACTGAGACGGGGCGGCGCATCCTGTCTGCTAGGACTGCCAGGTTCTAGCCGAAGGAGCGTCGCCCCATGACCAATGATGATGTGC
>Ga0209540_10003040_pt1 | contig 11655 bp, 10 predicted proteins | sample BarGraIncu01121A_FD_184501 | JGI IMG/M metagenome (GOLD analysis project Ga0209540, IMG submission 184501) | Arctic peat soil microbial communities from Barrow, Alaska - Barrow Graham LP Incubations 011-21A (SPAdes) (version 2) | ecosystem: Environmental > Terrestrial > Soil > Wetlands > Peat... | reverse complement strand
CCTTTTCCGCGAGCAGCGCGCGGATCGTCTTCCCCCCGTGGTACGCCTCGTGCGCAATCTCCGCCGCCTTGTCGTACCCGATCCGCACCGCCAGCGGCGTCACCATTGCGAGACTCTGCTCGATCAGCTCGGCGCACCGCGCCCGGTTCGGCACGATCCCTGCGACGCACCTTGAAGCGAGCATCGTCGTCGACGCGGAAAGCAGCCCGACCGATTCGAGCAGGTTGCGCGCCATCACCGGCAGCATGACGTTCAGTTCGAGCACCCCCAGGCCGCCGCCGAGGGTCACCGCCGCATCGTTCCCGATCACCTGCGCCGCCACCTGGATCGCCACCTCGAGGATCACCGGGTTGACCTTCCCCGGCATGATCGAGGAGCCCGGCTGCAGCGACGGCAGGGAGATCTCGCCGATCCCGCACCGGGGCCCGGACGACAGGAGCCGAAGGTCGTGGGAGATCTTCATCAGGGACGCCGCCACCCCTTTCAGCGCGCCGCTGGCCGCCACGAGCGGATCCTGCGCCCCCATCGCCTCGAACCGGTTTTCCGCGGGGCGGAACGGGATGCCGGTCGAACGGGCGATCTCCGAGATCGTCCGCGCGGCGAACTCCGGGTGGGCGTTCAACCCCGTCCCCACGGCGGTGCCGCCGAGCGGCAGCTCTTCGAGGTCCGCGAACGTCGCCCGGACACGCCGGATCCCGTGGTCGACCTGGGAGGCGTATCCCGAGAACTCCTGCCCCAGCGTCATCGGAACGGCGTCCTGCAAATGGGTTCTCCCGATCTTCAGGACGTCGGAGAACTCCGCCGCCTTCCCGGAGAGGGCTTCCCGCAGCGCGGTGAGCGCCGGGAGGAGCCGGTCGGACAGTTCCCGCCGCGCCGCGATCCGGATCGCCGACGGGATCACGTCGTTGCTCGACTGGCACCGGTTCGCGTGGTCGTTCGGGTGGACCGGGTCGTTTCCCCCCAGCGGCTTCCCGAGCAGCTCGTTCGCCCGGTTCGCCAGAACCTCGTTCACGTTCATGTTCGTGGAGGTGCCGGAGCCGGTCTGGAAGACGTCGACCACGAACTGGTCGTCGAACGTGCCCTCGAGGACCTCCCGGGCGGCGCGGGAGATCGCCTCCGCGAGGGGAGCCGGGAGGATCCCCAACCCCGCGTTGACCTCCGCCGCGAGACCTTTCACCAGCGCGACGGCGTGGACCACGGACATCGGCATCCCGTGCCCGCTCACGGGGAAATTTTCCGCCGCCCGCTGCGACTGCGCCCCGTAATACGCCTTCGCCGGAACGCGGACCTCGCCCATCGAATCCTTCTCGACCCGGTATCCCGTCATCTTAGTGCCCCTCCTCCACGATCGGCTCGTACTGCTCCTTCTCCGGGGAGTACCGGAAGATCGTCCCGGTGCCGAGCACGTGGTACCAGGCATGTACGTGAAGGCGCCCCGACTGCGTCGCCTTCCTCACGACCGGATAGGTTTTCAGGTTCTCCATCTGAAGGAGGACGTTCTCCTCGGAGGTGATCTCGTACCGCTCCTCCCTTGACAGTTCCGGGTAGTTCGCCGCGACGACCGCCATCGTCCGGTCGCCGTGCTTCAGCCACTCGGCGATGTGGGGGGTGTCCGAAAACTTCGCCCGGTCCCTGTAGAGCGCCTTCATCGCACCGCAGTCGGAGTGTCCGCAGACGATGATGTCCCGCACCTCCAGGTACTTCACGGCGTACTCCACCGCGGCGGCGACACCGCTGCCGTCCGCCGCGTTTTCCGAGTAGGGCGGGACGAAGTTCCCGATGTTCCGCAGGATGAAAAGGTCGCCCGGCTCCCCGTGGGTGATCGTCAGCGGGGCGACCCGGGCGTCGCAGCAGGTGATGAAGAGCGCCTCCGGGAACTGCCCGTGCTCCGCCAGCCGCCGGTACAGCTCCTGATTCCGGCTCCAGTGCTGCTTCTGGAACCGGTGGATCCCCGCGATCAGCTTCCGCATGCGGTCCCTCCCGGGCGGTTTCCCTCGATGATACACGGTATTCCCAGTGCCTTTCCTCGATTTTTCCCGTCTTGACCTGGATCAATGCGGGCCCGTTCCGCGACCCGTAACCTGTCCTTGCAGCGGATCGGAAGCGACGCGGCGGCGTGCAACCAACGACAGGACCGGCGTGCATCGCGCCGGGCGAAAACGGGGGGGACGGATGACGAAGAAGACCGCCTTCTGGATTTTCCTGATCGGCACACTTTCCTCTGCGGCCCTGTTCCTGTGGGCCACGTACGACACCCAGCGGCAGGTCGTTACGCTGTCCCACGTGGACAAGCTGTCCGACCAGGTCGTCGCCGGGAAACGGGCGTTCGAGAAGTACAACTGCAACGACTGCCACACGATCCTCGGCTTCGGCGGCTACTACGCGCCGGACCTGACGAGGGTGGTCCAGCGGGTCGGCGAGGAGGGGATCCGGTACCGGGTGAAGTCGCCGGAGCTGGCGTTCGCCAACTCCCCGCGGAAGATGCCGAACGAGCACGTCACGGACCAGGAGATCACCGATCTGATCGCCTTCTTCTCCTGGGTCGGGGAGATCAACAACAACGACTGGCCTCCGCAGGACAGCAGGAAGCGGATCTCCCGGGGCGAACAGATGATGGTGGCAAAAGTCGGCGTTTCCCCGGGCGCCGCCGTCTTCCAGACGAAGGGGTGCATGAACTGCCACTCCCTCCGGGGGACGGGCGGGACCTTCGGACCGGCGCTGGACAAGATCGGGGCGGGGATGACGGCGGAGGAGATCGGGAGGTACGTCCGCAATCCGAAGGGCGTCGACCCGAACGCGAAGATGCCGTCGCAGAAGGACAACCTCTCCGAGCGGGAACTGGACGAAGTGGCCAGCTTCCTCGCGACCCTGAAATAAGGAGGCCTCGATGGAATACCGTTCCCAGAAGATCGCCTACTGGTACTTCGCCGCGGCGCTCCCGCTCTTCGTGCTCCAGGTCGTCGTGGGGCTGTGGCTCGCCGCCAACTACACCTTCACCATCCCGCAGTCGATCGTGAACGTCTTCCCGTTCTCGACGGCTCGGGCATTCCACACCAACCTCCTCGTCCTGTGGATGCTCCTTGGCTTCATGGGAGGCACCTACTACATCATCCCCGAGGAGACGAAGTCGGAGATCTACTCCGAGAAACTCGCCTACCTGCAGCTGATCGCACTCCTGGCCATCGGCGTCACCGCCCTGGTGGGCTTCTTCTTCGGGTGGACGAAGGGACGGCCCCTCCTCGAGATCCCGCCGCCGCTGAACTACTTCGTGGTCGTGGGCGCCCTCATCTTCCTGTTCAACGTCGGGATGACGATTCTCAAGGCGAAGAACTGGACCGTCACCCAGGGGACGCTGCTCGGGGGGCTGGTCTTCCTGGCCGTCATGTACCTGTTCGGCGTTCCGTTCTACAAAAACGAGGTCACCGACTGGTACTACTGGTGGTGGGTGATCCACCTGTGGGTGGAGGGCGCATGGGAACTCATCACCGCGTCGATCTTCGCCTTCGTCCTGATAAAGATCACCGGCGTGGAGCGCGAGGTGGTGGAGAAGTGGCTCTACGTCGAGATCGGGCTGTTCCTGTTCACCGGACTGGCCGGAACCGGGCACCATTACTACTGGATCGGCGCCCCGAGATATTGGCTGTGGATCGGGGGAGTCTTCTCGGCCCTCGAGCCGCTGCCGATCCTCCTGATGGTGATCGACACGATGAAGCACGTGAAGGAGCGGAAGGCGAAGATCGTCAACCCCCTCACCTGGACGTACGCCATCGGCTGCGCGGTCATGCACCTCATCGGCGCCGGCGTGTGGGGATTCCTCCACACCCTGCCGCAGATCAACTACTACACGCACGGCTCCCAGGTCACGGTATCGCACGGTCACCTCGCGTTCTTCGGCGCCTATGCGCTGCTGAACCTGATGATGTTCTACTACGCGATGCCGAAGCTGAAGGGGATCGCGGTGTACGACGACCGCCGGGGCAAGATCGGCTTCTGGACGATGTGCACCGCCATGATGGTCATGGGGCTGACCTTCGGCGTGGCGGGCGTGCTGCAAAGCTACATCGAGCGCGTGCTCGGCATGGGGTACATGGTCGCCCAGGGATACATGCGGCTCTGGATGGGGGTCACCATGGTGGCGGGCGTCTTCTTCCTCGGGGGGCTGCTCACCACCGTCGTGGACCTCTTCACGTTGCGGCCGGCGAAGTCGCAGGCATAAGGTACAACGAACGGTACGGAACCATCGGGGCCGGGTCCCCTTGATCGACGTCAAGGAACCCGGCCCCGCATTGGGGTATCCTCAACGGTACCCGGTGAAGTGCAACTCCGGGAATCAGCGCAACAGCGAGGGCACCGATGGACCGATACACGAAAGGATTCGTGGTCGCTTCGATCGTCTACTTCTTCCTGGCCGCCGTCCTCGGGCTCTGGATGGGGGGAGCGAACACGGCGGGATGGGTGCGGTTCGCCCACGTCCATTTCAACCTGTTGGGCTTCATGTCGATGATGATCTACGGCGTCGGGTACTTCATCCTGCCGCGCTTCAACGGGCGGACGCTGCGCTGGCCGTCCTGGGTCCCCATCCACTTCTTCCTCGCCAACATCGGGCTGATCGGGATGGTGGCCACCGCGCCGGAGCGCCCCTCCAACGGCTTCATCCTCTTCTCGGCCCTGGCGGTCGTCTCGGCGGGGATGTTCGCCGTGAACCTCGGGGCGACGATGCTGATGGAACCGGAGAAGGAAGAGGAGTCCGCCTCCGCCGCGGAAACTTCTCCCGCCGCTACGGCGGGACCGGCCCCAACCGCACCTCCGCCAGCGGCGCCGAAGATCGACCCGGACATGCGGGTGGGCGAGATCCTCACACAGTGGCCGCAGACCGTGGACGTCTTCGTGGGGCACGGCTTCGCCTCCCTTGCAAACCCGGAGCACCGCGAGCAGGTGAAGCAGATCCCGATCACGCTGCGGATGGCGTGCCAGCGGCACAACGTTGATCTCGACTACATGGTGTCCGAACTGAACGAGGCGATCGCCCCCGCGCCGCCGAAGACGGCTGCCGCCCCGACGAAGACCGCTCCGGCGAACGCGGCGAAGAAGGGAAAACTCGCCAAGGGGGAGACGATCGGTGAGGACCACATCCTCGGGGAGATCCTCTCTACGTACCCCGAGACGGAGAAGGTGTTCCGGAAATATTACGGCGACGGCTGCTTCTCCTGCCCCGGGCAGGCGACGGAGTCGGTGAAACAGAGCGCGATGATGCACAACGTGAGCGAGAGGCAACTGCTCGCTGAACTCAATCAAGCAGCCGCTGGCGGAGGACACTCTATCCCTGGATCCCCGGCTTGAACCAAGAGTGTCCCCCTCAACCGAGGGGAGAGAAGGAGGCCAAGATGACGCAGATCGACCGGATGCAGGAACTGCTGGAAGCGGAGCGCGCGGGGGTGAAGTGCCTCGACGTGATGGCGGACCACGCGTCGGACATGGGGAAGAAGGAGCTGTTCTCCCTCTTCCGGAACGACGAGGGGAGATTCTGCGCCGGCTTGTACGGGCTGCTCCAGGGCCGCGGCGCGGTCCCCACGACGAACGTCGGCGCGTTCGCGGACAAGGTGATCGCGCTGCCGACGGAGACCGAGCGGGTCGCGCTCCTCGTCAGGGGGCAGACGTGGGTCGTCCGAAAGATCGACGAGATCCCGCCCGGTGAGATGAACGCCGGGGAGAAGGCGTTCTTCGCCGACATGCGGGAAGTGCACTTCGTCAATATCGAGAAGTGCCGGAAATTAGTATCATAGCCGCTGACGGCGTCTTTTCACCGCCCGTCACGGAGGAGCCACCCATGCACATCGGAGCGTGGAAGGACGTCGAGGGAAAGCCGGTCACGGAGGCGGGCGCCGCCGGCGTCACCATCCGTGTCCTGATGGGCGACAACGTCCGGGCCCCGAACTTCACAACCCGCCACTTCGAGGTCGCCCCGGGCGGCCACACCCCGTTCCACGCCCACCCGTGGGAGCACGAGGTGTTCGTCCTCTCGGGGAAAGGAACGGTCAAGCGGAAGGACGGCGAGACGGACGTCGGGCCGGGGAACTTCGTCTTCATCCCGCCCGACGAGGCGCACGCTTTCGCCAACGCGGGGAGCGAAACCTTCTCGTTCCTGTGCGCCATCCCGGCGACAAAGGTGTGCCTGCGATAAAGGGAACTCTCCTCCGCATGGGTACCGCCGTGGCGCTCGTTCTCCTCCTGCCGCTGGCGGGCGCGGCGACGATCGGGAAACCGCTCGCGGCGTATCTGCAATTCCCCCCGAAGACTCCGGATGTGCCGCATGCGCCGTTCTCCCTTCCGGTGTTCCTCGTCCTGGCGGTCCTGATCCTCGCGGCGACGGCTCCCCTCCTCCTCCGACTGATCTCGTTCCGGAGGAAGGACGCTCCCCCGAAGCCCGCCCTCCCGCTCCCGTGGTGGGGGTGGGCCGGTGCGGCCCTGGGCGCGGCGTTCTGGATCCTGGCGTGGAGCCGGATCCCGTCGGTGGGCGGTCTCCAGGCGCACACGTTCACACCGCTGTGGATCGCCTTCATCCTGCTTGTCAACGCGTTCACGTTGCGGAGGACGGGCCGGTGCCTGATGCTCTCCCGGACGCGGTCCTTCCTTCTCCTCTTCCCGGTCAGCGCGGGGTTCTGGTGGTCCTTCGAGTACCTCAACCGCTTCGTCGGGAACTGGCGCTACGTCGGCGGGATGGAATTCGGGGCGGTGGAATATTTCCTCTTCGCGACCCTCCCGTTCTCCACCGTCCTCCCGGCGGTCCTGTCGGTCCGCGAGCTGCTGCTCTCCTTCCCGCGTTTCGACGGCGCGTTCCGCGAATGGCTCCCCCTCTCTCCGGCCCCGCCCCACCTCGAGCTTCGCGCAGATGGGGTACCCCCGATGGATGTTGCCGAGGGGGCAATACGGGCTCCGCGCCGCCGGGGTACCCCCGCTGCAGGAAGAACGGGGGGCACAAGACCGGGGGCGATCGGCCTCGCCGCGCTGCTCCTCTCCTGCGCAGGGCTCTTCGCCGTCGGAATCGTCCCCGACTTCGTGTTCCCGCTGGTCTGGGTCGCCCCGCCGGCGCTCCTGATCTCTCTCGCCGCTCTCCGGGGAGAGCCGCACTCCCTATCCGGGATCGCCTCCGGCGACTGGCGCCCGGCGATATCCGCCGTCCTCGCCGCCCTTCTCTGCGGCTTCTTCTGGGAAACGTGGAATTTCGGAAGTTACGCGAAGTGGGTGTACGCCATACCCTACGTCGACACCCTGCACGTGTTCGAGATGCCCCTCCTCGGGTATGCCGGCTACCTGCCGTTCGGGGTACTCTGCGCCGAGGTGGGGGACCGGTTCCTTGCCAGGAGGGACGCCGGAGGAAAATTGTTCTCCCCCCCCACGGGCAACTGCGATAGAATCGTCTCGCGGTAACGGTCGACGTTTATCTTCGCAGCGCCGGAAAGAAGACCGATGACCCGGAAGAGTCAGCTCGCCGCGTCCGCCCTGCCAACCTTTTCATTCGCGTTCCTTTTCGCGGCGGGCGTTTTCTTCGTCGCCGGGTCCGCGATTGCCGAAACGATCCCGCAGCCGATCGCCTTCTCCCACAAGATCCACGTCACGGACTACAAGCTGAACTGCCGCTTCTGCCACTCCTCCGCGAACAAGTCGCAGTACGCCAACCTCCCCTCGGTGGAGAAGTGCATGATGTGCCACCGGTCGATCGCCACCGACAAGCCCGAGGTGATAAAGGTCGCCAAATACTGGACCGGAAAAAAGCCGATCCCGTGGAACAAGGTGATCGACCTCCCCAACCACGTCTACTTCCCCCATAAAAAGATGGTGAACGCGGGAATCCCCTGCCTCACCTGCCACCCGGGGATGGACCATGCGGGGACGGCCGTCCAGAAGCTCGAATTCGGCATGGGCTTCTGCATGGATTGCCACCGGAAGAAAATGGTCTCCATCGACTGCTGGACCTGCCACTACTGACGGAGACGCGAGAGGAAACGGATGCTCGATCGGCGGCAATTCCTGAAACTCGGCGGGGCGACGGCCTTCGCCTCCCTCTTCGGCGGATGCGACAAGGTGCAGCGCACGCTGATCCCGTTCGTCATCCCCCCGGAGAACTACACCTTGGGCGAGGCGCTCTGGTACGCCTCGGTGTGCAGCCAGTGCCCCGCCGGGTGCGGGATCGTCGTCCGCGTCTCCGAGGGGCGGGCGAAGAAGATCGAGGGGAACCCGCTCCACCCGGTGAACCGGGGGAAGCTGTGCGCCCGTGGCCAGGCGGCGCTGCAGACGCTCTACCACCCGGAGCGACTTTCGCGGCCGATGAAGCTTTCCGGGGCACGCGGCTCGGGGACATACGCGCCGATCTCCTGGGAAGAGGCGCTCTCCCTCCTGATGGTGCCGTTGAAGAAGGTGAAGGCCGAGGCGCCGGCGTCGCTCCTGATGCTCACCGAGCCGATGCGGGGTCACGCGGGGCTCGTCGCCGGCCGGTTCATGAAGGCGTTCGGATCGAAGTATCGTGCCGCCTGGGACCCGTTCGGCGCCGATGCGATGCTGTCCGCGAACGCGGCGGTCCACGGCGTCCGCGACCTGCCGGAGCACGACCTGGCGAATGCGCGGTACCTGCTCTCCTTCTCCGGCGACTTCCTCGAAACCGGGATCTCTCCGGTGCACTATGCAAGGGCGTACGGCCGGATGCGGGGCGATCGCGAGACGATCCGCGGGAAGTTCGTCCACTTCGGACCCCGGCTCTCGATGACCGCGGCCGCCGCCGACCTGTTCCTTCCGTGCACCGCGGGCACGGAAGGGATCGTCGCTCTCGGGATCGCGCACGTGATGGTGCGCGACCGGCTTACCGACGCGTCTGCGGTCGCTGGGCGGCTTGCGGACGACCTGTTCGCGTATTCCCCGGAAGCGGTCGAGAGACGAACGGGGGTCCACGCGCACGACATCGCCGCAATTGCGGAGGAGTTCGCGCGGAACCAGCCGGGCATTGCGATCCCGGGAACGGGAGCCGCGACCGGCCCCGACGGGGCGTTCCACTGCGCCGCCGTGGCGCTCCTGAACGTCCTCGCGGGGAACGTGGGTAAGCCCGGCGGGGTGTCGTTCCCGAACCGCGCGCAGGCGTTCGCGAAGTACGGGCCGGAAGCCGCCCTCCTCGCCCCCTCCCCGGAGAGCGGGTACGCGGGGATGCGCGACGCAATCGAAAAAATGCGCGGCGGGGCGTTCCGGATGGCGATTCTCTCGGGGGCGACGAACCCCGCGTTCACCCTCCCGCCTTCGCTCAAATTCGGCGAAGCGCTGTCGAAGGTCCCCTTCGTCGTCGCCTTCGCCTCCTTCCTCGACGAGACGACGTCGCAGGCCGACCTCGTGCTGCCTGTCCCGACCGCCCTCGAGGCGTGGGGGGACGATCTCGCCCCCGTCGGGCATTCCGGGGCGGTCACCCTCTGCCAGCCGGTGGTCAACCCGTTCCACGACACCCGTTCGATGCCCGACATCCTGATCGCCGCGGCGAAGGAACTGGGCGGAGAGCCGGCGAAGGCGCTGCCGTGGGGCTCCTTCCGGGAGTGCATCGAGAAGGCATACGGGGGTCCCGGCGGAGAGATGGAGAAGGCGCTCCAACGCGGCGGCTTCTTCGGGGAGTCGTCCTCTCCCCGGTCGGCGGCCCGAACGGGGAACATCGCCCTCCCGAAACCGACGGAGCGGCCCATCGACGGCGATCCGAAAGCCTTCCCCCTGGCGCTGCACCTCTACCCCTCCGTGACCCTCTACGACGGGCGCGGGGCGAACCTCCCCTGGCTCCAGGAGATGCCGGACCCGGTCACGACCGCGGTGTGGCGGAACTGGGTCGAGGTGAACCCGAAAACAGGCGCGGGGCTGGGCCTCGCCGACGGGGACGGTGTGACCATCGCGTCGCCTTCCGGGAAGATCACGGCGCACGTGGCGTTCAACCCGGGCATCGCCCCGGACGTCGCGGCGATGCCGCTGGGGCAGGGTCACACACGGTACGGGAAAACCGCGGCCGGAAGGGGGGAGAACCCGTTCACCCTCCTGCCGGCGGGGGAGACGTACGCGCTCCAGGCGACACGGGTCGCCCTGACGAAGACGAAACTTGCCACCCGGCTGGTCCGGTTCGCGCACCCGGAGGGGCAATGGAAGATCAGCAACCTGATGTGATCGACGGGAGTTCCCGGGAACGTCCCTGTTCGTCGAATGAGGGTCGGGAGAAGCGATGAATATCAAGTGGGCGATGGCGATCGACCTCGACCGGTGCACCGGATGCGGCGCGTGCGTCGTCGCGTGCGTCGCCGAGAACAACATCCCGGTGGTCGGCGAGGCCGAGGCGGAAAAAGGGCGCATGATGCAATGGCTCCGGGTCGCCCGGTACTGGGATGGGGAATACCCGGAGGCGCAGGCGGTCTATCTCCCCGTGCCGTGCATGCAGTGCGAACGCGCCCCGTGCGAGACCGTCTGCCCGGTCTACGCGACCTACCACAACGAGGACGGGCTGAACGCGATGGTCTATAACCGCTGCGTCGGAACCCGGTACTGCGCGAACAACTGCCCCTACTCGGTGCGCGTCTTCAACTGGTTCGATCACACGTGGGAGAAGCCGCTCGACGAGCAGCTCTCTCCCGACCTCACCACGCGCTCCCGAGGTGTCATGGAGAAGTGCACCTTCTGCATCCAGCGGATCCGGCGGGCAAAGGAAACCGCGGCGCTGGAAGGGCGGGAGATCCGCGACGGCGAGTTCGTCCCCGCCTGCGTCCAGACGTGCCCGCCGGGGGCGCTCCTCTTCGGGAACATGGCCGACCCGCACAGCGAGATCGCCCGGAAACTCAAGGATCCCCGACGGTTCCGCCTGATGGAGCACCTCGGGACCGAGCCGAGGGTGGTGTACCTCAAGCGCCAGAAAGGAGCCGGCCGATGAACGGGAGCGACCATCTGTCCCGGACCGATCCGGGCGCGCTCTATCGCGAACTCTCCCGGTCCAATCTCCCCGCGACAAGGCGGTGGTACGTGGTCACTGGCCTCCTTCTGCTGGTCACCCTCTGGGGAGTGGGTTGCTTCGTCTACATGATGATGACCGGGATGGGGGTCACGGGGCTCAACCGGCCGGTCATGTGGGGGGCCCTGATCGCCTCGTTCGTCTTCTGGATCGGGCTCTCCCACTCCGGTACGCTGATCTCTGCCATTCTCCGTCTCACCAACGCCACCTGGCGAGCCCCCATCCTGCGCGGCGCGGAGGCGATGACCGCCTTCGCCCTGATGGTCGGCGGGCTCTTCCCGCTGATCCACATCGGGCGGAACTGGCGGTTCTACTACATGCTCCCCTACCCCAATTCGCGGCAGCTGTGGCCCAACCTCCGGTCGCCGCTCATGTGGGACGCGGTGGCGATCAACACGTACCTGATCGGAAGCCTCACCTTCCTCTACTTCGGGATGATCCCCGACCTGGCGATCGCCCGGGACCACGCGACGGGGTGGCGGAAAAAGTTCTATACCGTTCTCGCGCTGGGATTCCGGGGATCGCACAACGAGTGGCGGCGGTACCACGTCGCCTCGACGATCTTCGCGATCCTCATCATCCCGGTGGCCGTCTCGGTCCACTCGATCGTCGGATGGGACTTCGGGATGGCGAAGGTCCCGGGG
>Ga0209540_10003039_pt1 | contig 11657 bp, 10 predicted proteins | sample BarGraIncu01121A_FD_184501 | JGI IMG/M metagenome (GOLD analysis project Ga0209540, IMG submission 184501) | Arctic peat soil microbial communities from Barrow, Alaska - Barrow Graham LP Incubations 011-21A (SPAdes) (version 2) | ecosystem: Environmental > Terrestrial > Soil > Wetlands > Peat... | reverse complement strand
GAATCAGACCGGAACACCGGATAACAGACAAGTTACAGCGCCAGCGAACCGGGTAGTTCCACAGAACAACAATGTTCCTCAGGTTCAGCAACCCAACAGGAACCAGCAAGATAATAATCAAAACAGAGAAAATAGAACGGTGCCTGCAGTTGAAAGTCAAAAGATCAGAACGATAGAACAACCAAGACAAGCACCGACGAATGTAAACATGCCTATAAGACGACCGAACAATGCCAATATGCAGAATAATGCTCAACCTGTGCAACCTGTAAAAACAACTCCGGCTGATAATATGAGACCTGATAGACAACCTGTAGTGGCTCCTCAAAATAAACCTGCACAACCGGTTCAAAATACACCGGTTCAGCAACGGGATGTTACTCCACAAAATAATAATCAGCCACAACAGCGGAATGTAAACCAACAGCCCAACAATAAACCGGTACAACAAAATACTCCGGCAGCTGTTCAAAATAAACCGCAAGTCAGACAAAATCAGCCTGCGAATAAAGCCAGGAATAATACAGCGCCTAAACAGCGTAAGCCTGTGAAACAACAAATCAAGGTGGAACAGGCAAAAGTTCCGGATGCTGTATCATCAGAAAGAAAATAAGGTCGGATATTATTTAAGAGCGATTGAAAATTGTGTTCACTAAGTGTCAGTTGCCGTTTCTTACCAATAATTCCGAAAGGTGTGGCTGAAGGCGGCAATTGGTTTTTTCGGATAATATCAATAAAATAAGCAAAACGATGATAAAGATAAAACAACTGGCCATTTTTATGGATGATACAAACGCTTTATTGATGGAGCTTTACAACCATATGATTGTTTCACGAAATATAGTATTCAGATCGAGAGAAAATGAAGAATATATTGATTATAGCTATAGTGTGCTTTTTAAAAGTACAGATGAGCAGTGGCATCATTGGGCTTATTATAAAGAATTGGGTGACATTATCCGAAACTACCAACAAGTGGTTTTGTTTGGTCCGATCGGGACTAAAGAGGGGTTGTATAAGCTTCTGGAAGCTGACCATCATTTCAAAAACACAAAGATAGAGCTTGTAAATACTAATATAATGACGGAGTTTCAAATACATGATTTTGTGCTGGATTATTATAAATAGGTACGAGTAAGGAAGCAGTAAGCAGTAAGCAGCAAGCGGTAAGTAGTAAGTGGTAAGTAGTAAGTAGTAAGCAGTAAGTAGTAAGTAGTAAGTGGTAAGTTGTTGAGTAAGTTAACTTGTAACTGGTTCTTGGTATCTAACTACTCATCTCTCATCTCTTATCTCTCATCTCTCGTTCCTTGTAACTAAAATCTCGTAACTCGTAACTAATATACAATGAAAATAGTAGGTCTTTTAATAATGATTTTGGGCTTAGCGTTCACAGTCTTTAGTTCCATCAGTTTTTTTACCCGCAATGAAATAATAAAAGTAGGGGCACTTGAATTGACCCGGAGTCAACCGGAATATTTTAGCTGGTCACCATTTGTGGGAATAGCCGCCATGGTTTTTGGTGTGTTTCTAATATTGCAAGCCAGAAAAAGAGAATAATACTTTCTTCTTTTATGGCTTGATTTATTTTAAATGCCGTATGTTTGTTCAATATTATAAATACATCTTATGACTCACGAAGATTTTGAAGTAAAAGTACTGGGAAAAGGTACCCTAAAATCACCTTTAACCCCAACAGATCCTTCTCCTATTTTATCTTTTCAGTTTACAGAAAATGACAGGGTTTTACTGGAATCATCATTGGATAAATTGAAGAAATGTATAAACACGGGCACCCTTCCGGTCTCGGCGGAGAAGGCCGGTCCTCATAAGTTTCTTTATTTCGATCCGTCCAAAACGAAAGTTGCCATTGTAACTTGTGGCGGTTTGTGTCCAGGAATAAACAATGTGATTCGTGGGTTGGTAAATCAGCTTTATTACCGCTATAAGGTGAATGATATCATAGGCATTCAGTATGGCTTTGCAGGTTTTATTGATAGCTACAATTATCCGGTCGTTGAACTTACACCCGATAGTGTGGATACAATTCATTTGTTTGGAGGTACGGTATTGGGCTCGTCGCGTGGTGCACAGAATATGGCAGCCATCGTTGATAAACTGAGTGAGCTGAATGTAGATATATTGTTCTGCATAGGTGGCGATGGAACGCTACGTGGTGCACATGCCATTCACGAAGAGATTCTGCGTCGCAAGCTAAATATCTGCATTGCCGGAATTCCAAAAACCATCGATAACGACATTAATATGATTGATAAATCATTTGGATTCGAAACGGCTTTTAGTATCGCAAACAAAATTATTCTGGATGCGCACAACGAAGCCCGTGGCGTTTATAATGGAATAGCTATTTTAAAACTGATGGGGCGTAATTCGGGATTTATTGCAGCTTACGCTGCTCTGTCTATTCAGGAGGCCAACTTTGTGTTGGTTCCCGAAATGGATTTTGATTTAGATGGACCTAAAGGTTTTTTACAGGCATTACGTAAACGCGTCGACAGACGTCATCACGCTCTTATTGTAGTTGCCGAAGGTGCCGGGCAACAGTTTTTTGCCGGTGAAAGTTTTGAAAGCGATGCTTCAGGCAATCTCAAAAACAAAGACATTGGCATTTACCTGAAAGAAAAGATTGCTGCGGATTTTCAGGAGCATAATATTCCCGTTACCATCAAATATATCGATCCTAGTTATATAATACGAAGTGCTCCGGCCAATGCTAACGACAGTAAGTTCTGTGCAGTACTAGCTCAAAATGCAGTTCATGCAGCTATGGCAGGTAAAACAGACTTTGTAGTGGGGCATTGGAATCATTTATTCACCTTATTACCTATTCCTGTAGCGGTGGCTGAACAGAAGAAGATAAACAGCTGTGATGAATTGTGGTGGAATGTGTTGGAAGCAACAGGACAACCAGTATCGATGAAAAACGAATAATAAACCATTATTATTGTAGAGACAAGGCATGCCTTGTCTCTACCGTTAACCGTTACGCGTTGTTTTTACAAACATGCGTCATTTTTACAATAACCCCCATTTATTTTTTCGATTTTTCTTCTGCTGCCTTTTTGGCATCTTCTTTCTTTTTGGCATCTTTCTTGGCTTTCTTATTAAAATAGCCTTTCAGGAAGAAGTTATGTTTAGCTGCCGTCATATTTTCATCCAGGCTCTTCGAACTCTTTTTCAGATTCAAAACGGTTTTATTCAGATTCTCGGCAAGTGTTTTATCCTGGATTAACCTACCAAGTGTTCCCCTGCCACTATTTATCTTTGTCATGATTTCAGCCAGTTGCTGGGTAATAACTTCGGCATTGCCAACAGTGACACGTAAACCAGCCATGATAGCATCGGTCTCTACCGGTTCGCTCGATCTCAGTTGTTGACCTTCTTTGACCAACGGTGCCTCGTCACTTCCCTGAGAAATGGTGACTAGCTTGTCGCCGATAATTCCTTCGGAACCAATAGCTACTTTACAGTCGGATTTGATAAACTGCCGTACTTCTTCTTTGATAATTAAATCGGTTCGCACGGTAGAATCGTTTATGATAACGATATTATCGACGGTTCCTACATTGATGCCCGAAAAGCGGACATTATTTCCAATCTGCAATCCACCTACATTATGAAAAGTGGATGTGATTTTGAAAACAGGATTAAACAGATTTTTTTGTTTTCCGATAATAAATACCGCGATAACAAACAAGGCTAAACCTCCGGCTACAAAAAGCCCTAAACGAATTTTAAATTTCTGAGTATGTGTGTCCATAATTATTGATGTGTGATGATTAGTTGATGTGATAATATGATGATATGTTGATTAGTTGATATGATGATGTATTGATGTGTGATTACTGATGTGTTGATTAGGTGATATGTTGAAATTGAATTTAAAAAGGGTTTAAAGCTTAGCTTAATCTATTGAAAGATAATCTGATTTCTAAATTATAAAATCGTCTTATCATTCATTATCAAATCAACACATCATCACATCACCACATTATCACATCAGACTTTTTATTTAAAGAATGCCTCAATAACCTTATCAGTTGACTTTTCAAACTCTGCCATACTGCCTTCGGCATAAACTTCACCGTCTTGCAACATGATAATCCGGTTGGCAGTTGTGCGGGCACATTCAATGTCGTGTGTGATGATGATTGAAGAGGCTTTGTATTTCTTCTGAACATCATTGATAAGCAAACTGATCTCTTCGGATGTAACGGGATCAAGTCCGGTAGTAGGTTCGTCATACAAAATAATCATAGGGTCGACGACTATGGTCCGGGCCAGACTGATTCGCTTACGCATACCTCCTGATAGTTGCGAGGGCATTTTATCCAGAGCATCTGCCAGGCCTACATTCTCCAGTACTTCTTTTGTTTTAGCGTCAATATCTTTTTGTTTTAGATGATCCTTCACTCTGCGCAACGGAAATTCCAGATTTTCCTTCACTGTCATCGAATCGTACAAAGCTCCACTCTGAAACAGAAAACCGATCTTCTGACGAACCTTGTCCATGTCTTTCATATTTAAAGACGTAACATCCTGATTAAATACTTTAATGCTTCCGCTGTCCGCACGGAGCAACCCGACAATACATTTGATAAGCACCGACTTTCCGCTTCCCGACTTACCCAGTACTACCAGGTTTTCGCCATTGTATAGTTTCATCGAAAAGTTTTTCAGCACTTCCTGTGTTCCGAAAGATTTACACAGGTTGGTTATTTCAATAACAGTTTCTCTGCTTGCTGCTTTTTCCGGTTTCTTGAGTACCAATTTTGTTTCTTCTGTTTTCATACCGGTATCATATCAGTTATTTGTACGGCAATCATATCTACTATTAGTATCAACAAGGATGCTAATACTACAGCTGAGTTTGCGGCTTTTCCCACACTCTCTGTTCCACGTCCGGCATTATATCCCTTATAGCATCCCACCAATCCGATAACTATTCCGAAAAAGAATGACTTTACTACAGCAGGTAACAAATCAATAAATCCGATATGACTAAATGCTTGCGAGAAAAACAATACGAGTGATACATCACCTTTTATATTGGCGCCAAACCAACTGCCAATGATACCAAGTCCATCGGCATAGAGAATCAGAAGAGGAATCATCCAGGTAGCGGCCCATACTCTGGTAACAACCAGAAAGCGCATGGGATGCGTAGACGATACTTCCATTGCTTCAATCTGTTCGGTTACTTTCATGCTTCCCAGTTCGGCACCCATGCCCGAAGCTATTTTTCCGGCACAGATAAGTGCTGTTATAACCGGTCCCATTTCCCGAATCAACGATACGGCCACCATGCCGGGCAGCATGGTATCTGCACCAAAGCGAACAAGTGCCGGACGGGACTGAATGGTGAGTACAAAACCCATAATAAAACCGGTGACCGATATAAGTGGCAGCGATTTATAACCTATGGCAAAACACTGGCGGAAAAATTCCTTTACTTCGAATTTGCGCGAAAACGTTTCTTTTATAAAATGATGGATAAAGAGCAGAACATCGGCAAAATCGGTCAGGAAGTTATTTGCAATAGCTGTTTTAGCCAGAGTGCCTTCGCTTAACTTCATGGTTTGATGCAAAGCCAGTTGCCTTGCTTTTGAAACAGGGGTGTTTATTTTCATTTCAACGTGAATTTTAGTTGATGCAAATTTAGGCAGGGATAGCATGCTGATAGTTGTATAATTTTGAAAATAAGTTGTAAGATTCACACATCGGGCATTTCGGCTGTTTATTAGCAATAAATGTGGGAATTATGTAACTTATTTTTAGAGTTTTGTAATAATTCCGGAGTAAAGTGGCGTATCTTTACACACGTATCTTTTAAAACAATCTATTTTGAAATTATATATTAAATATATGGTGAGCACCCGCTGTAAAATGGCGGTGAAAGAAGAGTTGAAGAAGCTTGGTCTCCATTTTATAGTTGTCGAATTGGGTGAAGTGGAGGTGATGGAAAGCCTTAACGTGGAGCAGCGTGAAGAACTGAAAGCCGGACTACTCGAAGCCGGACTGGAACTGATGGACGACAAGCGAGCCGTTTTAATTGAGAAAATAAAAAATGCAATCATAGAAATGGTGCATTACTCCGACGAACCTATCAAGGTAAATTTTTCCGATTATCTGAGCGAGAAGCTTAAGCATGATTACACCTACCTGGCTAACCTGTTCTCGGAAGTACAGGGAACTACCATCGAACATTTTATCATAAATCATAAAATAGAACGAATAAAAGAATTAATCATCTACGACGAATTAAATATAACAGAAATTGCCTGGAAGATGAACTATAGCAGTGTGGCTCACCTTTCTAATCAGTTTAAGAAAGTCACAGGGCTTTCGCCTTCGCATTTTAAGCAGATGAAAGTCAAACGCAGAAATCAGATTGAGGATATTTAGCCCCCTAAATCCCCCATGGGGGACTTAAAGAAGGAGTATCTCTGATAAAAACATTCGAACCTAAAGAAATAAACTAAAACAGGTCTTTAAAAAGTCCCCTAAGGGGGATTTAGGGGGCATCAAAATATGCAAAGAACTAAAACGCACGAATCTCAATATGCCAGTAGCTTAATAGAAGCCAGTCTTGATCCGCTGATAACCATTGATATCAATGGAAAAATAACGGACGTGAATCAGGCGAAAGTAACTATCACGGGTGTTGAGCGTGAAAAACTGATAGGTACCGATTTCTTTTTCTATTTTACAGATACTGAAAAAGCTAAAGAAGTTTATAGGCAAGTGTTTGCCAATGGTTCTGTAATAGATTTTCCGTTAACGTTTTGTGGCAAAAACAAAAAACTGACCGATGTACTTTTCAACGGTTCGGTATACAAAGATTTAGATGGAAATGTACTTGGAGCTGTATTGGTAGCAAGAAATATTGAAGAACAAAAGTGGGCTATTGAATTGCGAAATGCCAACAAAAAACTGGCTTTTCAGAATGAAGAAAAAGAGAAACGTGCAGCCGAATTAATTATAGCTAATAAAGAACTGGTTTTCCAAAATACTGAGAAAGAGAAACGTGCAGCCGAACTAATTCTGGCCAATAAAGAACTGGCTTTTCAGAATGATGAGAAAGAGAAACGTGCAGCCGAATTGATTATTGCTAATAAAGAGCTGGTGTTTCAGAATGATGAGAAAGAGAAACGTGCAGCCGAATTGATTATTGCTAATAAAGAGCTGGTGTTTCAGAATAATGAGAAAGAGAAACGTGCAGCCGAATTGATACTGGCCAATAAAGAGCTTGTATTCCAAAATGAAGAAAAAGAAAAGCGTGCAGCCGAATTAAGAATAGCTGATAAAGAACTTGTTTATCAAACAGGAGAGAAAGAAAAGCGTGCAGCTGAGTTAGTCATAGCCGATAAAGAACTTGTTTATCAAACAGGAGAGAAAGAAAAGCGTGCCGCCGAATTAAGAATAGCTGATAAAGAACTTGTTTATCAGACAGAAGAGAAAGAGAAACGCGCTGCTGAGTTAGTTATAGCCGATAAAGAACTTATTTATCAGACAGAAGAGAAAGAAAAACGTGCAGCTGAGTTAGTCATAGCCGATAAAGAATTGGTTTATCAGGCAGAAGAGAAAGAAAAGCGTGCAGCTGAGTTAGTCATAGCCGATAAAGAATTGGTTTATCAGGCAGAAGAGAAAGAAAGACGCGAAACTGCAACAAAGGAGCTTGAAGCTTTCAGTTATTCGTTGAAACTGGCTTCGCAATATTCGCTGAGTCTTATTGAAGCCAGTCTGGATCCTTTAATTACCATTAATATCGAAGGAAAAATAACGGACATGAACGAAGCGCTGGTGAATATAACCGGACTAATGCGCGAAGAACTGACCGGAACAGACTTTTTCGATTACTTTACCGAGCCACAAATGGCACGCGAAGTGTATCAGGAAGTTTTTGCCAACGGGTCGGTTGCCGATTCACCGCTTACGCTTCGACATAAAGACGGTAAACTGACTGATGTACTTTTCAACGGTTCGGTGTACAAAGACGGAAACGAAAATGTGCTGGGAGTGGTCATTGTGGCCCGCGACGTTACGGCACAAAAGCTGGCATCGGAATATGCACGGAGTCTTATCGAAGCCAGTCGCGATCCCTTGTTCACCATTAACCTGGAAGGAAAGATTACCGACCTGAATAACGCCTCGGCAAATATTGCCGGCATGACGCGCGAGGAAATGATTGGCTCAGATTTCTTCGGCTATTTCACCGAATCGGAAAAAGCAAAAGAAGTATATCTCGATGTATTTGCCAACGGGTTTGTAGCCGACTTCCCACTTACCATTCGCGACGGAAAGCTCACCGATGTATTGTTCAACGGATCGGTATATAAAGACGATCAGGGAAATGTGATGGGAGTGGTGGTAGTGGCCCGTGATATTACCGATCAGAAGAGGATAGAAACCCAGCTGAACGAAGCCATCGTGTTTGCCGAAATGGCAACCGAGATAGCTGAAATTGCTAAGAATAAAGCAGAGACCTCTACCAAGATAGCCGAAACAGCCGTGAAGGCTAAGCAACAGTTCCTATCCAATATGAGTCACGAAATTCGTACCCCTATGAATGCCATCATCGGGTTTACTAAGGTGTTGCTCAAATCGGAACTAACAGCCAAACAAAAAGAATATTTGTCGGCCATCAAAATGAGTGGCGACGCACTGATTGTTCTTATTAATGATATCCTCGATCTAGCCAAAGTAGATTCGGGCAAAATGGTGTTCGAAAAAATACCATTTAAAATGAAATCCTCCATCTCGGCCATGCTGCATTTGTTCGAAACCAAAATTCTGGAAAAAAATCTGAAGTTGGTAGTCGATTATGATAAAACCATTCCCGAAGTATTGCTGGGCGATCCGGTGCGATTGCACCAAATCATTCTCAATCTGGTAAGCAATGCCGTAAAATTCACAGCCAAAGGAAAAATATATGTAAGCGTGCGCTTGCTATCCAATAATGACAATAATGTAGGTGTTCAGTTTTCCATCAAAGATACCGGCATTGGCATCCCCAACGAAAAAATAGGACGAATATTTGAAAACTTCCAGCAGGCATCCAGTGGCACTTCGCGTTTGTATGGTGGCACCGGACTTGGACTGGCCATCGTTAAGCAGTTGGTTGAGTCGCAGGGTGGGAGCATACAGGTGGTGAGCAAATTCAACGAAGGTTCTACCTTTAGTTTTGTTCTGAATTTTCAGAAAACTGATCAACAAGCAGCCGAAGAAATGATAACAGATGAACCCGACGACGAAATTAAAGACCTCAAAGTGCTGGTGGCAGAAGATATACCGCTCAATCAATTATTGATGAAAACCTTGCTCGACGATTTTGGATTCGAACGCGACATTGCCGACAACGGAAAGATAGCCATCGAAAAAATGAAAACCAAAATCTACGACGTGGTGCTGATGGACCTCCAAATGCCCGAGATGAACGGTTTCGAAGCCACCGATTATATCCGCAATGTAATGCATTCCGATGTTCCTATCATTGCCCTAACGGCCGATGTAACCACTGTCGATCTGGCTAAGTGCAAAGCCGTAGGCATGAACGATTATATAGCAAAGCCCGTTGACGAACGCATTCTTTATTCCAAAATAATGGGACTTATTAAGAAAATACCAGTGATAGAAATCCCTGAAAAAGAAACAAAAATAGAAGTCGATATAAAAGCTATACGATGTATTAACCTGGGTTACCTCAACACCAGAACCAAGTCAAACCCCGCGTTGATGATGGAAATGATTTCGCTCTATCTGGAACAAACACCACCGCTCATCAATGCCATGAAAAGAAGTCTGGAGGAAAAAGACTGGAACGGTCTCCACTCGGCCGTACACAAAATGATTCCATCGTTTTCCATCATGGGTATCAATGCCAATTTTGAAAACATGGCTCGTAAAGTACAGGATTATGCCATCGCCGAGCTGCAAACCGACGGCATTCAAGACATGGTTTTACAGCTCGGAAACATTTGCAGTCAGGCCTGCACGGAGTTGGAAGAAGAATATAATATGATTAAAAGTAAAAACTGATGAAAAGCGAAAAAATAAAACTTTTTCTGGTCGATGATGATATCCTTTTCCTGAAATCGTTGGAGATTGACTTCCTGGGACGAGCCGATTTTTGTATCGAAACCTATGTGACTGGTGAACTCTGTCTGGAAAATTTATCACACAAACCGGATATCATTGTGCTCGACTATTATCTGGACAGCGTCGATAAAACCGCCATGAATGGCATCGATACTCTCGATATAATAAAAGCCATGAACCCCGACATTCCGGTAATCATGCTGTCGTCGCAAGATAAAATAGACGTTGCCATCGAATGTATGCACCACAGCGCCTTCGATTATGTAGTAAAAAGCGAGACTGCCTTTATGCGTTTGCAGAAAATTATTACCAATATCTTTAAATACCAAAAGCTGGAAAAAGAATTGAGTTGGTATATGGATCGTATGTAAAATTAGTTGACAGTTGACAGTTGATAGTTCGCAGTTCAATTGATTTATAAAATAAGCATAAGTACTTAATGATTTAGAGCGTTGTCCACTTAATTGCGGGACAACGCTTTTCTTATATTCCAAAAACAACTTGAACTAGCAGTAAATTGCTACTCACATAAGCATTATCAGATCCCAATGCAGGATTCAAAAATGAATCTGAAGAGTAATTCTTCTAATCTAAAATGATATTTTAAGAATCTGAGGAGCAAAAAATCAATCTGAGAAGCAATTTCAAGAATCTGAGGAGTAATTCTTCCAATCTAAAATGATATTTTTCTAATCTGAGAAGCAAAAAAGCAATCTGAGGAGCAATATAAGCCATCTAAAATGCAAAAAAAGTCATCTGCGGAGTTAAAAAAGCAATCTGAGAAGCAATATAAGCCATCTAAAATGCAAAAAAAATCATCTGCGGAGTTAATAAAGTCATCTGAGGAGCGATACAAACCAACTAAAATCTAAAAAAGATCATCTGCAGAACGATTCAAACCATCTAAAATGTTAGAAAATGAAACAAAAGTGTTAGCAAGGCAATCTAAATGAATTTTGAATCTTTCAAAAAGGATACAAGCTCTGCTTACTTGCTTACTGTTTACTGCTTACTGCTAGCTGCTAACTGACAATGTGTGAATGTTACAAGTCTTAGCCTGAATTGTGTAAGATATTTACTTATCATTAGCTCTATCTTTGACCCATACTAAAGCACAACAACAGGATGTTTTAGTCCAAGCAAAATAATTTTTAATTAAACTCTAAAACAAACCACCATGCCACTCTTAACGATCTTTCTTGTTCTTATTATTGTAGGTGTACTCCTATGGGCTGTCAATACATATATCCCGATGGATCACAAAATCAAAAACATTTTCAACATTGTTGTTGTGATTGTCACCATTATATGGCTTCTTAAAGTATTTGGTCTTTTCGGGTATTTGATGAATGCCCATGCATAAACCAAATCTGAAATGATTTCCATTACCGGGTTCAATGCCGTTTTGATATGCATTCGCACACATAATACACGGAATAAGTAAGCGGAAGTATATAATGTCGTATTTTCAAAAAAGAATGGAACGCTGATTTTACGGATTGAGCGGATAAAAACGGATGATAATTAAACGGATCTAAAAC
>Ga0209540_10003038_pt1 | contig 11658 bp, 13 predicted proteins | sample BarGraIncu01121A_FD_184501 | JGI IMG/M metagenome (GOLD analysis project Ga0209540, IMG submission 184501) | Arctic peat soil microbial communities from Barrow, Alaska - Barrow Graham LP Incubations 011-21A (SPAdes) (version 2) | ecosystem: Environmental > Terrestrial > Soil > Wetlands > Peat... | reverse complement strand
ACGAGCTTCGCGAACACGAACCACTGTCGACCCACGGGCAGTGCAAGCAGGTTCTTCGCCGTTCCGTCGGCGTACTCCCGGCCGAACACGTAGGCGATGATGAACGGCAGCATCAGCATTCCGCCGATGCCCACCACCAGAACGAGCATGGAGAAGTATGCAGGCCACGTGGCGGTGAGCCCGGAGAGGTCAGCCTTGGTGCCGAGCAGGCCGAGCTGGGCAGCCCGGCCCGGCTCCCGCACGATCCACATCATGAGCGCGATCCCGAGCGGTGCGAGAGACAGGGCGACAAACGAGAGCCACGTCACCTTGCTGCGTCGAAGCTTGAGGAACTCGGTCGCGAGCACCTGGGGGAAGATCACTCGACACCTCCGGTGAGTCGCAGGAAGTACGACTCGAGGTCTTCGCGCGCGGCAGCGAGCTCGGTCAGCTCGATTCCGGCCCCGACCAGCACTCGGGCGATCTCGGGGACGCGATTCTCGGCGTCGAACACCCGCAGATGGCCGTCTGCCAGCTCGATGTGCGCGAAGCCGGCTGCGGCAAGAGCTGACGTCGCGCGTTCGGGCTCTGACACGCACACCCGCACGTGGCCGCGCTCTCGTGCGCGGAGCTCCTCGCGATCGAGCTCCTCGAGCAGGCGTCCGTGATCCACGATGCCGATCCGGTCGGCAAGATGGGCGACCTCGGCGAGGATGTGGCTCGACATGAAGACGGTGACCCCTCGTTCGGACGCCAGCGACTGCAGTAGCTGGCGGACCTCCACGATGCCGGCAGGGTCGAGGCCGTTCGCCGGCTCGTCCAGGATCAGCAGCTCGGGGCGGTGCAGCAGCGCCCGAGCCAGGGCGAGCCGCTGCTTGTAGCCGAGCGAGAGCACCCCCGCCCGCCAGTCGGCATGCGCGCCCAGCCGCATGAGGTCGATGGCCTCCGCGATCGCGGCGCGCGGCGCGCCCGTGAGGCGGCGCTGGATCTCGAGGTTCTCATACACGGTCAGGTTCGGGTAGACGGTCGCGGTCTCGACGAGGTAGCCGACGCGCCCGAACACGTCGCTCGCGCCTGGCCGCACGCGCTTGCCCAGCGCGTCCACATGACCGCCACTCGGGCGGATGAGTCCGAGCAGCATGCGGATCGTGGTCGTCTTGCCGGCGCCGTTGCTGCCCAGAAAGGCGTAGATCTCACCTCGACGGACGTCAAGATCGAGCGCGTCGACGGCGAGCACGTCGCCATAGCGTTTGGAGAGCCCGTACGTGGCGATGGCGCTGTCGGCGCTCATGTGCGCCTCGAGAATGACGAGACCGAGAACCATCCCGGCGACGATGGCAGTGGGAGCTGCGGCATGACCGCAGACTAGTTCCCTCGCCCACTTGGTCAAGCCCGGACGTGCAGAATCGGGACCTCGCCAGGACCAGTCAACCGCCGGTATCAGGCCTCTGGAATGATCGGGCCATGAGAGCACTGGTGAAGCCCACGGCAGGTCCCGGACTCGACCTGATGGAGCGTCCAGAACCCGTGGTCGGCCACGATGACGTGAAGATCCGCGTGCAACGGGCCGGCCTGTGCGGCACGGACCTGCACCTCGAGCAGTGGGACGACTGGGCCGCATCCGTGGTCAAGCCGCCCCTGGTCATCGGTCATGAGTTCTTCGGCGAGGTTGTCGAGATCGGCCAGGACGTCACCTCGGTGCAGGTCGGCCAGAAAGCATCGGGCGAGGGGCATGTCGTCTGCGGGACGTGCCGCAACTGTCGGGCCGGGCGGCGTCAGCTGTGCATCCGGACGTCAAGCGTGGGAGTCAACCGCGACGGGGCGTTCGCCGACTATGTGGTCATCCCGGCTGGCAACGTATGGGTGCAACCCGACGACATGGACCCCGATCTGGGCGCCGTGTTCGACCCCATGGGCAATGCGGTCCACACGACCTTGTCCTTCCCGTTGGCAGGTGAGGACGTCGTGGTCACCGGAGCCGGCCCCATCGGCATCATGGCGGCCGCCATCGCGCGGCACGTGGGAGCACGCTATGTCGTGGTCACCGACATCTCGGACTACCGGCTCAAGCTGGCCAAGGCTGCGGGCGCGGACCTGACCGTCAACGTCTCGCACACAACGTTGGCGGAGGCCCAGCGCGAGCTCGGAATGCGCGAGGGCTTCGACATCGGGCTGGAGATGTCCGGCAGCCCGTTGGCGGTGGAGGAGATGATCAACAACCTCAACCACGGTGCCCGGGTGGCGATGCTCGGACTGCCCAAGGACAGGTACGCCATCGACTGGGGCAAGGTCATCACCCACATGATCACCATCAAGGGCATCTACGGTCGCGAGATGTACGACACCTGGTACGCCATGAGCGCGATGCTGGCGACCTCCCCCGTGCTCCGCGACGCCGTGCGCTCGGTGATCACCCACCGCTTCCCCGCTGAGCAGTGGCAGGAGGCCTTTGACGCGGCCCGATCCGGCCAGTGCGGCAAGGTCGTCCTGGACTGGAGCTGAACCGGCGGCACGCTCGAAGGCTCAACACGTCTCAAGACTCACGACTCAAGACTCACGAAGAGAGACATCTGATGTACGGAGCGTTCAAGGACCAGCTGGCCGCCACGCTGCAGGAGATCAAGTCGGCGGGCTTGTACAAGAGCGAGCGCGAGCTCACCTCACCGCAGTCGGCCCACATCACGACCGCCAAGGTTGCGGCAGTCAACTTCTGTGCCAACAACTACCTCGGCCTGGCCAACCACCCCACCGTCATAGCTGCTGCCTCAAAAGCATTGCAGGAGTGGGGTTTTGGCATGGCCAGTGTCCGCTTCATCTGCGGCACGCAGACCCTGCACGCCGAGCTCGAGGCCAAGCTCTCGGCCTTTCTGGGCACCGAGGCGACGATCCTGTACTCCTCATGCTTTGACGCCAACGGTGGCGTCTTCGAGACGCTGTTCGGCGAGCAGGACGCGATCATCTCCGACGAGCTCAACCACGCCTCGGTCATTGACGGGATCCGCCTCTCCAAGGCCCAGCGGCTGCGCTACAAGAATGCGGACATGGTCGATCTCGAGTCCCAGCTGAGGTCGGCGGCTGATGCCCGCCGGCGGGTCATCGTCACCGACGGCGTGTTCTCCATGGACGGGTCGTTCGCTCCGCTGGACCGGATCTGTGACCTCGCCGAGCAGTATGACGCGCTGGTCATGGTGGACGACTCCCATGCGGTGGGGCTTGTCGGCAATGGCGGCCGCGGGACCCACGAGCTCTACGACGTCATCGACCGCGTCGACATCCTCACCGGCACCTTGGGCAAGGCTCTGGGTGGCGCGTCGGGCGGTTACGTCGCGGCGCACCAGGAGATCGTCGACCTGCTGCGCCAACGCTCCCGCCCCTACCTGTTCTCCAATGCGGTGGCTCCGAGCGTGGTTGCCGGCTCCATGGCCGCGCTCGACCTGGCTGAGAAGTCGAACGACGGACGCGAGGCGTTGACCCGCAATACGACCCTGTTCCGCGCGTTGATGACCGAAGCCGGCTTCGACCTGCTGCCGGGCACACACCCGATCACTCCCGTGATGTTCCCCGGCGAGGACGGCGCGCGCACGGCGACCGCTGTTGCCAACGCCATGCTGGACGACGGCATCTACGTCATAGCCTTCACGTATCCCGTTGTGCCACAAGGCAAAGCACGCATCCGCGTTCAGCTGTCTGCGGCCCACAGCGAGGACGACGTACGCCGCTGTGTCGACGCCTTCGTCAAGGCCCGGGCCACGGTCGGATAGCCGGCAGGGACCGAGCTCAGAGGTAGAGCCCGGTCCGTTCGACCTTGACCCGAGGCGCGGCCACCGCGTGGATGTCACGCTCCCGCAGCAAGACGTAGGCCTTGCTCTGCAGCTCGACCTCAGCCCGGTCCTCGGGGTCGAAGAGAACACGATCTCCGATCTCGATCTGCCGCACATTCCGACCGATCGCCACCACTACGGCCCAGGCCAGACGCTTGCCGATGCTGGCTGTCGCAGGGATCACCAGGCCCCCGCCGGTCTGGCGTTCGCCGACCTCGTCCTCCGTCGAGGCGAGCACGCGGTCGTGCAACATCTGGATGGGCAACCGCTCGTGGCCCGCGGTTGCCTTCTCAGCCACGGTGATGGCGACGGTGCAGGACAGCCAACACGAGCACCACGACCGAGCCTGCCGCCGCCATCGCACCGACACGCTCCATGCGCAGGTCACCCTCGGGGGTGTGGGTGGCATCGACGAACTTGGCCTTGGCCGATTCCTTCTGCCTCCGCATGATCTCGCGGGGGTGGGCCCGGACCGTCAGCTCATCGATGGTGCTGGCCAGGTGGGCGCGCGTCTGCGCGATCTCGGCCTCGATCGCGTCCGGGGACAGCGCTGCCGGTGTGGTCGCGCCTGGTGAAGTCGCATGCGGTGAGGGGCTGGTCTGCTCGGCCATGGCGGTGGCTCCTTGTGCTGTGAGGTCTCTACAGCGACCATAACGCAGACAGGGATCACACATCTGGGCGAGCACCGCCGCCCCCACCGGAAGGCTCTTCATGCCCCACCTCGAGACCGGCCAGACCGCTCCGGCATTCACGCTCAGCGACTACGCCGGCAGGTCGGTGTCGTTGACCGACTTCACCGGCCGCAACCTGATCATCTTCTTCTACCCCGCCGCGATGACCCCCGGGTGCACCACGGAGGCGTGCGACTTCCGCGACTCGCTGGTCCGGTTGCAGCAGGCCGGGTATGACGTGGTCGGCATCAGCCCCGACAAGCCGGAGAAGCTGGCCACGTTCGCGGCGAAGGAGTCCTTGACCTATCCCCTGCTCTCCGACGCCGACCGGGCTGTCATGGATGCCTACGGGGCATACGGCGAGAAGATGCTCTACGGCAAGAAGGTCACCGGCGTGATCCGTTCGACCATCGTCGTCGGCCCAGACGGCACCGTCGCCGTGGCGAAGTACCACGTCAAGGCCGCCGGCCACGTCGCCTCCCTGAGCAAGGCCCTTGGGCTCGACTGACCTGGTAGCGGGATGTTCCATACTCCGGGCCGCCCGGGGAACTCCTGCAGCTACTCCCGGAGGGATCGCCTCGAACCAACGGACAACGGCTACGCCGGGCACTTATCGCGACCGGACGTGCCGCCTCACACGCGCCCAGGCAGAGCTGGGAACAAGCCGACCATATGATGTCCGTTGAGCGGCCGTAGCCCAATTGGCAGGAGGCACAGGTTTTAGGAACCTGACAGTGTGAGTTCGAATCTCATCGGCCGCACCATAAAGTGAACGGATGGCAACGAACAGCTATGAGCCGGGTGGCGAGCTCGTCCTCGCGCCTGGCCCGGGGTTTCGCTCCGGCTTCGTTGTCCCGGCCGCAGAGCTTCTCGAGCGGTTCTCACGCTCGTCCGGACCTGGCGGTCAGGGCGTCAACACCACCGACAGCAGAGTCGAGCTACGCTGGCGGGTCCTCGGATCGCCCGCGCTGGCCAGGCTCTCGGAGGCCCAACGTCTGCGGGTGGAGTCGGCATTGCAGGACCGCCTGGTGTCCGGCGAGCTCATCGTCGTCGCCTCGGAGCACCGGTCCCAGCGACAGAACCGCGTCGCCGCGCGCAACCGGCTGGCCGAGGCACTGAGACAAGCACTCCTGCCACCTCCCCCGCCGCGCCGGGCCACCCGGCCAACTCGAGGCTCACAACGGCGCCGGCTTGACGCCAAGAAGCAGCGCGGCGCAACGAAGTCCGGCCGGGGTCAGGTCCGCGACCACGACGCGTAGGCAACCGGATGCTCCCCGGCCAGCTCGGTCGGAATCAGGGTCGGTCGGCGCGTTCAGTCGACATTGACCGTGATGGTGTGCCAACCTGTGGCGCCGTCCGGGGCCGGTGGCGCCTGCGTCTGGGTCTGCACCACCCCCTCGGTATCGGTGGCCCGCACCGTGATCGTGTGGCTGCCCCTCACCGCCTGCCACGGCAGCACCCACTGGCGCCACGAGTCGATCGAAGGCTCGCTCGCCAGACGAGCCGGCTGCCACGCCCCGTCATCCACCCGCACCTCGACGGCCTTGATGCCCCGATGTTGCGCCCAGGCGATCCCCGCGACAGCGACCTTCCCGGCACTGACCCGACCACCGGCACGCGGGACGTCGATGCGGGACTCGGTCTTGACCGGGCCGCGCGCGGACCAACCCCTGGGGGTCCAGTAGCCCTCGTCCTGGGCAAAGGTGGTCACCTTCAGATCGGTCACCCACTTTGTCGCGGACACATAGCCATACAGCCCCGGAACCACCAGCCTCACCGGGAACCCGTGCTCGAAGGGCAGCGGCTGGCCGTTCATGGCAATCGCCAACAGGGCGTTGCGATCATCGGTCAGCACCGACAGCGGCGTACCGGCGGTCCACCCGTCACTGCTGGTCGACAACACCATGTCGGCACCTGGTTTGGGCCCGGCCATCTGGAGCAGCTCACGCACCGGCCAGCCGGTCCAGACCGCATTGCCGGTCAGGTTGCCGCCCACCTCGTTCGAGACGCACATCAAGGTGACGAGCCCATCCTGCATCGGTTTGGCGAGCAGGGTCGCCCAGTCGATGGTGATCTCCTGGTCGACCATCCCGTGGACCTTCAGTGACCAACCGGCCGTGTCGAGCCGGGGCACCACCAGCGCGGTGTCGATGCGGTAGAAGTCCGCGTTGGGCATGACGTATGGCGTGATCCCCGTGACGTCCAGCTGCGCGCCAGCGGGGATGACCACTGGCTTGGCTGCCTTGGGCAGCCGAACGGCAGAGCGGGACTGGGCTGCCAGGCGCGCTCCTTGTCCCAGCGACTGACCCCACGTGACAGCCGTGATCCCGGCGACGGTGAAGCCTGCTCCCCCCAACAGGAAACGACGTCGGTCGACGACGGTGCCGTGAGCCGCCTCGGCGGCCCGCTGCCACAGAATGGACAGAGCCCAGAGACCGGCTGCCGTGCCGATCACAGTGGGCAGGAGATCCAGGGTGCCCGAATGGGGTCGGGTGGCAACCGCCAGCATGCCGATGGCACCGAAGAAGCCGAAGGCCACCATCCCCGCCGTGGGCCGCTGGACCCCCGCGATGCCGATGGCCGCACAGATCGCGATGAGGAACAGCGTCATCCCGACAATCAGGGCCGCCTTGTCGTGAGTGCCGAAGGTCGCGATCGCAAAGTCCTTCAGCCACGGTGGTGTTCGATCGACGAACGCACCACCGACAGCGAACACCGGCGAGGGTGTGCCCGCGGCCAGCCCCGTACTTGTCATCACAGCGGCCAACAGCGTGGCAACACCCACCGTGAACACACCCGCCACCACTCCGACAGAGGCTGACCACGATCGCTTCATCCGGCCAGCCTGACACGCGACCCCGTGTCTGCTGGGGATTTCGGGACCGAAGACCGAGCGATGCTAGCTGTCGGCGAGCATCTTCCGCAGGTCAGCCGCCAGCGCCCGGAAAGCCTTGCCGCGGTGAGAGATCACGTTCTTCTCCTCGAAGGTCAGCTCAGCCGCGGTCCGCGAGTCACCATCGACCACGAGAATCGGGTCATAGCCGAAACCATTGTCTCCGCGCGGCTCTCGGGCCAACATCCCCGGCATCTGGCCCTGGCGAAGCACCACGGTGCCGTTCGGCATCGCGATCGCCGCGACGCACACGAATGCCGCGGAGCGCTGCTCGTCAGGGACGTCGTAGAGCTGTCCCAGAAGCAGCTCGAGGTTGGCTCGGTCCTGCCCGTGGGTGCCGGCCCAGCGCGCGCTGAACACACCCGGCGCACCGCCCAGGACGTTCACAGCCAGACCGGAGTCGTCGGCGAGCGCAGGCAGGCCCGTGGCCTTGGCTGCGGCAACGGCCTTGAGCGTGGCGTTCTGCGCGAAGGTCACGCCGGTCTCGACCACATCAGGAACGTCAGGGAACTCCCCCATGCCGACGATCTCGAGGTCGAGCTCGGCGATCAGGTCCGCCAGGATCGTCCGGACCTCGCGGACCTTGTGGCCATTGCGCGTCGCCAGCACGATCCTCTTCATGCCGTCACCCCCGTGACAGCTGAGAGCGCCGCCATCTGTCGTTTCGTCAGCTCGGCGCAACCGGTGGCAGCCAGGTCGAGCAGCGCATTGAGCTCCTCCCGGTCGAACGGCTCGGTCTCTGCGGTGCCCTGGATCTCGACGAAGGCGCCCGTCCCGGTCAGCACGACGTTCATGTCAGTATCGGCCGTGGAGTCCTCGGGATAGTCCAGGTCGAGGACCGGCACACCCTTGACCACACCGACACTGACTGCCGCGACCGACCCCTTGAGCGGCTGTGCATTCTTGCCGATGGCGCCGCTGCGTCGGCCGGTCTCGATGGCGTCGGCGAGCGCGACGTAGGCCCCGGTGATCGAGGCCGTCCGGGTCCCCCCGTCAGCCTGGAGTACGTCGCAGTCAAGGACGATCGTGTTCTCTCCCAACGCCTTCGTGTCGATCACCGCACGCAGGCTCCGACCGATCAGTCGCGAGATCTCGTGGGTACGGCCGCCGATGCGGCCCTTGACCGACTCGCGGTCGGAGCGCGTGTTGGTGGCCCTCGGCAACATGGCGTACTCCGCCGTGACCCAGCCCTCGCCGCTGCCCTTGCGCCAGCGTGGCACGCCCGGGGTGAACGACGCCGCACACAGCACGCGGGTTCTGCCGAACTCCACCAGGACGCTGCCCTCAGCGTGGTCGAGCCAGTTACGGGTGATCACAATGTCGCGAAGCTGACTGGGGTCGCGACCATCGTGACGAACATCGGGGGGAGTCATGCGCCCAAGGCTAGGCGCACCGGCTCACAGCTGGTATACGGCATCTGGTTCTGCAAGCTCGACCTCACCGGACCACACAGCCTCAGCCTGGGCCCGGCATACGGCCGGGTCGTTCCACGGGGGGATGTGCGTGAGCATCAGCCGGCGCACTCCCCCGGCGTCCACCGCGGCACGGGCCGCCCGGCTGCCGGACAGGTGGATCCCCTGCTCGTGATCCCGCCCGTCGACGAACGCCGAGTCCGCCAGGACCAGAGTCGTGTTACGGAACAACATGTTCAGGCCATCGCAGGTGTCCGTGTCGCCGGTGTAGGCCAGCACCTCGCCGTCGGCCTCAACCCGAATGCCGTAGGCCTTTGCGGGGTGGCAGACCAGGTGCGGTGTAACGGTGAAGGGCCCGATCCGGACAGCCTGTCGATCGACGAGCTCACGAAAGTCGAACTCGTGGTTCATCCCGTCCGGCGGCGTCATGTCATAGGCGCGGGCCATCCGTTCGCCCGTGCCTCGGGGGCCGTAGACGGGGATACGGGTGCGCGCGACCACCGTGGGGCTGTACTTCTGGGCGACGTAGAGACCACAGAGGTCGAGGCAGTGATCGGCGTGCAGATGGGTCAGCACCACGGCGTCGATGGCCGTGGGGTCGATGTGTCGTTGGAGTGCGCCCAGTGCGCCGCTGCCGAGGTCGAGAACGAGGTTCCACGTGCGGCCGACGTGATCGGCCTGGACGAGATAGCAGGACGCCGGCGATGTCGGCCCGGCGAGAGAGCCGGAGCAACCCACGATGGTCAGCCTCATCACGCCAACACCACCCGGTCGGCGCTGGCGCGCACGGCCTCAGGGCCAAGGAACCGGTGGGCGAGACGCTCGAACTCAATCGGGTCACCGGTCGTGCGGAACTCGTGCACCGGCGCCGGCAGGTCATCGGGACGCAGCATCCCGGCATCGGCGAGCACGCGGAATACATCCAGGGCGGTCTCCTCGGCCGAGGACACCAGGGTGACGTCCTGGCCCATCACGTAGGAGATGACACCAGCCAGCAGCGGGTAGTGCGTGCAGCCGAGAATGAGCGTGTCGACGCCACGTGCCACGATGGGATCGAGATAGGAGTGGGCGACGGCGAGCAGCTCCTCACCGGAGGTGACACCGGACTCGACGAACTCGACGAACCGCGGGCACGGTCGGCTCATGACGGTGATCTGCGGGGCTGCTGCGAACAGGTCAACGTAGGCCTGGCTCTGATGGGTCGACTGCGTGGAGATGACGCCGACCTTGTTGTTGCGGGTGGCTGCGACGGCTCGGCGGACCGCGGGACGGATGACCTCCACGACGGGGACGTCATAGCGCTCGCGGGCGTCGTGCAACATCGCGGCCGAGGCGGAGTTGCAGGCAATCACCAGAGCCTTCACCCCACGGTCGACCAGCCGGTCGAGGCATTCGAGGGAGAACTGGCGAACCTCGGCAATGGGACGCGGACCGTAGGGCTGCCGAGCGGTGTCACCCAGATAGAGCACCGACTCGTGCGGCAGCTGGTCCAGCACCGCGCGGGCAACCGTCAGCCCACCGAAACTACTGTCAAAGATCCCGATCGGTGAGTCCGCCACGGGCTTGAGCGTAGCCGCGAGGACTCGCCGAGCCCCTATCCCAGCGCAGTGAAACGAGACACCACGGCCGGGGGGAAGGATTGTGGGCGCCCAATTCTCCCTTCGCGCCGCGCGCTGCTCATCCCACGAGAGCTTGGATGAGGGACTCCTGCAGCCAGGTCAAGAAGTCGTAGACCGCCACCAGCTGGAGCTGGGGGTCATCCTCCGAAGCCGCCTCCAGACGATCCTGGAGAGCATCCGCATCCTCATCGGTCCGCAACCCCAACCGCTCCCCGACCAACAGCCTTACGTCGGTCAGCGCGACCACCATCGCCTGCGCCTGCTCCTGGTCCAGCCTGACTTTGTCACCGTCGGCGTCCAGCAGCGCCGAGATCGCCGTGGCCAGGTTCGCCGCCTTCCGCTCACGCAGACCGTGCTCGGTCAACCGACGGAACTCGGCTGCCAGTCCCGGGTCCTCGCGATGGGCGCTGGGCAGGAGTCGTTCCATGGCGGGATCGCGTGGCTCCTGCGAAGCATCGCCGGCCGAGTCCTTCAGCCGGGGCAGTCCGAGCCCGGCCACAAGGTCCTCGAACGGGTCTCCGGTCAGCTCACGAGGCACCGGCGCGAGAAACTCGTAGGTCTGCTCCAGAAGGCGCACGACGATCTCGCGCTCATCGTCATCGAGCCGGGCAACGAAGCGAGCACCCTTGCGTCTGAAAGCCCTTGCCACTCAGTCGTCCTTCTGCAACGTGGCCCACAACCCGTAGCCCTGCAACGCCTCGGTGTCGCGCTCCATCTTCTCGCGCGGTCCGTTCGACACCACAGCCCTGCCCTTCTGGTGCACGTCGAGCATGAGCTTCTCGGCCTTCTCCAGCGAGTAGCCGAAGTACGTCTGGAACACATAGGTCACGTAGGACATCAGGTTGACCGGGTCGTTCCACACCAATGTGATCCAGGGCCGATCCAACGATAGGTCCTGCTCGATGTCGGTGCGCGACAGCTCGGCGGGGGCGATCGACACGGTCCCACCATAAACTGCCCACCGTGACTAGTACCGCACTGACCAGTACCGCACTGCTGACCGACCACTACGAGCTCACCATGCTCCAAGCCGCCCTGCACAGCGGGGCGGCGCAGCGACACTGCGTGTTCGAGGTGTTCGCCCGACGTCTCCCGGAAGGTCGCCGCTACGGCGTGATAGCAGGCACCGAACGGCTGGTCGAGGCGGTCCATGCCTTCCGGTTCGGCGCCGCGGAGATCGAGCGGTTGCGCGCCGCTGACGTCGTTGACTCCCAGACCCTGGACTTCCTGGCGGGCTACCGTTTCTCAGGCAGCATCAGCGGG
>Ga0209540_10003037_pt1 | contig 11658 bp, 11 predicted proteins | sample BarGraIncu01121A_FD_184501 | JGI IMG/M metagenome (GOLD analysis project Ga0209540, IMG submission 184501) | Arctic peat soil microbial communities from Barrow, Alaska - Barrow Graham LP Incubations 011-21A (SPAdes) (version 2) | ecosystem: Environmental > Terrestrial > Soil > Wetlands > Peat... | reverse complement strand
CGGCGCGCGCATCGGCGCCAACGTCACGCTGTTACCGAACGTCGAGGTCGGTGCGGAGGCCTTTGTCGCCGCGGCCTCAGTGGTTACGCGCAACGTTGCGCCGGCCACCGTCGTGATGGGTGCGCCAGCCCGTCGTGTGCGCGACGTGCCCCGTGAAGAATTCCTGAACGACACTTGAAGGTGAGGATGGTCTCAGATAACGGACTACCAGTCGTCAATGCCGGCCTCATCGGCTGCGGCCGGGTGGCGCCGCGCCACGCGCAATCCATCAGCGAACTACCTCAAGCGCGCCTGGTCGCCGTGGCGGACGTGATCGAAGGCCGGGCGCAACGTTTCGCCCACGACTACGGCGCTCAAGCCTATACCGATTTCCGCCGCCTGCTCGATCGGCCCGACGTGGATATGGTGAGCATTTGCACCCCCAGCGGGCTGCACGCCGAGATGGCGATTGCCGCCATGCAGGCCGGCAAGCATGTTGTGATCGAGAAACCGATGGCGCTCTCGCTGGAGGACGCCGACCGGATCATCGCGGCCGCGGCGACGACCGGGGTCAAGTTGTGCGTGGTGCTCCAGAACCGCTACAACCCTCCCATGCAAGACCTGCGGCGGGTCGTGGACGAGGGCCGCCTCGGCCGCCTGATCTTAGGCAACGCGACTGTACGCTGGTATCGCCCGCAGGAATACTATGAGGACGGCTGGCACGGGACGTGGGCGATGGACGGCGGGGCTCTGATGAACCAATCCATCCATCATATCGACGCCCTGCAATGGCTGATGGGCGACGTCCAGAGCGTGTTCGCTTACACGGCCACTCTTGCCCACCGGATGGAGGCGGAGGACACCGGCGTGGCCGTGCTGCGCTTCGCGAACGGCGCGGTCGGCAGTGTTGAGGGCTCGACCGTGACTTATCCCGAGAACCTGGAAGGCTCGGTCGCGCTGTTCGGCGAGTGCGGCTCGGTGAAAGTGGGCGGCACCGCCCTCAATCGCAAGGTCTTCTGGAAGATCGCGGGCGAGGTCGAGCACGAGCGCGAGCTGCTGACCCGGGAACAGGTGGATCCGCCTTCCGTATACGGTCAGAGCCACAAGACAGTCATCGCCGACATGCTTGCCGCCATCCAGGAGAACCGCCCGCCCCGCACCAACGGGCTCGAGGCCCGCAAGTCGGTGGCCCTGGTCCTGGCCATGTATGAGTCGGCCCGCCGCGGCTGCACGGTCGAGATGTCAGACAGCCCGTGGAGCAGGAAAGCCTGACCCGTCGCCGGGCATGAGTTCGGAGGACGATCGAAGATGAAAGTCGTGACGATCGTTGGCGCACGGCCGCAATTTATCAAGGCGGCGCCGGTAAGTCACTTCCTCAGGCAGGCGCACCGCGAAGTGCTGGTCCACACCGGCCAGCACTACGACGACGCGATGTCGGCAGTGTTCTTTCGCGAGCTGGCGATCCCCGAGCCGGATTACAACCTGGGCATCGGCTCTGGGCCGCACGGCGCGCAGACCGGGCAGATGCTTAGCGCGGTCGAGGAAGTGCTGCTGGCCGAAAAGCCGGACTGGGCGCTGGTCTATGGTGATACCAACTCCACCCTGGCCGGCGCGCTGGCAGCCTGCAAGCTGCGCGTCCCCATCGCCCACGTGGAGGCCGGCCTGCGCTCCTTCAATCGGGAGATGCCCGAGGAGCACAACCGGGTGCTGACCGACCACTGCGCGGACCTGCTGTTCTGCCCTACCCAGACGGCTGTCGACAATCTGGCTAACGAAGGCATCCGGCAGGGCGTGCAGTTGGTCGGCGATACCATGTTCGACGCCGTCCGGCAGTTCCGCGAGCTGGCGCGCGAACGCTCCAGGATCCTGGAAAGCCTGGGCCTGTCCCCCGACAGCTACCTGCTCGCCACCGTGCACCGGCCCTACAACACGGACGCTCCCGAGCAGTTGGGCATTATTCTGCAGGCGTTCGCCGAGATCGGCGAGCCCATCGTCTTCCCCGTCCACCCCCGCACGCAGCGAAACATAGCGAAACTGAGCGAGACACTGCACCGGCCGGCCGTCGCGCGCAACGTAAGGATGATCGAGCCGGTCGGCTACCTCGACATGCTCATGCTTGAAGGCAACGCCCGCCTGATCCTGACCGATTCAGGCGGCATGCAGAAGGAGGCCTTCTGGCTCAGTGTGCCATGCGTGACGCTGCGCCCCGAGACCGAATGGGTGGAGACGGTCGAGTCCGGCTGGAACCGCCTGGCCTGGGACGGTGTCGAATCCATCCTCGAAGCCGTGCGCCGGCCCTGGCCGGTCGAGCCGCCGCCGCCGAACTTCGGCGACGGGCAGGCCAGCCGGCGGATCGTGGACGCGCTGGCGAGCGCCCTGTAACCCCGCTTCCTTGACATCTGGCACCGTTCGCGCTAAAATTCAGCCATTGAATTTTGGCGGAGTGAGCCGATGCCCGAGCTAGAGAACGAGCTGCAGATCCTCCAGGAAATTGAGCGCAATCCCGATCTGACACAGGCCAGCCTGGCCGTCCAGATGGGCGTCGCCGTGGGCAGCGTCAACTGGTATCTGAAGCGACTGATCGGCAAAGGGTACGTTAAGGTCACCCATCTCCAGCGGCGCAAGTTGCGCTATTTTCTGACCCCCTCGGGACTCGCCTTGAAAGTGAACCTCACACGTAGCTACATGGACGTATCGCTGCGCGTTTACCGCGCCCTGCGCGCGGCCGCCCGGGAGGCGCTGGACGAAGTGCGCCGGGCCGGTTACGTGGTGGTGGGTATCGACGGCCAGGATGAGGCCACCGAGATACTGCGCCTGACGTGCCTGGAAGAGGGCGTGAAAGTCGAGACGGACGGGGCCGGCGTGCCGGTCATACAGGCTGCAGGGACGGGTTTTGTGATCAGATTCCCGGATGTCCCTTGAAGGTGCTATTCATTACCGGGTGGTATCCGCGCGGGGGAGCCTCGCTAGAGGGCGTTTTTGTCCGAGAGCATGCGAAGGCCGTACGGCTCTACGACGACGTCGTAGTGCTGCATTGCCTTGACCTGATGCCGGAGCTGGAAGCAGCTTGGCGGGTGGAGCAGGAAACCGACATGATTTTGACCGAGGGCATCCCCACCTATCGAGTATCGTATCGCCGGTCACCTGTACCCAAGACTTCGTACGCGGTCTACTTATGGTCCGCCTGGCAGGGATTCCGCACGATATTGGCCGCTGGGTTCCGGCCCGATGTCATCCACGCCAACATCTACACTGTGGGACCGCCGGCATTACTCATCGGCAAGTTATCGGGCGTGCCCGTAGTGATGACGGAGCATTACAGTGCGTTTGCCAGAAAGGCACTCAACAGGGTCGAGTTGCGTAAGGCGCGCTTCGCCTTTCACCACGCTCGCGTTGTCATGCCTGTGAGCGCCTTCCAACAGAGGGCGCTCGAGGACAGCGGCATCCGGGCCGATTTCTCAATAGTCCCGAACGTCGTGAACACGCAGGAGTTTCACCCCTTGTCGGGCGTGCGGCCAGAGCCATTGAGCAAAAAACTCCTTTATGTAGGGTCGCTGGAACCGGTGAAGGGTACGGAATACCTGATGCTGGCGCTAGCGCTGCTGTCAAAGCAGCGCAGTGACTGGTCCCTGGACATAATTGGCACTGGTCCCAACATGGCAGATTACCAGGCCATGGCCGGCCAGTTGGGTATTGGACACAAGGTCGTGTTCCACGGCTCTCGGCCGAAGTCCGAGGTTGCAGAGATGATGCGAGAGGCGGATCTGTTTGTGCTGCCCAGCACTGTAGAAACCTTCTCCGTGGCCACGGCTGAGGCACTCGCCAGCGGTCTCCCGGTGCTTGTTACCGACTGTGGTGGCCCAGCCGAGTTTGTGAAGCCGGACGTCGGCCTCATCGTGCCTCCACGCGACCCGGAAGCTCTTTGCGCGGGTCTGGCATCCATGCTGGATCGCTTGCACCGTTATTCGCGTCACCGGATTGCTGAGTATGCTGCGGGACTCTTTGCGCCCTCTGTGGTCGGTCGGCGCTTGCATAACATCTACGAATCAGTCAGGCAGGGGTGAGGTTGCAACTATGGGACAAGCATACGATCCGCAAGCTTATTGGGAGCAGCGTCTCTCGCCAAAACTTGACATATCTACCGTCGGGCATGCCCGCCTTGGGTACGCGTACAACTACTGGCTTTACCAGGCGCGTTTTCATGCCCTTGACAGAGCGCTCCGAAAACTGCATGTGGAAACGCATGATGCATCGGTCATCGACGTGGGAGTGGGCAGCGGTGCCTGGATACCGTTCTGGCAAAAGCGCGGCGTGAGAGAGATCAGCGGTTTGGACATTACCGCGGCCAGCGTCTCTACACTTAGCCAGCGCTATCCGAACCTGCGATTCTATCAAGGGAATATCTGCGCGGACGTGTCCTGCATTGGCGAGCCTGCCGACATCGTGACGGCATTCGATATCCTGTTTCACGTGACCGAAGATGTGGCCTTCGCTCAGGCAGGAAGAAACCTAGCCAAGATGGTAAAGCCAGGCGGGCTGTTGTTCATCAGTGATAGCTTCTGCAAGACCGGCATCGGTCCCTTTTACCATGAGTATCACCGCAGCTACGCCGCCTATGCGGAGATGCTGACAAGTAATAGCATGCGCACTATACTTGTCGCGCCGATCTTCTTCACAATGACGACGACCATGTGTAACAGAGACTCCGCCAAGCGCCTGGCGTCATTTACGCTGGCATGCCTCCAGCGTGTCCAAAGGTTGAATGCACGCCGGTGGACTGCGTGGCTGAACCATGTGATCGGAGCTTCGTTATGCTTAGTGGACAGCATCCTCGCCGCCAGACTCACCACGGGGCCTAGTCTGAAAGTGCTGGTGGCCAAAAGAATCGAGAATGATGGCAGAGACCAACTTAGCTGACGATCTCAACGAGATCCGCCATCGATACGCGACAGAGTACCGGTTGGATTGGCGCGACTACAGTTACCGCTGGCACCCGCGCCATGAGATGTCGATTTACTATCGCCAGGCTCAGGAACGCGCCTTGGTCAAACTGTTCAACGCTCAGCACCTCCACCTGGATAATGTGAGCATACTAGACGTCGGCTCTGGCAGTGGTGGGCTGATGCGCTTCCTGGTATCCCTGGGCGCTGATCCCCGTCGCACATTTGGTTGCGAGTTGCTGGCCGAGCGTGTCAAGCAGGCACGGCGCGGGAACCCAGGTCTCTGGTACGCCTGCGGTGATGCAACTCATATGCCCTTTGCCAGCGGCAACTTTGACCTCGTATCCCAGTTCACCGTTTTTTCGTCGATGTCAATCGCCATGCAGAGAGCAGTGGCAGGTGAAATGGTCCGCGTAGTGCGGCCGGGTGGCCACATTCTGTGGTACGACATGCGCGGGTCATTCCCAAGCGGTCCGTTGCACGGTATCGAGCGCACAGATCTGCTTGCGTTGTTTGCGGGTTGCGACATCGTGGCAATCGATACCCTGCACTCTGCGCTCAACCCGCGCCTGCTGCATCGGTCAAACTTGCTGGCGCAAGTGGCAGATGTCATGCCATTTCTCCGCCGCACACACTACCTGGCGTTGCTATGCAAGGCATGTAGTCGCTGAAAGCCGATTGGTATGTTCCTAAGAAAAGCAGTTTCTGTATTCGGAACTCAAGTGCTCATGTTTGGCATTGCTTTCGTCACCAGCATCATCATTGCGCGCAGTCTGGGGCCAGACGGCAAAGGGCAATTGACTCTGCTGACCACTTTCACGGGCATCCTATCCCTGATCACCGGTCTGGGAGTCACTTCGGCCACCATGTACTATCTCAGTCATGAGCGCGTGCAAAAGGAGCAAATCGTTGGCTCGTCGATAGTGCTCCAGTTACTCCTGAACCTCGTCGCTATCCTCCTCGTCATCCTGCTGCTGCCTATTGTCGACCGGTTGATCCTGAAAAACCGTCTGCCAATGTCGCTGATCTTCCTCAGTTTGCTGCTGCTGCCGATCCTGACCATCAGTGGTACGTGGTCTGCAGTCTTCCTTGGCATGCAAAAGATTGGTCGCTTCAACATCCTGCGCATGGTGCCGGGGATCGTACACCTCGGCATTCTCACGGTGCTTCTTGCCTTGACGCGACTAAACGTGCTCACGGTAATGGTCTCTTCTGGGATTGCCGCCGCCTGTACTGCGTTTCTCGGTGCGTACTGGCTACGAGTCATGCACTTTCGCCCAAAGCTGCGCCCATCCATCAAGTGGAGAAAGGCGCTGTTAGGGTATGGCGTCAGAGGCTGGCTCGGCACCATCTCACAGCAATTCAACTATCGGCTTGATGTATTCATCGTCAACATCTTCGTCGGCGTCGCAGGGGTCGGGCAATATTCTCTGGCAGTGACCCTGGCCGAGTCGCTGTGGTATATCCCGGATTCGGTCTCGACTATCCTCATGCCAAGGACCGCCGCCGATCCCCAAGCCGCTCTCAGCTTTACACCCCGAGTGGCCCGCAATACGGTCTTCATCACTGCAGTCGGAGCAGTGATCATGGCATTGGTCAGCTACCCCTTCATGACCCTGGTCTACGGGAACCGTTTTGCGCCTTCAGTATCACCCTTCCTCGCATTGCTGCCGGGCATCATCTCCCTCAGCCTCGGCAAAGTGCTCGCCAATGACCTAGCCGGGCATGGAAAGCCGGAATCCGGAGCCTGGTCGTCTACCGTTTCGTTGGTAGTAACGGTGGTTCTAGACTTCCTGTTGATACCCAGGATGGGCATCACAGGTGCCGCCCTGGCCTCTACGCTGTCCTACACCTGCAGCACCTTGGTCTTGCTGTATCTGTATGTCCGGTTTTCTGGGAATTCTCCCGTATCAGTCTTGTTCATTCGTTCGAGCGACCTGGCTTTCTATGTGGCAACGCTGAAGAAGCTAACGAGCCGAATGCAGAGGTATAGTGCAACTGATGGCTGAGCATCGCGTGCTGATGATCGCTTACTACTTCCCACCCCTGGGCGGAGCGGGCGTGCAGCGGACTGTGAAGTTCGTCAAGTACCTGCCCCAGTTCGGCTGGCAGCCCCAAGTGCTCACCGCCTGGGCCAGCCGCTACTACACACGCGATGCTTCGCTGAGCAAGGAACTGCCGGCTGACCTGTCCGTCAGCCGGGCGTTCGCCTGGAACCCGATCCTGCCCTCCGCTCGCCTGAACCGCCTCTTCAACCCACTCTGGCGCTGGATATTTACGCCGGATACCCTGGCAAGCTGGCTGCCAGCAGGCGCACGCCTGGGCGCACGCCTGCTGGCCCAGCAGCCGTTCGACGTGATCTACAGCAGTGCGCCGCCCTATACAGGCCACCTGATCGCCCTGCGGCTGAAACGGGCGACCAGCAAACCGTGGGTGGCCGACTTCCGCGACCCCTGGACCCAGAACCCGTTCCTGCGCTATCCGTCGGCGTTCCACGAACGACAGAACCGGGCTTGGGAGCAGGCCGTGCTGAGCGAGGCCGACCGGGTGATCAGCCCGTCGCCGCCCATCACTGAGGACCTAATGCGGCTGGTGCCCGACGAGCCGGCGGCCAAGTTCGCCACTATTTACAACGGTTACGACCCCGAGGACTGGGCGGGCCAGCCGGAGTATGCTCGGTCGGACAAATTCACGGTCACTTACACGGGCAGCCTGTACGGCGACCGCAACGCCGGCCCGTTCCTGGACGCCCTCGGCCGCCTGCTTGGCGATGGATCGCTGCCGCGGGAGCGCATCGAGATCCAGTTCGTGGGCAATACCGGCGTGAAGCCCGAGATCGAGCGGCGCGGGCTGGGAGACGTGGTCCAAGCATGCGGATACCGGACGCATCCCGAGACGGTCGGCTATCAACGGCAAGCGGACCTGTTATTACTGATCCTGCCGACCTCGGGCGGCGAGGGGGCGGTGAGCGGCAAGATCTTCGAGTACCTGGGTAGCAGGCGCCCGATCCTCGCGTTGGTGCCGCCAGGCGGGGCGGCCGCCGGCCTGATCCGGGAAGCCGGAGCGGGCTTCATCGTGCCGCCGGAAGACGTGGACGCCATCGCAGGCGCCCTGCGCCAGATGTACGAGGCATGGACGGACGGCCGGTTGGGAGAGACCATGGACCGGCAGGTGATTGGGCAGTATGATCGCCGTTTCCTGACGGGCCGCCTGGCCGGCTACTTCGACGCCCTGATAGGCGAAGGCAAGACATGAGCGAGAAAGACGAAATGGTGCTGGTAACCGGAGCCGGCGGCTTCATCGGCAGCCATCTGGTGGAGACGTTGCTGCGCGAGGGCCAGGCAGTGCGCGCTCTGGTGCGCTATAACAGCCGCGGCAGTTGGGGCCACCTGGACGAGCTGCCGGCGGAGCTGCGCGACCGGCTGGACGTGCGGCTGGGCGACGTCACAGACCCTTACCTGATGCAGACGATCGTTGCCGGCTGCGACCTTGTCTATCACCTGGCTGCGCTGATCGGCATCCCGTACTCGTATCAGGCTCCCGCCTCTTACGTGGCGACGAACGTCACCGGCACCTTGAACGTGCTGGAAGCCAGCCGGATGGCCGGGGTCAGGCGAGTGATCGTGACGTCGACAAGCGAAGTCTACGGCACGGCGCGCTACGCCCCGATCGATGAGGAGCACCCGCTCCAGGCGCAATCGCCGTATTCCGCCAGCAAAATTGCCGCGGACAAGCTGGCCGAGTCCTTCTATCGTAGTTATCACCTGCCCGTCGTGATCTTGCGCCCCTTCAACACTTACGGCCCGCGCCAGTCGGCTCGCGCGATTATTCCGACAGTGCTCGCCCAGGCACTGACGGGAGCCAAAGAGATTGCTCTCGGCAACCTGGAACCGCAGCGTGATCTCACCTTCGTTGAGGACACAGCGCAGGCTTTTGTATTGGCCGGACAGGCTCCGGGTATCGAGGGCCAGGTGATCCATTTCGGCCAGGGCAGCGCCGTCAGCGTCCGTGAGCTCGCCGAGCGCTGTCTGGCAGCCGCAGGGAGCAGCGCACGCATTGTGAGCACGTCGGAGCGCAAGCGGCCGGAAGGAAGCGAGGTCGAATTGCTGCTCTGCAACCCGTCGAGAGCGCATACCCTGCTCGGTTGGGCGCCGCACGTCCCGCTAGACGAAGGGTTGCGCCGGGTGGTAGACTATATGCGTCAGAATTTGAACCTGTTCCGCCCGGAGAGGTACAACGTATGACCGTCGAGACTTTCGCGTCGGGCCAGCAGAGTGGGCCGGCCGCGGGATTGCGAGCCGTGATCCTGGCCGGTGGCAAGGGCACGCGCTTGATGCCCTTCACCGTCAACTTCCCCAAGCCGCTGATGCCGCTAGGGGATCTGCCCGTCGTCGAAGTGCTGATGCGTCGCCTTGCGAGCTCCGGCATTTCAGACATCACACTCACCCTCGGGCACCTGGCCGAGCTCATTCGGGCCTACTTTGACCAGCGTCGTTCGCTGACCGCAGGCTTGAAAATAAGCTACGTGCAGGAAGAGGAACCGACGGGCACGGCCGGCTCGCTGGCCCTGGTGGGTGGCCTGACTGACACCTTCCTGGTCATGAATGGTGACCTGCTCACCAATCTGGATTTCCATGCCCTCGTCCGGCATCATCGGGAGCAAGGGGCTCTGCTGACCATCGCGACGCACACCCGGAAGGTCAAAATCGACCTGGGGGTGCTCGAGTTTGGGGCCGATTACGGCATCACCCGTTACCTGGAAAAGCCGGAAACGACATACAGTGTCAGCATGGGGATCTACGTGTATGAGCCGGCCGTCCTCAAGCATATCCGGGCGGGCGAGTACCTGGATTTCCCTGACCTGGTGCTGCGCCTGCTTGCCGAAGGGGAACGCGTCTGCGCGTTTCCCAGCGACTGTCTGTGGCTGGATATCGGGCGCCCGGATGACTATGCCCGCGCTCAAGAGCTATTCGCACAACATGACGAGGAGTTCGACCGTGTCTGAATGGTACATACCCCTGAGCGATCTGAGCTACGGCGCTGACGAAGAGGAAGCGGTGCTGCGGGTACTCCGCAGCCGTTGGCTTTCCATGGGACCAGAAGTGCAGGCATTCGAGCAGGAGTTCGCGAGCCTGTTGAACGTCAAGCATGCCCTGGCAGTTGCCAATGGGACCGCCGCCATCCATCTGGCCTATGCGGCGGCCGGGCTGGGACCGGGAGACGAGATCATACAACCGGCCATCAACTTCGTGGCGGCAGCCAACATGACCATGGCCATCGGTGCTACGCCTGTCTTTGCCGACATCGTCGGACTGGGGGAGCCAACGATCGATCCCGCCGAGATCGAGCGGCTGATCACCCCGCGTAGCAAAGCGGTAGTTGTCATGCATTACGGCGGTTATGTCTGCCGCATGGCCGGCATCAACGCACTCTGTCGGGAACGCGGTCTGCTCGTGATTGAAGACGCCTGTCATGCGGTCGGTGCGTCGTATGAAGATCAGCAGGGGCAGCCTCCACACGGACGCATGGCCGGCGCCCTCGGAGATATCGGCTGCTTCTCGTTCTTCAGCAACAAAAACATGGCGACGGGTGAGGGTGGCATGGTGGTGACAGATCGAGACGACATAGCCAAACGGCTGCGCCTGCTGCGCTCGCACGGCATGACGACGCTGACCTGGGACCGCCATCGCGGCCATGCTAGCAGCTACGATGTTGTTGCCAACGGCTATAACTACCGAATCGATGAGTTGCGCGCTGCGCTGGGTCGCTGCCAGCTCGCTCGATTGACCGGCAACAATACTCGTCGGGGGGAGTTGGTAAGGGCCTATCGGCACGCTTTGGAAGGACTGCCAGGCTGGACCGTACCGTTTGCGGACTATGCCGGCAGCAGCGCCTACCACCTGATGATCGTCGTAGCGCCAAATCACGAGACGCGTGAACTGGCCGCCCGAACATTGAAGGAGGCCGGCATCCAGACCAGCCTGCACTACCCGCATATCCCGAATTTCTCGGCCTTTGCCGGCTTGCAGGCCGGTGCGCTCAAGATCAGCCCGGAATTTGCCCAACGCGTCCTCACCCTGCCCCTCTTCCCCGGCCTGGCCGAGTCACAGGTGGCGGAGATTTGCTCGCTGATCCGGCAGGTGGCCGTAGCATGAAACTGTGTTATGTCGCGCCGGGTCGCAGCGTGCACACCGAGCGCTGGCTGAGCGCCTTCGTCGAGCGGGGCCACCAAGTTCACCTGATCGCCCTGCCCGGCGAGGAGGCGTCCATCGAGGGAGTGACCATCCATCGCCTCAGCGAAGGCCGGCCGAAGATGCGCTTCGTGAGCTGGACCCTGGCCGCGCGCCGCATCCTGCGGACGGTGCGACCAGACATCCTGCACGGCCATTACCTTACGCGTTACGGCTGGCTGGCGGCGGCCAGCCTGTTCCGGCCCCTCGTGCTGACCGCCTGGGGCACCGACGCCTACCTAGACCCACCCCGCTCGCGCGCGACGCGACTGCTCACCGGCTGGGCGCTGCGGCGGGCCGCGCTGGTGACTGCCGACGCCGACGACCTGCGCCGGCAGGTGGTGAGGCTGGGCGCTGCGCCGCGACGCGTGCAGGTGGTACAATGGGGCGTGGACACGACGCTCTTCCGGCCTGATCTGGACGCAAGCGAGCTTCGGCAACGCCTGAGGCTGGGAGAGGCGCCGGTCATCCTGAGCACGCGCGCGCTGGCCCCCAACTACAGGCAGGAC
>Ga0209540_10003035_pt1 | contig 11661 bp, 12 predicted proteins | sample BarGraIncu01121A_FD_184501 | JGI IMG/M metagenome (GOLD analysis project Ga0209540, IMG submission 184501) | Arctic peat soil microbial communities from Barrow, Alaska - Barrow Graham LP Incubations 011-21A (SPAdes) (version 2) | ecosystem: Environmental > Terrestrial > Soil > Wetlands > Peat... | reverse complement strand
CGTCGACGCGCGCGGCGTCGAGTGCGCGGCCATGCTCGAGCGGGACTGGGACGAGCCGTGGGGCTTCGAGTTCGACGGCGTGGTGTTCGACGGCGTGCGCGAGTGCGACAACGCGTGCTCGTTCTGCTTCGTGGCGCAGCTGCCGCCGGGCATGCGGCCCTCGCTCTACGTCCGCGACGACGATTTCCGGCTCTCGTTCCTGACGGGCAACTTCGTCACCCTGACCAATCTCACCGACGAGGACGTCGACCGCATCGTCGAGCAACGCCTCAGTCCCATGCACGTGTCGCTGCACGCCGTGGACGAGGACGTCCGCCGGCGCCTGATGTGCCCGACGGCCGAGGACCGCGCGCTGGAGTTCACGGACCGGCTGCTCGCGGCCGGCATCGCGATCCACGTGCAGATCGTGCTCGTCCCGGGCGTGAACGACGGCGAGGTCCTCGAGCGTTCGCTCGAATGGCTCGCAGCACGCGAGGGCATCGAGTCCGTCGGCGTCGTGCCCGTGGGCATGACGCGGTACCAGACGCGGATCTCGTCCGGGTTCGACACGCCTCAGTCCGCCGCCGCCGTCATCGCACAGCTCGAGCCCTGGCGCGCCCGCATGCGTGCCGAGCGCGGACTGTCGTGGGTGCACGCCGCCGACGAGTTCTACCTGGCCGCGGGGGTCGAGCTTCCCGCGTGGGACGACTACGACGGCTTCCCGCAGTTCGAGAACGGCATCGGGATGGTGCGCGCCTTCATCGACGAGGCGGGGGAGGAGCTGGACGAGCTCGCGCTGTCGACCTCCGCCCCGGGTGCGAGGTCGCCTGGCGTCACCCTGGTGACCGGCGCCTTCTTCGCGCCCGTGCTGAGCACGCTCGCCCCGGGCCTCGAGCTCACGGGATGCGCGGTGAGCGTGCTGCCGGTGGCCAACGAGCTGCTCGGCGGCAACGTCGGCGTGGCCGGTCTTCTGGGCGGCGCCGACATCGCGCGGGCGGTCGCAGCGCACCGCGAGGAGGCCGATGTCTTCCTCGTCCCGAACCTGGCCATCAACGATGACGGGCTCTTCCTCGACGACCTCACGATCGCCGGTGTCGCCGCTCAGGCAGGAACCGAGGTCCGTCTGGTATCATGCGACGCCGCGGGACTGGTCTCCGCGCTCCTCGAACTGTCCACCGCCAAGAGCGGGTGATCCCAATGTCTCTCCCCATCGTGGCCGTCGTCGGCCGCCCCAACGTCGGAAAGTCGACGCTCGTCAATCGCCTGGTGCAGGGCTCGGACGCCATCGTCCACGCCATGCGCGGGGTGACACGCGACCGCAGCTACCACAAGACGGACTGGAACGGCGTCGAGTTCATGCTGGTCGACACCGGCGGCATCGAGCTGATCACCGACGACGCGTTCGGCGAGTCGATCCGCAAGCAGGCCATCATGGCCGCGGAAGAGGCCGACGCGGTCCTGTTCGTGGTCGACGGCCAGTCCGGCATCACGGCCGGTGACGAGGACGTCGCGCGCATCCTTCAGCGCAGCGACCGCCCCGTCTTCCTTCTCGTCAACAAGGCGGACAACCCCGGCAACTCCAACGACACCTTCGAGTTCTGGAACCTGGGCATCGGCGAGCCGTGGGCGATCTCGGCCCTGCACGGCCACGGCACCGGCGACCTGCTCGACGAGCTGGTCAAGGTGCTCCCGGTGACCGAGACCGAGGCCGTCGAGGGCGAGATCAGCGTCGCCATCATCGGCCGCCCGAACGCGGGGAAGTCCTCCATCTACAACAAACTCGTCGGCGTCGAGCGCGCGATCGTCAGCGGCGTGGCGGGCACGACGCGCGACTCCATCGACACGGTCATCGACCGCGACGGCAAGCGCTACCGCCTGGTGGACACCGCCGGGCTGCGCCGCCAGTCCAAGATCGACGGCTCGGTCGAGTACTACAGCTTCGTGCGCGCCATGCGCGCGATCGACCGCGCTCAGGTCGCGCTGCTGGTGGTCGACGCCTCGATCGGGATCACGGACGGCGACCAGCGCGTCGCACGCTTCGCCGAGGAGCGCGGCTGCGCGATCGTGGTGCTGCTGAACAAGTGGGACCTGCTCGAGGACGACGATGCGCGCGAGGCCGTCGAGGACGATATCCCCCGCAAGCTCGGGTTCATCGACTACGCACCGGTGCTGCGCACCTCCGCGCTCACCGGACGCGGCATCGCGAAGCTCTTCACCCAGATCGACCTCGTCTACGGCAACTACATGCAGTCGGTCTCGACCAGCAAGCTCAACCGCTTCCTGGCCGACCTGCGCGAGACCGGCCACACCATCTCGCGCAGCGGCGCCCAGCTGCGCGTGAAGTACGGCACGCAGACGCGCCAGGGACCTCCGGGCTTCACGTTCTTCGCCAACCACCCCAAGCTGGTCGACGAGAACTTCCGGCGCTACATGGAGAACCGCATGCGGGAGGCGTTCGACTTCACGGGGACGCCGGTGACCCTGAAGTTCCGGCAGAAGGACTAGGTCGCATGACCTCCGTCGTGCTCCGCGTGGCGGCCGCCGTCGCCTTCGCCTACTTCCTGGGAGGCATCCCCTTCGGGGTGCTCGTCGCCCGGCACCTGCACGGCGTGGACATCACCAAGCTCGGCTCCGGGAACACGGGCGCCACCAACATCTTCAGGTCGCTGGGCTGGCGCCCGGCTCTCGTGGTCGCCGTCCTGGACGTCGCGAAGGGAGCGGCCGCCGCGGCCGTCGCCCTGCTGCTGTTGCCCGCGTCGGCCGTGGGCGTCAACCTGAGCGACCTGTTCGTGATCGTCGCCGGCGCCGCCGCGATGGCCGGCCACATGTTCTCGCCGTACTTCCGCTTCCGCGGCGGCAAGGGCGTGGCGACCGCAGCCGGAGCGATCCTCGTGCTGATGCCCTGGGTGTTCCTTGCGCTGCTGGTCGTCTTCGTCGGACTCGTCCTCCTGGTCCGCATCGTGTCGCTTGCCTCGATCCTGACCGCGTTCGCATTCCCCCTCGCCATCCTGGGCGTCTACCAGGGGCAGGACCGCCCCGTGCTCTTCGGGTTCGCCATCATCGCCATCCCGTCCATCCTCTGGTCGCACCGGGCCAACATCGTGCGTCTGCTGCACGGCGAGGAGCCGAGGATTACCATGGGACGCGCAGCCGCCGGACGTGGAAAGGACCGAACGTGACCAAGGTCGCAGTCATCGGAGCGGGATCCTGGGGCACGTCGGCGTCGTGGCTTCTGGGCGGCAAGGGACACGACGTCTCCCTGTGGGCGCGCGAGCAGGAGATCGCCGAAGGAATCAACTCCACGCACCACAACCCCTCGTTCATGACCGACATCGTCCTCCCGGACCGCGTTGTCGCCACCCACGAGATCGGGCGCGCCCTCGAGGGCGCGGAGGTCGTCGTCATGGTCACGCCGAGTGTGGGCGTGCGCACGACCGCCGAGGCGATGAAGCCGTTCCTGGGCGAAGAGGTCCCCATCATCATCCTGAGCAAGGGCGTCGAGAACGGCACGCTCATGCTCATGACGGAGGTGCTCGAGGACGTCTTGGGCAACCGGGACCGTCTCGCGGGCCTGTCGGGCCCGAACCACGCCGAAGAGGTGGGGAAGGGCGTGCCGTCGGCGACCGTCATCGCCGCCTACGACCCCCGCGTCGGGCGCCTGTTCCAGGACCTGTTCATGACGCGCTTCTTCCGCATCTACACGAATCCCGACGTCATCGGCGTCGAGCTGTGCGGCGCCAGCAAGAACGTCATCGCCGTCGCCGCCGGCATGTCCGACGGTCTCGGCTACGGAGACAACACCAAGGCGACGCTCATGACCCGCGGGCTGGCGGAGATGGGCCGGCTGGGCAACGCCATGGGCGCGAACCCGCTCACCTACATGGGGCTCGCCGGCGTCGGCGACCTCATCGCCACCTGCACCTCCAAGAACTCCCGCAACCGCGCGCTCGGCGAGTTCATCGGCCGTGGGGGCACGCTCGAAGGGTTCCGCGCGCAGACGAACATGGTCGCCGAGGGCGCCTTCGCCTGCATCGCGGTCGAGGAGCTCGGCAAGCGCCTCGGCATGGAGCTTCCGATCACCCGGGAGGTCCGCGCCGTCCTCTACGAGGGCGCGTCGCTCGCCGACAGCGAGGAAGCACTCCTGGGCCGCGAGGCCAGCGAGGAGCTCTACGGTCTGTCTGCGCCCGAGCTCTGACGCCTTGGCCCCGCGAACGGATCGGAGGACCGCGTGAGCGACCGCATCCTGATGGCGCCTTCGCTCCTGTCGGCGGACTTCACCCGCCTCGCCGAGGCGGTATCGCTCGTCGAGGACGCCGGAGCCGACTTCCTGCACGTCGATGTCATGGACGGCCACTTCGTGCCGAACCTCACCATCGGGCCTCCGGTCATCCGCGCGCTCAAGCGCGTCGCGACCCGCCCGCTCGACGTCCACCTGATGATCGACGACGCCGACACGACGGTGGACTGGTACCTGGACGCCGGCGCCGACTGGGTGACCGTGCACGTCGAGGCGTGCGACCACCTCCACCGCGTCGTCCAGCGGATCCATGCGGCGGGCGCCAAGGCCGGCGTCGCGCTCAACCCCGCCACCCCCGCCTCCGTCCTCGAGGAGATCCTGCCCGAGCTCGACCTCGTGCTCGTGATGAGCGTGAACCCGGGATTCGGCGGCCAGGCGTACATCCCGTCCGCCGCCCCGAAGGTGGCCGCGATCGCCGCGATGATCGCCGCGTGCGGTTCGCACGCGCTGATCGAGGTCGACGGCGGCATCGACGAGACGACCGCCCCGCTGGTCACGGCGGCGGGCGCGCGCGTCCTGGTCGCCGGCAATGCGATCTTCGGCCGGCCGGACCCGGGGGCGGCGCTCAGCGCCATCCGCGACGCGGGCCAGGCCGCGGTTCCCCGTGGCTGAGTGCGGCAACGGCCCGCGCGACATCGCGCCGGAGCCCGGAGTCCTCGGGAAGGTCAAGCGGTTCAGCACCACGCGCCTCGAGAAGCGCGCCGCCATGGCGCGGCAGACCTGGCCGGAGTTCTGGCGCGACCTGGGGATGCGCTTCCTGGTCGCCGGCGCGGTGGTCCTCGTAGTGCTGCTGCTCCTCTGGCTGCTCGGGCTCTTCGTCCGCTAGATGGCCTCGCGAGCCACTTCCTGCTAGAATCGCGGCACGTTCTTCAGGGCGGGGTGAGACTCCCCACCGGCGGTGAAAGCCCGCGAACCCCTCGCAAGAGGGGCCGATCCGGTGAGACTCCGGGGCCGACGGTATAGTCCGGATGGAAGAAGAGGGTTCTGGCAGCATGACGCGCCTTTTCGGCGACGCGTACTCGTCCGTTCGAGACCCGTACCTGCGTCGCGCCATCGATCTCGCACTGCTCGGCCGCGGCTCGACCGCGCCCAATCCCGTGGTGGGCTGCGTCCTCGTGCATGACGGTGTGGTCGTGGGAGAGGGCTGGCACGAGTGCGCCGGAGGACCTCACGCCGAGGCCGCCGCGCTGGCTGCCGCCGGCGACGCCGCCCGCGGCGCGACCGCCTACGTCACCCTTGAGCCGTGCTCCCACATCGGACGCACGGGGCCGTGCGCCGACGCGCTCGTCTCCGCCGGAGTGGCGCGCGTCGTCATCGGCCTCGCAGACCCCAACCCGCTCGCGAGCAGGGGAGCCGACTTCCTGCGACGCGCCGGTGTCGAGGTCGCGTTCGCGCCGGACTACGAGCCCTACGCCGCACTCAACGAGGAGTGGCTGCACCGCCTGCGCACCGGACGGCCGTTCGTGCGCCTCAAGGTCGCGCTGACGCTCGACGGCAGGCCCGCTCTGGCCACCGGCGTCCGCAGCGCGCTGACGGGCGAGTCCGCCTGCGCGCTCACGATGCGCCTGCGCACGGAGTCCGACGCCGTGCTCGTCGGGACCGGGACGGTCGCGATCGACGATCCGTCGCTGACCGCCCGCGACGCTGACGGCGCGCTCGTTCCGCACCAGCCGAGGCGCTACGTCCTCACCCGGACCGAGCAGCCGTCCCCCGATGCGCGCGTGTTCAACGACGGCGCCGGTCCGGTGGGCGTCCTCGTCCCCGACGCGCTGGAGCTCGAGCCGGCCCTTGCGGCGCTCGGCGCCCGCTGCGTCGGGTGGGACGCCTCCCTCGGGCTGGCCGGCGCTCTCGACGCCCTCGCGGCCGACGACGTCGTCTCGCTGCTCGTCGAGCCCGGCCCGCGCCTGTTCAGCGCACTCGTGTCGTCGGGACTCGTCGACGAGTTCGTCGTCCTCCACGCGGGAGGGCTCGCGGGAGAGCTGGCACCCCCGCTCTATGTGGGAGAATCTCAGGAGGACCCCTCGACCCTGCAGCGCGACTTTCGCGCCGTCGAGGCCGGGGTCGTGGGGAGCGACGCGGTGACCGTCTGGCGCCCGCGCCGTGAGGGATCGTGAGCAGGGGACCGTCCGTCACCGTCGAGTCGCCCGAAGGAGTCTGAAGCACATGTTCACCGGGATCATCGAGACCAAAGGTATCGTCGCCCGCACCGAGCGCGTCGCAGGCGGCATGCGCCTCGAGCTGTACGCACCCGACTTCGGGCGTGACATGACCATCGGCGACTCCGTCGCCGTCGACGGTGTGTGCCTCACCGTCGTCAAGTTCCTGCGGGGCTCGTTCGTGGTCGACGTCAGCGACGAGACCGTCCGCCGCTCCACGCTCTCCGAGCTTCGCCAGGGCGGGAGCGTCAACCTGGAGCGCGCGCTGCGCCTGTCGGACCGTCTCGGCGGCCACATCGTGAGCGGCCACGTCGACGCCATCGGCACGATCACCATGCGGCAGCCGGCCGGCAACTCCACGCTCTACCGCTTCGCCGCCCCGATCGAGGTGCGCGAGTTCCTCATCGAGAAGGGCTCCGTGGCCGTGGACGGCATCTCGCTGACGGTCGCGCGCCTGTTCGACGACGGCTTCGGCGTCTCGGTCCTGCCCCTGACCGAGCAGACGACCACGCTCGGCGACAAGCCGAACGGCGCGCACGTGAACCTCGAGGTCGACATGTTCGCCAAGTACGTCCAGCGCTACGTCCGCCAGTACATGGGCGTCCCGGAGCTGAAGGACGGGACTCCCGTCAAGCGCACCCTGGGCGACCTGCTCAAGGACCTCGGAGAGGGCCGATGACACCTGTGGATCCGATATTCGCAACGATCGACGAGGCGATCGAGGAGATCGGCTCCGGGCGGATGCTCATCGTCGTCGACGACGAGGACCGCGAGAACGAAGGCGACTTCGTGATGGCGGCCGAGAAGGTCACGCCCGACGACATCAACTTCATGGTGACCAACGGCCGCGGGCTGGTCTGCGTGCCGCTGTCGGCCGACCGGGTCGACGCGCTCAAGCTGCCGCCCATGGCCCAGACGAACACCTCCGAGCAGGGCACGGCGTTCCACGTGTCGGTCGGCGCCAAGGGCCGCATCACGACGGGCATCTCCGCCAAGGACCGCGCCGTCACCGTGCACGCCCTGGTGGATCCGGGCACGCGTCCCGAAGACCTGTCCATGCCCGGGCACGTCTTCCCGCTGAAGGCCCGTCCCGGCGGCGTCCTGGAGCGCGCCGGGCACACGGAGGCCGCCACCGACCTCGCCCGCATGGCTGGCCTGGCTCCCGCCGGCGTCATCTGCGAGATACTGAACGAGGACGGGACGATGGCGCGCCGACCCCAGCTCGAGGAGGTCGCGAAGCGCTTCGGGCTGAAGATGGTCACCGTGGCCGACCTCATCCGCTACCGTCGCCGCACCGAGGTCCTGGTCGACCGCATCGCGACCGTGAAGCTCCCGACGCGGGCGGGCGAGTTCACCGGCTACGGCTACGAGAGCCGCGTCGACGGCACGACCCACCTGGCGCTGGTGGTCGGCGACGTCGCACACTCCGACAACGTCCTGGTGCGCGTCCACTCCGAGTGCCTGACCGGCGATGTCTTCCACTCGCTGCGGTGCGACTGCGGTGCCCAGCTCGAGGAGGCGATGCGTCGCGTCCAGGCGGAGGGCACGGGCGTCATCCTGTACATGGTCGGGCACGAGGGCCGCGGCATCGGGCTCGCCAACAAGTTGCGCGCCTACGAGCTGCAGGAGGCGGGCGCCGACACCGTCGAGGCCAACGAGGCGCTCGGCTTCCCGGCCGACCTCCGCGACTACGGCATCGGCGCTCAGATCCTGGTCGACCTCGGCGTCACGACCATGCGCCTGATGACGAACAACCCCAAGAAGATCAGCGGCATCGAGGGCTACGGCCTGAAGATCACCGAGCAGGTGCCGCTCGAGATCTGCGCAGGCCCCGACAACATCGCGTACCTGCGCACCAAGAAGGACAAGATGAGCCACCGCCTGGACCTGGGCGACGCGGCTCGTGCGGACATGGAGAAGGAGGACTAGATGAGCGTCTTCGAAGGTGACCTGATCGGTTCGGGGCTGAAGATCGGCATCGTCGTCAGCCGCTTCAACGAGTTGCTGTCGTCGCGCCTGCTCGGCGGCGCGCTCGACGCTCTAGGACGCCACGGTATCCCGGAGGACAGCGTCGACGTGGCCTGGGTCCCGGGCGCGTTCGAGATCCCGCTCGTGGCCATGAAGATGGCCGCGTCGAAGAAATACGACGCCGTCATCGCGCTCGGCGTGATCATCCGCGGAGCCACCCCGCACTTCGAGTACGTGGCCTCCGAGGTCTCCAAGGGCGTCGCCCACGCCTCGCTCAAGACGGGCGTGCCGGTGATGTTCGGCGTGGTCACGGCCGACTCGATCGAGCAGGCCGTCGAGAGAAGCGGCACGAAGCACGGCAACAAGGGCTGGGACGTGGCCGTGGGCGCCATCGAGATGGCGAACCTGCTCAAGGGCCTGTAGAGCGCCCTCGACATCTCCCGCAAACAGCAGAAGCCCCGGTGCGCACCAGCGCATCGGGGCTTCCTGCGTTCCCTGGAGCGGATCCGGTGGGTCCTCGTCACCCTGTGACTGTCGACCGCGGGTCCTGTCCATCTGCGTCAACGAAGGTCCTCCCTCGTAGACGTGGGAGCAGAATCTACCACGGGCGCCTGCAGCGCGCAACGGCCCGTGCCTGCGACGCGCCGAGCGGAACCCACCAGGGTCGCAGCGGCCCCGATGGGGGAGCGAACGGTCGCGATCCTGCCACGGGCTGCGATGAAGACGGGTCGCACACCGGTGCGGTGGGCGCCTTGCGCCCGTACCTGCGAAGTCATATCATACCGACCCAGTAGAGATTGCAGACCGAGAGGAGGCCGACGAGATGCGATTGACCGCGCGGAGCGAATACGGGCTGCTGGCGCTCATCGATCTCGGCGTCCGATTCGGCGAAGGCCCGGTCAGCGCGCGAGAGGTCGCGCAGCGCCAGTGCATCCCGCCGAAGTTCCTCGAGCAGTTGCTGGCCGCCATGCGCAAGGCCGGGTTGGTCAGCGCATCACGCGGGGCGCGCGGCGGATTCACGCTCACGCGGGACCCCTCGGAGATATCGGTCCTCGAGGTCGTCGAGGCGCTCGAGGGACCGCTGGCCCCGACGAGCTGCGACGGTGGCCAGCTCTGCGGACGGAGCGGCGCCTGCGCTGCGGCGAGCGTGTGGTCGCGTGCGACCGAGGCGTTGCGCGACGTGTTCACGACGACCAGCGTGGGCGATCTGTGCTCACGGCAGGCCGTCTACGACAGTGCGGAGACCGGCACCACTCGAGAGGAAGTCTGACCCATGAGCGACACCGCCCCGAAGTCCATCTACCTCGACTACGCCGCCACCACCCCGGTGGACGAGCGCGTCGTGGCAGTGATGCTGCCCTTCATGACCGAGCGCTACGGCAACCCGAACAGCCTCTACGCGCTGGGCCGCGACGCCTATCGCGCCCTCGAGGCCGCTCGTGAGTCGTTCGCCGCCAACATCGGCGCGGCGAATCCGTCCGAGGTCATCTTCACGGGAGGCGGGACCGAGGGCGACAACGCCGCGGTGTTGGGCATCGCCCGCGCCGCCAAGGCGCGCGGCAAGGGGAACCACGTCGTCATCTCCTCGTTCGAACACCACGCCATCCTGGAGCCGGCCCACCGCCTGGCCAAGGAAGGCTTCGAGGTCACCGAGCTGCGTCCGCGTGAGGACGGCATCGTCTACGCGGAGGACCTGCGCGCCGTCCTGAGCGACACCACGGTGCTCGTCAGCGTGATGCACGCGAACAACGAGCTGGGCACGGTCCAGCCGATCAAGGAGCTCGCGGCGGCGGCCCACGAGCACGACGCCTACTTCCACACCGACGCCATCCAGGCGCTCGGCAAGGTCGACTGGAACGCCGTCGATCTCGGCGTGGACGCGGCCTCGTTCTCCGCACACAAGATCTACGGCCCCAAGGGCGTCGGCGCCCTCTACCTCAAGCGCGGCACGCCCTACGAGGTCTACATGATCGGCGGCGGCCAGGAGTCGAAGAAGCGTTCCGGCACCCAGAACGTCGGAGGCATCACGGCCTTCGCCAAGGCCTTGGAGATCATGCTGGCCGAGCGCGGGACCGAAGACCCGCGCCTGACCGCGCTGCGCGACCGCGTCATCGACGGCGTCCTGAAGATGCCGCACACGGCCCTCAACGGCGCGCGCGACGTCCCGCGCCTTCCCGGCACGGCGAACCTGTCGATCAACGGGGTCGAAGGGGAGGCGATGCTGCTCAAGCTCGACAACCTGGGCATCGCGGTCTCGACCGGCTCGGCCTGCTCGTCGGGCTCCCTCGAACCGAGCCACGTCCTGCTCTCCATCGGCCTCAAGCCCGAGATCGCCCACGGATCGCTGCGGGTGACGGTCGGCCGCTTCACGACCGACGCCGACGTCGACTACTTCCTCGAAGTGCTGCCGCCCATCATCGCGAACCTGCGCGCCATGTCCCCCGTCTACGCCAAGATGTTCGGCGCGACGGTCTAGGACCGTCCGAACCGCACGCCCCGACACCCCTACCGCGATCCGAGAAGGAGACCACCCCGTGCTCTACACCGAAAAGGTCATGGACCACTTCAACAACCCCCGCAACGTCGGTGTCATCGCTGACGCCGACGGCGTCGGCGAGGTCGGCAACCCCGTCTGTGGCGACGTGATGAAGATCACGATCAAGGTCGACAACGACCGCATCACCGACCTGAAGTTCCAGACGCTCGGCTGCGGCGCCGCGATCGCCACCTCCTCGATCGTCACCGAGATGGCGAAGGGCATGACCCTCGAGGAGGCCGTGGCCATCACCAAGAGGCAGGTGGCCGACGAGCTCGGCGGCCTGCCGGCCGCCAAGATGCACTGCTCGGTGCTGGCCACCGACGGCCTGAAGGTCGCCGTGGACGACTACCTGAAGAAGCACGGTCGCGCGCCGATCGCCGGTGAGATCCTCTCCGAGGACCCGAACTTCGATCCCCACGCCGAAGAGGCGGAGCAGGCCGTCGCGGCCGAGACCTGCCATCTGCACGAGTAGTGCTGCGAAGGGCGTGTGAGTAGATGGCTCGCGTCTTCGTCGCGATGAGCGGTGGCGTCGACTCGTCGGTCGCCGCCGCCCTGCTCCTGCGGGAGGGCCATGACGTCACCGGGGTGACGATGCGTCTGCTTTCGACCGAGGACGAGACGGGCAGCTGCTGCTCGCTCGACGGCGTGCGCGCGGCCAAGCGGGTGTGCGACACGCTCGGCGTGCCGCACTACACGCTGGAGTTCACCGAGGAGTTCGAGCG
>Ga0209540_10003031_pt1 | contig 11667 bp, 12 predicted proteins | sample BarGraIncu01121A_FD_184501 | JGI IMG/M metagenome (GOLD analysis project Ga0209540, IMG submission 184501) | Arctic peat soil microbial communities from Barrow, Alaska - Barrow Graham LP Incubations 011-21A (SPAdes) (version 2) | ecosystem: Environmental > Terrestrial > Soil > Wetlands > Peat... | reverse complement strand
GGACGCGGGGCCTTCCTCGCCGGCGTGCGCGACTCGACGCAGGCCCACAGACCCGGCGAAGTCGAAGACGGCGATGAACTTCGAAGGCGGGTTCCCGACCTCGGTCGAGTCCAGCCCGATCCCGTCGATCGGCACCTCGTCCAACAGCGCCGTCCGCAGCGTGGCCATCGCTTCGTCATCGCTCAGGTCCCGCAACACGCACATGATGAGCTTCGAGGTGATGCCGTCGCGTTCGCGCGCCTCGTCCAGAGCCCGCCGGATGCCGCTCACGATGTCGTGGTAGGCCACGCCGCGCGCCGTGTGCGTCTGAGGGTCGAAGAACGGTTCGACGTGGCGCACGTTGTCAGCGACCGCCCGGTCGAGGTAGGCGCGGGTGAGGTCGTAGAAGTCCTGCTCGGTCCGCAGCACGGAGCAGGACTCGTAGTAGATGTCGAGGAAGGACTGCAGGTCGGTGAAGCGGTAGGCCGCGCGCATCTCCTCCGCGGAGGCGTGCGGGAGCGCGATGTTGTTGCGTCGCGCAAGCTCGAAGGCCATCTCGGGCTCGAGCGTGCCCTCGAGGTGCACATGCAGCTCGACCTTCGGCAACCGCGCGATGAGTTCTTCGTGAGACATCCGATGCCTTTCGCCGAACGAGGGAGCGTGCCCGCCTGTAGCGATAGTAGCCGAACTCCATGGCGCGTCGCACCCGGCCGCCACTGGGCGGAATCATCCACCCGGTCCGTGTTCGCGCAGCGCCTGATGGGGCAAGTACGCACAGGCAGGGCTCGTCCATACCGGAGGGGGTAGTTGTGGACATGACCACGCGCGTGTCCCAGGAGCGGTCGCCGGGTGATCCCCTTCATCGCGACGCGGCCTCGATCATCAGCAGCGCGACCCACAACGGCCTGCGGGGTGACGGCGATCGCTTCGTGGGCGAGCTGCTCGGGCTCCTGCACAGCCTCGATCCGTCCATCCGCTCGGCCGCCGCTACCGCACTGGGCGTGATCGGCGACGAGCGCATTGTCCCTTCGCTGCGCTCGGCCGCCGATGATCCCGATCCTTCCGTCGCTGCCGCCGCAGCGCTGGCGCGTGCCCGTCTCGGTGACAGGTCCGCGCCGCAGGAGGCGTGCAAGCGCCTCTCTGAACAGCTGCGCGACGGGGATTCGGAGCAGCGCGCGCTCGCCGCGCGCGCGCTCGGAGCTCTCGGCCTGCACGACGCCTACGGGCCCCTGATCGACGCCCTGAACGACCGCGAGCCGGACGTTCGACGTGACGCCGCGGACGCGTTGGGCCAGTTGGGCGACCCTCATGCGAGCGGGCTCCTGGCGGACATGGGCTTCAACGATCCGGTGGACCGGGTCCGCAGCGTGGCGCTCGGAGCCCTCGCGCGGTTGGTGAGCACCGAACACTGAGCGACGCGGCTCGATCTGACTGCGAACGAAGAGAGAGGTCGGAGGCGTTTGTCGCCTCCGACCTCTTCCGTAGCTGGCAAGAATCCCCGCGGATGGGTCGTGGTGCCCGGGGTGGGATTCGAACCCACACATGGTTTCCCATAGAGGCTTTTGAGGCCCCCGCGTCTGCCGTTCCGCCACCCGGGCTTGGATGACCTGGCGGAAGGCGCCCGCCGGAACGCGCCGATTATAGGCGATGCGGGCCGCGCGGCTATGCGCAGACAGCCGGCAGTCCTGCCTGGACCTCGACGAACATCTCGACGATGGACGGGTCGTAAGCGGTCCCGGCGCCGGCGCGCAGCTCTGCGAGCGCCGCGTCGGGCGTCAGACTGGCCCGCTGAGGACGCTCGGACGTCATCGCCACGTAGGCGTCGCACACGGCGAGGATCCGGGCAGCGAGCGGGATCGCGTCTCCGCGCAGCCCGCGGGGATAGCCGGTGCCGTCCACGCGCTCGTGGTGTCCGAGGATGGCCTCCTGCACGAGCCGTCCGAAGTTGGCCACGCGCGTCAGTTCGGCGCCGTGGAAGGGATGGTCGCGCAGTACCAGCTGCTCCTCGGCGGTGAGCGCGCGCGGGGCGTTCAGGATCGCCTCCGGGACCTCGAGCATGCCGACGTCGTGCAGCATCGCAGCGACGCGGAGCTGCTCCGCGTCGTCATCGGAGAGCCCGAGCGCCTGCCCGAGCGCGGCGGCGGAGGCGCCCACGCGAGACGAGTGCGGGATGTAGTTGGGGAGGCGCTGCTCGACCAGGTCGACCATCGCGCGGAGCGTGCCGCCCAGCTGGAATCGCACGTCATCAACGAGTGCGGTGTTCTCCATCGAGAGTTCGACGATGCGTGCCACCAGACTCAGGCCGTCGAGGTCGTCGGTCCGGAACTGGTGCCCGTGCCGCCACAGGACGAGGACGTCCTGCAGGTCGTCGCGGAGTCGCAGGGGGGCGGTCAGCGCGGCCACCTGCTCGTCGGCGTCGGCGACGGTCACCGAGCGACCGGACTTCACGGTCTCGTGCGCGACGTGCTGCACGGCCGCCCGGGCCTCGGTCTCGTCCACGTCCTCGGCGACGACGAGCGTGGTCTCGCTGCCCACGACCGCAGCGGCCTGGGCGTGGAACCGCGCCAGCGACTCGGTGAGCACCGCGCGGATCCCTTCGTCCTGTGGCAGCGAAGACATCAGCGCGGCGGAGTGCCGCGCGAAGGAGAGCCGGTCCCGGGCCGCGAGTTCGTCGCCCTTCGTGACGGCCAGCTCATTGCGGGCCTCGTTGGCGAGCCGCACCGCACGCAGGTGGCGCCACGATGCGAGCCCTCCGGCCAGGACGAGCACGACCGTGCAGCCCGCCATGAGCGGAAGCTCGGAAGGCGCCACGATGAGGATCGCCATGAGAGCGTTGCCGAGGGTGGCGACGGTCGCCACAGCGACCACGATCCAGACCGCAACGTCGATCGTGGTCATCGCCGGCTGCCGAACGGTGCCTCCCCGCATTGACGGTCCTTCCGTTTGCGCGACAACAAAGGGGCCGTGCGGCGCACGGTCTCTACCTTTACATCGTGCAGTATCGCCCGGCTTGCGCACGCCGGGCGACGAACGGCGCGCAGGACGCGACGAAAGGGGCGCATTCGGCGGGCCGACATCCTCCGTGCGCTAGAATCGCCGCATGGAAGACGCCTCCGCAGCGCTGCCCGCCTGGCTCGAAGAAGGCCCCCGCGCGCACCTCGGCAACGTCGCGCGCAACCTGCAGTTCGTAGCCGACCTCGGCTACGGTGATGTGGCGCTCGCGGTCAGGACGCCCCAGGGCGCGCTCACGGTCGTCGCGGACGCGCGTCCGATGACCGCCGTCGCGGCCGTCGCGACCAGCCGCGCGGGGAAGACGCTCCCGGTGCACGACGAGCCCGAGGCGTACCGCGCCCTGCAGACGGGTGAGGCCGTGGCCGGGGACCGGCGCCGTACCACGCGCGGCATCCAGTACGTGACGTCGGCACACCCGATCGGCGACCCGGCGTTCGCGGTCATCATCCGCGACCTCACGCAGCAGGTCGTCGATGCTCCCGGCACCATGGAACGGCAGTTCATGGCGCTCGCCGATGAGTTGCTCGAGATGCTGAGCACAGGCCCGCTCTCGGAGGTGGGGACCGGCCGGCCGTTCTGGACGACCCGGCGTGCGGGGGACGGCGTGATGCGGGTGGACGACGCCGGCCGCATCGCCTACGCCAGCCCCAACGCGGTGAACATCCTGCGGCTCGCAGGGGTCGAGGGTCCGCTGACCGGGACCCTCGCCGTCGAGATGCCCGGAGGCGCGCAGGCCGTCGGGCCGGTGCTCCGTTCCGGAGGTGCGCTGCAGAGCGAGGTCGCGGTCGCCGGGCGCGTGCTGCTCTACCGCACGGTCGCGCTCAAGGCCGGCGCCGCGGTGCTGGTGGAGGACATCACGGACGCCCGCCGCCGCGACGCGGAGCTCAAGGTCAAGGAAGCGACCATCCGCGAGGTCCATCATCGCGTGAAGAACAACCTGCAGACGATCTCGTCGCTGCTCCGGATCCAGTCCCGCCGCTCGGACTCTCCCGAGACGCAGCGATCGCTTGCGGAGGCGGTCGAGCGTGTCGGCTCGATGGCGGTGGTCCACGAGATGCTGTCGACCTCGACCGACGAGACGGTGGACTTCGGGGCAGCGGCGCGGACCGTGGTCGACATGGTGCGCCAGGGGCTCTCGGGACGCGGCGGCCACGTCCTGGTCGACGTCGAGGGGACGCTCGGGAGCGTTCCCGCGTCGGCGGCGACGTCGCTCGCTCTCGTGACGGCTGAGCTGGTCCACAACGCGATCGAGCACGGCCTCGGTGAGCGCGGCGCGGGTCGCGTCGTGGTGAAGATGCGCCGTCTGCCGCACGAACTGCAGTTGTCGGTCCGTGACGACGGGTGCGGTCTGCCGGAGGGGTTCGATCCCGCGACGTCCGCGCAGCTGGGGCTGGCGATCGTGCGGACCATCGTGGAGGACGACCTGCGCGGAACGCTCGAGTTCAGGCGCGGCCGGGGGACGACCGTGAGCATCTCGGTGCCGGTCGAGGCCTAGCGGGCGAGCTTGGAGCCCTGGCGCGGGCCGGTGACGCTGCTCGCCGAGAACAGACCCGGGATGACGCTCGGGGCGCACCGCGGCAGGAGCGCGAGTGCGACCAGCACGACGATGATGGTCGCGAAGACGAAGTCGGGGAGAGGTCGCTCGGGCTTGCCGCTCATGTGCGTCCTTTGGAGTCGTGTTCTCAAGATGCCCGCGCGGTTCCGCAGCGTACGCCCCAACCCTTACCGTTTCCTTACCACGTGTCCGTGCGCTGTTTCGGTGCGTGGTAGTCTGGGCGCTTGAAGGCGCCTGACCGGCAGACCGAGACCGACGGAGTATCGCCGATGCGCGTGCTGATCGCCGAAGATGAAGCGCTCATCCGCATGGACATGCGGGAGATGCTCACCGAAGAGGGCCACGAGGTCGTCGGCGAGGCGCGGGACGGCGCCGAGGCCATCGAGCTGGCGCGCGAGCTCCGGCCCGAGGTCATCTTCATGGACGTGAAGATGCCCGGTCTCGACGGTATCGCCGCTGCTGCCGTGATCGGCGCCGAGCGTATCGCTCCCGTCGTGATGGTCACCGCGTTCTCGCAGAGCACGTACGTCGAGGAGGCCTCCGCCGCAGGCGCCATGGGCTACCTCGTGAAGCCGTTCTCCAAGAAGGACATCCTCCCGGCGATGCAGGTCGCCGTCGCGCGGTTCGCCGAGGCGCGGGCACTCGAGGACGAGGTCGCCGGCCTCGAGGACCGGCTCGAGACGCGCAAGCTCGTCGAGCGGGCGAAGGGCCTGCTGATGATGCGTGGGATGACCGAGCCGGAGTCGTTCGGTCGCCTGCAGAAGGCCGCCATGGACCGTCGCAAGTCGTTGCGGGAGGTGGCCGAGGCCGTCATCCTGGCGTCCGAAGCACAGGAGTAGGACGGAAAGGACCACCATGTTCGACCGGCTCGATCGTGTTTCCGACCGCACCGCGTACCTCGTGGCCGCACTCGGCCTGGGCGTCTCGCTTGTCGCGGCGTTCATGGCGCCTCAGGAGGCGCAGCTGGGCGCATGGGTCCGGCTCGTCATCTGGCACGGCATGCTCAAGTGGGCGTGCATCGTCGGCATCTTCGGGATGGGCGCACTCGCGATCGCCTATCTCGCGACCGGCCGCGACCGCTTCTTCGAGTGGGCGCGCGCTCTGCAGGTCGCGCTGCTGCCGCTGTGGGTGGCCGCGGTGCTCATCGGCCTCGTCGCGGCGCGCCTCATCTGGAACGCGTGGAGCCTCACCGAGCGTCGCATGGTGATGAGCCTCGCGTACACGGTCGTTGCCGCCGTCGCGCTGATGCTCGCGCTGCTGCTGGACAAGCGCCGCATCGCAGCCATGGGGCAGGTCGTGACCGCGCTCGCGATGGGCATCGGGTTGGCGTGGATCGAGCTCGGACCTCCGGGGGAGGACGTGCACCCTGCCTCGGCCGTGATGTCATCGCCCGACGTGGCGTTCAAGGTCTACGCCTTCATCATGATGGGCGGCTGCCTGCTCACCGTGCTGGCGTTGAGCGTGCCGATGCGGCACTGGCTGAAGCGCGCCGAGGCGTCGGCGTAGTCAGAGCAGGTTCGAGCCGAGCCGGCTGGCGGAGTCCCGGAAGCGCCTGAAGGCACTCCACGACGCGATGTCCTCGAGCGTCACCTCGACGCACTTCTCGAGGTCCGCTTCGAAGATCTCCTCCTGACGGAGGGCGATCTGCTCGTCGTAGATCCAGACCATCAGCTCCTGGTTGAGCCGCAGGCTGCGGATGTCGAGGTTCATGGTCCCGACGGCGGAGATCTTCCCGTCGACGACGATCGTCTTCGCGTGCATGAAGCCGGCCATGTACAGGAAGACGTGGCCTCCTGCCCTCAGGATCGGCTCCCAGTACGATTCCGCCGCCTGATAGGCGAGGCGCTTGTCAGGCAGGCCGGTCATCATGAACCTGAGCTCGACGCCCGAGAGCGCGGCGTTGATGAAGACGTCGAGCATGGTCGGGTCGGGCACCCAGTAGGGGGACTGGAGGGAGACGCGCTTCTGGGCGCCCGAGATCGCGATCTCGTGGGCGCGCGACGACGACGACCAGCGCTCCTCGACTCCCTGTGCGACCACGTGGACCATGACCGGGTGCTCGACGACCTCGGTGTCGGTCGGCGGGAAGTAGCGCGGCGAGAAGAGGTTCTCGCGGAACACCTCGTACCACCGGTCGGCGAAGAGCTTCTGCAGCTCTCCGACCGCCGGACCGGTGAAGCGCATCGCGGTGTCGCGCCAGGAGGGGAACTTGGCGCCGCCGTCGATGTACTCCTGGCCGATGTTCAGGCCTCCGGTGTGGCCGATCGTCTCGTCGATGACGGTGATCTTGCGGTGGTCCCGGTAGTTGATCCTGCCGAACTGGCTCATGTCCGAACCGACGCGCGCACCGATCGCCTTGAGCGCATCGAGCTGGTCCTTGCGGTAGCGCAGACTGCCGAGGAAGTCATTGAGGATGCGGACCTCGACGCCGGCCTTGAGCCGCTCCGCGAGCGCGGCGCAGATCTCGGTCGTCAGCTCGTCGCGCTCCCACGTGTAGTACTGCATGTGGATGGAGCGCCGCGCTTTCGAGATGTCCTCGATGAGGTGCGGGAAGTACTCGGCGCCGCTCGGCCAGATCGCGACGTCGTTCACCGGGAGCGGCCCGTTGCCGCGTTCCGTGCAGATCGCCTTGATCAGGCGCTCGGTGGATGTGTCGCGGTAGGCGGCCAGCGTGGCGTCCGAGTAGGCCCGATAGCGTGCGTAGAAGGGCTTCAGGAAGGGTTCGCGCAGCGCGCGAAGGTCCTTGACCCACCGCTGACGCGCGTGGATCCGCTTCCAGTCCCGGCCCGCGAAGAAGTAGACGATGAGTCCGGCGCCGGGCAGGAGCACGAGTATCAGGATCCACAGCAGCGTGACCGTGGGCTCGCGGTCCTCGGCGACGATCACCACGATGGCGGCGATCCAGTAGAGGACGAGGAGCATGTAGCCGATCCAGTAGAAGTTCGCGATCAGCTGCGGCATCCGGCCCCTCCCTCCGAGTCGTGGTACCGCATGGTCGCACAGGCGCAGGCCGCCCGGGAGAATCGGGCGTGCTCGCGCTCAGGTCGAGCGGGTGTCCGGCGCGTCAGCGGGCGTACCGGCGCTGGTAGACGCGGCCGCCGCCACCGTGCGCGCCGAGGTCGAGGAGCAGGGCGATGACGAGCACGACCCACTCGAGCGTGTTGATGCCGCCCGGTGACACGAACACGTAGGCGACGGTCGTCCACGGCAGCAGCACCAGCCCGACCAGCGGCCAGGTCCACGCCGGTCCCGTGAAGCCGCCAACGGTCGTCGTCCATCCGGCGAACGCTCCGAGGATGCGCGCCGGGTCCATGAACCACCACAGCCCGAGCCCGAGTCGCGGCGCTCCCGCGAGCAGGATCACTCCCAGACAACAGCCCATCCCGTGCCCCTTCCCGCGTGGTGTCCTTGGTCGCTAGATACCCGCAAACCGGCCGGTGTCGTCTGACGGTCGCGATGTCTGGCGCGGGGCGGGGAGGGCGGAGCGGGGCGACCGCTCGTCCGGCGCGTTCTCGACACCTCGATGGCTCATATGATACTAATGCAGTATCAGTTGCGCTCGTCACACGATCGAGGGGACACGCGTGGAGATCACCCGCCGGACGGACTACGCGATCCGCATGATGACGGCGCTCGCCGACGCGGGCGAGGCGTGTCCGATCTCGGTGCGGGCGCTCGCGGAGGCGCAGGGGGTCCCGTACGCCTTCTCCCGCACCGTCCAGCGCGACCTGATGGCGGCCGGGCTCGTGGTGGCCACCCGCGGGGCCTCGGGCGGGCTGTGCCTGACGCGGCCGGCGGCCGAGATCACGCTGCTGCAGATCGTCGAGGCGACGCAGGGGACGCCGTCGATCGCGACCTGCTCGGCGGACCCGAAGTGGTGCGGTCGCTCCGGCACCTGCTCCGCCCACCAGGTGTGGTGTGAGATCGACGCGCTCGTGCGCGACCAGCTCGGGAACAAGACCCTCGCGGGTCTCTCTTCGACGCACGGAAGGTGAGGTGGGGCTAGGTGGACGTAGTGGCGTTGTCACGCATCCAGTTCGCGGTGACGATCATCTATCACTTCTTGTTCGTACCGCTCTCGATCGGGACCGGGCTCGTGCTCGCGCTCGCCGAGCGACGGTTCTACAAGAGCGGTGACCCGAAGGACCGCGCATCGGCGGACTTCTGGGTGAAGATCTTCACGGCGACGTTCGCCGTGGGGGTCGCCACCGGCATCTCAATGGAGTTCGCGTTCGGCACCAACTGGGCGACGTACTCGCGCTTCGTGGGGGACATCTTCGGAGCGCCGCTGGCCGCCGAGGGGCTGTTCGCGTTCTTCTTGGAATCGACGTTCCTCGGCGTGCTGATCTTCGGGCGCGACCGGGTGTCGAAGAAGTTCTATCACGCGTCGGCGTGGCTCGTGTGGGTCGGCTCGATGCTCTCCGCGCTGTGGATCATCATCGCCAACTCGTGGATGCAGACGCCGGCCGGCTACAAGGTCGTGGGCGCGGGGCTGACCCGCAAGGCCGTGTTGACCGACTTCTTCGCCGCGGCGCTGAACCCGTCGACGGTCCCGCGCTATCTGCACACCATCGACGCGACGCTGATGATGGGCGGCTTCCTGGCGATCGGGCTGGCGGCCTACTACCTGCGCCGCGGGACGAACAGGCACTTCGCGCGCACGACCATGGCGACCGGCGTCGTGATCGCGGCCGTCGCGACCATGCTCATGCTGCCGCTGGGGCACTACCAGGCGCTCGAGGTCCTCGCCAACCAGCCGATCAAGATGGCCGCGTTCGAAGGCCATTGGGACAACGGGCCCATCCCCTTGGGCATCGCCGGCTGGATCGACACGACCAACAACAAGACGGTCTCGCTCGAGATCCCCGGCGGCGTGAACCTGCTCGCCGGCGACTTCTCGGGCACCAAGTCGTACCCGGGCCTGAACAGCGTGACAGCCGCGGACCGTCCGCCCCTGCAGGTCACCTACCAGACCTACCGGTGGATGATCCTTCTGTGGGGCGTGATGCTGATCGTCGCGCTCGGCGCGTGGTGGCTCAACCGCACGGGCAAGCTCGAGGGCAACAAGAAGCTGCTCACGGCGCTCATGTGGTCTCCGATCCTGCCGATGGCCGCCATCCAGCTTGGGTGGGCCGCCGCGGAGGTGGGCCGCCAGCCGTGGATCGTCACGGGCGAGCTGCGCACCCTGGACGCGATCAGCAAGGCCGTCCCCGCGGGCGAGGTGCTGCTCACGCTGGTGTTGTTCACCGCGTTCTACACGCTCATCTACGTGGCGTGGACGCGCGTGGTCGTGGGCTACATCAAGAAGGGTCCTTCGATGGGCGAGGGGGTGGAGTAGATGGGACTCGGTGACGTCTGGTTCGTGCTCGTCGGCGTGCTCCTGACCGGCTACGCCATCTTCGATGGCTTCGACCTCGGGGTCGGCGTGCTCTACCCGTTCCTCGGAAAGTCCGAGCGCGACAAGGCGGTCATGCGCCGCTCGGTCGGGCCGGTGTGGGACGGCAACGAGGTGTGGCTGCTCACCGGGGGAGGCGCGCTGTTCGCGGCGTTCCCCGCCGTGTACGCGACCGTGTTCTCGGGCTTCTACCTCGCGCTGATGCTCCTGCTGTTCGCGCTGATCTTCCGTGCGGCCTCGCTCGAGTTCCGCCACTCCGACCCGGCGTGGGCGAAGTTCTGGGACGGGGCGTTCTTCGTGGGCAGCGCGGTGCCGGCGCTGTTGTTCGGCGTCGCGGTGGGCAACATCGTCCGTGGCGTGCCGCTGACCGCGGCAGGCGAGATGATCGCCGGCGGCGGACAGCCCGTGTTCCTCGGCAACCTGTTCGCGGCGCTCAACCCGTACTCGCTGGTGATCGGGGTGTTCGGTCTCGTGTGGATCACGCTGCATGGTGCGTCCTGGCTGTGCGTGAAGACGACCGGCGACCTCTACGAGCGCGCGGCCAAGGTTCGCAAGACGCTGCTTGTGGTCTTCGCCGTGATGGTCGCGGTCTCGACCGCGGCGACCGCGCTGCTCGTGCCCTACGCCTTCGCGAAGGTCACCGGTTCGGTGGCCGGTTGGGTCTTCATCCTGGTCGTCATCGGCGGAGCGGTCCTGTCGTGGGTCTCCGCCTCGCGCGGCAAGGACCTGCAGGCGTGGTACGGGTCGACCCTCGCGGTCGTCGGCATGGTCGGCATCTGGGCGGCGTCGATCTACCCGTCGCTCGTGCCGGCGCTCGCCGGCAGTGCGGGCAAGGCGCTCACCGTCACGAACGCCTCGTCCTCGCAGCTGACGCTCACGGTGATGCTCATCATCGCCGCGATCGGCGTGCCGCTGGTGTTGTGGTACCACTTCATCGTGTACCGGGCGTACCGGGGCAGGATCGAGCTTCCCGCGGACGGCGGAGCGGGGTACTAGGCGGCTTCTCGCACAGACGGATGTGTCACGACGGCCGGCCCTTCGAGGGCCGGCCGTTCCGCGTCGTGCCACGGTAGAATCGGTCCATCGGACACGGTCCGCGGTTCGACGACAGGGAGCGGGTGGCACGTGAGGCAGCTGACGCAGTCCGACCTGGCGGACCTGGAGGGTCTCGAGGAGTTGCGCGACCTGTCCTTCGACGAGCTGCGGCTGGTCGGGTTCGACTTCGCCGATCGCGTCATCGAGGACTGCTCGTTCGCCGACTGCGTGCTCACCGACGCCAAGTTCAACGCCGCAGTCATCCGGCGGTGCCAGTTCGAGGGCGCGGCCGTGCAGGGCGCCGGCTTCTTCGGCGCGACGATCGAGGACTGCAAGATGATCGGGCTCGACTTCCGTCGCGGGACCCGTCTCGGGTCAGCGACGTTCGGCAACACCAACCTCGACTACGCGCTGTTCCGCGGCGTCGACCTGACTCACGCCGAGTTCACGGGCTGCTCCATGCGCGAGTGCGACCTGTACGGCGCGGACCTCTCGAACGCGAGTCTCGTGAACTGCGATCTCACCGACGCCGACTGGACCGGGGTGCGGACGCGCGACACCGACCTGCGCGGATCGAACATCCGCGGGCTGGACCTGCGCAACGGTCCGTACGGCGTGGTGCTGACGACACGGCAGGTCGTCGGGCTGGCCGAGGACATCGGCGTGAAGGTGATCGACCCGGCCGAATAGC
>Ga0209540_10003030_pt1 | contig 11670 bp, 13 predicted proteins | sample BarGraIncu01121A_FD_184501 | JGI IMG/M metagenome (GOLD analysis project Ga0209540, IMG submission 184501) | Arctic peat soil microbial communities from Barrow, Alaska - Barrow Graham LP Incubations 011-21A (SPAdes) (version 2) | ecosystem: Environmental > Terrestrial > Soil > Wetlands > Peat... | reverse complement strand
CCGAATCCCAGTCGATCTCTTCCTCGATCTCCGGCCTCTTGACCGTCAAGGTATCCTTGGGGCTGCGCCCGGTCGATTCCAGCCGCGTCCAGGTGGCCAGGGCGCCGTTCTGGCTGACCAACACTTCTTTGTTTTTCACCGCGGCCTTGATCAGGTCGCGGCGTTTGGGGTTGATGTGAACATTCTCTTTTTTGCTTATGAGGGCCGTTAATTTTTCCAGGAAATTCATGTTGCGCTCCTTTTGTTAAAAAGGAAATTATAAATCATCGGCAGCGTAAAATCAACTGTTTTGGAATGAATGGCGGCCTTGGAACAGTTGACAAGCGCAGCCGAATAATGTTAAAATCATGTTTCGGAGGAAGTATGAAAAAAGATATTCACCCCAAATATATGGAATGCACGGTTGTCTGCGCCTGCGGCAATACCTTCAAGACCCGTTCCACCCTGCCCAAGATCGAAGTGGAGATCTGTTCCTCCTGCCACCCATTCTTTACCGGCAAGCAGAAATACGTCGATACCGAAGGAAGAATAGAAAAATTCAAGAAGAAGTATGGATACAAGGAACAGTGAAAAGCTTTTTTCCTATCTTGAAAAGATCCATACCCGCTTTGAGCAGATCAGCGCTGAGCTGAGTTTAACCGAAACCGTCCACCAGCAGAAAAAATTCCGCGAGCTTTCCAAGGAATTGTTCGCGCTCAAGCCCCTGGAAGAAAAATACCACCAGCTGGATAGAACTCTGCAGCGCCTGCGCGACGCCGAAGGCATGCTGGCCGCGGGGGAAGAAAAGGAAATGACCGACCTGGTCCAGGAAGAACTGGCCGTTCTGAACCAGGGAAAAGAGGGGCTGGTCAGGGAAATCGAGGTCCTCATGGTTTCGGACCGCAGCGAAGACAGCCGCAACGCTTTCCTGGAGATCCGGGCCGGCGCCGGGGGCGACGAGGCGTCGCTTTTCGCTTCCGACTTGTTGCGTATGTATACGCGGGTAGCGGAAAGGAAAAAGTGGCATTCCGAGATCATTTCCACCACGATCTCCGGGATCGGCGGCATCAAGGAAGTGATCCTTTATATCAAGGGAACGGAAGTGAACAAGTTCCTGAAATTCGAGAGCGGCGTGCACCGCGTGCAGCGCGTGCCCACGACCGAAGCCTCGGGGCGCATCCACACTTCGACCGTGACCGTGGCCGTGCTGCCCGAGGTGGAAGACGTGGAAGTGGATTTCAACCCCAAGGACATTCGCATCGACACTTACGCTGCTTCGGGCCCCGGGGGGCAGCACGTGAACAAGACCGAGTCGGCCATCCGCGTCACCCATATTCCCTCCGGCATCGTGGTCACCTGCCAGGACGAAAAATCCCAGCACAAGAACAAGGACAAGGCCCTCAAGGTGCTGAAGGCGAGGTTGTTCGAGCACGAAAAAAGCAAGCAGGAGGAATCGATCGCCCAGAACCGCAAGTCCCAAGTCGGGTCGGGCGAGCGCTCGGAAAAGATCCGTACCTACAATTTCCCCCAGAGCCGCGTGACCGATCACCGCGTCAACGGGCGCAACTTCAACATTGGATTCATCATCGACGGCGATCTGGATGACCTGGTGGCCGAGCTGAGCGCAAGCCATGTCCGCGTCTTGATCGATCAAAAAATAAAGAGCATAATCACTTAGTGCTTTACTCTGAACTTTTTGCCGCCGCACTGCAACAAATCAACAGCAAGGAATTTTCCACCGCGGTCGAGGTCCTGATCGAAAAAGCCTTTGCCATCAACCGCACGCGGTTCTGGATCATCAAGAACCAGCCGGTTCGCGACGGCAGCGGTTTGCGGAGATTCCGGCGTTATTTCGCGCGCCTGCTTGCCAATGAACCGCTGGCTTATATCCTGAGGGAAAAAGAATTTTTTGGCGAAAAATTCGCGGTCAGTCCCGCTGTTTTGATCCCGCGTCCGGAAACCGAGCTGCTAGTGGAAAAAGCTTTGGGTCTGCTAGGCGACAAGCTGGCGCGGGTCCTGGATATCGGAGCCGGGAGCGGCAACATTTCCATTGTTTTGGCCTTGAAATCGCGCGCAACGGTCGCGGCCCTGGAAGCGAGCGCTCCGGCCCTGAGGGTTCTGAAAAAAAACATCGCCCGCTTCGGGCTGCAGGGAAGAGTCAAAATAATCGCCGCCGACTTTTTTCCAAAAAAAATCGAGTTTTTTCATATGATCGTCTCCAACCCGCCCTACCTCTCACGCCAGGACTGGCAAGCCTCACCTCCGGGCATCAAGCATTTTGAGCCCCGGGCCGCCCTGGAAGCCGGCCGGGTCGGCACCGAAGCGCTGGAAAGGATCGTCGCCGGCGCCCCGGGGTTCCTGCATCCCGGCGGTCACCTGCTGCTTGAAATCGGTCAGGGGCAGTTGCGGGCAGTGCGCGCCTTCTTGAAAAATGCCGGGCTGAAGAAAACGGAGTATGCCCGGGACTACAGGGGAATCGCCAGGGTGATCTCCGCCTGCCGATGAAGGTCCTTTTCGTCAATCCCTATATTTACGATTTTACCGCTTATGACATGTGGCTGCGGCCGCTCGGATTGTATTACCTGGTGGCAACCGTCCGTCGCTACAGCGATGCCGAGATCTATTGGCTGGATGCGCTGGACCGCTTTCAGGACGGCATGGAAACCCTCGGCCGCGCCGACAGCCGCGGCAAATACCCGCGCGAATTTGTCGCAAAACCCAGGCTCTATCAGGACGTGCCGCGGAATTATTCGCGGTACGGCATGCCTTTGGAACTTTTTCAAAGTAAAATCGCCGCCCTGCCTGAAATGGACGTGATCCTGGTCACTTCACTGATGACCTATTGGCTGGAAGGGCTGCAGTTCACGCTGCAACTGCTGAAGCAGAGGTTTCCCCGTGCCAAAGTGGTATTGGGCGGGGTTTTGCCCAGCCTGGCGCCGGCGGAGACGCGTTTGCTCCTGCCGGCTGATCATTATGTGAAAGGATACGGCGAAACGGCCGTGCTGCGCCTTCTGGCCGATCTGGGGGCCCGGGTGCCGATCATGCCTGATTTCGGCGCCAACAACGAATTTCCGCTGCCTGCAGTTGACCTGGCCGGGACGCAGAAATATGTTCCCCTGTTGACGGCGCGCGGCTGCCCCTACCGCTGCAGTTACTGCGCTTCCCGGCTCTTGCATCCTGTTTTTCTGGAGCGGCGGCCGGATGACATTCTGGCCGAAATTGACGACCGGCGGCAGATTTTTGCCAGCGAGCATTATATTATTTTTGATGATGCCCTGTTGATCAACAAAAAAGAAAGGTTCCTGCCGGTTTTTTCCCGACTGGCCCGGGACAGGAAGATCCCCTGGCATTTTCATACCCCCAACGGTCTGCATGCGCGGGAGATCGACCGGGAAAGCGCCGCGGTTCTGCATGCTGCCGGTTTTGCCACCCTGCGCCTTGGTTTCGAGGGGCTGACTGGCGATATTTTGAGGCGCAGTGACGGCAAAGTGAAAAGGAAACAGATGGAAACCGCGGTCCGCGAATTGGAGCGGGCCGGATACCGGCGCGGCCAGTTGGGCGCTTACCTGCTCTTCGGCTTCCCGGGCCAGAGCCTGGCAGACATGGAAACTTCCCTGGCTTTTGTCAGGGACCTGGGTGTGGTGCCGCACTTGTCGGTTTTTTCACCGGTCCCGGGGACGATTGATTTTTTGGATCTGCAGCGGCGGGGAGTCCTGGCAACGCCGCTCGACTTGCTGGAGACGAACAAGATCTACTTTCTGTATAAAAAATCGGGATTCAGCGGCGAAGAAATTCTGCATATCAAGGACATTGCCGCCGCGATTTCCAATGCCAATCTGTATCCCGCTGGCGGGGCTGATTTCTGACCCAACGACTCAGGGCCGCGTCTGTTTCTTCTTTTTTCTTTTGCGCAGCACCCAGCCGGGGATATTCTTTTGGCGCTGGCGCGCGACCGCCAGGGCATTGCGGGGGACGTCTTCGGTGATGGTGGAGCCTGCCCCGACATAGCTGCCGCTGTGGACCGTGACCGGGGCCACCAGTTCCGTGCCCGAGCCGATGAATACGTTGTCGCCGATCGTGGTGGGGTTCTTTTTTTCGCCGTCATAGTTGCAGGTGATGGTGCCGGCGCCGATATTGACTTTTTTGCCGACCCGGGCGTCGCCGATATAGGTTAAATGCATGGCCTTGGATCCCCGGCCCAGGACGCTTTTTTTCATTTCCACGAAATTTCCCATTTTCGCCCCTTTTTTTACCAGCGAGCCGTTGCGCAGGTGGCAGTACGGACCGAGTTGCACATCTGTTTCCACGATGGAATCGCGGATGATGGCGCCGGGCAAAATGATGCAGCGGTCTCCGATGCGGGAATTTTCGATATAGCTGTTGACACCGATCGTCACCTCTTTGCCGATCCGGCAATCGCCCTTGATCGTGACGCCGGAGCCGATCCGGGAGTTCCTGCCAATAGGGGGAAGCCCTTCCAGGCAGAAATTGCCGAAATTTTCAATCGCGACGCCGTTCTTTTGCAGCTGGCGGATCTGCCAAGCCACCAGCGCGGTTTCTATTTTTTGCGGTTCCAGCAGCGGATCGTAAACGGGAACCGCATCCTTGAATTCCAAGCGCTCTGTCCGGGGTTGGGCGCGCAGCGATCTGAAAATGCCCGGCCGCAGAACAAGGTGCTCGTTTTTGAGATAGGATTTGCTGACTATGAAAAAGGGCTTGCCCGCGGGTGTGAACAGTTCACCCCGGGAAATGCCCGGGCGCTTCAGCCAGCGGCGCAGTTCCAGCGCAGTTTTGTCGCCGATCACTGGAAAAACAGCTGTATCAAAAACAAAAAGGAGATCGAAATCCGCTGCGGAGTAGGGCAGGGAGACGAAGCGGCAAAACGGGTAAACCTGGGTCAGCCAGAACCGCAGGTCGCGGCCGCGGCAGGTGAAGCGATCACATGCGGGCCGGCTGCAGTCGGCAACGGCGGTGATCATTCCACGAGTTTCAAGAAATCCTGGTTTTGCAGCAGCGGCTCGAAATCGGGTTCATTGTAAGCTATGACTTTGTAGTGTTCGTCTTTTTTCAGGCATTTTTCCACATAACGCAGCGCATTGGCCGTGTCTTCTTTTCGCAGGTAGGTGGCGGCCATGACATAGTAGAGGTAGGCGTCCCGGTAATTGTTTTTTTCAGCATGCAGGAAGAGCTCCAAGGCTTTATCGATATTGCCGGCATTCAGCTGGTAGACTCCTTCCCAGACGTAATCCTGGGCATTTTCCAGCTTGATGGTAACGGGATGGGTTTGCGCCAGGGCAATGCTCTGGAAAACTTTGGCCCGGGTCTGGATCTCCAAAACGCTGTAAAATTCAGAATCCTTGTATGCTTCAATGATTTTTTTAAATGCTTCTCCGGCTTTGGCATAACTTTTTTTATGAAAGGTTTGCAGGGCCTTTTCGTATTCTTCCGCGATGGCCTGCAGCTCCTTTTCTTCTTTGAGTTTCATGGTTTATTAAAACCTCCAAGCGTCTATTTTACATCTTTTCAGGACATTTTTCAACTTTGGCTGCCGGCATGGCCGGAAAATATAAAAACAGGCATTTCGAAAAATCCGTTTTTTTTAAAATAAAAAGGAAAATCAGCCGGAAAAGCTATTTTATGGTCTTGTAACGTTCCGGGATCACGCCCAGTACTTCAATGCCCGCCCCTTTGGCGATGTCGATGATGCGCAGAACGTCCTTGTAGTAAAGGCCTTCGTCGGCACGGATGAAAATGGTCTTGTCGGTGCGGGTCTGGTACAAATCGCGCAGACGGTTTTCCAGCAGGTTGAGGTCGATGGGGTCCTGGTTGAGTTTCAGTGTCTGGTCGCTTTCCATGGTCAGAATGATGGCGGTAGTGCCCTGGGGGGCGCCGCCGGGTTCCTGCTGCTGGGTCTCGGGGAGCTTGACATCTATTCCCTTCTGCATGACCGGGGTAATGACCATGAAAATGATCAGCAAGACAAGCAAGATATCGCAAAGGGGGACTACGTTGGGTTCGGATTTTTGTTTGCTGGCACCAATGTCAACACTCATAACGGACCTCCTCGATGAAAACAGTAATTTAACAGAGAAAATAAATAATGTCAAGTATCCATGGCAAAAAAGTCTCCCCGGGGGACAGGGCAGCCGGCTTTTTCGGGGAGTTGAAAAAATATTTTTTTTGTTTATAGTAATTATATGACCAGAAATACATCTTTGAAGGAAAACACTATCAATTGTTTGCTGGAGACCAGCGTCGAGAAGTATGGCGATCGCCCGGCAGTATGCATGGCCTTGGAAAAGCCCCTGACCTACGCCGATCTGTTCCGGTCGGTCAGCGGCATGGCCGATGTGCTGAAGAAGCAGGGTGTGATCAAAGGTGATAGGATAGCCATCCTGGGCGAAAATTCTCCCAATTGGGGCATCGCCTGCCTTGCTGCCATGCGCATAGGGGCCATCGTGGTTCCCATATTGCCCGATTTCCCCGAGACCGACATCCACCATATCCTGCTCGACTCGGAAGCCAAGATCTTGTTCACCACCCAGAAACAGATGGATAAAGTGCTGGGCATCCGCGAGCACAAGTTGCTGAGCGTGATCACCCTCGATGATTTCGTAGCCGATAGCGACGCTTTGCCCGTCGAACCCATTTCCATGTTCATTGAAAGAGCCCGTAGCTTTTTCCGTCAGATCCCGGACAGGATGGGCCTGAAATCCATGGCGGTCAATGAGGACGATGTCGCTTCCATCATTTATACTTCGGGGACATCGGGGCATTCCAAGGCGGTCATGCTCACCCATAAGAACTTCATTGCCAACGTGCTGACCACTTCCAACCATTTGCTCGAGGTCTTTCCCGAATGGACCTTCCTTTCCATTCTCCCCCTGTCCCACACCTATGAATTCACCCTGGGTTTCCTTTTCCCGCTGCTCAACGGTTCGCGCATCGTCTATGTCGGCAAAACGCCTACCCCCAGCGTGCTGGAAAAGATCTGTCAGGTGGAAAAACCGCAGATCATCCCCGCCGTGCCGCTGATCATGGAGAAGATCTATAAAAAAAAGGTCCTGGTCGCGTTCGAAAAGAAAACCATGCTCCGGCTCATTTCCAAGGTGCCTGGACTGAAAATAAAAATTTATAGAAAGATTGCGGACAAATTGGTCGAATTTTTCGGCGGTGAACTGAAAACCATGGCCATCGGCGGCGCGGCCATCAACCGTGAGGCCGAGATCTTCCTGAAAAAATCGGGGTTCCCCTACCTGATCGGCTACGGCCTGACCGAATCGGCGCCGCTGCTGGCCGGCGGCCCGTGGGCAGACCCGACCATTGCCGTGGGTTCGACCGGCAAACCCATCCCGGGCGTGGAGATCAAGATCGTCGACCCCGATCCCCGGACCGGCATCGGGGAAATTTACGCCCGCGGCCCCAATATCATGAAAGGGTACTACAAGAATCCCCAGGCCACGCGGGAAACCGTGGACGAAGACGGCTGGCTCCATACCGGCGACCTGGGCAATTTCGACAAATCGAATAACCTGTTCATCCGCGGCCGTTCCAAGAACATGATCCTGATGTCCAACGGCGAGAACATCTATCCCGAAGCCATCGAAGACAAGATCAATTCCTGCATGCATGTGGCCGAATCCTTGGTGGTCGAGGACAACGGCCGCCTGGAAGCCTGGGTCTACCTGGATTATGACCTGATCGATGACGAAACCAAAGGCAAGAACCAGCAGCAGAAGCTGGAATACATTGATGAGCTGCTGTCGCGGCTGAAAGAAACCGTCAACCCCCAACTATCGGCTTTTGCCCAGATCGGGCGTTTTGTCGAACACAAGGAGCCGTTCCAAAAGACCGCCACCAGCAAGATCAAGCGCTATTTATATATGCATTGAATTGCGGGGGCGATATTTTTTTGAATCAAGCCCGTACGTATCGGCCTGATGGTTCTTTTATTTTTGTAATTTGATGCTCAGTTTGCCTTTCTGCATGGCAACGCTGACCTTGGCTTCGACCAGGTTGTAGGTCAGCATCTTGGTTTTGATGCTGCCGATGATCCTGTCTTTTTCTTGCTCCGTCCTGGCGCCGGCCGGATGCATTTCCTTGTAGGCCTCGTACAAGCGCTCAAAACTGTCCTCGTCGTTCAAGTTCAGGGAAATTTCCAGGATTTCCTTTTCGCGCTTGGGCGGGGAGGGCGGCTGGACGGTATTTTTCTTGTGGATCACCGGGGCCCCGGATTCCAATTCATTGAGTTTCTTCAGCCAGAGGTTGTTGTAAAGATTGAAGCGGGAAGCGAGGTTCTGGATGATCATGTCGATCCTGGCGGTTTTGGCGCCGCCGTAAATCAGTTTCCTCACCGATGTTTCGATATACTCACGCTCTTTTTCCGGCGGCTGCTTGGATTCGCCGGCAAAAAAAAGGATGTATTTGGATTTCAATTCATCGATCTTTCTTTCCAGATCGGCGATCTGTTTTTCCGTGGCGGTCGAGGCCGGGTTCAATCGCTCGTCGAGTGGCATTCTCTCCCCTTTTTCCCGTTCGTTACGGTTTCGAACCTGGTGGCGTTGTTCATGAGCGGCGTTTAATAGGTTCTGGCCGCTTCTTCGCCGCTCCATACGCGGGCTACACCTTCAGCCAGGGCCTGCATCTCGTCTTCACCGGGATAGATATGTACCGGGGCAATGAATTCGATCCGTTTACGGATCATTTCGGTAAAAAAGTCGTTGAAAGCGATGCCGCCGGTGATGAGAATAGCATCGACCCGCCCCTCAACTACGGTGGCCAATCCCCCGGCTTCCTTGGCTACCTGGTAGGCCATGGCCTGCACCACTTCCATTGTTTGTGCGTCTCCGGCCAGGTATTTGTCCTTTATCTTCAGGAAATCCCTGGAACCCAGGTAGGAAAACAAACCGCCGTTGCCGAAGACCATCTTTTCGAATTCCTTGTATTTCAAGCCGTTTTCGCAGATATAGCGAGCTACCTGCAGAATGGGCAAGCCGCCGCTGCGGTCGGCCGAGAATGCCCCTTCTTCTGAAGGATTGACAGCGTCGACCATGCGCCCGTTCTGGTGCAGGGAGAGGGAATTGCCGGTGCCCAAATGGATGACCAGCAGCGTAACCTGCTGGTAGACCAATCCTTTTTCCCGGCAAAAGCGTTTGGCCACGGCCTTCATGTTCAGGGCGTGGGTAAGCATGACCCGGGCGAACAGGCGGTGGCCGGAATAGCGAGCCAGTGGCTCGGCCTCGTCCACGGAAACCGGGTCCACGATATAGCAGGCGATGCCCAGCTTGGCGGCCAGGGAATAGCCGATCTGGGCTGCCAGGTTGGAGGCGTGCGAGCCTTTTTTTGCTTCGATCAGGTCGTCGACCATCCGTTGATCGACGGTATACGTGCCGCTGGCCAGGGGTTTGAGCAGGCCGCCGCGGGCGGCTATGGCGCGGATGGCCGCCGTGTCGATGCCCTTTTTCTCGAGGGCTTCACGGATCAGGTTTTCGCGAAAATCCTTTTGGGCATTGATATCCGGGAAGTGGGACAGTTCTTCGTCAGTATGTTTGATGGATTCGACAAAAAGCGGAGTCAGGCCGTCATATACCGCGACCTTGGTGGAGGTGTTACCGGGGTTGATGACCAGGATCAGTTCTTGGGGCATGGGTTCCTCATATGCGGGATTTGATGTACTTGCCGATGATGAGTTCGAGTTTTTTGTATGTTTTTTCCGGGATCATGGGTGCTGCCGTGATGAAAGCGTTGGCCAGGGCGCCGGCGCACGGGCAGGAGGCCCGGTCCCGCGGAAGTTCGCGGATGATCAGCGGCAGCAGTTTTTTGATTTCCGTTGTCCCCTTTTTCAGGTTGCTGATGACCATTTCCACGGTGACCGGTTCCTCGTTTTGGTGCCAGCAGTCGTAGTCGGTGACGAAGGCTAGGGGCAGGAAGCACATTTCCAGTTCGCGGGTCAGCTTGGCCTCCACGGCCTGGGTCATGCCGATCAGGGAATGCCCCATGTAGCGGTTGGCCAGCGATTCGGCGCGGCTGGAGAACTGCGGTCCTTCCATGTTGCAGTAGGTCCCACCCAGGTGGACGGCCAGGCCCGCTTCCTTGGCAAGTCGGAAAGCGAGCTGGGCGAGAGCCGTGCAGGTCGGGTCAGCCATGGACACGTGGGCCACCAGGCCGTTCTCGAAAAAGGTCTTTTCCCTCTTGTAGGTCTGGTCCACGTACTGGTCGGGGATGACCAGTTCACCGGGCTTCAGCTCTTCTTTCAGCGAGCCCACGGCGGTGATGGAAAGCAGGTATTCGACTTTCAGCATCTTCAAGGCGAAGAGGTTGGCCCGGTAGTTCACTTCCGAAGGATTCAAATAATGGCCATGGCCGTGGCGGGACAAAAACGCCACTGAACGGCCCTGCAGTTTGCCTAGCATGAGCTTTTCCGACGGCGCCCCGAACGGTGTCTTCAACCTGACGGCATGAGCTTCTTCCAACCCTTCCAGGTCGTAAAAACCGCTGCCGCCGATGATTCCGATCTCTGCGTATTCCATGGCATCTCCTCTTTGTTTTCGTAATACTGATTATCAAAAAAAAAGCGGCGAAAGTCAACCAAAGATTTTTTGGCCCGGGGAATTTTTAAGCGGATTCCGTCTAACCTACTGCGGAAAAAAAGAGGCGCACTATGCAAAGTGTTTCCATTCTATATAGGGCTTTGGGCGGCCTGGACAAGGGAAATGCCCGGAAACTTGATAACTATCGCGCTTTTTTGGTTATAATCGGGGTCATGAAAGGTTTTTTGGACCTTGATGCCCGGCTGCTGCAGGCAATACTTGCCGGTGATGCCGCCGCCTGGCAGAAATTTATTTTGAAATATTCGAATTTCATCTACCGCGCCGTCATCCAGTATACCGACGACTACGCGGTTGGCGCTGAAAAAGCGGCCCGGCGATTGGTTTTTTCCCTATCAGAAAAAAAATCGCGCCGGGCCAGGATATTCGTTTCCGCGTCTTCGCCTAATTGACGGCAAATTCCTTCCTGGCCAAAAAATTGCCATCGATGGTAATGACCACCGTCCAAGCGCCTTTTTTATCAGAAAAATAGGTTTGGGACAGCATGTCCCAGGCGGCAAAATAGGCCAGGTATTTGCTCTTGGCGTTGATCTCCACGGTCTTGGAGCGGCGGACCAGCTGGTTGGCGGGCGAGTACCAGAGCCATTGCAGCTTCAGTGGCTTGCTCACCTGCAGGACCTTGACCAACGAGTATACCCCCGGGTCGGTTGCGGTGACCGGTTCATCTCTAACGGGTTTTTCAAAGTCCAGGGCCGAGGGCTCGGAGTGGACAATGGCCAGGGTGCCGACCACGCATTCGGGGTCGGCAGGCACGGTGACCCGGAAACTGAAACAGGAGGTGATACTGCCAAGGATCCCAGCCAGGAGCAGGACCCGGAAGAAGCCGCGCCTGTGGTTGGAATTCTTTTGGGGGCTTGTCATTGGCACTATTGTAAAAGATTTGCCTGCGCCTGGCAAGGTCGCTTTGGCTCGAAAGTTGTCCTTGACTTTGCCCGTTGAAGTATGTATATTAAAAATCGAGGCTTGAGCCGCAGAGCCGCATGCGGGCTCGATTTTTCGCCAAATGCAAAACATAACGATTTCTATTCAGGGACGCAAGCCATTGCAGGGTGCTGTTGCCATTTCCGGAGCCAAGAACGCCACC
>Ga0209540_10003029_pt1 | contig 11670 bp, 12 predicted proteins | sample BarGraIncu01121A_FD_184501 | JGI IMG/M metagenome (GOLD analysis project Ga0209540, IMG submission 184501) | Arctic peat soil microbial communities from Barrow, Alaska - Barrow Graham LP Incubations 011-21A (SPAdes) (version 2) | ecosystem: Environmental > Terrestrial > Soil > Wetlands > Peat... | reverse complement strand
GTGTTATTATTTGGGTATTCCATAGTGATTATCCTCCTGTGTGTTTTAGTTGTGACGATTAGAGCATAACACAGAATTAATCCACTATGGATTTTTTATTGGTTCAACTTCATTTTACAACAAGTCACAAATTTAAAAAAGAAAGAAGGTTTATAAAAATGGCAGTTAATTTAAAAAAAGGTCAGAAAGTAGATTTAACAAAGACAAATCCAGGATTAGCAAAGGTACTAGTGGGGTTAGGCTGGAGTACAAACAAATATGACGGTGGGTCAGACTTTGATTTAGATGCAGCGGCATTTTTAACAGGAGAAGATAAAAAAGTAACTTCTGATGCGGATTTTATATTCTACAACAATGCAGAGCATGCGTCTAAATCAGTTAAACATATGGGAGATAACAAAACAGGAGCAGGAGACGGAGATGACGAACAAATTCTCATCGACCTATCCTTAGTGCCAGCAACTATTCAAAAAATTTCATTCACTGTAACAATTAATGAAGCAGAAGAAAGAAGACAAAACTTTGGACAGGTTTCAGATGCTTATATTAGAGTAATGAGTGGAGATGGACTCACCGAGTTAATTAAATTTGATTTGGGAGAAGATTTCAGTATTGAAACAGCGCTAGTAGTTGGTGAACTATACAGAAATGGAGCTGAATGGAAATTCACAGCATTAGGTAGCGGATTCGAAGGTGGCTTAGGAGCTTTATGTACTAACTTTGGAGTTAATATCTAACGTTTAATAACAATAAACTACTTTGTACTTTAACTAGCACATGGTAGTTTATTTGGGCTAATAAAGACAGTACAATGTTAAGGTAGAACGTATTTCATAAGGAGGAATAATAATATGGGAGTTAATTTAATAAAAGGTCAAAAGGTAGATTTAACAAAGGGTAACGCATCATTAAAGGAATTAGTAGTAGGGTTAGGTTGGGATGGTAGCAATGGTGGCGATACTATTGATTGTGATGCGTCAGCTTTAATATTAGGCGAAAACGGAAAATTATCTAGTTCAAAGAGTATAATATACTTTGGTAATAAGTCAAGTAAGTGTAAGAGCGTAATCCATCAAGGGGATAATCTTACGGGCGAAGGCGAAGGCGATGACGAACAAATAGTTGTGAATTTAACAAAAGTGCCAGATGATATATCTAAGATAGTTTTCGTTGTTAATATCTATAATTGTGCATCGAAGAAACAGCATTTCGGAATGATTAAGAATGCTTACATTAGGATAATGGATAAATCAGCTAACAGTGAGTTAATTAAATTTAATCTTTCTAATGATTACAACAACATGACATCTTTGATAATGGGTGAAGTTTACAGAAACAAAGGAGAATGGAAGTTTACAGCAATAGGAGAGGGTTCTGCTGCAACTAGTATAACAGAATTATCAGCAAGATATAAATAACAAGATGAGTGAATTTCGTTGTAAATAATAGTGAAAAGTGAGCAGTAGTGGCTAGAGTATTAGCCATTGCTGCTTATTTGTGTATGCAATTGAGGTACCTTCACAAAATATTAATAACTTTAATTTTTTTATATAGAATTAACAATAATAATAGTATAATTAAATAAATACTTTATTCATACTCATATTTTATTGCGTAATGATTATGAATAAAGTAAAAGGGTGTAGAATTTAGTATTTTATGGGAGAAGTATATAACTAAACGAAGGAAAAATTATAAGAGGAGATGTACATAATGAGCATGAAGGATGAAGAATTATTACTAGCCGTAAAGACTGCCTTTAAGGTGTTACCAAATCTATTTTCTTCTGATGCAGGTATAGCCATTTCTGACAAGGAAAAGATTATATTTGTAAGACAAGCAGAAACCTTTAAATTAAATATAAATGATGGCGCAGTGGTAACTAAAGATGTGTTGACACAAAAGGCAATAAAATCTAGAACAAAAGAATTAGATCATTTTCCAAAAGAAATGTTTGGCTTCCCAATTATAGCCTATTGTATTCCTGTTATTAATCCTGATACTGATAACATAGTAGGAACAATAAGTTGTTGTGTTTCTGTAGAAAAGGAAAATCAAATGGTTGAAATGGCAGAGGAATTACAGGCATTTTCAGAGGAATTAGCAGCATCCTCTGAAGAATTTGCAAGTTCTACTCAAGAATTAACCCATAATAGTGAAAATGCCAATAAGTTAGTTGATGAAACACAAGTAGGTCTTAAAAGCATGGATGATATAATTCAATACATAAAGAGAATAGCTGATACTACAAACATGTTGGGTTTAAATGCATCCATTGAAGCAGCACGGGCAGGTGAACTGGGGAGAGGGTTCGCTGTTGTAGCTGGTGAAATAAGAAAACTTGCAGCAAATAGCAAAAATTCAACAGGACAAATAAATGAAACACTGATAAATATAAAGGAAAATATAAATGGTATTATAGCTGTTATTAATGAATTTTCTACTACTGGTGAAACACAATCTGCACAAGCACAACAGATATCCGCAGGAAGTCAAAGACTAACTGAGTTAGCAACGAAGCTTTTAAGCTTCTCTGAAAATATGATTTAGGATTCATAATAGCTAAAGACCAATTCATGAAACCTATATTTTATATTGAGGTAGTTTAATTTAAAATGAATTATAAAAAATAGAAACACGACACAATAACCTAAAATAAATGTATCTATGACATAATACTACAAATATTCCAACAACAAATAAAGCAAAAACCTCATTTAGATGTTAGTATAGGTATACAAAGATAAAATTTGATTTGTATAAAAAATTAGGAAGGTGAGGTACAAAAGATGAAGAAATCTTTAAGAGCATTAATATTAACTTTAGGTATTATAGCAACAACAGGAATAAGTTCAGCGGTGTATGCCCAGGATTGCAATACCCTCAAATACACAGTTATGGCAGGAGAAAATTTGCAGAGCGTATGTGCTAAGTATGGCATCACAGTTCCAAAGTGTTCAGCTGTTAAACCTCAAGTAACAACTCCAACAAAGGCGACTCCTAGTAAGGTAACCCCTAGTAAGGCGGTTCCTGCGAAGGCAATTCCTGCAAAGGCGACTCCTGTAAAGGCAACACCTTCAAAGGTAACTCCTACAAAGACAGTAACTGCACCAAATTTAACTGAAAATAACAAATTAGAAAAAGAAGTAGTAACATTAGTTAATCAGGAAAGAGCAAAACAAGGACTAGCTCCATTAAAAGAGAATGTTCAACTTTCAAATGTAGCTAGGACTAAGTCAGAGGATATGGTAGCTAAAAACTATTTCTCTCATACATCACCAACTTATGGATCACCTTTTGACATGATGAAGAAGTTCGGTATAACATATACAGCAGCTGGTGAAAACATAGCAATGGGTCAGCAAACGGCAGCTTCAGTAATGAGTTCTTGGATGAATTCTCCAGGACACAAAGCTAATATTTTAAGTAAGAATTTTACTGAAATAGGAGTTGGAATAGCAAAAGATAAAAGTGGAAGTATATATTGGACTCAACAGTTTATAGGAAAATAAATAATTAATTAAATATATATCTATGTTTCTAAATATTGAGGTTTAACAATATTTAGAAACATAGATTTTTTTTATTTTAAAAAAAGGCACTAAAGCGGATAAGAATAGTGCATATATAACAAAATTTGCACTAAGTTAATATATGCGTTTATGAATTTATGTTACACTAAGGAATATGATGCGAGAAAGGGTAGTGAAGATATAATGAGATCAATGAGGCGAATTGAAAGGCAAATGAATGAGAGGGAAGCCCTTGAACTTTTAGAGTCGGGAGAGTATGGCATATTTTCTACCTGTGGAGAGGATAATCAACCTTATGGAATACCGCTAAGTTATGTGGTTATAGATAAAAATATTTATTTACATTGTGCGGGCAACGGAACTAAATTGGATAATATTATTGTAAATAATAAGGTTAGTTTTACTGTAGTTGGAAAAACTAAGGTTTTACAAGAGGAATTTAGCACGGAGTATGAAAGCGTTATAGCTTTTGGACATACTATATTGCTAAAAGAAGAGGAAAAATATGAGCCTCTAAAGGAGTTTATAAGAAAATATAGTCCAGAATTTATAGCAAAAGGACAGCTATATATAGATAAAGCAAAGGCAAAAGCTACATTAATTAAAATGGAGATATGTAGATTAAGTGGAAAGCATAGAGTATAAGAAGATTTATGTTTAAATATAAATTAGAAAGTGTGATTGGATGAAATTTTTAGAAAATATAGAAAATGGAAGCACGGATATTAAAAAAATGGGAATTGTAAAAGCTCTATTTGTAATGTTTCTATCAATTTTATTGGAGGGATTTGGACAAGTACCTGTAGAAATCACAAACTTATTTTCTGGAAAATATGAAAAAGCAGTTCCATATGTAATTTTTGTTTTTGGAGTATTGGTTAAATTTTATGTTATTATCATTTTAATTAAATGCCTTAGTAAGAAGGCATTTAATCAAAAAACTAAACATTACTTAAATTATACAAGTTTTGCTTATGCAACTCTTATGATTATAGCTTTTCGGCTTATATTCGATAACAGTTTAACTTTGTGGCTAAGTGTAATAACTGTGCCTACGTTTATAAATGAAGCATTCAATGAATTCCCAGTTTCTCCGATTATATCAATATTTAGTGTTATAATTGTAGCACCTATATATGAAGAAATTATTTTTAGAGGAATATTATTAAGAGGAATGGCTAAAAAAATGAATCCCAATATAGCGATTGTAGTATCTGCATTATTGTATGCAATAGTTCATATGAATATACCTCAAGGGATAAATGCATTCTTCCTTGGACTTGTTCTTGGGTTTATATATTTAAGATCGGGATCAATTTATTTAAGTATATTTGCACATTTTGTAAATAATATTCTGGCTTTATCAATTTCACCGCTGTTTCCATTAATAGGAGGTAAATATGGTATAGAAATTCATGGAATGTTTTTAGTTGTAGGGGTTATATTTTTAGTCATGGCGTGTGTGGGACATAATCAAAATAAAATTAAAGATAAACCAGACATATATAAGGAATTCATGGAAATATAGATATTGTTATCTTGTTAAAGGTGGAAATATATGAAGTGTTTTTTTGAAACACATTGAAAACCTCTAACATTATAATATGTTAGAGGTTTTCAATTATCTTAATTCATTCATCATTTGGTTAGCTTCATCTTTTAATTGTTGAACTTCATTATCTGAAGCATCCTTTGTAGGATACCATCCCTTTTGTTTCATAGCATCAAATATCATATATTGAATATTTTGATCGTTATTAAAATTTCCTATTAGTGTATTTCTTAAATTTGCACAAGAAGACTCAGTTATTCCTGTACTGTAAGCAGTAATAACTTGTTTTTCGGTTGCAAGCAAATCTTGCATTAAATCTTTTTCTGACATTCCTATGTTCATACAATATCCCTCCATTTATATATTATTGATGAGAATCAAGGTAAGTTTTTAATGTGTTAAAATTTTGTTTATGAGTTTTGCTAGCTTCATTGCAAAGATTTTTTAAATTTTGATCAGTGCATTGTGAACCGTATTCATTAAACTTCTTATTAAGCAATGACTCATATCCTAATTGATCTTTAATTACTTTTAAATTGTTACTTTCCAATTGTTTATTTTTAGTATTCATCATTTTTATTACCTCCAGTCTTTTATAATAAAACTACAAGAGTATTATTTACTTTATATAGTAAAATATGAATGGTAAATTAATGAAATTAAATCATATAATTAAAATACAAACTATATATTCTGAAATAATAATAATAATAATAAAGTTGGGTAAATTAATTATAAACAAATTTAGGAGTTAATTTGTAAAATTTAAGAAAAGTTTAAGGTAGTATTAATCAATACTTAATAATAATAGAGTACAATAAATATATCAACAAGGTTATATTAGATGGGAGTGACTATTATGCCTACTATAAATATGCTGTCATCAGCAGACAAAATTAAAGGTCAGGGGGTAGGTTCTGCTTATCTTGAGCAAGTAAATTTAGTCCAAAATGGATTAGATAAAGAATATAAAGTTGTAATAAATAAAAGAGCAAGAACTGAAATAATGCATTACCACACTATTGATTTTAAGCATTATTTGAGCATACCATTTGCTAAAAAAAAGGGTGTAACAGTGGGTTATGTACATTTTTTACCTGAAACTATTGAAGGAAGTATTAAGTTACCAAATTTTATTAAACAAATTTTTTATAAATATATTATAAGTTTTTATCATAATATGGATTACCTAGTAACAGTAAATCCTAATTTTATACCGAAACTTGAGGCTTACAATATTGATAAAAAGAAAATTACATACATCCCCAATTATGTTTCAACTGAAAAATTCTATAATCTCTCTAATGAGAATAAATATATAGCAAAGGAAAAATTTAAAATTTCAAAAGGTGCTTTTGTTGTACTTGGAGTAGGGCAAATACAAACTCGAAAAGGTGTAATTGATTTTATTGACATAGCAAGAAAACTTCCCGAAATACAATTTATATGGGCAGGTGGATTTTCTTTTGGGAATATTACGGATGGATATAAGGAATTAAGAAATCAAATCGATGATGCACCTAAAAATATATTATTTACAGGGATAGTTGAAAGAGATTTGATGAATGATATATATAATATATCAGATGTTCTTTTTATGCCATCTTATAATGAGCTTTTTCCCATGTCAATACTTGAGGCAATGAATACTCATACTCCAATACTTTTAAGGAATCTGGAACTATATGAAGATATACTATTTGATTATTACTTAAAAGAGCATGATAATGAGGGTTTCATTAAGTCCATACAAAAGTTAAAAAATGACTCGGATTATTACATGCAGGCTAAAGAAAAAGCTATAAGAGGTCATAATTTTTACTCCAAAGAGAGTGTTCTTGATATGTGGAAAATTTTTTATAAAAGGGTATGGCGAATAAAGGGTAGGTAAATTAATGAAAAATTATAAATTTAATGTTTTTATGGGAATTGGTTCTGGAGTTATATTTATTTTGATAATTATATTTACTCATGGTTGGATGGATTTAATTCACCAAATGAAAAGCTTGCATATTCAATGGATAATCGTAGCAGCTTTTTCTATGCTGTTGTATTGGATATTTGAAGCTAAGACTTTGCAAAGTATTATATTTTTAATAAAAAAAGAATGTAACTTTAAAAAAGCATTTAAAGTTACTATGATAGGACAATATTTTAATTCAGTTACCCCATTTGCATCTGGGGGACAGCCAATGCAGTTATATGCACTAATAAAACAAGGAATTGGAGCCGGCAGTGCTGGATCTGCTCTGATGATTAAATTTATTATTTATCAAACAATATTAACTGCATATTCTTTAATTCTTATTTTTTGGAAAGCTAGTTTTTTCAAAAGTAAGATGAGTAATTTGTTTTATTTAATTGCGATAGGATTTATAGTTAATTCCAGTGTCATTATATGCTTGGTTATATTTTCTAAATATCGTAAATTAACACATAAATTAATAATGATTTTATCTAAGATATTAGGGAAACTTAAATTAGTAAAAGATATATCCAAATTAGAAGTGAATATTAATGATAATTTAAATCAATTTCATGATAATATGGAGATAGTAAAACATAGTAAACGGTTGTTGCTTAAATCTGCTATTTATACAATATTTCAACTAACAATAATTTTTACTATTCCTTATTTTATTTATTTGAGCTTTGGTATGAGGAATGCTGACATAGGTAGCATGATAGCTGGAACTGCATTTGTGATGATGTTAACGGCATTTATACCATTGCCTGGAGCCGTGGGTGGAGCAGAGGGCGCTTTCTTTATGTTTTTTAGTTTGTTCTTTGCAACTAATAATATAATGGCTGCTATATTATTATGGAGAATAATTACATTTTACTCATGCATAATTTTTGGATTTTATGCGTTTATGAAGGAGTAAGGGGAAATTATTAATGCATGTTAAATGAGAGAATTTTTATAAGAAAATTATAGTATTTAAAGGGGATTGATTATGAATATTGGAATTTTTACTGATACTTATTATCCGCAAGTAAGTGGTGTGGTTACTTCAACTATGATACTGAGAAATGAATTAATTAGCCTTGGACATAGTGTAACCATTATTACAGTTACACACCCGGATGTAGAGGAGCAGGAAGGTATCATGAGATTGCCTAGCTTACCGTTTTTTCTTTTACCTTCTCAAAGAGTTGGTATGATATATTCACGTAAAATTATGAATAAGATAAAAAAATTAGACTTAGATATAATACACACACAAACAGAATTTAGTATAGGCTTATTTGGAAGAATAGTTGCTAAAAGGTTAGATATTCCTGTAGTTCACACTTATCATACTATGTATGAGGATTATATTCATTATGTATCCCGTGGTATAATGCTTAAGCCTGCTTCTCAATTTGCGAAGAAGGTAAGTAAGCTATATTGTAGAGATTGTAGTGCTATAATAGTACCAACAATAAAAGTGAAAGATGCACTGCAGCATTATGGGTTGCAACGACATATAGACGTAATACCTACAGGGGTTAATATTGAACCATTTAAAAGAAGTAATTATAATGCACAGCTTATAAAAGATGAGAAAAAATCTTTTGGAATAAATGAAAATGAATTAGTTATATTATTTATTGGGCGAATAGCAAAAGAAAAAAGCATAGATGTAATTATAAATAGTATGAAAGAACTAACAAAGAAAGTGAAAAATTGTAAATTGCTAATTGTAGGTGATGGCCCAGAACGTGAAAATTTAGAAGATTTAACTAGAAATCTAGGTATTGAAAAATATGTTGTATTTACCGGTGAAAAACCATGGGCAGAAATCGGAAAATATTACCAGATGGGAGATGTGTTTGTAGGTGCTTCACTAACTGAAACACAAGGGTTAACATTTACTGAAGCAATGGCTGCACAAATCCCAGTGGTAGCTAAGTACGATAAAAATTTAGACGGTCTAATTGAGGATAAAGTTAATGGAAGAATTTTTTATAAAGATGAAGATTTAGCTGAAATATTATTTGAAGTCTTAATGGATAAAGGGGAACACACTTTAATAGTGAAAAATGCTTATGATGGAATAGAGTCATTATCGTCTAAGTGCTTTGGGGAAAATGTTGAGAAAGTTTATATGGAAGTTGAGAGACAAAATTGTATGCTTCAAAATCAAAAGGTAACATAGTTCAATTAAAGGGCCACGTTAATATGAGGGGATGTAGCTCAGGCTGGGAGAGTACTTGAATGGCATTTAAGGGGCCGTGGGTTCGAGTCCAATCATCTCCACCAAAAGATTCGCTGTAAAGCGAGTTTTTTTTTATGCAACTTGCACTGTATTTAATTTGAAATATGACAACATAAACCTAATTTAGCAAAGTTTCCATGATATAATGAGTTTTATGATGCTTTAAATAATAAAATGTAAAAATTTACAGTAAAGTAAAGATCAAGATGATTATAATTTGCCACTTGCCACGTGGGTGGCACCAGTATAGGGGGATGACAAATATGCTACAATATGCATTAGCTAATTTTATTGAATTGACTATCTTTATGTTATTATGGTCAAAGTTTTCTTTGAAAGATGAAAACAATTGGTTGAAAAATTCATTTATAATATTAATAGAATTAATTATATTAACGCTATTAATTAATATAAACAATTATATAGATGTACTTATTAAATATATAAGTATGATATTTTTAATAAAATTTATGTATAAGAGACTGTTTATTATGACATTATGCGAATTTATTGTATTTTTAGGTATACATAAAATTTTGCAAATACTCCTAATTGGTTGTGCAAATTTAATTGGATTTCCATATTTGGATACATTCACATGGAATATTACTTTTCTTTTAATAGAATTGATTTTTATCATCATTATATTAAGATGTAGTTTTAGTGGAAAAGCAAAGATAGTCCTCAAATTGGAATCTAAGATATTATATTATTTTGTAATTAATTTAGGGTTATATATTTTATTTTGTGAATTTGTATGGGGATATAATAAAAATATAATATTAAATAATCTCCTAGTATACATCTTTATTATATTGTTGATGTTGTCATTAAATATATTTTTATATTACTATATAGTTAAAATAAGTGAGGATAAAAAGGTTCTAGAAGTTCAAAATATGTTTAAACCTATATTATTTGATATAGTAGAGGAGACAAGACGGAAGCAACATGATTTTAAAAATCATTTAAACACTATAAATGCAATAGTAGAAATGACAAGTGAAAAAAAAGTTAAAAATGAATTGGACAAGTATATTATGTCATTCGAATATTCAAATAATCTTATAGAAGATATTATATATATAGACAATATTATTATTAAAGCCATAATATACAATAAATTGTGTGAAGCGGATAGATTAAGTCTAAAATTCATATTTAATGTGGCAAATAATACATTAGAAAATAGCTTAAATGATTATGAAATTTCAGATATACTAAACAATTTGTTGGATAATGCTTTTCAGGCAGTTACAAATATCAATAATGATAAGGTTGTTATATTAAATATATATGAGGAAGAAAATACTAATATTGTAGAAGTTAGAAATAGTGGAATAACAGTGAAGCAGGATGATATAGAAAACATATTTGAGAGAGGGTTTTCTACTAAAGAAGGCGAGAATAGAGGATATGGACTTTATAATATAAAAGAAATTGCTAATAAAAATGGCAGTGATGTTCAGCTATTTTTTGAAGAAAATTATACTGTTTTTAAAATTGTATTCCGTTTATGAGCTAAAATATACGTTTAGTGACGAACGCATTGTGTTTTGATTACAGATGAGTACAATTTAAATGTAGTGAAAATAATATATTACGCGGGGGTAAATGGTGTGAGAATATTCTTTAAATATATAGCCAAATGCATGTTAGAAAAGAAAGCTAGATTTTGCTTGTTGATTTTGGCTATAGCGATGAGTACTGGGTTATTAGTAACAGTTTCAGGAACAGTTAAAATTGCAATTAGTAGTTTTGAAAAACCAATGACTGAATCATTTGAGGGGAAAGAAATAGCTATATCACCGAAGAGTGCTCAGCCTTTCTTTAAGATGAAAGACATAAAGGAAGTTGGGGTTAAAAACATAAACGGTCAGATCGACTTGTCAGCAACAACTAATGGGGATGAAATTAATAATGTAACCATTAGAGGTAAGGAAGACAAAAACATAAACAAAGGCAATTTAATTGAAGGTAACTTAAGTAATTTCATAGGGCAAAAGTGTATAATTTCCCAAAGGACATCTGAGGAAAAAAAATTAAAGATAAATGATGAATTAGAATTATTTATAGCGGGAGAAAGTAAAAAGTATAAAGTTGTAGCCATAAGTGCGAACGCGGCAACTTTCTATAATGATAAAAAAACTTCATATCAAATAATAGTCCCATATAAATATATATCAAAGCAATATAAAGTGGAAGGAAAATATAATTATGTAACAGCAAATAAATCGCTCGATGATTCAAAAGAGAGTGTAAAGAAGTTTAATGATAACAATACACAATTTGTTGCAAAGGAACTTTTCGATGTAGCAGCTATTGAAAAGCAAATGGGTTCATTTACAACAATATTATATGCAATGCTTGTAATAGTATTATT
>Ga0209540_10003026_pt1 | contig 11679 bp, 12 predicted proteins | sample BarGraIncu01121A_FD_184501 | JGI IMG/M metagenome (GOLD analysis project Ga0209540, IMG submission 184501) | Arctic peat soil microbial communities from Barrow, Alaska - Barrow Graham LP Incubations 011-21A (SPAdes) (version 2) | ecosystem: Environmental > Terrestrial > Soil > Wetlands > Peat... | reverse complement strand
GAAGCCGCAGAAGCGCTTGCCGCAGCCCAGCGCCGGCTCGTCCACGCACAGCGAACCCCCTTTCCTTACCACGGCCAAGTCGGCCACGAAGCAGTGCCAGCCCTTGGACGGCGGGGAGGCCTTCACTTCAGCCGGCGGCTCGTCGGCATAATAAAAAGTCAATGGCAGCTCCGCGCCGGGGAAATACTTGGCAAAAAGGTCCTCGAATTTTGTCTTCAGTTTTAAATCCATGATCGGATTCTAAGGAATTTTTATAGAAAGCGCAAATACAGCCTCCGCCGCCACACGAATTCAACACATTATTTTAAAAATCAAGGAATATTTTTTAATAAGCATTTTCCTATATCCAGAATTTAATATACAATATTTAAAATAGAATAGGAGGAAATGAAATGCCAGACATGGGTACGAAAAAAAAATTGACAAAGGTGGAAGGTGGAGAATCTTCCTCTACCACTCCGGCCAGGGAAACAAAGCCATTCGTTGCCAGTGATGAAAGCAAGGCCAAGGCAAGAAACTTCCGTATATTCGCCATTATTTCCTGGATCGTGGCCATCGGCCTCGAAGTCGGCGCCATTCTCCTGCTCAAGAAACCACCGATCAAGACCACATGGCTCATCGTCCTGATCGTCGCGGACCTGATCTTTGCCGTGATCGGCTCCCTGTTGTGGAAAAAGTCGAACCGGTTTGATCCCGCCTCGGAAAAGGATACGTTCAAGTTTTTCATCCAGAACCAGCTTGGCGCGATCATCGCCGTGATCGCTTTCCTGCCCCTGGTCATTCTGATCTTCACCAACAAAGATCTGAAGGGGAAGCAAAAGGGCATTGTCGGTGCTATCGCTGTTGTTGCCTTGCTAATCGCCGGCGTCACGGGCATCGATTTCAAATCGCCATCCCAGGAACAGTACGCAACGCAGACGGCAAAAGTTGAGTCGCTGTCGCCGACGGGTGCGAACCACGTTTTTTGGACCAAGTCGGGCACGCATTATCACCTGTACTCGGATTGCTACCGCATCAATACCAAGAGAACGGATGAGATTTTTGAAGGCACCGTCGCCCAGGCAAGAGAATTGAAGAATATTACCGAACTTTGCAGCACCTGCGAAGCCAGAGCGGAAAAAGAAAAAGCCTTGCCTGCCGAAAAAACATCCGAGGCCGAAGTACCTAAAGAATAGACCCGGATCCAGCAACGCATTACGCTTTTACAAACTTTAGAATTTAGATCCGACCCCATTTGCAGCCCGTGAACCGGGCAGGAAATGGTAGAGCGGCTTCTTTTCGATGGGGTCGACTTGGGCCGCGATCACGTCGGCGTAAACCAAGGTGTTCAGCGTTCCCGGTCATTCCGCCTCACTCCGCAGACCCCAAGCTTCGCTTCCGGGATCCTGCATTCATGGGCGCACAGATAGCAATGAACTTTTTGCTGATCCAGTTTTTCCCACAACTGGGCTTCTTTAATCATGTCTCTGCCCCCGCGATTCTCTTTAAATCTTTCCAGATAACGAATCACGCCGCCGTCGGAAAGATCATACCACTCCTCGTAGAAACTAGCCACGGCAAAGGGATAAGTCGACGATACGATTTCTTCCGGAATATGATTTTAAAAATCTTTTATAGAGAGTTCAAGCGCGGGGCAAATTGACATATGTTTTGGGGTGTAGTAAATTGTTTTCATGATGTTTTCTCTTCAGTCGATTCGTGTAATCATTGGTAGGCAGCGCGCTCAGGGTTCTACGTCTTGCTCTATTGCCGTTGTCCACTAAAAGGGGCGAGCCATAAGCCAGGAGTCCGGCAGGAAGCTGCAGCGCCGCCGCTCAACAACACTCCTCGTGTTGACCTCCATTTACGGACTGCTGTATCTCGTCTTCATCGCCAGCGGGTCCTATGGGTCGGCTGGCTCCGAGCCCTTTGTGGTCAGGCTCTTGTTTCTTCTGTTCCTTGTGGGATATGCCGCGGTCTGGCTAAGCGAGCGCGTTGGCGGAGTGGTGTTCATCTTATGGTGGGCGGGGATGTGGTACCTCGCCCTGTTTGTCGCCCGGGAGGATCGCGGGGCCGGCGTTGTCATGGGAGTCCCACTCTTTGTCCTCGGAATCTTATTCATCGTCTCATGGCACCGAATGCACGACGCCAGATAGATGTTGGTGCCGGTGGAACTTCAACAGGGATGACATCGTATACCTGATAGATCAGCCGAGTCCGCGCCCGGCGGCAGATTTTACGCTCCACGCATGGCAACGGCGATTTTCTGCTTGTGGAACTTGCGGATGAATTCTTCGACCTCGGGGATGCCGCCCTGGAATATTAAGTAGCCGTTGTAGGGCTCGCGCTCGGTGGTCTCGCCGACGATGGGGGGGGTAGCGTCAGGTCCTTCACTCTGCCAAGGTCGGTGGTCCGGCCCAGCGCCCAGGCCAGTTTGACATTGGCCACCTCGGGCATCCGGTTGGCCGACGTCGTTGCCGCCTGCTACTGTTTGTCGTATACTGCGTTAGAAAGGAGCAGGCATGGAAAAAAGAAAAGAAAACATCAGGAAACCCGACATTAATCTGGCGGCCGTGTGCGGCTTGTTCTGCGAGGCCTGCACCCTGTACATCGCCACCCGGGAAGACCCGGCGCGGTTGAAAAAGCTGGCCGCACAGTTCGGCATTTCCGAAGAAGAGGTGAAGTGCTACGGCTGCCGTTCGCAGAAGCGCGGCCCCTACTGCCGGATATGCCACATGGCCCCCTGTGCCGCCCGGCACGGCATCGAGTTCTGCTCCGCCTGCCCGGATTACCCTTGCGCCGAGCTGAAGGCTTTCCAGGCGGAGCGGCCGCACCGCATCGAGCTCTGGCAGAGCCTGGAGAAAATCCACGACCAGGGATGGCAGCGCTGGATGACGGACATGCGACAACACTACGCCTGTTCCCGCTGCGGCGCCCTTAACTCCGCCTACGACCCGACGTGCCGGAAATGCGGCGCCGAGCCGAGTTGTGAATACATGGCTCGGCATGGAGAGAAGGTCCGGGAGTTCCTGTCCCGCCACTGAGCGGGCAAGAGAATATTTCAGAATGTCAGATTGTCAAGAACGGTCACCACTTGCTCCTTCTTTCCATGTTCAAGAGTGATTCGGTCGATGCCGTCAAGGAAGCCTGCCGCTTGATCCGCCTGGCCCGTTCGTACTGGGATGCGCACCGCAACCATGCCTGCCGCACCCACCGCGACATGGCCATGAAGCTGTACGAGAGCCTTTCTAAAGAACAAAAAGAGGAGATCCCCCAGGTGCTGCGGGTCTGGCTGCGCTACCGCAGCGAAAAGTACTTCGGTCCCAGCCGGACGGCGCCGGGAACGGAAAGAAGGAAGAAAAGACGTCTCAAAACCCGACAACAACTCTAGGTCCGCTCCTTCGCATTCAAGGCTTTCCCGGCCCATAGCGGGTTGAAAACGATGGGGGAAATGGGGTCAGGTCATTATATTAGAACCGTCGTTCGCACTTCTGTCAATTGCAAAATCACATGCATCGTTCCATTGGTCCTCCGTGATCTCATCTGCCGCCGTAAATCTTCTTGGGGAAATCTCCGGCTGCGTAATCGACATGTCGCAGCCCCTTTTCCACGTCTTCGTCTGCGTACGCGTCGAGCACAGTCGCGATGAACAAACGTTTTTCGCCAGTGACCACGGATCGGACAACACGGCACTCCATGTGCGCCAGACATTCCGCAATGATGGGCACCTGGATACGGCGGGCGGGCAGCGGAGTCAATCCGGTCTCCTTGAACTTGTCGCAATCCTTTCCGGAATGAAAGCCGCAGAAATAGATCTGGCGCTTCAATTCCTGGGCCGGTACGTTAACCACAAACTCTCGCGTGCGCCGAATGATCTCGCAGGAATGCATCGCCTGCCCAATCGCACATACGACCATGGGGGGCTGCCTGGAGACGGGCATGCAGAAACTCACCGCTATGATGTTGGCCAGACTTCCGCTGCCGCAGGTTACGAGATAGTGCCGCATGGGCCAGAAGTATTTCAGGTAGTCAACCTCGAATTTGTTCGTCGTCATCGTTTTGATCCACCCGGGATAAAAGACATCCCTTCATGTCCATTCAGGAAGAAGCTTACCCCTCGACCTGACGCAAAGCAATACCCTTACAAGATCCGCGGACTATTTTCAATGTTTGTGACTGGTGACGGTAGGCGAAAATTTGATTTTTTTCTTCAAAGGAATGGAATATTTCGTGGCGGTGTTTGCCTTTTGAATTTTTATTAGTATAAAAAAGTCAAAAAATCACCCACCGTCCCTAATCCTTTCCATGAATCAAATTATTTATGAAACTTCTTGATGAACTCTTCGACCTCGGGGATGCCGCCCTGGAAAATCAAATAGCCGTTGTAGGGCTCGCGCTCGGTGATCTCGCCGGCGATGGGGGTCAGCATCAGGTCTTTCACCTTGCCGAGGTCCGTGGTCTGGCCGAGGGCCCAGGCCAGCTTGACGTAGGCCACCTCGGGCAGCATGTTCTGGGCCGGGATGATGCCCTTGGCCATCAGGTCGCGGCCGGTGTCGTAGACGAACATGCCCACGTAGCCCCAGAGCGTCTGTACGGTCATGTACATGGCCACACCCTTTTCGGCGGCCCGCACGATGGCCGGGTAGAGCGGCTTGTTGACGTGCCCCAGCCCCGTGCCGGCGATCACGATCCCCCGGTAGCCGTGGTCGACCATGGAGTCGATCATGTCAGGCTGCATGTTGGGGTAGTAATAGAGCATGCCGACCTTCTCCTCGAAGAACGGCAGGATGTCCACGTTGCGGTCATTGCGCCGGCGCTTGTAATCCTGGCGCAGCGGCGTGATCTTGTTGCGGTCGACCATGGCCAGGGGAATGTCGCCGATGGTGCGGAAAGTGGAGCGGTAGGAGGAGTGCATCTTGCGCACGCGCGTGCCGCGGTGCAAAAGGGCGTACTCGTCCGAGGTCGGACCGAACATGCAGACCATGATCTCGGCGATGTCGGAATCGGCGGCTGTCTTGGTAGCGTGCATCAGGTTCAGGGCCGCGTCCGAAGACGGCCGATCCGAGGAGCGTTGCGAGCCGACCATGACGATGGGCACCGGCGAGTTCTGCACCATGAAGGAGAGGATGCCGGCGGTGTGGTGCATGGTGTCGGTGCCGTGGCCGATGACAATGCCGTCGGTCCCTTTGCGGATCTCCTCGCCGATGGCCTTGGCCAGCCCCTTGTACTGTTCGGGCCCCATGTTCTCGCTGAAGACGGCGAACAGTTTTTCCGTGGTCAAGTTGCAGATGTCGGCCAATTCCGGGACCGCGCCATAAAGCTCGCCTGGCGAAAAAGCCGGGATGACGGCGCCGGTACGGTAGTCGAGGCGCGAGGCGATGGTGCCGCCAGTGCCCAGCAGTTTGACGTTCTTTTTATCCTTGGAAAACGGGAACTGCTTTTCCGGGATCTTGTAGTGGGCTTCCTTGTAGCCGAACTCCTCGATGTCCAGGACATTCTCGACGGCAATGCCGACGTTGTAGCCCGTGATGAGCTTGAGGACGATATGAGAGTCGTCGTCATTTTCCGAGCGCGGCAGCACGATGCCTTTGAAATCGCCGCGCGTGGTCTTGACCGCCGTGTCGCTCCAGACGCGGATGTTGAATTTTTTCAGCAGCTCCAGCGCCGGCCCCTTGTAGCCCTTGAACAGGTCGCTCATGATTTTTTCCCCCTGGCCAACTGCGCCGTCACCTCGCGCATGGGCATGTTGCCCAGCGCCAATTTCCGCAAATTGCCGACGATCCAGCGCGTTGCTGCCGTCGGGTCCTTGGAGGTGCCGATCTTCTTGAATTTTTCTTTCAGTATGGGCAGCGGCGCCAGGATCTCCTCGCGCCCCAGACGCTTGAAGTTCACCGTGGTCAGGACCGACTCGAAATCCATGTTTGGATGCTGAAAAATCACCGGCAACATGACCTTGATGATCTCCTTTTCCAGTTTTTGTTCCCGGACGAAACCGAACAGGTCGTACAGCCGCTGGAAATTGAAAGCAGCGCCATCGTGCTGCCTGCCGATCAGGTTTTTCAGGCTGTGCCCCAGAACCACGGCAACAAAACGAGCTTCGACGCCGAAAGCAGTGCTGATCTTTTCGAGCCACGGAGCTAGGTTGTATTTCAACAAAAAGGGAAAAGTGTCGATGGGAACGCCCCAGGCCTTGAACTGGCCAAGCCGGTAGTGGATCTCGGGGGGCAGGCCTGAGCGGACGCGTTCGATAAGCTCCTCCTCGACCGGGATCGGCGCCGAATCGGTATCGGGATACATGCGGTCAGGGCCGGGCAGCACGCGCTCGAAAATGGTGCGGCCGTCGGCCAGACCCTTGCGGGTTTCGTTGGGCACGCCCTGGAAGGCCAGTCGGCAGCGCTCCTCGATCGTCTCCAGGGCGGTCTTGACATCGTCTGCCGCGGCCCAGAACAGGATCTGGGCATCTTCTTCGCCGGCTTTTAAAAGCTTGCGCATCACTTTGCAGGCATCCTCGCTCAGGGCCGCTTCCAGCTGCTCGCTATGGACCATGTTGGGCTTTTCCAGGCAGGCGATGACCTTCAGGCGATCACTGATTTCGTCGGCGAACATTTTCCCGGGCTGGGTGAAAAAAGAGAGGAGCCCCCCGAATCCCGGCAGGTTGACGGCCAACAGGCGCAAATTCTTTTTTTGCGCGTCGCGGAGAGGGGGAAAATCGCAGCCCAGGGCATCGGCGTCCACTTCTTTGGCAACGATCCGCCAATCCTTGCCGTCCCCGATGCGCCGAAGCAATTCTTCCCGGATCTCCAGCAATGCCTTCTGGCGGAAGGCCTCGTTGTGCACCAGCTCGGGTATCCAGGCGATATGGGCCACCCCCTTGATCTCCACGCGCGTGCCGCCGCTGACGCTGACGTTGACGTCCTCGCGGGCGGCGCCGATGCCGGTGCGCACCTTGCCGGTGCTGCGCGCCAGGAAGCGGATGTAATGGGCGGCTTCGGCGGCTTCATCGGGGGTCAGCATTTCGGGATAGGTCACGGTCTCGATCAGCGGCATGCCCAGGCGGTCGGTGGAATAGATGCGCGTGTGGCCAATGTCGGATATTTCACGGCAGGCATCTTCTTCAACGCTCAGCTGGATGATCCGGACTTTTTTGCGGCTGAGCGGGATCTCCCCCTCGATGCCCAGGATGCCGGTGCGCTGGAACCCGGTGGGGATGCTACCGTCCAGGTACTGCTTGCGGGTGATGTGAAATTCGCCGACGATGTTGCTTTTGAGCAGCAGGGCCACCTCCATGGCGATCTCCAGGGCCTGGCGGTTGACCAGGAAAGGGGGCGTGTCGTCGATCTCGTAGGTGCAGGTGGTCTCGTTCTTGATCCGGTAGATCACGATTTTGCGGGTCTTGAATTCCATCAGGGCCGTGCCGTCATATTCGCCCAGTTCGGAAAGGGTCGGCCGCATGTGGCGGACGATCTCGGCATCGTACTCCTGGAGGTTGTGATACCGGCCGGCCGGGCAATTGCAGAAAAGCTTTTTGTCGGTTTTCAGCTGCTGGTGCACTTCCAGGCCGCATTTGAATCCAAGCTTGGCATAGGTTTGGGCCTTGGTTTCCCGGCGCGGGGTGTAGCCCACCCGCTTGCGGCTTTTTTCGTAATTCTGTTGCGGCTCAAAGGGTTTCTTCATTTTTTTCCTCGGCGAGGCAGGGTTCACTATATGTCCGTTCGGCTTGCGTGTCAAGGTTCGCCGGGGAATGCCTGCGGCTGGATCAAGCTAATCCCATACTGTCATGGAATGAATTTTTGATCAAGAAAAATGTGCCTGTCCGTGAACCTCAAGGAAAGTCTTTGGGCACCTGCCCGGTGAGCCCAACGGCCATCCCATGAGCGGGGTTCCGGAAAAGCCGCGATCACCATCAGCGGCCGGGCTGCCGGTCACACGCATCGCCTTCGCCTCCGCCGCTTATTTCGCCCTGCTGAAAAAGCAGCCGGAGCTGGCGCCGGTGCTGGCCCTGGGCCGCAATATCCGCTTCGTGGCCGCCGGCCGCGTCATTGAAATTTTTGACGCGGAGCGGGCGGGAGATTGATTTAACGGATGGTGGTGAAGAGGTTGAACTTGGGAGGATTTTCCAGGTGTTTTTTCACCGTGCACAACTGGGCCGCCTGTACCACGGCGGCCCGGTATTTTTCCGGAAAAGTCGAGGGCAGGATGATCTCGATATCGACCCTGCCGATCAGGTGGGTCTGGGCATCACGCTCCAGGCTCTGGCGCAGTTCGATCCCGGCCATGTCGATGCCACGCTGCTGGCAGAAAGAGAGGACGTAAAAGCCGGCGCAGGTGCCGAGCGAGGCCAGGAAAAGCTCGAACGGCGAAGGGGCGCTGTTCCCGCCGCCCGCATCCAGGGGCTGGTCGGTCCTGTGAACAAAACCGTTGTATTCGGCATCCACTTTTTTCCCGCCGGGAAACGTGATCTTCATATCCATATTCATCTCCTTGCTGGCATCGCTGATTATAACCCAAGGCCAGGTGAAAGGGCAACTTTCTTGCATTTCTTGCCCGCAACCTGCCGGCATGCTATCATTTTTTTTGCACGCGGAGGAAAACATGAAAAAAATATTGCTGGCCGTTTTTTTATTGGCGCCCTTCCTGGCCTATGCCCAGGAGGCGGCCAATTTTGAAAAATATTTCGCGGACAGTACTATGCGCATCGATGTCTTTCATACGGGAGACGCGAAGGAAGAGATGTTCACCATCGACCGCGTCATCCAGGAAGGACCCTGGGCGGGCAATCCGCTCCGCTTGGTCGCGTCGTTCGAGCTCGGCCGCTACCTGCTGCGGGTGCATGACGTTGCCTCGGGCACCCTGATCTACAGCAAGGGCTTCGACAGTTATTTTGGCGAATACAAGACCACCGAACCGGGGGTGAACGGGATCAAGAAAACATTTCCCGAATCCCTGCTCATCCCCTTTCCGAAAAGCAAGGTCCGCGTCGAGGTGCTGCTGCGCGACCGCGAGAATCGGCCCCAGCCTATCTTCAGTTGCGAGATAGACCCCGCCGACATGTTCATCGTCCGCGAAAAGCCTGCCGACGACATCAAGGTGGTCGAGGTGGTAAAGAACGGGCCGCCGGCGAGCAAGGTCGACCTGGTGGTACTGGCCGAGGGCTACACCGCGGCCGAGCAGGAAAAATTCAAGCGGGACCTGGCACGTTTCAGCGAGCTCATCTTCAGCCAGGAGCCGTACAAGACCTTCCGCGACCGCTTCAACGTCACCGGCCTGTTCAAGCCTTCCGCGGAAAACGGCTGCGACGAGCCGAGCTACGGCTCATTCAAGAACACCGCGCTGGGCGCCGCGTTCGACTCCTTCGGCTCGGAGCGCTACATGCTGACCGACGACAACCGCGCCTGGCGCGACGTCGCCGGCCACGTCCCCTACGACGCCATTATGATCATGGTCAACTCGCCGCGTTACGGCGGCGGCGGCATCTACAACCTCTACTGCACCTTCACCAGCGACAACCAGTGGCAGCAGTACCTCTGCCTGCACGAATTCGGCCATTCTTTCAGCGGCCTGGCCGACGAATACTACACCTCGGCCGTGGCCTATAACGAGTTCTACCCGGCGGGCGTCGAGCCGCTGGAGCCCAACATCACCGCCCTGCTCGATCCCAAGAATATAAAATGGAAGGAACTCGTGACCAGAAAAACGGCCATTCCGACTCCCTGGGAAAAAGCGGCTTACGAGGAGATGGAAAGGGTTTACCAGAAAAAGCGCCAGGAGACGAACGAGAAGATCGCCACCCTGAAGCGCGGCAATGCCCCCCAGCAGGAGATCGATGCCCTGCAGGCGCAGAGCGAGGAGATGTCGCGCCTGAACGGCCTGGAGGTAGACGCCTTTTTCAGGAAAAGCCGCTTCCAGGGCAAGGTCGGCGCCTTCGAGGGGGCCGGCTACGCGGCCAAGGGCCTGTTCCGGCCCATGCTCGACTGCCTGATGTTCAGCCGCGGCCTCAAGCCCCTGTGCAAGGTCTGCGAGCAGGCGGTGGAACGAACCATCCGCTATTACAGCGAATAAAAAAGCGGATTATTTTTCAGACAGGAGTTTCTTGATTTTTTCCGTGATCTCCGCTTCGTTGCCCGACCCAACCTTGATATCGTAAATATTGCCGGCCTTGTCGATGAAGACCATGGTCGGAATGCCGCTGATGCCGTATTTTTCAAAAACGTCGCTCTTGTCGGCAATGGCGATCGGGTAATGCAGCTGGTTGCGTTCGACGAAACCCCGGATCAATGATCTTTCCTCATCCGGCGCCACGGCGCCCTTTTTCTGGATCTCGTCGCTGTAACGACCGTAAAGCTTGGTAAAACCGATGACCACCAGCCCCTTGTCTTTCAGCTCGTCGTAATCCTTGGCCAGGGTGGGGATGACCTGGCGGCAGGGAGCGCACCAGGGGGCCCAGAAATCGATGATCACAACTTTTCCTTTCAGGTCGCCGAGGGCGAGCGGCCCCGAGTTGAGCCAGTTCTCCGCCGCAATGGCCGGCGCGGGCTTGCCGACGAAATCCAGCTGGCGCAGGGCCGATTGCAGCCATTTCGTGCCGTCGGCATCTTTCATGGTCTTTAATCCGTCCTGCAGGATCTCTTTGGCCTGGGCGATCCGGCGTTGCTTCATTTCCAGGCCGGACAGGTTCATCACCATCTCCACCCGGTATTCGTCATATTTTTTCGGCAGATCGGTAGCGGCCAGGACCAGGCGGGAATATTCGCGCTTCACCTGGTCGGTGGGAGCTTCCAGGGCCAGGGCGATGGCCACCGCAAAAAAATCGGGAGTACGCTTCAGCTTGGCCTCGACCTGGCGGAAAATGGGAACGGCCAGGGCGACCTTTTCCGTTTCGGTCAGGATCTTGGCCCGCAACAGCTGCGCCTCGGCACGCAGCGGGCTTTTACCGGCCGCCAGGGCGTTCAGCTTGAGCTCGGCCTCCGGGTATTTTTTCAGATCGACCAGGATGCGCGCCCGCAGCAGTTCGACCGGGTCGGAGGCCGGGTCGGCCGCGTGCCGGCTCAACAGTGCTTCCAGCCCGCTCTGGGTTTCAGCCATGAGCTTGTCATAGGCTTCGCGGCTGTTGACAGCGGCCAGCTTCAGCTCGCTGTCCGCGCGCAAGGTTTCATATTCGCTCAAAAAAATGTTTTTTTCCGCAGCGCCCAAACCGGCGCCCATCGCACACAACAGGGACAGGAACACGATCGACAAACACATTCTTTTCATTTAAGACCTCCTAAGCGATATCATCGAACTATCATTCCAAACGGCTGTCGGGTTGTTGGACCAGCTTGACCTGGATCGTTATCTGTTTGTTACGGACCTCGGCCCGGCCGAAATAATTCTGGAAATCCTTGAATATAAAAAAATCAGCGCCTGCTCCCAGGACCTGAAGATAGGAATCAAGGCTGCGGCGCAAGTTGGCAAAAGCGGCGCTGGCCTGAGCGGCATCGGCATAGGGGGCGACGATCATGGTGTAGCTTTGCCCCGCTGCTTCGCGGTACAAGGCCGCGGCGGCGAATATCCTGCCTGCCAGCTGCAGGACATCGCCTGCTCCAAACGTGTAAATCGACTGCAGGGAATAGGGGCCGCGCAACAGCAGCGCCGTGCCCGGCACCTGGTTGGCGGCGGGCAGGATGTCGAGCTCGCGCACCGGGGCTCCCGGCGGGATCCCCG
>Ga0209540_10003025_pt1 | contig 11681 bp, 10 predicted proteins | sample BarGraIncu01121A_FD_184501 | JGI IMG/M metagenome (GOLD analysis project Ga0209540, IMG submission 184501) | Arctic peat soil microbial communities from Barrow, Alaska - Barrow Graham LP Incubations 011-21A (SPAdes) (version 2) | ecosystem: Environmental > Terrestrial > Soil > Wetlands > Peat... | reverse complement strand
TTGTGACTGCATCGATTTTTCCGATGCGCGTTTTCAGGAATTCCAGAACGTCTTTTTCCTGCAGACAGGGACCGAATAATTTGGAATCGACCAGTTCCGGATTATGACAATATGGACACTTAAAATTGCATCCCTGTAAAAAAATAATACTGCTAATCTCTCCCGGGTAATCAATAAGTGATACTTTTTGCAAACCACCAATTTTCATTTTTGCGTCTCTATATAAATCAGGTCTTAAGGGTTAAATTCCCGCCGAATTGGCGGGGCTTTCCGGCATTTTTCTTTATTGTTTATGCGTTACTGAAATCTGAAAACCTTCCGCGAATCGAATTCTTCCTGCTTACCTTTGTTCCATTGCTTGACCGGACGCAAATAACCAACAACACGTGAATAAACTTCACAGGCCGCAGTACAGGTCGGACAATACTCTACCTCACCTTTGATGTATCCGTGGGATGGACACACGCTAAAAGTAGGTGTAAACGTGATATAGGGCATATGATAATTCGAACATATTTTTCGAATCAAGGACTTTACCGCTCCGGGGTCATCCACCCGTTCACCGGCATAGGTATGAAACACTGTGCCGCCGGTATATCTGATTTGGATTTCATCCTGCAAATCCAACGCCTCAAAAATATCGTCGGTATAATCAACCGGTAACTGTGTCGAGTTCGTATAAAACGGTTCCGCATTTTTCGATTTACCATCGCTGGCGCAAATAATATCGGCATATTTTTCTTTATCGATTTTGGCTAAACGATACGAAGTTCCTTCCGCCGGCGTTGATTCCAGGTTGTAGTTATTACCTGTTTCCTTTTGAAACTCAAGGAGTTTATTTCTCATAAAATCAAGAACGTTTTTTGTAAAGGTCTGACCTTCAGGCGTTGCAATGTTGTTGCCCAATAAATTCAAGCAAGCCTCGTTCATTCCGACCAGTCCGATGGTGGCAAAATGATTCTTCCAGTATTCGTTAAATCTTTCTTTCACATGGCGCAAATAATACTTGGTGTAAGGATAAAGGTTGCCTTCGGTAAACTTCTCCAGAACTTTTCTTTTTGTTTCCAGACTTTCTTTTGCCAATACCATCAGTTTTTCCAACCGCTGTAAGAAATCCCTTTTGGATTTAGCCAAATAACCAACGCGCGGCATATTGATCGTAATCACACCTATGGAGCCGGTAAGAGGGTTGGAGCCAAAAAGACCACCACCTCTCATCGCCAATTCCCGATTATCAATCCGTAACCGGCAGCACATACTGCGGGCATCTTCCGGACTCATATCAGAATTGATAAAATTAGAGAAGTAAGGCACGCCGTATTTTGCCGTCATTTCCCATAAATCCTGCATATTGGGATTATCCCAGTCAAAATCTTTAGTGATACTGTATGTTGGAATAGGAAATGTAAAAACTCTTCCCTTGGCATCGCCTTCCGCCATCACCTGTAAAAATGCCTTATTGAAGAGATCCAATTCCTCCTGGAATTCCTTATAAGTTTCTTTTTGCGGTTTTCCGCCGATAATTACATGCTGATCGGCATAATACTTGGGAACGGTGACATCCAGAGTCACATTAGTAAAAGGCGTCTGGAAACCGACGCGTGTCGGCACATTGATATTGAAAATAAATTCCTGCAACGCCTGTTTGATCTCTTTAATAGTCAAACCGTCGTAACGGATGAAGGGTGCAAGCAGTGTATCAAAATTGGAGAAAGCCTGCGCTCCGGCTGCTTCTCCCTGCAAGGTATAGAAGAAATTAACCACCTGACCTAAAGCACTGCGTAAATGCTTGGCCGGCTTGCTTTCCACTTTTCCGGATACACCTTGGAATCCTTGCAGAAGCAAATCATACAAATCCCAGCCCACACAATAAACGGAAAGTAAACTTAAATCATGAATATGGAAATCACCTTCTGTATGAGCCTTACGAATTTCCGGCGAATAAATTTCATTCAACCAGTACACTTTACTGACTTCTGAAGATATGTAATTATTCAAACCCTGTAATGAATAATCCATATTACTGTTTTCATTTATTTTCCAATCAGCTTTATTCAAATACTGATCAACCAGATCAACCTCCATCTTATTGACGATATCCCTAAGACGGGAATGCTGTTCACGGTATATTATGTAGGATTTAGCTGTTTTCCGGTAAGTGGTTTGCAGAAGAACTTCTTCGACAATATCCTGAATTTCCTCGACGGATAAAACTTTTCCGTCAAAAAGCTTTTCCGCCAGATTTAAGACCTTGATGGTTAGCTTGCGCGCTTCCGTATGGTCAAACTCGCCAGTGGCAGCACCGGCTTTGGCAATAGCATCGGTGATTTTCCCCGCGTTGAATTTTACAAGGCGTCCGTCCCTCTTTCTAATTTTTGTGTTCATATGCCCCCTCCCGGCTTTATAAAACAAAATTTATTATCACCCAATAATACACAACATATTGCGGTTTTGATGAACAGTACCACTACATATAGTCCTGCGCAAGCAAAATGTTTATTTTCTAAAATATTTTTTTAATGATATTCTTGATTTTTAATCAAGGGCAGTTTATTAAACATCAAATATACTTTGTTGAGATAAATTCCTTTGAAAATAAATAAAGCAAAAGCCGCGAAAATAAAAGGATTTTTGGACGAGGATGAAGCAGATCGACTTTTTAGCTTGGCGCTCGCCGCAAGCAAGATTAGTCCCTGTCTGGAAATCGGCAGTTATTGCGGCAAATCGGCAATATACCTGGGTACTGCTTGCAAGGAAAACAAATCGGTTTTGTTTTCTCTTGATCACCATACAGGCTCTGAAGAACAGCAACCTGGTCAAGAATATTTTGACCCGGATTTACTGGATAAAGAAACGGGAAAAATCGACACACTGCGCTTATTTCGCAAAACAATCGAAGATTTCGATCTGGGAAATGCAGTGATTCCTGTTATAGGCCGATCAGAAATAGTGGGACGCGTTTGGCAAACACCACTTAGCCTGATTTTCATCGACGGCAGTCATTCCTATGAATCAGTCCTTAATGATTATAAAATTTGGTCAAAACATTTAATTATAGGTGGTTATCTTTTATTCCATGATATTTTTCCCGATCCGGCCAAGGGTGGTCAGGCGCCTTATCTTGTTTACCGGAAAGCGGTAGGTTCAGAACGTTATGAGGAAATGCCTTTGTATAAATCTCTGGGAATATTAAAACGCAAAACGTAGGAAACATCAGGACCACGCCCAGGTACAGCCTTTTTTTGTAGTTTCAACCTTCAGATAACCGCGGTTGTCAAAATCACTCAGCGTACTTTCCACAAGATGTTCTTCAGCATTTGTGCAGGCAGTAATTCTACGCCCCAGTTCTTTTAGCGCTCTATCTTTAGAGCCTTCAAATAACGCCGATTCGATAAAGCCGTGTTTCTCGATCAGGTCATCTTTGAGTATTTTAAAAGTCAATTTCATCCGCCAGTGGCCTTCAACCTGCAAATCTTCCCAAGGCGTATTCGTCCCACTTTTATAACCGCGCAACTGCCTTTGCCAGTCCTTTTCTATTTCATTATCAAAACGGGCGACAAATTCGCGTATATCCTGCGGCTGTAATGCCGAAGTCCGGACAATGGCATCATTGGCATCATATTTATCCCAACTGTTTGTTAATATTTCCAAATCATATTTGTGAACTTTTTCGCGTACTGTTGTCCCCGGAAAAGGCGCCAGATAATGATATCCATAAACAATATCCAGACTTTTAGCCAGTTCTTCAGTTTGCGCGAGAGTTTCTTTTGTCTCTCCCGGCAGCCCCACCATGAACGATGCATGGGCAATCATACCCGACTGCTTACACATTTTTACTGCATTATGAACCTGTTCCAGTTTTATCCCTTTTTTAATTCTCTTGAGCATTTCCGGATTGCCTGATTCCACTCCAAAGCTGACGCTGTCACAACCGGCAGCAACCATTGCCTCCAGCATTTCCTGATCCACCGTATCCACGCGGGCAAACGCACTCCAGGTAAACTTTAAATCCCGCTTCCTGATTCCGGCACAAATCTCCTTCACCCGCTCTTTATCGGAAGCGAAAAGGTCATCGGCAATATTGATGCGTTCAAAACCAAGCCCGACTATTTGTTCCATTTCATCCAGAACATTTTTTGTTCTACGGCGGCGTATTTTCGAGCCGACCATTTTGCGTCCCAGACAAAATATGCAGGAATTAGGACAACCGCGCCCGGTAATCATGCTGACGGGAAACCCAAGGGCACGATAGCGCGATACAGGCAGCAAATGACGCGCCGGCATTTTTATGCAATCCACATCCATAATGAAATCTCTTTTACCGTTATTGATGATTTCATCATTCTGCCGAAAAGCTATACCGCGGATGTTGTGCCATTTGTTTTTCTGCTTTATAAGCGGAACAAATTCAATGATGGTATCATCCGACTCGCCAATAAAAATCAAATCTATTTCCGGATAATTTCGTAGAGTTTCTTCCGCTGTAAAGGATACATGCGGACCGCCCATCATGGTGAGAATTTCCTGGTTGCAGCTTTTCACATCCCGAATAATCTGCTGAGCATCATAAAAATTCATTGTTACACAACCTGCACCTACAGCGTCAGGCTGAAAATCGGCCAATTGCGCGGAGAGTTTTTCTCTGGAATAGTGAGAGACAATGTAATCAAAAACGCGCACCTCGCAGCCGGCCGCTTCGAATGCCGCGGCAACATAAGCGATTCCTAACGGTGGTGAGGGAATTTCTTCTAAAGGATAAGGTGCAGCAATAATGGCAACACGCAATGGTCAGTCTCCTTGGCGGGGAAAAAGCAATGATCTAAACCAACCGGCCAGGGTGTTTCCGGCCATATTTTCCCTATCAATCATTTCAAAATCCTTGGCCAGTTTGGCGGGATCAGACAACCATTGCGTTCTGGTCTTTAAAGGTTTATCCGGATCCAGATATTTTACTACAGAGGCGGGATTGCCTACAGCAATGGCATTAGCAGGCACATCTTTCAATACTATAGAACCGGCGCCGATTATAGCATTGTCGCCGATCGTAACTCCTTTACTTATAATGGCGCTGTCACCAATCCAGACATTGCGACCTATTTGCACTGCTTCGGTATTGCCGATAGGCAAGCTCCGGTCATATAAATCATGCCAGTCGGAATCCGTAATACAGGCATCCTGGGCTATCATACAGCCATCACCAATCGTTACCGCCGTTGCCGACATAATTCGGGTACCAGGGCAAAGCAGGCTACACCGGCCTATTTCGATTTTCCCCGAATCCTTATCTTTCGACCAGATCGTTAACCTGACTTTCTTATCAGAAGTAGCTATGACCGTTGTGTAATCACCCAAAGAGATAGGACCGCCGAATATTTCCACCTGCCACGGTTTCATAAATTGCATACCCCGACCATAATATTTGCATTGCGGGGCCAAATAATAATGCGCATACCACTTCTGGAATTTGTTATACAGTTGTTTGATGTAATACGGGCGGTGATCTCTTCTCATAATATGCCATATTAATTATTGATGTTTCGTTTTATGTTTTTCCGCCCAGAATGGATGATTAAATAGTCTTGCCGCCGGAGTTATTTCATTTAAAGCATCCCAAGCCAGAAGTACTGCTGCGGAAGTCCAACCTGTTTTATCTTCCGGCCAGATCACACCATCAGGGAAAGTAACCCCCATCCAAAACGAACCATCAGTGTATCTTTTATCAGCTAGCCAGCTGAAAATCATCTTTGCCCGGGAAATGTCCCCTATGGCCAACAGCGCCAAAACAAACTCTGAAGTCTCCGCCATAGTCACCCAGGGACGGTCAGAAACGCAGCGCACACCCCAGTCCGGAACAACAAATTTCTCCCAGGATTTATCAATTCTCCTTTTTGCTTCCTCATCGCTCACGGCACCGCATAAAACCGGATAGTACCAATCCATGGAATAACGGGATTTGATCATATTGAAAAGATCAGGCCGGTTTTTTATCGCCTCTCCCAGGAACTCTTTTGCTTTGAGCCAACTTGGTCTTTTTTTACCCAGAATCCTGGCGATTTCTAGTGCGCATTTGATGCTCATGTAAATGGAACTGCATCCGGTCAGTAGCGACATTTTATCAATAACGCCTGCTGAATTTCGTGCCCAGTAAATTTCGCCATCCGGCGCCTGCAAATTAATCGCATATTGAATTCCCCGGGAAACAGAACTCCACATATACTTCAGAAATTCAATGTTACCCGTAATGAGATAATGATGAAATACCCCAACAGCGATATAGGCAGAAAAGTTTGTTTCTTTGGTGAAATTTATAATCTGCCCGTCTTTGATTTCCGACCACCAACTGCCGTCGGCAAGCTGAGTTGCTATAAGCCACTGATACGCGCGCTCGGCATCAGCGTAAAATCCGGCGATGCTCAGGCCCATCGCGCTTTCGATATGATCCCAGGGATCTGTCTTTCCGCCCATAGACCAGGGGATTTCGCCGCTTTCTTTTTGTATGGATAAAATAAATCTGGCGATTTTGTCCACACAAATCGGTTTAATTTCCTCACTGAAAGACAGGTTCAAATCCATTTAATCAACCTTTTTTAAGATAGAATACGATACTCTTCCCGATAATCGGGTTTAATAATTCTTCTATAAACCTTACGAACTGAGGCTTACACATTATATCCCATTCCAGAAATTTTTTATAATATCTAATGAACACATTCTTTTCGTTTTTTAAACCAACCAGGCACTTTAGCCACCAATAAGGCGTGTGGAGAGCGTGCTTGTAATTAATTTTCCAGCAGTTTATGCCTTGATCAACTAGCATCTTTTGCAGATTTTTCTTTTTATAAATGCGGATGTGCCCCCCTTCTTCGCTAGAATAAGCGGGAGAAATCAGCCAACAAATTTTTTCAGAAAAATATCGTGGCACACTAACCACAAGATCGCCCTGCGGTTTAAGGATGCGCACTAATTCTTTCAGGGCGTTTTCATGTTCCGGAATATGTTCTAATACTTCCGAACAAATAACACAATCAAAAGAAGCGGAAGCAAAAGGCAAATTTTTAATGTCGGCACGAGAAACCAGATAATTATCTGATAAGGCGTCCGGCATATTTTTTAAGCCCGTCAGGGCATCATTCAAATCAGCGCCATTTTTGTCTATCCCGATAATGTTTAAATTCGGCAATTTTGCCAGCGCCCGCAAATGCCTGCCGTTGCCGCAGCCGGCATCTAAAACAAGACTATGAGGCTTCAGTTTCAGTTTATGAAAATCTACGGTGACCATCAATTGCCTCCCTGTAAACTTCGGTCACTTCCTGTGCTGCTTTAGGCCAGCTGAAAACCGAATTCACTCTTTCTAAACCAGCCTGTGCGTATTTTGCCCTCTCATCAGGGTTATTCAATAAATGTGTTATGGCATTGGTTAAGGCTGATGCATCGGCAGGCGGCACAACCATACCCGCATTGCCCACAACTTCCGGCAACGCGCCGCCGCTGGTAGTAATTAATGGAACTCCGCAAGCCATTGCCTCGGCAGCCGGTATCCCAAACCCTTCATATAGAGACGGAACAACGGCAACCGTTGCCTTGGCGTAATAATCAGCAAATTCTTCATTGGCAATGCGGCCGGTAAAGTGAACAATGTCACCCACGCCCAGTTTGACCACCAGGTTTTCAATGATGCCGTTTTTCTTGGGCTGGCCAATTACCGTTAATTTGACAGGCTGCTTTTGGCGAATCTGCGCAACCGCCTCTAAAAGAAAATTGAGGCCTTTGAGCGGCGTATCCGCGCTGTTGGTGACGATAATGGAATTCTCCGGCCTCGGGCCATTTTGCACCGGATAAAAATACTGATTGTTGATGCCGTTATGAACCACACGGAATATATTTTCATCCAGAGAAAACTCTTTGGCAATATCTTTTTTGGTAAATTCGGATACGGTGACGATATGGGAAAACTTGCGCGCCACTTTCATCTGCATGCGAATAAATGAGTACCAGCGAAAAACACGGTATTTTTGAAACAATGTTTTGGCCACTTTATAATCTTCCTGCTGATCCACCGTAATTGGATGGTGAATCGTGACTATGGTCGGCATGACCTTTTGGGCCAGCCTGCCGATACCGTAGGAAAGGCTCTGATTATCATGAACGATGTCGTAATTCTTTCTGTTTTTCTTCAGGTATGAATAAACCCGCTCGCCAAAAGTAAAAGGCTCAGGGAAACTGCCGGTGCAGACATTCAAAAATTCATACATGTTGATCGGACGAGCCAAATCACTAATTCTTTTTGGACGGAACAGATGTTCGGGATTGTAGAGATCAAGGCTGGGTAGTTTATGTAATTTTACCTTGGGATCAAGATTCGGATAAGGTGGCCCTGATATTACATCCACACTATGGCCGATATCAACCAATGCCTTGCTGAGATGTTTAATGTAAACACCCTGACCGCCGCACGTGGGATTGCCTCTATAGGTAAGCAGACATATTTTCAACGGCCTTGAATTAGAACTTTTCTTCACACACAGACCCTCTGAACTAACTTTTGCGAATTTGCAAACATCGCGGCAATTTCTTCATCCGTCAAACCAGCGCCGCGGGCAATATTTGTCGCCATTTTGCTGCCCACAAAATCACCGGGGGTATGCGCATCGTTATTCAGAACCAGCTGCGCTTTAAATTTTCTGGCTATCCGGGCGACATATCCATTACTGAAGGCATGTCCCCTGCGGGTGGTAATCTCCAGATAGACCCCTTTTTCAGCGGCAAGCTTCGCTTCTTCCTCGGTTATAAGACCCGGATGGGCAAGAATATCAACGGCAGCGTTGATCGCGGCCAGATTCGTACCGGTCGGCACAGGCTCGACCAAGGTTTCTCCATGCACTATGACAATCTTTGCCCCCAGTTTTCTGGCATCATTGGCCAGCGACGATATATCACTAGGATCAACATGCGTTAATTCCACACCGGGCAGAGCCAATATTTTTCCTTTTTCCGTTATCTTCAAACAGACCTTGATAATCCGGGGCAAAATGAAATCAAGATTGGAATAATCGGCATGATCGGTGATGGCCAACGTCTTATATCCGGCGGCATAGGCGCGCTGCGCCAACTCTGAGGGAATTAAATCGCCATCACTGAAAATAGAATGTGTATGCAGATCAATCAATTGAAACATCCATCATCGGGATTTATGAAACGCTAAAACTTATGGTCACTTAACAAATTTATAACCGCTAGTCAATAAGGATATGGATGCTATGAAAATTAATGCCATTTCCTCTTTCTCTTACTTACCACTTTTACGCTGCGGGCAGACACAAACGCAAATACCGCAGAGGCTGATTTTTTTGTCGAGTCTTTCCATCGATAGCTTTCGGCACATATCGCGGCATTTGAAGGCGTCATAAAATTTATCGCGGTCAAGAGAGACATTCCATGACTTACCGCTTGCAGCCTGGGCCGGGCATTCTTCCACGCAGATATTGCACTTGCCGCAGCGGCTTTCCGTTATTGGGATACCTAAATTCTCAAACCGGTGATTGGTGAGGACTGTCGCCAGACGAATGCGCGGACCAAATTTTTCCGATACCAGCAAATCGGTTTTGCCAATCCAGCCCAGCCCCGCGCGGGTCGCCGCCATTTTGTGTGAAAAGTTCATCCGCAATGTCTTTGCGAACTCCTCAGGGATATCGCTTTCCTGCACAGTGGATTTGATCTGAACACAGGGAACTCCATTTTGTTCCAGAAACCGGGATATTTGCGCTGTGATTAAATTGAGCTCGTCGTTGGTGGATTTGTATAATTCATAGTACGGCATTGTCGGACCATCTTCAATCCCGTCGATTATCGAATCGTCAAGCTTTTTCCCGATCACAACGGCATAGCGATAGGGATAATGATCCTTGATCAGTTCACCCATATCGGCAAACCCGATTATGTAGTCTTCCTGATTCGGTAAAATATTGATGATTTCATTTTGCATAGTTAACAAACTCACGAGTACGGAAAAGTGCGCTGAGTTATGCCATATTACAAGTTGCTATGCCAATGGCAGTAGAAAACGTATGAACCCAGTACCTTGTGTAATGAATAGAACCGCAAAGTCTATTGGTGCAGGTATATACATCTCAACGTTTTGGCCATGTCTATACATATGCCCTGCATCAATCCAATCACAAAGGCTATCCATTATGTGATCACAGGCCTGCAATGCTACAGGATTTCCACTAAGCTTTTGTTGAAGAATTGGCTTTAGCTTTTTTTGAACGCCATTTGAATTAAGTCTGTCTTTACCCTCAGTTTTGAGTATTTGCTTATATAAAATTTCAAGTGATTCAAACATTGTTTTTATTGCGCTATTTGTATCTGGAGGATCTTGATCTAAAAAAATGTAAGCCTTCTCAAATGAATCTTGCACGGCTGGCTGGGAGGACAAACCAGCAAGCAAGGCTGATTTATTGCGCTCAAACTCTTGGTCGATGAAAAAATGTACACCACCTTTCTCGTCTAACCGATACCCTACATTTTCTTCTTTAAAAACTCTAGTGACAAGCTGATGCCATTTCTCAGCCGTTAAGCGTGGAGTAGAGCTTTGTAAATATTGAAAAATAAGGGTTATTGAATCTAACAGGTCGCGAATGTCGCAATTTTCAATAAAATCAGAAAAAATATAACTGTTATAACCAAATGGGACTTTGGCACCGGTTTCTTTATGGATAACCTTCACTATCTCACTTTCATAATAGTGCAGCATATCCATATAGATCGCACTGAGTCTGTTTCTCATGCGCTTACTGTCTTTTACTGGTTTCCCTTTGTCTAAATATACTTGGCTGAATCGCTTCCCTTCAATCATCTTTAACCTCGGCATTAATCTGAGAACTTAACGCTTGTACTGCAATATTTATACGTATCTAAAATAATCTAAACCCCGCAAATTTGCGGTATATCACCTAGAAAAATACTTAACCCTAAAAACGGCAGTCGAACCGGGGCATATCCTGAGCGAATATGCCCGAAACGTTGTGGCACGAAACTAAATATGCCGCTTTAGAGCCGCCGTTTCAGGGCATCCTGAGCGAAGGGTATGTCCCGGTTCAACTGCAAAATCTTAAATAATAATTCCTGGATTCCGTGTCGCGCTTCGCTTGCACGGAATGACAAAGGTGGTAGCCACAACCACGGTTGCCAAACCAGAAATGACATATTCTATGCCGGTTTGCGGAAGACGACCTGGATGTCGCCGATCGCCCGCTCACGAAAACCGGCTTCACACATGGCCAGGTAATAAATCCATTTGCGCTGGAAGATTTCATCAAATCCCAGCGAGTTGATTTTGTCCAGGTTGCGCGTGAATGATTTACGCCAATCCTTGAGAGTGCGGGCGTAATTTGTGCCGATATCTTCCAACTGTTCCATAAGCAGGCTGGTATTTTTGGTAACGACCTGTGACAGCGCTGTTACAGAGGGCAGATGGCCGCCGGGGAAAATGTACTTTTGAATCCAGTCCGTGTTGCGCCGGTAATTCTCATAGTTCTGATCAGGGATGGTAATCACCTGGATGACCAGCCTTCCTGCCGGTTTGAGCAGCTTGTCGCAAGCCGTGAAGAACGTTCCCAGATATTTATGGCCGACCGCTTCGAGCATTTCGATGGATACAATCTTATCAAACAGACCCGCCA
>Ga0209540_10003023_pt1 | contig 11684 bp, 8 predicted proteins | sample BarGraIncu01121A_FD_184501 | JGI IMG/M metagenome (GOLD analysis project Ga0209540, IMG submission 184501) | Arctic peat soil microbial communities from Barrow, Alaska - Barrow Graham LP Incubations 011-21A (SPAdes) (version 2) | ecosystem: Environmental > Terrestrial > Soil > Wetlands > Peat... | reverse complement strand
TATATTCCTTAGCGCCCGCAGGGCGCCACCCAGCAGATAAGCCTATTACTTGAGCGACCTTACGCAGGCGTAAGCCGAGGACAGGGGGAGCGAGAGTAACAGGCTCATCTGCCGCTAAGGCGCGCTCGCAAACGACAGCACTTCCCGGTGAAGGCGCTTCGCGCCTAAGGAATTAGGTATTGAACACTTGCTATCGCCGGCTAAAGCCGGGCTAGCGCAAGCTAAGGCGCGAATATATTCCTTAGCGCCCACAGGGCGCTGATAAAGGAAAAAGCCTGTTGATTGAGCGACCTTACGCAGGCTTAGGCCGAGGACATGGGAGCGAAAACAATAGGCCTTTTCCAGGAATTCCGGGTGGTATTTTGTCATGATTCGTGGCATGCTGTGATTAACAAGTCAGCGGAAGTGGTGTCATTTGTTCGCGCTGGACGCTTGCTATCGCCGGCCAAAGCCGGACTAGCGCAAGCTAAGGCGCGCTCGCAAGCGGCACTACTTCCTGGATTGGGCGCTTCGCGCCGCGGTGAATAACAAGTCAAAGGGAGGCACTGATATGGATATTGAATCGACGATAACACTCAACAATCAGGTCAAAATTCCCCAGTTCGGACTCGGCGTATTCAAATCGCCGCCCGGAGATGACACCTATAATGCAGTGCGCTGGGCACTCGAAGCGGGCTACCGCCACATTGACACCGCAAAGGCATACGGCAACGAATCGAGTGTCGGCAAGGCAGTCCGCGACAGTGCTGTTCCGCGCGAAGATATATTTATCACAACAAAATTATGGAATCAGGACATGCGCGAGGACCGGCAGGAAGAGGCCTTTCATGAGAGCCTTCATTTTCTAGGCCTCGAATATTTGGACCTGTATCTTATTCACTGGCCTGTCGCTGAAAAATTCGTTGAATCCTGGCAGCTCATGGAGGAATTCTACAAAGACGGCCTGACACGTGCCATCGGCGTCAGCAACTTTAACCCGCACCATCTCGACACGCTCCTCGAAACTGCCAGTATCGTTCCTGCACTTAATCAGATTGAGCTCCATCCGTTCCTCCTGCAGCGGGACGTCACTAAATATTTCCGTGATAAAGGAATCGCCATTGCGGCCTGGAGTCCGCTTGGACGCGGCCATCTCCTGGACAACCCCGTTATCACGGCGATTGCCGCCCGTTATGAAAAAACCACTGCACAGGTTATCCTCCGCTGGCACCTGCAGCACGGTAACATAGTCATTCCCAAATCCATTCACAAAGACCGTATTATCAGCAACGCAGATTTATATACGTTCACATTGACAGCGGAAGATATATCCGCCATCGACGCACTGAATCAGAACCTCCGTTTCGGATCCGATCCGGAGACCTTCACCTACTAAAATTCCAAAGGGAAGGAAATCATTGCTTGCGGCAGATCCTCTCGATCCCCGCGTGCAAAAAGCCTGCGAGTTCATCCTCCATCATTCCCAAAATCCGGAAACCGGTGGTTTTTCACATGCCCAACGGGCGCCTCCCAGGGAAGGGAGTGTGCTTTTTGAGTAGATTCCGCAGAGCCGAAGGCTCGATGACCTGACCTTCCGCGCGCCCAACGGGCGCCCTGCAGGGAAGGGAGTGTGCTTTTTGAGTAGATTCCGCAGAGCCGAAGGCTCGAGGACCTGACCGAGCGAGAAAAGCACACTTCCTTCCCCGGCATCGCAGTTGCGCTAATTTTGACCGGATTGCTCAAGTCGCTTTTCAAGCAGCACATAACGCTGAGTACCGATGAGATGATCGTGATTGTATCGCCCGGTTGGCTTGCCCGTGCGGACGAGAGCCGCAATGCTAGCGGCTCTTTTGTGTCGGACGAGACGGCGCACGTTGGCGCTCATGGCGTTTCCGAGACCGTAATGGCCGGGTTTTGCGCCTACGTATAAAACGATGTAGCGGTTTGAGCGGATTTTTTTCAAGAGAACTCGAAAAAACACAAAGGGTGAGACCTTGCCGGCGAGGATATTGCCGTAATCCGGGAAGCCGATGAGGAATCCGACCGGCTCTTTTTCGAAATATGCGAGCTGGACTAAGCTTCGGATATAGATGTGGCGAAAGCCCGAAAAAAGCGCTATGAAGTCGTCCTCGCTGATGGGTTTATAAATAGGGAAGTCTTTGTAGAGGTCGTTGATCAGTCGGCATATTTCGCGCAGGGTTACCTCGAAGCGGGAGGCGGACGGCGACTTGAAGGTATATCCCAGTGCTTTGAACCGGTCGAGTCTGCGGCGGGCCTTGACGGTTCTTTTGTCGAAAAGCGGCGGTTTTTCGTAGCAGCTTGAGAGGTAGGTTTCAATGACCTCGAAGCCAGAAGCCCGGAATTGATCGGCATAGTAATCCAAATTATATGGCTCGCCAAAGTACGGACCGCCCTCGAAATGGTCGATCTTGAGGCGGTAGCCGATCCAAAAGGAAGCGTTGACCGGACCCTTGAGGGATGTGCAATCGTTGGCGAGGGCGTGTTTTTCGGCTGTCTCGAAAAGCGTGTGGGAGCAGTGCTTGTCGCGGGTGCATTCATAGAAGCCGAGATAGCATGTTTTATCGCCTGGGTAATAGCACAGGAGGCATCGCGCGGAGACCATGTGATCAACATATACCAGGATTGTCGCGGTGCGAAAGCTTCTGGACAGGACGTGCGTGCCGCGTAGCAAGGCTTCTTCGTCGGCTCTGTTTTGAGGGCATGTGCCACGCGGGTAGAGTGTCTTCGGCAGGCTTAAAAAGTCACGGAGGTGACGTTTGCTTTGTCCGGTTGATTCGATGACGACCACTTCATACTCGGGCATGGGACGGGTCCTCCGATGGTTCGACGGTGATCTCGCCTGTGTTGCCGTTCAGGGTGACGATGTCGCCGGTTTTGAGGATGCGCGTGATGTTCTTGACGCCGACGACCGAGGGGATGCCGAGCTCTCTGGATATGATCGCCGTATGGGACAGAAGCGATCCCTTTTCGGCGATGACGCCGCGTGCGAGGCTCAAGAGAAAGACCCAGCCGGGATCGGTCATATGCGTGACCAGGATTTTGTCCTTATAGTCGGTCACGGTTTTCGGGTCGTCCACGACGAGTACCTCGCCGGTGACGATACCGTTGGAACAGGGAATGCCCGTGAGACGGTCGTTTTCGAGTGCAACGAACTCGGCGTTGATGTTTTTGTGGATCTTGTCAAAGACCGGTCCGGCAAAGATCAGCCGGTTGTATCCGGGCAGCTTTTCAAAAACCGTGTAGTCGGCTTTGCGCCCGGCAATAATTCTGCACAGGTCGCGCGGCCGCTCCGCGAACGGCGGGTCGGATGGCGCGGTTGAAACCTCATCGACTTCTTCGACGGTCATATAGAAAATGTCGCGCGGGCTGTCGATAGCACCCTGTGTAGCCAGTAGCTCGCCGGATCGGATAAACAGATTGCGAACCATGCCGTAGATGCGGCTGCGGTTGAGGCGCGAAGTTTCGCGGTTTTCGATACCGCGCTTGGCGCGATCGGCCAGATGACGGATTATTTTGCGACGGATGACGTTATGGCTTCGGACGATGTTATCTAGCGTTGGCGCAGCGGCGCCGGTCTTGGGCGGAAATTGCGGTGAACTTGAATCAGACTCAGTCGCCCGGTTTGCGTTCGATCGGGAATGACCGGACCCCGGCGTGACCGGGCTGCCTGAGACATGCTCTAGGACGGTCCGGACCAGACGGATCGGATCGGCGCGAAAGGTGCGGCTCTCCATCTTGAGCTCTTCAGGGCAACGGTCGCCGAATTGCTCGATATATGCGCGGAAAGCATCGGCGAACGGTCCTTTTTCCTCAGATAGCAGGGCGTCAAGTGCCGCGCCATCCTCGATTGCGGAGAGCTTTGCGCAAAGGCCGCTGCGACTTGCGATCCCGGCAAGCTCGCGAAGCGCAAGGACCGGCTTCATGCTCTCGATGTTCATCATCCCGGACAGAAAGCCGTTGGTGATCTGCTCGGGACTTTCGACCTTCAGATGTCGCAGATACGTCTTGAGCGCACCGACATAGACGAAAGCGTACATATCGTTGAGCAGCGTGACGCCCCAATTCTTGAGAATCTTATCAGACAAGGTGTGGTAGATGGTCATGAAATCACGGACGCTATCGGCACGCCGGATTGCGTCGTTGTAGTAGGCGGTGACGACGTGAAAGCTCATATTCAGTAGATGCATGGACTTAGGGACGCGCCTAAAATGTAAAAGGATGCTTGCGTAGCTGCGGATGCTATGGAGCGGTGAGATACGGCGGACGACGGGGTAGGATTTGTCGGCAACACCGAGCATTTCCTGCCAGATCGGGATGATTTTGCGGCGCATCGGCATGCACTGCAATAAGACGTACCAATTGTTGATGTTGTAATAGATGCGACCGTTGGCGCTTTCGACCATATGTTGAAGCACGTCGTCAAAGGGAGCGACGGCGTTTTCCCAAGGCATGACGATTTCGGCAAGATTTCGAAAAACACCGGTATACGCTTGCCCGACAAAGCTAACCGTCAGCGGCAGCGAGATGTTCGGGTAACTCTCGACGATATTACTGTTATCCAGGACGATGGGATTATCGCGTCGCATCGACGTAATCGGGCGTGCCTGGAGGATAAACACTTTATCCTCAGAAACGGCATACTCGATATCCGCAAGTCCGTCAAAATCCTTTTGCAGCTCGGAGACAATGCGCATCAGCTCTAAAAGCGTTTTTTCCGAAAGAATCGGCGAGTGGTCCTGACACTCGTAATAATAAACGCCTTCTTTCTCGTTGACATAGTAGGTTGTGGTCGAGACGCGGTCCGCGACCACACCGTCGCCCGTGCCGCGACCGACGACGATGACCATCTCGTTCAGAAGCCCCTTTGGATTGGCCGAAAAAGCAACGCCGGATAGCTCGGCGGGCACCATTTTCTGGATGATGACCGACATGCAAAGCGCGCAGACCGGCAGATTGCGGCTGTGGCGGTAGCGGAGCGCGCCGGGTGCATATAGCGACAAATAACAAGCGAGGACTTTATCCGGAATTTCCGAAGCGCTGATATTCAAAAAGGTGTCGAACTGTCCGGCAAAAGAGTCGTTCTCGCGATCCTCGGCATCCGAAGAGGAGCGCACCGAAAAGTAGATCGGCGCGTCGGTGTAGACCGTCAGAAAATCGGAAAGCACCTCGCGAATCGCCATCGCAGTGTCGCATTGCCGAATCAGTGCGAAAATCCGGAGAGATGCCGCATCAAGGGCTGATTCATTATCATAATCAGATGAATCAAGGATTGTTTGGATCTCGCCTTGTACGACGGCGGTCTTTTCGCAAAAAAAGTCTGCGGACAGGCAAGCGAGGCTTGGCACGTTGAAGCCGCGTTTTCGCAACGAAAACAGCATGGCCGCCTTGGCGCCGATGGCGTGATTCTCAAAATTCCGAATGTCAACAATAGGCGTTGTCATCGGAACCACCGCAAATAAATGTAGACGAATTGCGCCAGGACCATCGTGGCCTCGGTGACGTACTCGTAGATAATAACTTTATTCACGAGCTTGAAGCGCTCCGGTGTTCGCATAAACGTGCGACACTTAAAAATAAACCAGACATAGCTGAGAAAGACGGTAACGGTCGCGATCGGCAAGAGCTGGTAAATTAGTATTGAGCTTGTGACCACATCAATAGCCATCACCGTCATGATGAAAAGCGTGACCTTGCGGTGCCCGAAAAGCTTCGAATACGTGACATATTCGTCCTCGTCCCCGGGGGCGCGCGTTTTGCGCGAGATCTCCCAGATCAGGCCGGGGAAGTAGAGCGTGAACATGATGAGGACATTATTGACCGTAAGGAGCGGCAGGTCGTATTTAATGCAGGCAAAGGAAATGACATAGAGATTCATCACCAGCTGGATCGGGTTGTGCGTGACCAGAGCCAGTGGCAGACTCTTACTGATATGATGCTTGCTGAAAAACCAAAGCGACATCAGAAGACCGTAAACGGCAAGGATAACAAAGTATATCCGGTTATTCATGAAAACCAAATTAAGCGTAATGGTGATAACGCTTATAAGAATCAGAAGCGCTGCAAGATCCTTTGTCTTAACGCGTCCGGAGGGGTAGGGGCGCTCCGGGAAAAGCCGCAGGTCGACCTCCTTGTCCTTGAACTCGTCGGCGATCCGGAGAGCCATCAGAAAATTGAAAAGCGTGATGGCGCCGATAATCTCCTGAAGGCCTATCTTCAAGGCATCGACGTGCGCCGTCAAAATGCAAAGGAAATAGATCTCGAAAAACAAGATGAAACCGAGAAGGAGCCTCGGGATGACCGGATACATTTCCTTCAAGTAGATGTTCAGCCTTTTAATCACACAAGAATCCTCCCGATACGCTCTCCCATTCTAACCTGAGTCTCGATACCTTGCAAAGCATACGCGGAAATATCGGCGTCGATGCAAACGCGGCCTGCGGGTATCAGCAGAATGACAGTCGATCCGCCGAAGGCAAAATAGCCCTTTTCATCGCCGCGACGGAAAGTCTTGAGCTCGTGGTTGATGATCTTGCCGACCTGAATCGCCCCGACCTCAATCTGGACGATTTCTCCCAGTCGCTGGGTTGACAACAGGCTTAACTCGCGTTGGTTTTCTGAATAGACGCGATGCCGTTTTTCGGAAATCGGGCTTACCGTGTGAAGCCTACCGCGGATTTTCCTGCTCGAAAGAAGCGTACCGTCATCCGGAAAAAGGTACCGATGCCCGTCGTCGACCGTCAGGCGATAAACCAGACACATGCCGCCCGAAAAAGCCTTTGCTGTGCTCTTGTCGTCGAGCAGTTCCGATACCGAATAAATCGAATGCTTGACGTGAATGGATAAGCGATTGTCGATCACATATACCCCGAGCTTGGCGTCGGCTACGGCGATCAGATCAAGCGGATCCGGAGAGATCGGACGCGCCTTGGCGGTTGCTTTTCGCGTGAAAAAATCATTGAAGCTCAGATATTCGCGCGCCTCGAAGTCCTCAAGACGAATCTTATATCGATCTACAAATGCGGGGATTCTCTTGGCCGAAGCACGTCGATTCATCCAAAAGCCGGTGAGCATGGAGTACACGGGACGTGAAAAATATGCCTTGAGAAGGAGTCTTCCGTACCACGTCTCATAGAGTACATGAAGGGCGCCTTCCCTATAATGCGTAGCGGTTATGATCCGATCTGCAGCTTTGTCGTAGATATCGTAAGCCATTTATGCTCCAGTCATCAGCGTCAGTGTGATCATCAAGGCGGCGAGCAGCAAGAGAAAGAGAGATGCGGCGCCACGCGGTTTTCTGATCCGGATATTGAGCACGAAGGCGATCGCCAACAGCGCCATGCACCCCGGGAGAGCGACAGATCCGACCGCACTCGGGACATATCTAGTGATCAGGTGGACCGCGGGAATTACAAGCGCGGCATAGGTGACCGGAAGGCCGCTATAGTATTGCGGCGTCTCCTCGGCGGCATCATCTCGAATATTAAAGAATGCAAGTCGCGTGATACCGCAAAGCGCATATACGCCGTAAATTGCAAAGTGCCATGGGTGATTCAAGCCCATCGCGAGCAAAAGCACGATCGGCAGCGCGATGAAATTGATCATATCTGCGAGCGAGTCAATCTGCACCCCGAACAAAAGCGCCTCGCGATTGCGCTTGAATAGCCGCGCGAAGCGGCCGTCGAACAGATCACAAACGCCTGAGAGCATGAACAGGATCATGGCGGCGGGTATATTGCCGCAGATAGCCACGCCCATCGCCGTGACGGACAAAACAACTCCGACATAGGTCAGGATGACCGAAGGATTGAGTATGCCGATAAAAATTTGCTTCTTCATACGTCGATTTGAACCTCCCCGGTTGCCCCGTTGACAGTGATCATCGTTCCGTCTTTAATTCGCGTGGTAGCCTCCTCGCAGCTGACGACGCAGGGGATACCGTATTCTCTGGCGACAATAGCCGCATGGCACAAAGTACCGCCGTACTCCGTCACAACGCCCGCGATGACCGAGAACTTGCCGGTCCATCCGGTGTCGGTAAAGCGCGTGACCAGAATGTCTCCGGGCTCGATCCGATGAATCTCACCGGCGTCCGGAATGACGCGGGCTCGACCCGAGACAATGCCGTTGTTGCAGCCGACCCCAACCAGTGCGCCGTCGGCTTTTGGTTTTCGGGCATCCGTGCCTGCATCGCCACCGACCTCGTTTTCATTGCGAAAATGTCGAAAAGACATATAGTACATGCGATTCTTCCGCGCCATGTCGCGAAGTGTCGCGGCGTCGTATTGTCCGTCGAAAAAATCAAAAAGCTCAGTAATACCAATGTGCCATATATCGTCGATGTTTTGCAATATCCCATCGGCAACCAATATACTCGCCAGACGTAAGGTGCTTTTTCGAATCAGAAAATAGTAGCGCGTGGAGATATCCTTGAGCTCTTCGCGCCACCATAGCATACGGCGGATGCGGTTGATATCCTGATCGAGATTCCGGAAGACACGAGCGGAGAGCTTTTCTGAGAGCTCGCGGCGCTTATTCTCAAATCGGTCGGCTTGGGATTGGGTTGCGGGGATGGGTGCGGGACTTGACGCAATCCTGTGTGCGATGCCGTCAACGATATCACGAAGCATCGTGATAACCTCGACCGGATCCTCGTCAAAACAAGGGCACGATATATCCAGCTCACGGAGCGAGTGGTAGCCGAATTGAGTCAAGTGTTCGCGAAGCGCCGAAAGGCCGACCTGCGAGCGCCCCGCGTCCAAGTCATCTCGAATTGCCGCGACAGGTCTTTCGGTCCAATAGGACACTCCAGCAGGGTCTGCCGCAATCGATGCTCCAATGCGCTTCAGATCTTCGAGATACCGGAGGTGCGAGACACCGCCAAGTCCCGAAATCAAATCCAGATAGCCGGTATTGTCGACGTATTTGTACATTTTTGACTTGAAAAGCGGCTGGCGCACCGTGTTGATGTAAATCTGCCAAAAATAGAAGCTCTCAGTCCGGAGGTATTCGTCGCGCACCAGCGCCAACCAGTCGCCGATGATCTCATCGTGGGCGCGCTCGCTTACAAATGAAGATTTGATTTTCTCGTATTTCCGGAGCCGATCCTCTTTTTCTGCCTCGACGCTCGCGGCGTGAATCGCAGAAAGCTTCCGATGGGCGCTCACGATCCGGATGAAATCAATAAGCAGTTTTGGCGTGATCCTGCTCGTTCGACCGTTGCCGCTATATCTCACCGTCACGCCCAGCTCTTCGTCGAATTCACGCTCGATGAAGCCGGGCACCTTGAGCATCCCCTCTTTAACCAAGCTCAGGTTCCAGTAGCCCCGGCCGAAAAACATCTCGCCGAGCTTGCGCATATCTTTCTCCTTCAGGAGCTTTGAATCAATAAGAAATCTTTTTGTGGCATTTTCCCAGACATATTCGTAAAGACTCCACATCATTTTTTTGCAGACGCCTGACGCCACGCCACCGTCGCGAAAATCCGCGGTGGTCCACTGATCCCGGATGCCGCTGTACTTAATTTTCGTAACGGGTCGGGATTGCAGTATGAATAACTCTTCACCCCGGATCGCAAACTCGATATCGCACGGAAAGCCGAAAAAGACCTGCACCCGCAACATCTCAAGACCGATTCGGCGGAGCATGTCGCGGCTTGTCCAAGACGACTCGCTTTTCCCCTCAAAGCGGTCCTCGTACCAGTTATAACGAAAGGTTTCGGGATTGACGCGGCCGCCGACCAATGCGTCACCGATACCCTCGGCCAGCTCGAAAACCATCTCTTTGTCATTTCCGGACATCGGATTGACCGTAAATCCGACACCGCTGCATGTCGCATCGATCATATCTTCAACCAGAACGGCCATCAGCGGGACATCGCTTAGCAAGTGATGGTCGTAAAGATATGATAGATTTGTCGGACCGAACATCGATCGATAACAGGCAGCGACCGCACTTGCGGCCTCCCGGGAACCTTTTATATTCAAAAAAGAACAGTACTGACCGGCAAAGGACAGCTCATCCAGATCTTCAAGTAAGCCACTGCTGCGCACCGCCACGCATCGATGATCACCGATGCGTCGCTCGATCTCGGCCGGAATGGCGTCGGGGAGCGGGCACCTGGCAAGAAGGACGTCTATCTCCGCAGCGACGGACTCGACACTATCCTTATTCAGGCAAGCGAGCTTTTCGCGAATCGGCTCAAGCACACCATGGACGGTCATCCACTCCAGACATGTATCGCTCTCGATAACAAAGCCGTCCGGCACGCGAAACCCGTTTTGGATCAGCGTGGACAGTGTAGCGGACTTTGCGCCAGCGTATTCTTTTCGACAAGAGATCAAATCAGAAATCATAATTCACCCCTAGAACATATTTTTGCGCAACTTAAGCGAATATAATATCATATTTACGACGATGTGAGTCGCCGCACCGACGCAGACATATAACAAGAAGATCAGGGGCGTCAGCGGGTACAAAAATGCGATGACCGCCACGCAGCCGATAATTGAATCCGATTGGTCCAGAACGACCAACAGCAGGCCCTTCATTCCGCTAATAGCCTTACCCGGCTCGACGCGGAGCCGCCTTTTCAAAAAGCTGTTCGGCAGCTCGAAAAGCGCATACGCCAGACCGAGGAAAAACCCGACCGAAAGATTGAAAAGCCAAGTGTTTTCGTGCCGATAATAGAGGAAGTTATTCGAATTCATGTACGGTATTCGGGCGCACAGAAGACCCCATATCACAGTTGCGACACAAGAAAAGAGGATCATGCCGAAAAGACCCTTCCACGTCTTATTGTCGCCGAAGATGCGCTCTTTGTCTTTCCATACCCGCCGATTGTCGAGAGGATGCCGCAAGATATCCAGAAACGATATCTTGCAAAAGAGCATGTTCGCTGAACCCGCGAAAATCACCGGAAAAAGACTGATATACATTCCCGCAAGTAACTGCATGAAATCACACTCCTACACAAAATAACTTCACTATTATATCAGGAATACCCAGATTCCACGTCTGCAAAATTTATCGTCAACCGTAGACCGATTCTCAATGAATTTAGCAAAAACTATTGTGTTATACAATAGTTTTCGCGTGGTTATCCTCCTTGTATTGAAAATTGCTTCTTTTCGCATCATTTTTTTGAATCGTTTCTCTTGCGGCTTTCATTTCTGCGTACACAAACACTCTTAATGATTTTGAAGCACATCCTTTTTGCTTTCTGAATTTTTCAGATCAAGCATTGTTCATACGCCGCCTTATGAAGTATTCGTATTCAGCACCCTCTAAAAGTGATAATTGTGCTCTTTCTTGTTCAGTTTTTAATACACGAGACACGACAAATCTTCTATCTTTTTCCCATGTGTTTAGCTTCGTAAACAACTCATTTCCTCGTCAAAGTAACCGCTGTCCATTCTAAACAGAATGTCTAGATCATCTGTTTTTATGTTGGTTACAATTTCTTTTATCATTTCAGAAGCGCCATTGTGTGAAAAATGAAACAAAAATCCTCCGTAGATTCCGTAGAGCCGAAGGCTCGAGGACCTGACCTTCCTTAGCGCCCAACGGGCGCCTCCCGGGGAGGGGAGTGTGCTTTTTGAGTAGATTCCGCAGAGCCAAAGGCTCGAGGACCTGACCTTCCTTAGCGCCCAACGGGCGCCTCCCGGGGAGGGGAGTGTGCTTTTTGA
>Ga0209540_10003022_pt1 | contig 11686 bp, 10 predicted proteins | sample BarGraIncu01121A_FD_184501 | JGI IMG/M metagenome (GOLD analysis project Ga0209540, IMG submission 184501) | Arctic peat soil microbial communities from Barrow, Alaska - Barrow Graham LP Incubations 011-21A (SPAdes) (version 2) | ecosystem: Environmental > Terrestrial > Soil > Wetlands > Peat... | reverse complement strand
GAGTTTTAATATCAGCCCAAGAAATATAAAACTCAGACCAATTGCCGATATAACTTCCAGAATTTCAAAGCGGAAATGCATATCGAACCAGAGCGCGAAATTGATAACTGTAAATTCAAGAATAACTAGCCATATACCTCTTGTAAGAAGGAACCTTCTGGTTTCTGTAAAATTGTTATTTCTCTTAAATGCAATATAAGCTGACACACCTGATAAGAAAACAAAAGTGGGAGCACAGAGATGTGTTATCCACCGCGTCATAAATAATGTGGCAGTGGTAGTTTGCAAATTGGTAGGACTCTGACTCATCGACGGAGTATGCATAAAGTCCCGTACATGATCCAATGCCATGATCACCATCACGATCCCTCTTGTAACATCAATACTATTTATTCGCTTTGTGTCCGGCATGAAACGCTAGTATAACCACGGAGTAACACTGAGTATTATACGGAGTAATACGGAGTTATATTTCGTCATCCTCTGCGCTCTTCTGTGCTTCTCTGTGTCCCTCTGTGACAGTTCTTTTATTTTCTTTCAGCTAAGGATATTTGCTTTTTAGTTCTTCCTGTAAAGGTTATCTAATCCTAATTTTACAACATAATAATTGTGCTGCCCAATCAGATTTCCAAACAAATTATTGCCTGTAAGACCTACATGATAGATATTCCCTTTATTATCGAGAGTGACACTTTTTCCGGAAGCACCCATGAAGATCTTTTCCCAAAGCATCTTCCCATCTGTATTATACATTCTCACAAAAGCGTTTGAGGGTGGAAGATTCAGGATACCGCTTACCAGTATATTATCTGAAATATCTGAATTAAAGGATATTGACCGTAGTCCATCGTTGTTTTTTGTTCCAAACTGATTATTCCAGACAATTTCTCCTTTTTCATCTATTTTCATCAGGAAACAATCTCCATCTCCGGATTGTTCTCCGCCAAAGTTGCCGGAAGTTGTGCCTCCTATATAAATATTATGTTCTTTATCCATATTTATTATCTCTGGGATATCAAAACCTTCACTTCCATATTGGTTGGATTTAATCAGGTCACCTTTATCCGAAAACTGTCCGGTAAATATGTCAATAAACCCCTTGTTTTTTCCTCCCAGAGAACCCCAGGTTGTTCCACAGACCAATATATCCCTTCCTGCTCCGCCTGTAATTGAGTAGCAATAATCATCCTCAGGTGTTCCGAATTGTGATATGAAGATTTGATTTCCATTGCTATCAAGCTTCATTATAAAACCGTCTGTTTTTCCTGAGGCTGACTTACCAAACTTCCCGGCCGTATTACCGGTTATAAATATATTTCCATTATTATCAGCATATATACTTCTTCCAAGATCAAGGCTGTCGGTGCCAAATTGTTTCAACCACAACAATTTACCATCAGTATTGTATTTTACCACAAAGACATCTTCCTTGCCGGCATTCTTGCCGCTCAAATCTCCTGTTGTTGAGCCAGTTATATAAATGCCACCCAGATTATCGATTGCGCACCACTGAACATTTTCTTCTCCGGGAGTACCAAATTGCCTTGACCACACAATATTCCCTGAGCTGTCAATTTTAGTAAGGAATCCATCATTCTTTCCGAAATTTTTTGTCTCAACTACACCTGACGTCTTACCTGCGACGTAGATATTTCCGTTCTGATCATTTATATGATTAAGAACATATTCATCATTTTTAGAACCGAATATTTTTCCCCATTTAAAATTTGTTTGTGAATTTACCTGGTTTGTTGCCAGGATTAGTACCATAATTGCCAGGATAATTCTATTAAGAGTCCTCATATCTTTGTTTTTCAAATTATTATTCGGTTATTAGTTTTGCTTATTGCTCAGTTAGTAGTTTGACAATTTTTATTGAATCAGTGATACATTTTTCACATACAGTACCAAACAGATTGTTTTCTTTAGCGTACTTATGGCCTTCTTCAGTTTTCAGGTCGCATTTTAACAGCGAATTGCAATCAGTTGTGCCATGAATCTGGTTGAATTTTTTGCTGAACTCCTGTACCATTACATATGTGGCTTCTTTTCTGCTTGCATTGTCTGCAAATTTCCCGCAATTGAATATTCCGAGAGTCATATAGGATCCGGTCACAGCACCGCAGGTTCCCCCTAATCTGCCCATTCCACCTCCGAATCCGCATGAGATTGTTTCAGCAAAGTTTGTGTCAAATTTCAGTTCATCAGAAAAGGAAGTTACTACTGCCTGGGCACAATTCAATCCTCCCCTGAATGATTCGATTGCCTTATCTTCTATTGATTTTTTCATATTGATTTTTTCTTTAAAGGTAAAAGATTCAGCTTAAAATAAAATGTCCGAAACAATTTAATTTCTCGTGGCATTTTATTCTAATCTACCGATATAGTAGTGCTTCGGCTTTTCTTAAGAAAATTACTCAACAGTGTATGAAGCGTGGCCACTTCGACTAAATTATTGTAGGACACTCCGTTAATAGTGAAAACAAAAGGACTATGATATTTTTTGCTGAAAAGCTTTTTGAAGACAGGTATCGCTGACTCTTCCAGTAAATTATTTAACCGAGATGAAAATATCTATTTCAGAATTACTCCAGTCCTTACTTTTTTCACCGTAAATCTCAAAATCAGCCTGGTAAGCCCTGGAAATATCGGAGGACCATATTTTCTCCCAGGCTGTTGCAATGCAATCTGGCATTTTACCTTTTGCAGTAAAGAGCTGATAATTTCCATCTTGTATAATTATGCTATCCATTCCATGGGGTACATTCAGATCAGGACTGACCTTGAACCCAATAAAATAAGAGAACGGTTTGGTATGATCACCTTCGTAATTGTAGTACACAGCGAATATTTCATTGCTTATTTTGCCCTGTAACTTGTTAAAAGTATCTTCCTTTTCAAATTTTTGCCAGAGATTCCCGCAATCAATACCTGATCGACCGTTTTCATTCGAAGTTTTGTTTTTCAAAGCAAGGCCAATGAGTCTGAATCCTTTAACTTTTTCCATACAAAATGATATTTTATCTTTAACCACCTTGTTATACAGAATGTTCACGAGGGTTCGAGGAAAGTTGTTATAGGGACGTTGCATGTAACGTCCCAACGAATACTAATGTTCAGTGAATGTCAAAAAGTAAATCCTTCTTTTTACTGATTCCCTTTCCATTAAGTGATGTTAAACTGAAGTCTTTAAGAAAAACAAATGAATAACCCATTTTCCTGAGTTCAGGGACAATTTTCCCCATCGCTTCTCTGGTATTCCATTCAGGATGATTAAAATGCATTATTACAATAGCCCCGGGTTTGATATTTTTCAGAACATTTTCTTTGATTGTTGATTCAGCAGCAAATGGAATAGCATCGCCTGAAAGGACCTCGTAACTTATTGCCGTAATATCTAATTTGGATGCCATTGCTGCTCCTGCTTCATCAATAAATGCTGTGGCTGAACGATAGAAATGCGGATAGTGGTTTGTAATTGCTTCTATTTTACGGGCATTTGCTTCGATCTCATCAAATGCTTCTTCTATATTGGCTGTTCCATGAATTCCGTAAATACTATCACCTTTTACGGAGCAAGGCCTGTGATTAAGACCATGGTTTTCAATTTCAAACAAACTATCACGGCTAAGATCCAGAAAAGAATTAAACTGTGAATCAATCCATTTCCCGGTTATAAATAAAGTTGCGGGGATCTTTTCCTTTCTCAGATACTCAATTAAATCTTTATCATATCTATTACCATTTTTGCCCCCGCAGGCATCGAACGTAAAGGCTATTATCTTTTTTTGAGTAAGTATTTTTTCATCGACACCCTCAACAAATTCCCCCCAACGACCTGCAGGGACGTGCATAAACTCCAACACGATCTTTCTTTTAAGAGCAGTATAAGATTTGTCAGAGTATAATTTTTTCAGGAATACTGAATTTGAGTATTCTTTAGCATCCTGGGAAAGGACAGACTCAAGCAATATGAATGAAGTTAAAATTATAAGACTAACCCGCATTTGAGTTTATAGGATATCGAGGTTCATTAATAAACAGATCAAATTCAGCTTTTATTGCAAATACCCGAATTCTTTTTAACCACAAAGCACACAAACCCGGGCGTAATGAGTTTCCGGGTCAAAAATTCCAGGTTGACAGAAATTCAAAACAGGAGGCCAGAAAAAATAATGGAACTACAATTATATAAATATAACCAATATCGATCAGACTTGCTTTGGGAACCCTGAGTTTCCTTACATTCCAGCCAATTAATTTATTTTCATTATAAAAATCGATGCCACATTTCATGCCGGAGCCTATTGCCATTGAATATGGAATCAGCTGGCCAAGCAGAACAATGAAATAGTAGAGTGTGGACTTAAGATTCCTGAACCGGCTTTTATGTTCACCGTCAACTGACACTATTCCCCCAACCCAGCCCTGCTCTATTACAGTAAAACATGGGATGATAATGCTGAAACCCATCATCGTCTGTGGTATAGCACCATAGAGAAGATTACCTTTAAAATCATATAAAGCTGCAGTGAAGCTATTTCCTTTCTGATAATTTATAGAGGCTTTATCTGTTTCAAGAGACAGTCCAACAATTTTATCCCGGTAAGTCAGAGCTATCTTGGTTCCATATTGCGACATTATTATACCTACCATCACAGAGATAATATATGCTGCAAAAACAAGAAATATTTGCATTCTGCATCTTTTCAAAGCAGCGAAAACAGATCTAATAAGCCACATGCATTATTTATTGTATACGTTCGAAGAAAAACAAATATATAGGTTTCAGGGTTAACTGAATATTATTCATTACTTCCTTCAGATTTATAATTAAGGAGAGTCTCTTTTCCAAAGGAACTTACAATCGGCGGATAAAAAATACCGTTGTCAGAAATGTATCCTTATAATATCAACTTTATTAAACGATGATTCAACAGCTTGTTCATCGGAATTGATTAGCCTGAGGCCGACAGCCCATTTTGACATAGCATAATCCTGGGCTTGTACAGCTCCCATCCAGATTACAATTTCCTTTGCGGTTTTAAATTCAGTAGTCGCAATCTTCTGGCTAAACAGTCGGGTATTTGAAATTAGATTATCTTTTTTTTCCAAAGTTCTCAGGATTTGATTTAATTTGCAGCCCAATCCGGCCCGTAGCTCAGCTGGTAGAGCACGTGACTCTTAATCATGGGGTCGAGGGTTCGATCCCCTCCGGGCCGACATAAATAAAGGCATCACCATGATGCCTTTATTTATTTATTTATCTCATAAGTGGTTGTAGAAGGCTTACGCGGTTTTCCATAAGATTTATCTGCCATTCAAAAACATTCGCATAGAAACCAGCCATTCTTCCATTGCCTCTGATCACATCACACTCTGCATTCCGCTCTACTTACAATGCAAATATTTTTGCATGCTGAACATTTCTTTCATATTTTTGGTATTACATCGATGATCTGATAGAAATTCTTTATCAGAGCGAAACCAAGTGTGAGAAAACAATTGATTTAAATCTATTAACTAATTATTATTATCATGAAAACCCGGAGCTCTTTTTCAGTATTAATCTTTTTTGTAATCATAGCGATTGGCCTGGCTATTGCCTATACAGGAAACAATGAACTTAAAGGTGCGAGTACTTTTATTATCGGAGTGATTACGTTTTTACTTGCAATTATAGTATCGGCAGCTATAAAAATTGCCGATCAATGGGAAAAAGCGGTAGTCCTTCGATTGGGAAAATTCCAGTCATTGAGAGGCCCCGGACTTTTTCTGATCATACCAATAATCGATACAGTTGCATACTGGATTGACAATCGCGTAATTACAACATCCTTCACTGCCGAAAAGACTCTAACAAAAGACACTGTCCCTGTCGATGTTGATGCAGTTCTGTTCTGGAAGGTCCTTGATTCCAAGAAAGCTGCTCTTGAGATAGCCGAATATAAAAATGCAATTAACTGGGCATCGCAGACGGCCCTGCGTGATGTGATCGGCAAGACTATGCTCTCGGAAATGCTCGAAGGCAGGGATAAGATGAGTGTGCAGCTTCAGAAAATTATTGATGACCGTACTGAACCATGGGGAATAAAGATAATATCTGTTGAGGTCAAAGATGTTAACATTCCATCATCACTGCAGGATGCAATGTCAATGCAGGCCCAGGCTGAAAGAGAACGTCAGGCAAGAGTGATCCTTGGTGATTCGGAGCGGCAGGTTGCAGAAAAATTTGGCGAAGCAGCAAAAACATATGAAAACAATCCTGTAGCTCTTCATTTGAGAGCAATGAACATGCTGTATGAAGGTTTAAAGACTAATTCCACAATAGTAATTGTTCCAAGTTCAGCATTGGAAACTATGCAATTAGGAGGACTTGCCGGAATGACTGCACTCACAATGGGACTGAATCAAGATAAGAAGGCCCCGGAACCGCCTAAAAAGCAGTCCTGACAAATTTAGGGAACGGGTCACGACCGTTCCCTAAATGATTCTACACTCTATTACGCCGTTGCGCCGTTACACCGTTACACCGTTACACCTTATATTATTTGAACCTTTTTCATTAACAATGGTTATACACGTCTTTGCATTATTGCAGATTATAGCGGAAGGAGTATAACTATCATGACTGGCAAAAAAAATAATAAAAACAGCATCAGACGTAATAATCTTGATAAATCATCTTCACCTTATCTGCTACAACATATTGATAATCCTGTCTGGTGGCAGGAATGGAGTGATGATTTGATAAAGTATGCTTTGAGTTCCAGGAAACTTCTATTTGTTTCTGTCGGATATGCAACTTGTCATTGGTGTCATGTCATGGCCTCCGAAGCGTTTTCAGACAAAAAAACAGCTGAATACCTGAATTCTCATTATATCTGTATAAAAGTAGATCGGGAACAACGCCCGGATATCGATCAGATGCTTATGGATTTCATTAATAGCCAGAATGGGAGAGGAGGATGGCCCCTGAATGTTTTTATGACACCCGATTTTCATCCTGTTTATGCACTCACTTATGCTCCGGTGAATTCACGTGATTCAATGCTTTCTTTTCTGTCAATCGCAGAAAAGGTCCTTGAGTTTTATGAGGAAAACAAAGATAATATTCCACCGTTTACATCAATTCAAAAGCAGCCAGGGATAGCTGATGAATCTTTGCTGGCGAAAACGCTTTCAAAATATTATGATCAGGAAAACGGAGGTTTTGGAACCGGGCCTAAATTTCCTCCTCATTCATCACTGCTATATTTACTTTATCAACTTGGGATTGAAGATAGTCCATCAATCAAGACTGTTTGTAATAAAACTCTCGATAACATGAGTTTGAGAGGACTTAATGATCATCTTCAGGGAGGCATCTTCAGGTATTGTATTGACAGGGAATGGACAATTCCTCATTTTGAAAAGATGCTTTATGATCAGGCAATGGCACTATGGTGCTTTTCTCTGGCTTTCAGAGTTATAGGAAAGGAATCGTATAAATCTGTGGCAGAAAAGATATTAAAATGTCTCGAAGAATGTTTTAATAATGAAGGTTTATACATAACAGCACACGATGCCGATTCTGAACACGAGGAGGGAATGACATATCTCTGGAGCTACGAGGAATTAAAAAATGATCTGACTCCCAACGAATTTGAAAAATTATCTCAAACATATTTCATAAATGCCTCGGGTAATTTTAATGGTCGTATTCACCTGATCAGACAGAATGAGTATCCGCTTAATGAGATTGAGGATAAATTATTGAAAATAAGAAAAACAAGGAAGCAGCCTTCACGGGATAACAAAATTCTGTGCGGAATGAATGCGCTGCTGGCAATTTCCATGATACAGGCAGCAAGGTTTCTGGGCAGAAAAGACCTCGAAATGAACGCATCAGGTATAGTAATAAATCTTTTAAACAAATTCTGGGATGGTAAGACACTTAAACACTCTTTATTCAAAGGTTCAATTCAGGAGCTGAGTTTCTTATTCGATGCCGCTGCAGTTCTTACCGCGATTACCATGCTTTTTGAAAATGATGATTCCTGGGGAAAATTAATGTCCGATATGTCAGCGTATCTTGAATCATTCAAAGAAGGCACACTATGGAAAGAATCATCAGCGTCTGATTTTAAGACAGTGTATGCGTCCTGGTCAGACCAGCCAGTTCCATCAAGCGTAAGTCTTGCGGAAATGGGACTTACCCGGGTTGCACTTCTCACCGGGAAAGATGTCAGTTTTAAAAACTTCAGGGAGCCATTCACATCAGATTTTTACAATATATCAGCAATGATGAACAATGGAATGTTTCATATCATTGAATCAGCAAGGGAATTATCATGGAATGACCTGCCTGTTAATTCTATTAAGATGTATGGACCTCACGAAACTGATTGCTTTATGGGAGCTTGCCGCCCTTTATGAAAGAATTCATTTCCGGGTGAACCTAAAGTGTTTGCTTTATGTTACAGAAGCAGAATTATGAAATAAGTAAATCAGCGGTTTCCATTTTGTTATATTGGCACTGTTAAATTCACAAACAATTATATATGCAAACAATTCTGGGAGCAAATGGAACTATTGGTTCTGTATTGGCAAAAGAACTTGTAAAATACACCAATAAAATACGTCTGGTAAGCCGGAACCCAAGAAGGGTTAATGATACCGATGAACTATTCCCCGCGGATTTATCAAATCCGGCGAAAGTAGAACAGGCTGTTGAAGGTTCTGATGTAGTCTATCTCGTTGTTGGTCTTGATTATAAACTTGAAGTTTGGGAAGAACAATGGCCCAGGCTGATGAAAGCAACAATAAGTGCTTGTATAAAGCACAATGCCAGACTGGTGTTTTTTGATAATGTCTATATGTATGATATTAATGCGATTCCTCATATGACAGAGGAATCGCCGGTCAATCCACCCAGCAAAAAGGGCGCAGTGAGAAAACAGCTTGCACAGATGATAATGGACGAAGTGAAGGCTGGCAGGCTAATGGCTCTGATAGCAAGGTCCGCCGATTTCTATGGGCCAAATAATGACAAGAGTTTTGTTAATGAGATGGTATATAAGAATTTTTTAAAGAAAATGAGGGCAAACTGGTTCGTAGACGCAGATAAAAAGCACTCATTCACCTTCACACCTGATGCAGCAAAAGCAACTGCAATGCTAGGGAATACTGATGATGCATTTAATTCAATTTGGCATCTGCCAACTGACAGGAATATCCCTACCGGCAGAGAATTTGTTGAACTCTTTTCAAAGGAAATGAATGTTCCGAATAAAATTTTTGTAATGCCCGTCTGGATTATCAAAATTGCAGGATTTTTTGTCCCGGTCTTGAAAGAAATGCCTGAAATGATGTACCAGTATGACAGAGACTATTTCTTCGATTCATCTAAATTTGAAAAACGATTCAAATTTGTGCCCACAACATATAAAGAGGGAGTGAAACTAACAGTGCAAAACCCTACTTAAAACCATTGTTACGACTTGATTATTGCATGTTGCAAAGCGTCCCATGATCCTATCCGGTACCCTTCAGTTTTTACCCTCCATATCTAAAAACCAGCCAGTTATAACATAAACAAAATACTGCGGATAATTAGACTACCTTTGCGCTTATTCATACCGGATAATAAATCAAATCCGGATTTTTTCATTTATATATTTATTATGCATTTTGAATCATTAAACATTATTGAACCAATCCTAAGATCACTGAAAGAAGAAGGTTACACAATTCCAACACCAATACAGGTTCAGGCAATACCAATTGTTTTGCAGGGTACAGATCTGATTGGATGCGCACAGACAGGTACAGGAAAAACCGCGGCTTTCGCCGTTCCGATTCTGCAGCTTTTAAGTAAAAACAAATCATTCGACAGGAAAAAGAAAATCAGAAGTCTGATAGTAACACCGACACGGGAATTAGCAATCCAGATAGAAGAAAGTTTTAAAGCATATGGCCGCCATACCGGATTAACATGTACTGTTGTTTTTGGAGGAGTTAATCAAAACCCGCAGACCAATGCTTTACGGAATGGTGTGGATATTCTTGTAGCGACTCCAGGCAGATTACTTGACCTTATGAACCAGGGCTTTATATCATTAAAAGATGTTGAAATATTTGTCCTTGATGAAGCAGACAGGATGCTTGATATGGGATTCATTCACGACGTGAGGAAGCTGATTGCTGCCCTTCCTAAAAAAAGACAATCATTGTTTTTCTCTGCCACAATGCCTCCGGAAATTGTAAGACTGGCCGGTTCAATCGTTTATCAACCTGTTAAAGTGGAGGTTACGCCTTCAGCGTCAACAGTTGATATTGTAAACCAGTTTGTATACTTCATTGACAGAGGTAATAAAAACTCATTGTTACTCGAGTTACTTAAAGATGATAAGATAAAAACTGCCCTGGTATTTACGAGAACAAAATACGGAGCTGACAAGGTGGTCAGAGTATTGAAAAAGAAAAACATTACTGCCGAAGCAATACACGGAAATAAGGCACAAAACGCAAGACAAAAAGCATTATCGGGTTTCAAGGCCCAGACTACCCGTGTGCTTGTAGCAACAGATATTGCTGCCCGCGGAATTGATGTTGATGATCTTGAATATGTTATAAACTTTGAGATACCAAATATTTCCGAAACTTATGTTCACCGGATTGGCAGAACCGGCAGGGCTGGTGCAAAAGGTACTGCTATTTCATTCTGTGACGCAGAGGAAAAGGAATATCTCAGGGATATTGAAAAACTTATTACAAAGAAAATACAGGTTGTTGAAAATCATCCTTTTCCTCTGATTGATAATAATCCAATCAAACCTCCAAAACAACAGTTTAACAGTAGAAACAGCACACGTAGAGATGCTATACCAAAACGATCCGGTTCAACAAAAAATCTTGTTCCTGACAGGAGAAATCATAGGAGATAGATAAGATGTATGGACGTTTCATGCAACGTCCCTACTGGTAAAAATACACCTTCTACTTTGCGATCTTTGCGTTATCCCGATAGCTATAGGGACTTTACGTCCTTTGCGGCTAATAGATTTATCTTTTTACTTTCGAAATCCCTCTGAACTTTCCTAATCTCATTTTGTTTAATACAAAAACCACATAAATTATGAAAATATTTTTGGGAATTATTATTGCATTAGGAGGCATTATAGTCCTGTTATTAGCGATTGGAATTTTTGTAAAAAAAGATTATACTGTTGCAAGGGAAGTTAGCATAAACAAATCAAAATCGGTTGTTTTTGACTATCTGAGGTTTCTGAAAAATCAAAATAAGTTTAACGTCTGGAGCTCGCTTGATCCTGCTATGAAAACAGAATACCGGGGTACTGATGGGAGTGAAGGATTTGTTTCGGCCTGGGAGAGCAATAATAAAAATGTAGGCAAAGGCGAACAGGAAATATTGAAAATAGTCTCGGGGGAAAGAATTGATTATGAACTCCGTTTTCTCAAACCTTTTAAGTCAACCAGCTGGGCATTTATTACTACAGCTTCACTTAATGACAACAAGACTTTAGTCCACTGGGAATTCAATGGCAAAATGAAATACCCTACTAATATTACTCTGCTTTTTATGAACATGGACAAGCTGGTAGGCAATGATCTGGCCACAGGTTTGGATAACCTAAAAAAACTTCTTGAAAAGTAAACCCAACATTCCACGAAAAACTACAGT
>Ga0209540_10003019_pt1 | contig 11692 bp, 7 predicted proteins | sample BarGraIncu01121A_FD_184501 | JGI IMG/M metagenome (GOLD analysis project Ga0209540, IMG submission 184501) | Arctic peat soil microbial communities from Barrow, Alaska - Barrow Graham LP Incubations 011-21A (SPAdes) (version 2) | ecosystem: Environmental > Terrestrial > Soil > Wetlands > Peat... | reverse complement strand
TTTGAGGCGTATGAACCGGTGTACCTTTAAGTATGCGTATCATATTTTTACCCTTTCTTAACAAGGCGAGGAAAAGGGTCGAAAAGGGGACTGCCCCCTTTTCGACCCAATAAAGACTCTTCTATTATAAACTAACTTCCACTTCATGTACCATACCATCTGTAAAAATCGGCACACGGACTCCCGGAACAGGCTGTCCGTCGCAGATAATCGTCACACCGTCTTTGGTTCTTCTGAATCCTAAAGGCTTGCTGACAACAATATGATATACCGCATTTCCGGTATTCACCGTGATGTCTTCACCCCTGTCAGATATACGAAGGACCGGCTCGATGATCAGCGCATCACTGGTAAATTCGACTCCGAACCCGATAAACAAGGAAAGAAGAAGCCACGTCGAGGTTCCCGACAGCGTCGGTCCGATATTTTCACCCGTCTGTGAGTTGTTGTACTGCGTACACAGTCTCGGGTTGCCGCATACCTCAAAAGGATTCTTCAGCGTGTGGTACGGGAGAATACAGTCAATGACCCAGTAGGCTGTCTCTGTGAGCCGCTCGGCAAGCCCGGCATTTTCGACTGTTTTGGCGGCTTTCAGCATGGCTGATGCAGCCATCATATTGGCGTGCTTGAAGATGCCTCCGTTCTCACGGTCACCTGCGAAATACAGCGCGACATCGATCTTCGGGGCAATCTTCGGGTAATCGACACCCGTGCATAGTCTGTACCCGAACGGTGTGCGGAGATTCTGATCGATCGTGTCGAGCATCGTCTCAATCTGAGGTTCTGAGGCACAGTCCGACAGCACGGACCAGCTGAAGGAATTAAGAAAATAGGTCCCTTTGGCTCCGTCTTCCACAACAAGTCCGTCACCGCCGGCCCCAAGGTAGGAGAGCGCAGGGTTTGCACTGCGGTTAAAGAGAACCCGAGCAAAATAATCACCTTTCCATGCATCCGCGGTAAGAGATTCCTTTAGTGCGGCAGACCAGGATTCAAGCTCAGCAGCGTATGATTCATCGCCGCAGCCCCGGAAAATTCCGATGGCAGCATCCATGGCAGTTTTAAGGAGGAAACCGTTCATCACAGATTCCGAGTACTCCGACACCAACGGTATCTCACCGTATTTTTTCCTTGCCGTCTGGATCTGATCTTTATAAATCGTAATCTTATCCGGTCCGGACACGCAGTCGGGATCGACACGAAGACAGTCATTCCAGTCCGCTCGGTCAATCAGAGGGAGTCCGTGCCGGCCGACAGAAACGCGGTAGGAATAGGTGATAATCGCAGATGTTGTCTTAAGCAGACTTCTCTGCTCACCGTTTGTTCCCGCTACCGGAAGCTCCTCACGAAGGAATTCATAATCCCCCGTAAGACTCACATAACGGTCAAGCGCCTGCAGAAGCCATAGCGAATCATCCGACCACCAGCCGGGTTCTTTACCTGTCCAGTAGAAATTATGGTTCGCAAATCCATCAAGGGCCACATTCCCGGCCCATTCACGAAGAAGTTTTTTGACAAATCCGATCTGCCCCATCCCTGCAAAATAATACATGGAAGCAAAAACATCCTGAATTTCCCGAAAACCTATTTCTCGGTATCCCTTCTGTGTCCAATCCAGGGAACGCGACACAAATGTCTGATAGAACACCTGGAACGGAAGATTCTTGTTCACATATGCTTCAAAATCTTTATCGTCATGTGTTATATGCAAATAAGAGGCATATATCGCTGCAAATTCAGTCACAGATGCAAGCACACCAGGAAGTGCGGCCGGATCCTCGAAGCGGGAGATCAGGGCACCGAGCTCTGCAAGGACAGTCTCATCATCCTTGAAATCAGTATTAACAACATCGGAAGAAAGGCAGGTGAAATGATCCGCCGTGACCGTACCGCGGGCAGGGACCGTGAAAGGCGTTGACATGGCAAAAAACCCGGGTCCTTTTCTGGAATGACGGTTCGAAAGTGAAGACAGCTTCTCAGGATATTCCAGTGTGCCGGATCCAACAAATTCACTGTATTTTGAGCAGAACTGATCAGGAAAAACAACGCTCTGATCCTGATGTACCATGAGGGTGCTGTAGCGGATATTTCCTTTGGACCATTTCGGGTTAGGATTGAAGGAAAGCGCTGCAATCCCTCCCTTTTCTGCGTAGATAACTTCAGACTGAGTGACGACTGTTGTAAAAATAACATCTTCGCGCAGTGCGTGGCATTCAGACGTGCCAAACATACCTGTGCACACAATTCTAAGGTCTCTTGTGTGACCGGATTCGTTCCCGATCTCGATCATCTGTGCTTCCGCTGCAAGAGGAAGTCCCTCTTCCTGCGGAAGAATAAAGATTGTACGGCATACAGTCAGGCCACAGGTGAGCTTATAAGATATGACAGTACGGTTCTGGGCATGTGTGCAGACTGCACTGTCGACACCTTTCTGCACGGCACTTCCTGAATAGAAAATCTGACGTCCGTTCTCGAGAAGATAGAACTGCCGGTTAGCCGGAAATCCATTCTCCTCCGGAAGGTAATCCCACTTGGTTGCAAGTACCTGCGTATCTGCGTGCGAGCGAAAAGAACCTCCGCCCAGACGGTCCACAGCACTCTTCGGTGTACTTTGCAGCGGACGGTCATACCGGATGCGGTTTCCGATCAGCAGGTTGGTGTAATAATGCGGTCCGGGAGCCGGTGAGGCAAGGTCACAGATCAGCTCTCCTTCTGAATTCAGCTTGCCGCCCCATGTGAGTGAGTCGGTCAGGATTTCTTTGATGCAGCTTGACTCTTCCTTAGATAGTACAGCTGCGGCAACAGCTCCGGCAGATGATGTAAACACTGCCGTTTGCCCGTTACTATATGAAACGAGTACAGAACAGCCCTTTTTGAAGCACGTTTCAAAAAGGGTGTGCAGACTGTCCGACTGAAGAAGCGAGGAAATCACAGGTGTCGGAAAAGGAAGTCCTGCGACACCGGCAACAAGACCTTTGTCTGCCATGGAAATGAACTGGGCATTTATAGATCCGGATAAAGAAACAGACGAAAACTGAGCTCTTAGGACCGACTCTGCAGTCACTCCCTGATTCCGAGCTCTTTCACTCGTTAAATTCATACATACCTCCACTTGATACTATTATTCTTACTGAGTGCTGAAATGTATCGGGAAAGTTATGCATCTGCCCCGGGACCGCTTGCAAGCGCACCTTTAGCAGGAACCTTGCTTTGGCTGTGAAGCAGGATAAAGGAAAGTACATCCCTGTATACTTCGTCGCGGTTAAGTTCGTTATGCATCTCATGCCGCCCGCCGGGATAGATCTTCAGCAAAGCATCATGACCTGTGTCTTTATACCATTGGTAAAGAATACGGGGTCCTTTGGAATATGCTCCGACAGGATCCATATCCCCGCAGTACACGAAAACAGGAACGTCTTTCGGTACGGCATCCGTCCAGTTTTTTGAACCCGCTTCCTGAAGCAGCGCGGAAAGATCAGCAAACCCGGCGGCTTTGAATAGAAACATACAGTCCGGATCTGCAATATATTTATTCACAATAGCTTCATCGCGGGTCAGCCAGTCTTTCACGGTCCGCTGAGGCTGGAATTTCTCGTTGTACGTCCCAAAAGCAATCTTATCGAGTAATTTGCCTTCTGATTTGGACCCCTTGAAAAAGCACTGCATACGTGCGAGCATTTTCCCTACTTGAGCCAGACCGGCTTTGGCGTTCGTTCCGGAAATAATCACGCCGCTTACCCCCTTTGCCCGAGTCCTTTTCAGATAACAGGACGTGATAAACGAACCCATGCTGTGTCCGAACATAAATAGCGGGAGTTCTCCGGCACCTATTCCAGCACGAATTACATCAATCTTATCTCTGACGCAGTCGATATCGGACATAAGCAAGTCAACACCGTTTTTCTTTGCAAAAAAACCTCTGTTCCCGGCATCCGGTGTGGTTATTCCGTGTCCTCGAATATCAAAGGCATATACGAGAATGCCCTGCATGCTCAGATAAGATGCAAAATCATCATATCTCCAGCAATATTCAGTCATTCCGTGTATGATCAGAAGAGCCGCCCTGGGTGCCGCCGACTCATCGCGCCATGATCTGCCCTGAATCTCAAGTCCATCTTTAGCTGTGCATGTAAACTGCAATCTCTCAACCATGCTGCGCCTCCCACATTTGCATAATAATAAGTGCCGGACTGTCTCTTCCATTATATCCTTAATTATCTTTTGCGTAATGCATCTGTGACCTTACATTGCTGCATCAATTATCGCGCCGCCGATGACTGTTTCTCCCCGATAAAATACAACTGACTGTCCGGGAGTTATGGCACGCACGGGGTTCTCGAAAACCACCCGCACTTTCCCGCCCTCCGCTTCCTGAAGCAAGGCAGGTACGGCTTTGGCGGAGTACCGGATTTTGGCTTCAACGGCAATTGGAAGTTCCGGCGCAGTATCCGAAATATAGTGGACTTCACTTGCTGTCAGGACGCTTTTGTAGAGATCGCTGTCTGACCCGAGCACCACGCGATTCCGGGCTGAATCAACGGCGAGGACGTAAAAGGCTTCATCTGCAGCCAGGCCGATTCCTTTTCGCTGTCCAACTGTATAGTGGATAATTCCCCGGTGCTTCCCCAGAACATTGCCCTGCGAATCTACAAAGTCACCCTCGAGGCAGCGCTTGCCTGTACGGGCTTCGATAAAGTTAGTATAAGAATTATCCTTAACAAAGCAGATTTCCTGACTGTCCGGCTTATGTGCCACAGGAAGCCCGGCCTCAAGAGCCATTTGGCGGATCTCATTTTTATCAAAATCTGCTATTGGCAAAAGAAGATGGGACAGCTGGTGCTGATTCAGTCGAAAGAGCGCGTATGTCTGGTCTTTGGGGTTTGCAGCATCTGTCAGAAGTTCATATTCGCCTGTCTCATCCGAACGGATAATCCGCGCATAATGCCCCGTCGCCAAATAATCAAATCCAAGAGCCAGCGCTTTTTCAAGCATCGCCTCAAACTTAATCTTCCAGTTACAGGAAATACAGGGATTCGGTGTGCGGCCGCGCTGATATTCCTGCACAAACGGATCAATAACGGCATTTTCAAAAAGAGTCTTAAAATTAAGGACATAATAGGGAATATCCAGGGCAGCCGCTACACGACGAGCATCATCTACAGCGGAAAGTGAGCAGCAGCCTACATCCTTTCTAATCTGTTCATCCGGCTCGTCAGGCCATATCTGCAGCGTTGCACCCGTTACATCATATCCCTGGTTTTTTAAAATCAGAGCGGCAACGGAGCTGTCCACTCCGCCGCTCATTGCAACAAGAACTCTTATTTTCCCGTGATCCGGTTGGTTCTTACTCATATCAGTCACTTTGTGCCCTTCTTGTGTGACACCCGCGGGTGCACAGGAGTAAATACTCTTCGATGTCATTACATAGGAAAGGTTCCCATTTGTCAAGAAACGCGAGTTCCCCGGGACTTCTTTATAGAAATCCACAGCCGCTTCGACAGCCGGCGCGCGATGTCAGTTCTCAGGACGCCACAGAATAATTCGTCCGTCTTCGAGTTCAACGCGCAGCACGCCTTTCCCCTCTATTCCTATGGCTTTGAGATATTCCGCCGGAATTTGAAGACGTCCGACCCGGTCAATTACGGCGAGTTCCTGATGAGAAGAAGTTCCGAAACGGGTGTCCTCGTCACTTTTTACAGATGAAATACAGGCGTCTGATTCATAACCCAAAATTTCTTCGTTACTGTCTTCTCCGGTTGCTCCCGGATAATTTGCTTCCATTTCGGAAGAGGGCCTCGCAAAACTATTGGCCGGACGGGTCTGGGGCTGCCGGATCGAACGATATTCGCTGCTGGTCTTCCCGTCACGGATTGCCACCACGCGGCTTACCTGGCGCGAGAGCTGCATATCGTGCGTTACAATTACGATCGTCTGATTCTGTTCGGTCTGCAGTCTGCGGAAAATAGCCATTATGTCGGCGGCCGTCTTTGTGTCAACGGAACCGGTAGGCTCATCAGCCAGAAGAAGGCGGGGCTTATTGGAAAGTGCGATAGCAATTGCCACTCGCTGCTGCTCGCCGCCGGACATCTCCTGCATGCGCGCGTTTTTCCTTTTGGACAAGCCTACCTGGTCGAGAAGCTCAAGAGCTCTTTCATGCCTGCTGCGCATACTCGAAAAAACCATCGGCAGCTCTACATTCTGTATGGCCGTCAGATAGGGAATAAGATTTCTTCCGTTGTTCTGCCAGACAAAACCGACTGTATGCCGTTTATAATCCACCAGATCTTTGGCAGATGCCTTAAGCATATCTTTACCATCTACCATAAGCTTTCCGGCTGTCGGCCGGTCAAGCCCGCCAAGCATATTCAGAAGTGTTGATTTACCGCTTCCGCTGTTGCCGATGATGGCCATCAATTCGCCGTCCTCGACAGTTAGGTCGAGACCCTGAAGCGCCAACACCTCAAATTCTTTGGTCTTATATATTTTAACCAGGTTCTCACACTCAATCATGCAGTCACCACCCCGTCTTCAAGCTGGTAGACCACATCCGCACACTTCATCAGATGCGGGTCGTGAGTCGTCATGATAATCGTGATTTTTTCTGTCTCGACGAGCTTCCGGAACAGACGCATAACCTGTTCACCCATGTTTGAATCAAGTTCCGCCGTCGGTTCATCAGCGAAAATGATACTCGGTTTGGCGGAAATGGCACGGGCAATAGCCACACGCTGCTGCTCTCCGCCGGAAAGTTCCTGTACCCGATGTTTCATGCGGGAGGCAAGTCCCACACGGTCTAAAGATTCAAGAACCCTTTTGTCTCTGTCTTTTGCAGGATAACCGGCTACGCGCAGGGCAAAGTCGACGTTTTCATAGGCGGTCATATTCCCTATCAGAGCCACAGACTGGAATACAAACGCATACTGCTTCCTTCTGAGCTCATCTCTTTTGCGGTCCGAAAGCTTCGTAATGTCTTCCCCACGAAAAAATATCTCGCCGGACGAAGGCAGATCAAGGGCACTTAACAGATTCAAAAGTGTTGTTTTCCCGGATCCCGAGCGGCCGCGCAGAACCGTGAGTTTACTCTCTTCAAAGGAAAGCTGAATATTCTTCAAAACATCGACCTTCGCTGATCCGGTACCAAAGCTCCGGTTCAGATTGACGACGCGGATGATATTGCCCATCTTCTTGTCCTCCCCTTACTCTTCACCGAGTTTGACTGCCTGATCAATGCGGATCCTCAGCATTAACCGTGATAGTACTGCAAAACATATCAGCAGGATTGCACCTAGAATAGTGTAAATTTTCATGTAGTCGGAAGCCAGTGTCACAATCTTGTATGGTATGGAGCTTCCGTCCGAGCGGTTAAGTATTTTGAAAAGCGGCAGATACAGCGTAGATGTCACATCTCCGATCAAAATACCGAATGCGATTGAGACGCCGGAAATCAGTATCTGCTCGGCACCGATAATGCCCAGGATAGACTTCTTGCTCATGCCCATCGCACGGTATATACCGAATTGCAGAACGCGGCCCTGTATGGAGATAATCCAGTAAATCAGGAAGCCTACCGCACAGATCAGCATGGACACAATGAATCCGAGGCTGAGCGCACCGTTGAGACCTTGCAGCTGCGGATCATTTTTAACAGCTGAGATGCTTTGTGCTTCCGACTGAATCGACTCAACCGATATGTTTTTCTCTTCAATCTGTTGATATATGTCCTGATCAAGTACGCCTGCGTCCTTTTTTATCCAGACTTCGTAGGGCTCAATTGGATTTTTGGCGAGGTAATAATCAAAATCCATCACAATAAAGCTGTTGTAAACCAGATTTCCTTCATCCGTGATATATGTCGCCGGAAGGCCCGGCCAATAATCGACCACGGCAAGCACCGTCACAGGAAGTTCGGTTCCGCTGTCCACCGAAAACTGCATAATATCGCCTTCTTTTACACCAAGGGATTCAGAGACTTTCTGTGAAATGATAACGAATCCCGGAGCGCCGGACATTGCGTTCAGATACGAATTAATAGGAAATGGCAGAATATCATCACGGGACCATACAATCTGACCGAATTTTTCCGGATCAATACCCATGACGGTAATTGTATTTACCCTTTTATCAAGAAAGGCGAGCTTGTTAGAATTCTTAACGTTTAGAACACGGGCCGCATTTTCAACACCGGTTATATTCTCAAAGCGGCTCAGCGGCGGCTCCTCATAATGAACGGCCTTGATGCTCGTTGTATCAAGAGTGGGTACGAAAGCAGACGCCACCGAGCCGTCGGAGTTAAACTGTGTCCATTCTTCCCTGACGACGAGATCCGATCCTATCGACGCCGACACCTCATCCTCAGAATTCTGATTGATGGTACGCGCAGCATTTGCATTAAATATTCCAACGGATAGGGCAAGAACAATAAAGAGCATCAGAAACTGTTCGCGTCCGTCTGTCCGGCTTACCTGCAGAAAGGATGTGTATAGTACCGGGGACCATCTTTTCCGCCCGAGAAAATATATCAGGCGAATGACAAGCGGATAAATCCGCAGAAAGAACATTCCGGCACCCATGATAAAAAGTGTCGATGCTAAAAAGAGCAGCGAATCATTTTTGCTGACAAATGATGTCTCATCGGCAAGCGAACTCTTCATCTGGAAGAAAATATAGAGTGAAATACCTAAAAGAACAAAATCAAGGCAGTACCTCTGCCAGATAGGTGACCTGCTTCGCCTCGACACGGTTCGCTTCGTCTCAACAATGCCTTTGCGGGCCAGCATAAAGACCGGAACCAATGTAACCAGGACAAAGAAGATCATGGCCGCTCCGGCATAGACAAGAGATCTGATACTGATCTCGACAGGAAGCGCCGTACGCCCTACAAAAGTCAGGAAGCCATTGGAAGATCCGAGCACTTTGCACATCAAAAGCCCCAGAAGCGGTCCCGCAACAAATGACACCACCGCCAGAATACTGTATTCAATAAGGTAAAGTAATACAATGCGTCTTTTGCCCGCGCCCCGGCTCTCCATGACCGATATACTGGTCTTATCTGTTGTAACCATAAGCTGTGAAACCATGTAAATATAGAAGGCCAGCATCAGGATTATGGGTACAAAAAGAATTTGAAGCGATGTCTCAAGATCCGCTTTGTACTCAGGATAGTCCTGCAGAACATCGATAAACGTGCAGTTCAGCTCCAGCTTTGGATCCAGTTTTTTGACCCGGGCTAAAGAATCATCGTATATAGAGATAACACTCTCCGCATCGGTAAAATTGAAATCATAGTAATCATATACACTCCACCACGAGTAGCCAATCAGGTTTCTCGGCAGATTTGTCTTCGCTTCGTTCATGAGCGTATCAAAATCCATGATAACGCCCGAATCCAGAGAATTGAGGGAAACATACCAGTACGGGTCCGACGGATTCGCCGCAGCTACAACGCCGACAATTTTCAAGGTGAAAATATCGGAGGGTTCCTTGCCATACAGATCCGTCTTCAGGTGTATTTCCTGTCCCAGGGAATAGCCTTTCTGCTGCATAGCGCGTTCTGTAATGACAGCCTCATAGACATTCGGATCAGCGGAAGGCTGGTACATGCGTCCGGCTGTCAGGCTGACCTTGCTGTCCAATCCTGATATGGCCCCGATCGATACCGTCTGCACAGCGGTCTCGCCCTCGACCTGCGTATCCTTGTCATAAAATATATTGGACAGCATAATCATCTCAGAAGTCAAATCTGCTGTATAAGGTATTTCTTCGAGAACCTGCGCGCCCTCGGCACGAATGTTGTCTATCGAAGTAAAAGTCCCAAGATAGCGGGCCTTCACAGAATCATTTGTGTCCGTGCTGTAACGATATATTTTATTGAATCCATAATAACCCGAGTATATCTCCTGCTCAGTCTGGCGGTTATCAAGCTGTTTGATAAACATACGCTGCAGGATTCCTTTGGTAAAAATAGGAATCGATGCAAACATGCCGACTACAAGAATACATCCGAGAAGAAGGCAAAGTACTTTCCAGAGATTACTCTTCATTTTTTGAAGTACAAATGAAAACACGCTTTCGCCTCCTGATTAATTCAGAATATAGAGGTCTCCTACAGCCAGCCCGGTCAAAATCTCAACATCCGTAGTATTACTGATTCCAACAGTGACATCTTTTTCAACACGTAGTCCGCCTTCCAGAACGACTACATATTTACGGTTGCTTGCAGAAACGACGTATTTTTTGGGAATGACAATCGCATTGTCTTTCTTCTCAGTCACATAATTGATCGTTACATTGGTGCCATGTCTGACGCCGTCGGGTATATCCGCGCTGAAGCGCAGGAATGAGTAGGCGGCATACGCAGAATCGGGATCAATTGTATCGGGCGTTTCAATGACCACTGCATCCGCCTGGGTATCGTTCTTCAGAACTATCTTTGCATCGCCTCCGACAGAAAAGTCGATGGCCTGCTGGTCGTCCGTTCCAATCAGTAGAGTTGCAGGGTCGCAGATCGTGACGATCTTCTCATATCCCGCAATAACATCGCCGATATTTGTCTTGGTCGTATAGGAAATCTCACCATCGAACGGAGCTGTAATCAAGGTGCCGTCCTTTTGAGCTTTAAGTTGCTCGAGTTGAATTTTCTGTTGTTTCAAGTTAATTTCACAAAGACTTTTATCCGAAGTACCCGAAGAACTGTCGCTCTGCATTTTGAGCGCCTCGAGCTGAAGCTGCTGTTCCTGAAGTGACATCAACGCAAGAGTCTTCTCCGTAGTCCCCTCTGCGGCCGTGTCATATAGGAGCTGGGCCTTATTTACTTCAAGCTGCTGTATTGCAATCTGGTGTTCGAAGTCCGTTGACTCTCCGGCTGTATCATAAATGATCTGAGCTTTACTTACTTCAAGCTTTTGTAAGGCAATCTGTGTATCAAGCTCATCCGTCTCAATCGAAGCAAGAACATCTCCGGTTTTTACCTGATCGCCGGCAGCAACAGATATTTCTTTAAGCCGACCTTGTTCACAGGTGAAAAACAGGTTCTGTTGTGTAGCAGCCACGACTTGGCCTTTCATCGTAACTTCATTGGAAATTGTGGCAAGTTCTACTGCCTTCGTCTTATATTCCACAGGAGCCGGCGTAACAAGCGGGACCGGCAGAGCCTCTTCTTCTTTGGGAAAAATGCCCGAACATCCTGCCTGCATTATTATCAGTGTCAAACAAAAACCAAACGCAGCTGCTTGTGCCGCATACTTCTTTATCACTATTTTTTTCATACTGATAACCTCCTGTTAACAATCATTACGGCAGGGATTCGAGCTGAATCCCTGCCGTAACTAAAAATATAGGTCGGGAAATTCTTCAAAATGAATGCCGGGAATCAACCGAGAACAACCTCAACATTATGTGTGGAACCTGCATCAGATAAAGGAAGAATATTACCTGAAACAGTAGCTCCGTCTATGAGAATCCTGGAAATACCCTTCTCGACATGATTCGGATTAGTTACCTTAATCACATACGTAATTCCACGGAAAACACGGGAAATCGTATACCCGTCCCACTCAGCAGGGATACAGGGGTCAATACGCAGTCCTTCGTACTCAGGCTTTATACCAAGAATAGCCTGGGATATTGCGACAAAGTTCCAGGCTGCCGTTCCTGTCAGCCAGGAATTCTTAGCCTCGCCCGTTCGGAACGCGTCCTT
>Ga0209540_10003018_pt1 | contig 11693 bp, 8 predicted proteins | sample BarGraIncu01121A_FD_184501 | JGI IMG/M metagenome (GOLD analysis project Ga0209540, IMG submission 184501) | Arctic peat soil microbial communities from Barrow, Alaska - Barrow Graham LP Incubations 011-21A (SPAdes) (version 2) | ecosystem: Environmental > Terrestrial > Soil > Wetlands > Peat... | reverse complement strand
AAGCCTGTATGATGGACGGGCTGCAGGCGTCAACAGGTGCCACCTATGGGAAACTATTGATGGCCAAAACCTTTTACGGCAAGCTGGCAGCGACGTTTTATCATCCCCAAAAAGGCGCCGTACGCTATTCATTGAAACCGGAATTCATAGACCAGTTCGGGAAATTCGAGTTTTTCTCATACCGCAAGAAGGGAATTGAACCTTCGAAGATACCGGTTGCCGCCGCTGATGAAGTCCTTCAGTGGGTCTATGACCAGCCGGATGATGTTATTTTTAAAGTGGAGGCAAAACCCGACTTCAAATTCACACCGGTCAAAGGGTCCTTCAACAAGGCCAAATGCAGCCTTTGCGACGAATATGTATTCGAACGCTATGTCCGGACCAAGGATGGCCAACCGGTGTGCATCCCATGCTCGGGCTACGAAAAGAAGGTCTAGATATGACAGGGGGGATCGCGATAACGGGGATTGGCCTGGGATATTTTTGAGGTATCATTATCGTAACGTGGCAGTTTACATATTATGCAGACATGTCGCTTGTTATCTAAGCCAGGCGGATACCTTTTATCCACCTGGCTATCTCAAGTGGATACATTTTACCCGAACTAACAGAAGCTCCTTTATTGGCCTGGTGTAGAACATTGAATAAGTCAATAATTTAAGTAGGTTATGTTTTTTATTTTCCATTGGCACAGCCCTTGCTCAATTATGCTGATAGAAAATCAAAATTGGCAAGATACGAACAATGAAGAAACTAATTATGACTATAGCGGCGATTGCCTTGGTGGCGATCATGGCATTACCGGCGACGGCACAGATGAGAATGCGCGGCGAATATGGCCGTGCCCCTCATTACGCCGCAGATATTACAAAGCTGTCTGGTTTGAATCTGGCAGACGAGCAGATCACGAAGCTTAATGGATTACGTGATGTTTATCTGTCGGATATCAAGCCCCTCCAGGATCAGATGTATAGCAAAAGCATAACGCTGAAAGGCATGTGGCTGGAAAAGACACCGAACCAAGAAAAGATTGCGGTGTTACAAAAAGAGATACAACGCCTGCGGGGTAAGATGTTGGAAAAAGTTGCAGCTTATCGTCGGGAAACCCTGAATATCCTGACGGCTCGGCAGCAGACAATATTAGAGGCTTACAAAGCAAAGCGCGGTTACAGTTCTGGTAAAGGCGCGGGGTCAGGGCGAAATGCGCAGGCAGAATGATTAATCATTAAAAACAAACTGAACATAAATATGAAGGGAGTCAAGAACCCGTGATGCAAGCCAAGTTTAAAAAAATTTTATTCGCTGCCGTTGTGATCCTTGTCGCTGTCCTCGCCGGCCCTCCGCATAGAGCAGGGAACGCGGCGGCGGAAAACGGCGAACCGCCGACCAAATCTCTTCCGTCTGCCGTTATGATGGAAAACAACGGGGCTTTTTCTTTGGAGCGCTGTATCGAAATTGCGCTGGATAAGAATCCCGAGATCGCCGCCTCCAAATGGGATATCGCCGCGGCGGACGCGCGGCATGATGCCGCCCGGTCAGCCTTCTGGCCGCAGATTAGCGTCGAAGGCGGCTATCAGCGATACGTGGACAGCCAGCGATTGATAGCGGCCCGTTACAACGGGGAAGTGGGAGTATTCGACGACGATATCCTGCGGGGCGATCTAATCGCTAAAATAAACCTATACGCCGGTGGCCGCATGATGAACGAAGCCAGCGCTGCGGGAAAGCTCTCCGCAGCGGAAAAGAAGAAGTTTGTCCGGACCCGGGATGAACTAATCTACAGCGTAGCCGGTATCTATTTTTCCATTCTCGGACAGCAGCGGATCATTGCTTCCCTTGCGTTTTCGCAGCAGGCCCTTGACGAAAATCTGAAGCGGACGACGCAACTCTATGACGCCCGCAAGGTCGCCAGAGTCGATGTCCTCCGAACAGAGGTCCGCCTCACGGATCTGCAACAGAACCTGATCCGTGAGAAAAATGCTTTGGCCGTTCAGCGTCGCATTTTATTCAGTCTGATGGGGTATGACATCGTCCCGGATGATGCGCGTTTTGAAGATAAGCTTGAATTCAGCGATAAAACATCTTTCGGTCTGGGAGGATTAATCGAAACCGCCCTGAAAAACCGCCCTGATTTTCTGGCGGCAAAAGAGCGGGTGGATGCCCAAATTATGAAGGTGAGCGCTGCGCGGGCGGCGTATTGGCCAAATGTTAACCTGGTGGGAACGTACGGCGTGAGGAACGCCCCGAGCCCCGGTGATGTGGGGGAAAATACCCAATCGACGGAAGACGTCGGATCCGTCGGCTTGGTATTGTCTATTCCCATCTTTGACGGCGGCCAGATCAGCGCCAAGGTCCGGGAAGAGATGGCCGCCCTCGCTGCAGCGCGGGAACGGCTGAAAAAACTGGAACTCCAGATACGGCAGGAAACGGAAACAGCCTCTCTTGATGTGCTCTCCAGTGCAGAAAGGGTGAAGGCAACGGCAACGGTGATTGACCAGGCCAGGGAAAGTTTCCGGATAGAATCGTTAAAATATGAGATGGGCAAGGGCTCCTTAACCGACGTGCTTGACGCCCATTCGGCACAACTTCAGGCAGAAACAACCTATTACCGGGCGCTAACGGATTATCATACCGCCATGGCCAGGCTCAGGCTGGCAACAGGAGAAAATATATGATGCGAACACTTCGAAAATGCACTGGCCTTTTTATCATTTTGTTTTTAATGAGTTGCAGTGCCGAAGCGCCGACGCCCGCAAAGCAGATCGCCACGGTCAAGACGAAAATCGTCCAGCAAGGTCCCATCGCCGAGACATTGGAAATCAACGGCAACGTCGTCGCAACCAAGCAGGCTCGCCTTGGCTCACCGGCAGAAGGACCTATCAAGAAACTGCGTGTCCGGGAAGGCGATTATGTAAAAAACGGTGCGCCGATCTTGACGATCGGGCGGACCGAATCCGCGGATGCACAATTGATAGCGGCGGAAGAAGATTTCAAGCGCGATCAGCAGGACTTGCAGGCGACGGAGAAACTGGTCAAAAACGGCGCTGTGCCAGCTGAAATGCTTGACCGGTCCCGGGCCGCCTTTTCCCGCTCCAACGCCCAACTCATCAAGGCCAAAGAAACGATGGCGGATTTTGTTATCCGCGCCCCCTGGAGTGGTTATATCTCCAAGGTGTTGGTAACGGACGGCAATTTTGTGGGACCGCGGGTGCCGCTTGTCGAGATGTTCGATCCGGCAAGTCTGGTGGTGCAGTTTGCCCTGCCCGAAAAGGTATCCGTCGCTGTTGCCCGGGGCGCGAAGCTTTCCGTGACCATCGACGCGCATCCAGGCAAAACCTTTTCCGCAACAGTCAGTCGCATCTACCCCGATCTTGATCTGAAGACGCGTTCGCGGACCATTGAGGCGACGCTGTCCGAAAAAACTACCCTGACGCCCGGCATGTTTGCCCGTCTGACGATCGATCTCAAATCCGTCGCGGCGGCGATAGTTGTTCCTGCAGAGGCCGTGCTGACCATGCCCGACGGCCAAAAGGTCGTCTATCTGGTCAAGGCCGGGAAGGCCGTCAAACGGAAAGTCCGGACCGGGATCGAAAACGGTCGCCTCACACAGATTATGGAAGGCGTCGCATTGGGCGATCAGGTGATTGTCGAGGGTCATGAGCGACTCAAAGACGGCATTGAGGTAAAACTTCCAAGTGAAAAGAAGGGGTCGGATAAGGACGGTGGGGCGGCGCAAGAAAAGAGCAAGGCGACTGGCGCTGAAAAAAGCGGTGACGCCCGATGAAACTAACGGAATATTCGGTCAAAAAGCGCATCGCCGCCAGCGTCATTGTCTTGGCCATGGTTGTCCTGGGTCTTTATGGTCTCATGCGTCTGCCGGTCAATTTTCTGCCGGATATAACCTATCCGCTGATCAAAATCCATGTCTGGTGGCCAGGCGCTACGCCGGAGGAGATCGACCTGCAACTGGCTGATCCCATTGAACGTCAGATGGCGACCGTTGATGGGCTGGATTATCTGGAATCCTCCTCCATCGAGGGCATGTATACGCTTCAGGTGAATTTCAAATATGGCGTCAACGTGGATGTCGCCTATCAGGATGTGCTGGCCGCTATGGCGCGTGTGGCGCGTCAGTTGCCGAAGGATATGGATCCACCGATTGTTATCAAGGCTGATCCGTCGCAGTTGCCCGTCGCTCAATTGACGATCAGCTCCAAAGAGATCGATCTCACCAAGCTCCGCACCTGGACTGAAAATTGGCTCCAGGACCAATTGATTGCTGTGCCGGGCGTGGCCGGTACGGAGATAGTCGGCGGTATGAAGCGGGAAATCCGCATCCATGTCGATCCCGTTGCCCTGGAAAAATATGGACTGGCCCTGGCAACGGTTGTCAAACGAATCGGTCAGGAAAACCTCGAACAATTCGGCGGTCGCGTCACCGAGGGGCGCCGCGAATTCATCGCCCGTACGGTCGGCGATTATCGGTCTCTCGAAGAAATCCGGAACATTCAACTTGCGGGAAACGGTTCGGCCAAAGTCTATCTGCGCGATGTTGCCGAGGTTGAGGATGCTCACGCCGATGTCCGCATCATCACCCGCTTGGGCGGTGAGCCTTGTGTTAAACTGAGTATCCTGAAACAGGCTGATGCCAATACCGTCGAGGTGGCTCGGGCCGTGAGCCGCAAAATTGACCAACTAGCTGCGGCCTTTCCGAATGATGTCAAAATCAGCATGGTCGAAAATCAGGCGGATTACGTCCAAGCGGCCTTGAATGGGGTGCGGAACACCGCTCTGGAAGCTCTAGTGTTGGTTATTCTCACAGTTTTCTTGTTTCTGGGAAGTTGGCGGCAGGTGCTCGTTATGGTTCTCGCTCTGCCCATCACGATACTTATCAATTTCGGACTCATGAAGCTTGGCGGTTTTTCCCTGAACATCTTTTCTTTAAGCGGTTTGGTCGTGGCCATTGCCGTGGCGCTGGACAATTCGATTGTCGTACTGGAAAACATCTCCCGCATCAAGGCCGCATCTCCCGATGCACCCGTTGAAGAATCGGTAATTAAAGGGACAGCCCAGGTAGGGCAGGCGCTCGTTGCCGCTACGGTCTCCTTTCTGGCGCTGTTTCTGCCATTTTTGCTGGTTCCCGGACTGACCAGCCTCCTCTTCAAGGAGCTGATTTTTGTCGTTTCGGGCATTATGGTGCTGAGCCTCATCATGGCGGTGACGGTTACGCCGCTTTTCAGCGTCATCTTTCTTTCCAATCAATCGCATCAGGGTTTGTCTCGCTTTGAGCGTTTCTTTGAGCGGCTCCGCGATCTCTACGGCCTGTCTCTTGAACGGATTATGCATCATCGCCGCCTTATCCTTGCCGGTGCGGGAATCCTCCTGCTTGTCGCCATATTGACGGCGGGCCTGGTGGGCAGCGAATTTCTGCCGCGCATGGACGACGGCCGGGTCATGGTCAAGGTGAAGTTGCCGACAGGCGCAGCCCTGGCACAGACAGATCAGGTCCTAAAACAGATCGAGTCCAAACTCGTAAAGGATCCACTTGTGGAAAGCCTGTTTACCCTCGCCGGCGGCAAGGTTTGGGGCACCGCGACATATGAGATTGCCAATGAAGGCGAGTTGAATATCCAACTGATACCCCGGGCGAAACGCAAGATTACCACGGAGCAGTACGTGAAAAAAATCAGATCTGTCGTTGCCCAGGTTCAGGTGCCGGGAGGCAAAATAGCCGTTTCGCAGATGAAAGTCAAAGGGCTCCGCAGCCTGGGGGAGGCGGACGTCGAAATCCAGATCAAAGGGCAGGATGTCCATAAACTTTTTGAACTGGCGCGGCAGCTTTCGGAAACCATGAATGGATTGAAACATTTCACGAATGTTTATGTATCGATGGATCTCAGCAAGCCTGAATATCAGGTGCGGATCGACCGGCCGCGGGCGACGGAACTAGGCGTTACCGTCTCGGATGTGGCCACGTCTCTGAAATCCCTCATTACGGGTGCCATCGCCACCCAATACAAGGACGGCGACAAAGAGTACGACATTCGGGTAGTCGTGCCGGAGAAGAATGTCACATCCCGCCGGGCTATCGAAGACATGCCGCTTTTGCCGGTGGCTGGAGGTTATCTCAAGGTCCGCGATGTCGCCAGCGTCGTACCGGACGTCGGCCCCGTCGAAATCGTGCGCTATAATCAGGTGAAACAGGTTGTAATTCGGGGCGACGCCGCGGGGGTGAGTGTCGGCCAGGCCTTCGGAGAATTAAAGGCGGCCGCAAAAAAGATCGATCTGCCACCGGGCTATGATATCGGCTATGCCGGACAGGCGCAGATGATGGGTGATATGCAGCGAGACGTGATGATGATTCTCGCCTTTGCCGTCTTTTTTGCCTTTGTCGTGCTTGCCGTTCAGTTCAACAGTTTGAGAATTCCCGGCCTGATTCTCGGCAGCCTGCCCTTTTGCGTTGCGGGGATGATTCTCCTTCTGGCGGTCGCTCGTGTGCCTTTCGGCGCCACCGTTCTCATCGGCGCCCTCGTTGTCATCGCCGCCACCATCAATGAAGGCGTATTGCTTTTGACATTGGCCGAAGAAATCCGGAGGAGCCAGGGACGCACACCTGCCGAGGCGGTGATCGAGTCGGCTAAAATCCGTTTCCGGCCAAGGCTCATGATCTCCCTCATGATTATAACAGGTATGATTCCCCTGGCGCTCAACCTTGAAGCGGGCGGTGAGATGCTGCAACCCATGGCGGTAGCCGCCATCGGCGGCCTGTTGACCGTCATTGTCGTCTCCCTGTTTCTGTTGCCCGTTATGTACGCCGCCGTCGCGGAACACGCTCGAGGACAGGGGATCACGGAGATGCTGAAGAGGCTATCGGCAAGATGGTTCCGCCGCACGCCCCTGGTAAAAAAAGCATGGATCCGTAAAAAAAGGATTAGATGTTAAATGCCTATAGAAAGGTAAAAAATTTTGGAACACAAACACAATCATAATCATGAACGACCGGCATCGCTCACGAACCTGATCTTCGCCATGGTGATCAATGGCTGGATCGCGGTCTGCGACACGGATTGTACCACCCTATAAGTAGGCAATAGTTATTATCTCACCGGCCCGCTATGCGGGATACGGAACTTTGAAGGAGGAATTACAATGGCTTGGTTAAGTGGATATCCGAGAGAAAAGATTGATTGGTTTCCTACAATCGACCCAAAAAAATGCGTTAAATGCGGCATGTGTATGAACTGTGGCAAAGAAGTATACGATTGGACAGAGGACGGTTCACGAGTCGGACGGCCCTACTCGTGTATCGTGGGCTGCTCAACCTGTGCAAACCTTTGCATGGGCAAGGCGATAAGCTTTCCCGATATAGAAATCGTGCACAAGATATATAAGAAGGAACATCTCTGGGCCAAGGTAAAGAAACAATTGACGGAGGAAGGGAAATTGAAGGCAGAAAAATAATGGTAAAAAGAGGCTTCGTTCTAAAATAAAGCATCTTTTCTCCGTATTAAGCCTATTTAAAAATTGGCTGGAGTGCTTGCCACTATCTTTTGTTTTATTACCGGAACATGGACAATTTTCGCCATTTCCACTGCTTATCTGATCGGTTGGAAAAAAGACGCCATCTGGCTTATCCTGGGAATCATCTATGTTTCGTTGCTGATGTTTTAAGGGGCAGTTTTAAATATTTTGTAATTGCCATAGCCATCTTCGGCGCTGACTCCATTTCATCTACCAGTCAATGATTTTCGGTTTGGAATTTAAGTGATGATTGCCACTTCAAACCTTTTAAAAATCCGCATGCTACCGGCCGGAAAGCCAGGATTGGTGTTGGTTAGCGGAATTTTCTAATTTAACAGAATACAACCGTCCCCAATATTTCTGCTACAGTGGGACCGCATCCCGAAAGACGTTGCCACTCTGTGGCGTACCATTCCTGGTTGCAGCCAAAATAGGCTTTGTGGCTGCGTTATCTAGTAACTTGAGTAAATTCAGCTCAGACATTAACTTTTTATGCATTCCGCTTCTCTAATCATTACAGAATCAGGATGTGTTCATTGTCCTCATATGAACATGCGCACTAAATACTGTTGACATACATTGGGTCATAACTACTCCTGCAACCAATAATCTTCCTGATCAATATATTAGGATATCCACAAGATAACCAGCCACGATAGCAATTACAAAAACGTTTAACGCGAAAGCAAAGATCAGCTTCTTTTTGAACATAGAACTAAGAATGATCATTTCTGGTATGCTCGCTCCCGCGCCGCCGATAATCAGCGCAAGGACTGTTCCGACCCCCATGCCCTTGCCCACAAGGGCGGCGCTTATGGGAATCACCGTTTCGGCTCGGATATACATGGGCACACCAATTGCCGCTGCGATAGGAATGGACCATGGGTTCCCTGGCCCTGCCAATTTAACGACGAGGTCCTGCGGGAAAAAACCATATATAAAAGCGCCGATGGCTGCACCCAAGAGGAGATACCAGAACACACCCTTAAAGGTATCAACTGCTGCTATTGATGCGCTCCTCAGCTTTTCCTTAAATGGCGCCCGCGGTGAAACATCTGCTTCAAGATTTACGGAGCAGCATGACGACTCAATAGTCGGCAATGTCACCAAGGTCAGGGGCTGCGTACTTCCTGCCGCAGGCTGGGTTTTCAAGGCCGTGGCATCTGAATTTGTCCCCGTCGCACAACAAGACGCCTCAATGTTCACCAGAGGCTTGACCTGTCTTTCCATCCCCAGTTTCGAAAGGAGTGCCGCCATTGCCATGGAACCGAAAAAGGTGATCACGACATACACCACCGTAACTTTAATACCAAGCAGTGATAGCAATAGCGCGATAATTATAGGATTAAGAACCGGTGAGGAAAAAAGAAACGCCATTGTGGGGCCAAACGGCACGCCGCCCTTGAGCAAGCCCGCCGTTATGGGAACAGTTGAACAGGAGCAGAAGGGGGTAAGGGCACCCAGACCCGCACCCAGAAAATATTGCACCCATGTTAATTTGTTGGACAGAAAATCTCTTACACGTGAGGGCGGGAGATATTCCATCAACAATCCAATGATAAAAGAAACGACAACAAATATCAGGACGAGTTCACCCGCAATGACCAGAAAAAACTTGCCGGCAGTGATAAAATTATTCAAACCAAACATTTACATTACCTCCAGTATCCTTAATTTAATAATAGTTGAATATGTCAACTTATTTCCTTGTTGATTGTTGTGCTAATTACTTTAGCCGCTTTCTGCTGCTCGTCACCGCTAGCGGTTTGATTAAGCGCGGTTTCAAAAAAGGCGCGCAGGCCGATCAGGAGTATTTGACGCATGTCCGGGGCCATCGCCGACAGAATCGCTGCCATTCTTTTTGCGGGATCTTCCGTTAGCCTTGATATGAGCGATCTTCCTTCTTTTGATAATTGGACACAGCATACTCGTCCATCGTTTTGATCGTTCATTCGACGCACCAGTTTTTTTTCTTCGAGGCGGCTTACAATGCGTGTCGCACCGCTTTTTGTCACTGCTATGCTCTTGGCGATGTCCTGCATGGTGCACCTGTCCAGTCGCGATATGACACGAAGGGCGCGAAACTCGCCGTGGGATACATTTTCACAACAAGTGCCGCTCATGTTGTGTGCGCCAAAATCATACATCATATCTTCAAAAAATTCGGCTAGTTGTTTGGACTGTTCGTCCATTATCCAATCCTCCACCAGTGAAATTTAAATACCTTCCTAACAATCTACGGTTTTATTCTATCAATGATAGTTGATTTTGTCAACTACTATTTTGATGATGTTTAAATAATAACCCAAAGCAAAAACCTGAAAAAGCGTAGCATTATCCTAAAATGCTCTATTATTATTGTGGTCTTATCAACGATTGCCGGTATGGGCTGATAGATGGACAGTGATGAGAAGAAGTGCGGCAACTAAATAAAGACGCTCTGAATGCCCTGATAGTATTCTTGAAGCAAGGGCAATAACACCCTTTGGTCTGGACATAATGTATGGTAAGAATGTATCCATCTGATTAACCACATGGATAAACTGTATCTATTCGCGGGGAGGCAGCAGATCTTTTTCTTTCGGAATACATTTTTAAAATTGGTTAATTATTATAGGGAAGCATTGAATGAAACGACCGACCTTATTGGAGATACTCAGGACTGCTTTATACATCGGAACTATCGGCTATGGTGGACCGGCGATTCTGGCCTTGATGAAGAAAATCATCGTTCACGAAAAAACATGGATCTCTGAGGAAGAGTTCATGAATGCCTTAAGCCTGTCGCAGATTTTGCCGGGTGCTGTTGGGGTGACTCTGTTCGGTTATATCGGCCATAAGCTGCGCAAACCCTGGGGCGGAATTCTCGCGCCTTTTTCATTTGTGTTGCCCTCCATGATTGCCATTACCGTTCTTGCCTGGGCGTATTTTACTTATGGAAACTTAAAATTTGTTCATTCGATTTTTATGGGTCTGGGGGCACTTGTTGTTGCCTTATTAATCAATGCGACGCTGATAATGGGTAAATCCGTCTTCCCCAAAATGGATCGTAATTCTTACAAAGGCATTACGATCGCGGCGCTTTCTTTTTTGGGTATCACCTTTCTTCACTTAAATGTTATTTACATCATCTTAATATCCGGGGTCTTCGGTGCCTTGTTCTTTTATTTCAGCGGGGAATTTGAACAGGAAAAAATGCCGGGGCATTTGAAAGTAGAAATTGACGCCCCCAAAGTCGGGAGATTGCAAAATTATCTGCCGCTTTTGATAATGGCTGGAGTGCTTGCCACTATCTTTTTGTTTATTACCGGAACATGGATTATTTTTGTGACCTTCCTGAAGATTGGCGCATTAGCCTTCGGCGGCGGTTTTACCGCTATACCACTGATTCAACATGTCGTCGTCGATGGCATGCATTGGCTGAATCTAACAGCCTTTCGCGACGGCATCGCCCTAGGGCAAATTACGCCGGGGCCCGTGTTTATCACAGCTACGTTTATCGGCTTCAAGGTCAAAGGCATCATCGGCGCACTGGTTGCCACTATTGGCATTTTTACACCTTCGCTTGCGGCCATCATTCTTGTTGGACGAGCGCATGCAAAAATCAAGAACTATAAAATCATCAAGGTGACCATTAAAGGATTTCTATCCGGCTTCATCGGGCTTTTGCTAGCCGTTGTTTATCTGTTTGGCATTCAATCGCTTATCAGCTGGCAGACATGGGCGATCTTTGCCACCTCCACCGCCTACCTGATCGGCTGGAAAAAGGATGCCATCTGGCTTATCCTAGGAATCATCTGTGTTTCATTGTTGATGTTTTAAGGGGCAGATTTAAAAATTTTAGCCATAGCCCAACGACACTGCCAACAAAGATAGCGCTTTGATTTAGAATTGGAATTAAACTGGTTTTTTATTTACGGCCAATCATCAGAAACATTGTAAACAAACTGGTCTGACCATCGCCAACCGGTTTTTTAACCTGAGCGGCCTCCTGATGCCGAACATCACGAAATCCAGCGTCTATAAACATTCGATGCAAATCTTTCCGATCAAATCCGAAGTGGAATACGCCGTCATTATTGCTGTGAAACTTACCATCGTCTAAATCCAGATCAGCAATAGCCAGTTGGCCGGATGGGAACAAAATCGAATAAAATTGTTTTAACAAAGGA
>Ga0209540_10003017_pt1 | contig 11695 bp, 8 predicted proteins | sample BarGraIncu01121A_FD_184501 | JGI IMG/M metagenome (GOLD analysis project Ga0209540, IMG submission 184501) | Arctic peat soil microbial communities from Barrow, Alaska - Barrow Graham LP Incubations 011-21A (SPAdes) (version 2) | ecosystem: Environmental > Terrestrial > Soil > Wetlands > Peat... | reverse complement strand
ATTGGACAATTTTATCAAATTAGAAAATGTCAAAAAAACCTATGTCATGGGCGAAGTTGAAATACACGCTGTTAACGACGTGAGCTTCTCAATTGACAAGGGAGAGTTTGTTATAATCCTTGGCGCCAGCGGCGCTGGAAAATCCACGATCCTGAATCTTCTTGGAGGCATGGACCAGGCAACCTCAGGAAAGATTGTCGTGAACGGCAACGAAATAAGCAGTTACAACACAAAGCAGCTCACAAAATACAGGCGCGAAGAGATCGGTTTTGTTTTCCAGTTCTACAACCTCGTCCAGAACCTCAACGCACTCGAGAACGTGGAGCTTGCAGTGGAGATATGCAGCAATCCACTTAATCCGATGGAGGTGCTGCACGGTGTGGGACTGAAGGAAAGGATGAACAATTTCCCTTCGCAGCTTTCGGGCGGTGAACAGCAGCGGGTATCCATTGCAAGAGCCCTCGCAAAAAATCCGAAGCTGCTTCTGTGTGACGAACCTACCGGAGCACTTGACTACAATACTGGGCGTGCAATACTGAAGCTGCTCACGCAGACAGTCAAAAAGTACAACATGACGGTTATCGTCATAACCCACAATAGCGCACTGGCACCGATAGCAGATAAAGTGATAACAGTAAGAAATGGACAGGTTGACAGCGTAGTTAAAAATCCTGATCCTGTTCCTATAGAGCAGATAGAATGGTAGGTATGGGAAATACTTTTTTTAAAAACCTGTTCAGGGACATAAAAAAGACGCTGTCCAGATTCTTGTCAATAATTGCCATAATCGCTATCGGAGTCTCCTTCTACGCCGGGATAAGAGCCTCAAGCCCGGATATGAAGATATCAGGCGACAGTTATTTCACCAAGACAAATCTGATGGACTTCAAGTTGGCCTCAACTCTTGGTATAACCGGTGCGGATATAGATCAGTTCAAGAAAATTAATGGGGTCACTGCAGTTGAAGGCTCCCACTCAGTTGATGCTGTGACTGTAAAGGACCAGGTCTCCCGCGTCCTCAACATCAATTCACTGCCGACCGAGGGCGGCATCAACCAGATCAAAATAGTAAGGGGGAAGAAACCGGCAGCTGCCAGTGAGGCTATAGTTGAAGAAAACTTCTTCAAAGAGCAGAAGCTAAGCCTGGGGGACAAGATAGCGCTTGAATCCGGCAACGATACAGATCTGAAGGACACACTGAATATAACCGAGTTCACCATAGTTGGCACTGCGGAATCGCCGCTCTATGTTTCCGAACAGAGGCTGCTCAGTTCAGTTGGCAACGGCTCCGTCAAGGGCTTCGTATACATTCTGCCGGAGGTCTTCGTCAGCGATGTCTTCAGCGAGGCATATGTGCGCTGCCAGAGCGCCGCTTCTGACAGCAGCCTGACAGGCAACGAAGCATACAAAACAACCACAGACCCAATAAAAGCATCGTTGAAGACACTTGGCGCCGAGAGAGCACAGCTAAGGAAAGCCGACATACTTGCGGAAGCAAACAAAAAGATTTCGGATGCGGAAGATAAACTGGCAACCGCAAAGCAGGAGGCCGCACAAAAGTTCGCAGACGCAAGGACTCAACTGGATGCAGCACGCACCAAGACAGCTCAGGGGCGTTCCGAACTTGACGCAAACCGCGAAAAGGCAGCACAAAGTCAGGCTCAGCTGGATGCATCCCGCAAAAAGGCAGCCCAGAGCAGAGCTGACCTGGCCGCTTCCAAGGAGCAGACCGCAAAGGGCCAGGCTCAGCTAGATGCACAAGTCAAAGATTTCAACATCCAGAAGGCCGCAGCCGAGCCCCAGATAAAGCAAGCTGAACTTCAGCTTGCAGCAGCGGAGCAGCAGCTTGCCGGCCAGAAATCACAGGCTGCCCAATCCATCTCTGCAGGCATGGCTGCAAGCCTTGACGGTATGAAGTCCCAGCTCGCAGCAGATCCCGCAAATGCCGCTCTTGCTGCACAGTATGCAGCACTGAGCCAGATTTATGGAAATGACGTGAACGGGAAGGATTTTGATACAATGTACAGCCTCCTTTCAAAGGACGGTGCACTCTCCCAGGTGGACAGCATAGCCGGAATTTCATCAGCCAAGGCAAAGTTCGATTCAGGTGAAGCTGCCATACAAGCGTCACGCCAGCAGCTGGAAGACCAGAAAGCCCAGCTTGCCTCAGGAGAGCAGCAGCTTGCAAGCGCCCAAGCCCAGCTTGATTCCGCCCAGGCACAGATTAATACCGGTGCGGCACAGCTGGACGCTGGCGACAAGCAGATTGCCGCCGGCCAGGCACAGCTCGATGCAGGGAAAAAGCAGATGGATCAGGCTGCCGCGCAGCTCAATGACGCTGAGGGCCAGATTAAGGAAAATCAAGCAAAGTTGAATGACGAGGAAGCGAAGGCGGGAGGCAAGTTCGAGGATGCAGAAGCAGAAATCCAGAAAAACCGCGGCAAACTGAGCGAAATTAAAAATCCCGATTTTTACGCCCTGGGCAGATCTGAGAATGTAGGCTATGAAACCTACAGGCAGGACAGCGGCAGAATAGACAGCATAGGCAAGGTATTCCCACTGATATTCTTCCTTGTGGCAGCACTGGTAAGCCTTACCACCATGACAAGAATGGTTCAGGAAAAAAGGACCGAGATCGGCACCTTCAAGGCTCTCGGTTATTCGAGAGGAGCTATAGTATCGCACTATCTGATCTATGCCCTGTCAGCGAGCCTCATCGGCAGCATCCTCGGCATAGCCCTAGGGTTCAACCTGTTCCCTCCGCTTATAATGAATGCCTATAACTCCCTATACACAATACCTGATAAACTTTACCCATTCAATACAGCGCTTGCGCTCCAGTCCTCCGGCATAGCTATACTTTTAACCGTTGCCGCTGCCGTGGCGTCGACTCTTGACGAGCTGAGAGAGGTTCCAGCTTCACTGATGAGGCCTAAACCTCCTAAATCCGGAAAAACAATACTGCTGGAGAGGATACCTCTGATCTGGCGCAGGCTCAGCTTCACAAAAAAGGTTACAGCCAGAAATTTATTCAGGTACAAACAGAGACTCTTTATGACAATCATTGGCATAGCCGCCTGCACAGGCCTGATGATAACAGGCTTCGGCCTCAAGGGCGCTATAACAGGCGCTTCAGAAAATCAGTTCAACAGGATATACAAGTATGACATGCTAACCACGCTTACAAGCACAGTCAACTCCTATGAAAAATCGAATATCGGGAAGAGCCTTTCAGAGGACTCCAACATTAAATCTGTACTTTTCGCATATTCCAAAAATGCCTCCGCAAAAAAAGAGACTGCAGGCAGCGAGGACGCCTATGTTGTAGTGCCGGAATACAAGGATGAGCTGAATAACTACATCGAACTGACTACCGGAAAGGAGCCGCTCAAGCTATCGGATGACGGCGCAATATTGACAAAGAAATTCTCAAACCTTATCGGTAAAGGCGTCGGCGACACCTTCGAGCTCACGATTAATGACAGGACAGTGACCGTAAAGATTGCGGCTGTTACTGAGCATTATATCCAGCATTACATTTACATGAGCCCCGCTTATTACAAAAGCCTTACCGGGGAGGACGTTCAGTACAATTCCTTCTACGGGCTTCTGAACGACACATCCGATACCGCCCAGAATAAAACCGCAGACACCCTTTCCGGAATCAGCGGAATTAATTCGGTCAGCTTCAGGAACAATATATACCTGGACTTTGGGAAAACCATGGACAGCATAAACTCAGTCGTCCTGCTCCTGATTGTATCCGCCGGAATTCTGGCCTTCGTCGTCATATTCAACCTGACAAATATAAACATAAACGAGAGAAGGCGCGAACTAGCAACAATCAAGCTCCTCGGCTTCTATAACCCAGAGCTTGCCGCCTATATCTACAGGGAGAATATTCTTCTGACACTTCTGGGCAGTTTAGCTGGCATAGGCCTCGGTATACTCATGACCAACCTTGTCATCAATACTGCGGAAACGAATATTATGATGTTCTACAGGGGTATAAGCCCTATAGATTACCTTTATGCGATCCTGCTTACTATGGCTTTCTCGGTGATTGTAAACCTGGCCATGTACGGCAAATTCGACAAGATAGACATGATAGAATCCCTTAAAAGCGCTGAATAATTCCGGGGGCTGCCCAGTAAAAATAGGCAGTCCTCGCCCATAAAACACTATTGATGTTCAAATGTTATTGTGGTATAATCTAGTTGTACTAATATATACTTTATTCTGAATATTGAAGGAGATGTCTGATTTGAAACAACTCAAATACAACAAACAAAAATTGGTGGCCTTTAACGAATTGCTGAGCAAGGTTTTGTCTGCTGTTTGCGTAATGTGGGCTGTTATCTGGATTGTGGCAAGCGCTAAATTTGTCTCAACGGGTGATTTTATTGGGTTAGCACCGGCATTTTTATACGGAAGCCCTGCTCTTATTTGGCTGTATTACAGGTTTACTGTTTACAAAAAAAGGAATGCAAAAGCGCTGATTCAATAAACGCTTTAATTGTCAAAATTACTAAATATAAAACCAGAACTGCAGTATATTTGGAGTACAAATGTACTGCAGTTTTTTAATCATTTTTATCCTAAAACCCAGGGGTGATCTATTTGAGCATAATAGATATAAAGAATCTTACTAAATATTACGGGAAATCAAAGGGAATAGAAGATGTGAGACTATCAGTAGAGGAGGGTGAGATTTTTGGATTTATCGGCCCTAACGGTGCCGGAAAATCCACCACCATCAGAACGCTGCTGGCTCTCATACATCCGACAAGCGGAAGCGCGGAAATCTTCGGCAAGGACTGCATCAAATCTGCGCCTGAAATAGCAAAGGATATCGGCTATCTTCCTTCAGAGGTTTTCTACTATGAGAATATGAAAGCCATAGATCTGCTTAACTATTCCGCAAGCTTTTACAAGAAAGACTGCAGCAAAAGGATAAAGGAACTTGCAGAAATCATGGAACTTGACCTGTCCATAAAGATAGACAACCTGTCCTACGGCAATAAAAAAAAGGTCGGCATTGTACAGGGGCTGCTGCACGATCCAAAACTCATCATACTTGACGAGCCCACAGGAGGACTTGATCCTCTTATGCAGAACAAGTTTTTCGACCTTCTAAAAACAGAAAATGCAAAAGGCACTACTATCCTGTTCTCCTCACATATACTCAGCGAGGTTCAGCGCCTCTGCCACAGGGTTGCTATAATAAAGGACGGCAGCATTATCAACGTCGAGAGCATGGCAAGCCTAAGGCAGAACAACTACAGGAAAATCAGGCTTGAACTTATTGTTCCAGCCCCTAAAGATATTTTCAACTTTCAAGGCGTGAGCAATTTGACAACCCAGGGAACTTCTGTCAGCTTCATATATAAAGGTGATATTAATGCTGTCCTAAGGATAGTTTCAGGTTTGGGTATATCCGATATCCTCATACAGGAGCCTGAACTTGAGGAGATCTTCCTTCACTATTATGAGAAGGAGAATTGATATATGAACATATTTCTTTTTGAGCTTAAGGCATACAGAAAGACCAATATAATATGGACGCTTTCCATTATTGCCGGGATGTCCTTCTTCATGTCCCTGTTCCCTACTTTCGCAAGGGATGCAGCTGAAATGAACAGGATGCTTCAGGCCTACCCCGAGTCGGTGCGCAAAGCTTTAGGGCTTACAGTTGACCTTGCTACGATGCTTGGCTATTACTCCTATGTGATGCTTTTTGTAATGCTTAGCGGATCAATCCAGGCAATGAACCTGGGGCTCTCAATAATTTCAAAAGAAACAAGGCACAAAACTGCTGATTTTCTCTTAACAAAGCCTGTGAAAAGGAACCGCGTCCTGGCATCAAAAATCGCCGCGGCTGCTACCTCAATGGCTCTTACAGGCATTTGCTATATGGCAGCAGCTTATTTTACAGCCTTGTTTGTGAAGGTAGGCCCATTTGACACAAGAATATTCTTCCTGCTTTCCCTGACACTGTTTTTCATGCAGATGATATTCCTGTCTCTCGGATTCCTTGTAGCAGTTGTCTTCAGAATAAAATCAGTACTCTCAATATCACTTGGCACAGTTTTTGGTTTTTTTATAATTAACATGTTAGGGTCTATAGTTGGAGAAAAGACTCTGAGATACATAACCCCTTTCAAATATTTTGATTTTATATTCATAATAAAAAACGGCTCCTATGAGCTCAATTTTGTCCTACTTGGAGCTTTGGTAACTGCGGCTGCATTTTCATTAAGCTTCATAATATATTCAAGAAAAGACATCAATACTGTTTGAGGAAGTGATGATAGTGAATATCTTCTTAAGGGAGATGAATGCCAACTTTAAATCCTTGTTAATATGGTCCCTTGGCATTGCAGCTCTTGTTTTCACTGGGCTTTTCAAATATGACGCCTCCATAGGTTCGGGACAATCCATGAACAGCATAGCATCTAAACTTCCCGATTCCATAAGGGCTGTCATGGGGCTAGGCTTTTTCGACCTGTCTAAGGCCAGCGGATACTACGGATTGCTCTTTGTCTACCTGGCTGTTATGGCAGCCATTCACTCATCAATGCTTGGTTCCAGCATTATATGCAAGGAGGAACGGGATAAGACATCCGAATTTCTTTTCTCAAAACCTTGTTCAAGAAACAGGATAGTCACAGCTAAGCTGCTGGCGGCTTCAATCAACATTTTGATACTGAACCTTGCCACTCTGGCCTCCTCAATTGCAGCTATGCAATTGTACGGAAAGGGCGAAAATATCAATAGGGATATATATATGCTTATGACAGCCATGTTCATTATCCAAATGCTGTTCCTGCTTATTGGCTCCTTTTCTGCTGCAATAAGCAAAAATCCTGTCGGATCAGCTCCTAAATCCGCTGCGCTGCTTTTTTCCACATTCCTGCTCTCTGCAGCCATTGACATAGACAGAAAACTTAAGTTTTTGAGTTACATAACTCCATTCAAGTATTTTGAGGCAAAAGATATAATGTACGGAGGCAGTTTTAATCCCGTGTTCCTGATTCTGTCACTTGCGCTATGTTCAGCCTTTCTGGCAGGAACCTACCTGTTTTTCAACAAGAGGGATCTGTACATTTAGTAATAATAAGCGAGGTGAAAATGATGACTACTCAACCTTTATTGATAGCAATTGCTCCAGGTATAGCTCTGGCACTTATAATTTATCTGACAGACTGGCATGAAAGAGAACCTCTCAGGCTTCTTCTAAAGCTTTTCGCCATTGGTTTCATCGCAGTCATACCCACAGCAATTATCGAACAGGGTCTTCTTATGCTGAACCCTTTTACAGGGATATTGTCGATAGCGTTTATAGCCTTCCTGATCGCCGGTTTTACCGAAGAGCTTGTTAAACGACACTTAGTCATAAGGTATGCTCTGAACAGGGTGGAATTCGACGAACGACTCGACGGGATAATTTATTCTGTTTTTATAGCTTTAGGTTTTGCCACGGCAGAAAATATAAACTATGTAGTTTTTGCCTTTGCATCAAATCCATACGTGGGAATTTACAGGGGACTTATTTCCGTTCCGGCCCATATGCTCTTTGCAATAACGATGGGCTACTACATCTCGCTTTCAAAATTCAGCATTGATACGGGACTAAAAAGGGCCTACCTCAGAAAAGCTTTGGTCATGCCTTTTCTCTTCCATGGCATTTTCGACTTTATCCTGATGGCTCAAATGGATATAGTCCTGCTGGCATTCATTCCGTTCACAATATATCTCTGGGTAACCAACTTGAAAAAGCTTAATTCGTACTACAGAGATTCGAAAAACAATCACCGGCAGCATTAATACCGTCAATAAAAGCAATCATTTCCTTTTTTCAATTTTCTATAAAGATATTTGTTGATAATAAAATCAAAAAAATGTATTATTAATTTATTACGGTTCCTTAAATCAGAGGTGAAAAATTCCATGAACAATATAAAGAATATCTATATTATGCTGACCCACTCAGGTTCTATACCATCCAGCATGATCAAATTTTATACAAGGGAACCTTACAGCCATGTCTCCTTATCCTTTGACGTGAATCTGAATGAGATGTACAGTTTCGGGAGAAAAAATCTCAGAAATCCTCTTGTCGGAGGTTTTATCACAGAAGATATCGCATCAGGAATTTATTTGATTTTCACTGAAGCGACCTATGCGCTATATACCTTGTCCCTTAGAGAAGAACAATATATGCGCATCAGGGAAAGCATCTTAGAATTTGAACGTTTGAAGGATGATTTCAGTTATAACTTTGCAGGGCTCCTTGGAATTATGCTTGGCCACCCTGTAAACAGGCAAAATTCATATTTCTGTTCCCAATTTGTGGCATATTTGCTTGAACGCAGCGGCGTTGAAATATTCGATAAACCCTTTGGGCTGGTTACACCTAAGGATTTCAGGACGTGCAGCTCCCTTAAGCTTATGAAATCCGGAAAGCTTTCCTATTTCAATTCTGAGATGAATATAGAAAATACACTTATAGCAAATTGAAAAGAAGGCCCGCATTTTATACAAAAATAAAATGCGGGCCTTCTTAATTTATATAGTTTCGAGGTATTCGTCATAAGTCATCTGTTTGTCGACCATTCCGGAATCCTTTATCTCTATTACTCTGTTAGCTATTGTCTGTATGAACTGGTGGTCATGGGATGCAAAGAGTATAACACTCTTGTAGTCGCTTAACCCGTTGTTAACAGCAGTTATGGATTCAAGGTCCAGATGGTTAGTAGGCTGGTCCAGGATCAGCACGTTTGCGCTGCTGAGCATCATCTTGGACAGCATGCATCTCACTCTCTCTCCTCCTGAAAGTACTTTTGCCTGCTTCAGAGCCTCTTCTCCAGAGAAAAGCATCCTGCCAAGGAATCCTCTAAGATAGCTTTCTGATTTTTCTTCTGAATACTGCCTCATCCAGTCAACAAGATTAAGTTCCAGATTGTTGAAGTATTCTGAGTTGTCCTGAGGAAAATAAGCCTTTGTTATTGTAACTCCCCATTTGCATTCACCGCTGTCTGGCTCCATCTCACCGGCCAGTATCTTAAATAGGGTTGTTATTCCTATCTCATTGTCCCCTACGAAAGCTATCTTGTCGTCCTTGTTCACCATGAAGCTCACGTTGTCCAATACCTTAACCCCGTCTATTGACTTTGAAAGGCTGTCAACTTTAAGGATATCATTCCCTACCTCCCTTTCAGGCTTGAAGCCTACAAAAGGGTATCTCCTTGTAGAAGGCATTATATCGTCAACAGTTATTTTATCCAGCATCTTCTTTCTCGATGTAGCCTGCTTGGATTTCGATGCATTTGCGCTGAATCTGGTAATGAAGTCCTGAAGTTCCTTAATCTTCTCTTCCTTCTTTTTATTCTGGTCCTTCATAAGATGAGCTGCCAGCTGGCTGGATTCATACCAGAAATCGTAGTTGCCCATAAAGAGTTTTATCTTTCCGAAATCGACGTCTGCCATGTGTGTGCATACGTTGTTAAGGAAGTGCCTGTCATGGGAAACAACTATCACTGTGCCGTCAAAGTTTATAAGAAACTCTTCAAGCCAGTTTATTGATTTAATGTCCAGGTTGTTTGTGGGCTCGTCAAGTATGAGCACTCCAGGTTTTCCGAACAGTGCCTGGGCCAGGAGTACCTTTACCTTTTCGGAACCCAGCAGCTCGGACATCTTTTTGTCGTGCAAGTCTGTCTTAATACCGAGTCCCTGAAGCAGCGAAGATGCCTCTGATTCAGACTCCCAGCCGTTCATGTCTGCGAATTCACCTTCGAGCTCTGAAGCCCTAATGCCATCCTCGTCAGTAAAGTCCTCCTTGCTGTATATGGAATCCTTCTCCTTCATTATCTCAAACAGTCTTGGGTTACCCATGATTACTGTCTCTAAGACCTTTATATCATCGTACTGGAAATGATCCTGCTTCAAAACTGACATTCTCACTCCAGAAGCTATGTTGACTTCTCCTGTGTTAGGCTCAACCTCTCCTGACAATATCTTGAGGAAAGTACTTTTTCCTGCTCCATTGGCTCCGATAACGCCATAGCAATTCCCTGGAACGAACTTCAGGTTGACATCATCGAAAAGCTTTCTGGCACCATATCTCAAACTTACATTATTTACATTAATCACAGTAATACCTACCTCTATTTTTTATAATTTATCAATTTGCATTCACTGCATAGTATAACATATGCAGAGTGCAAAACAAAGATAATCTTTCAAGCAGCATATTCTTTTAGCACTGTTTGTGATACTATTATCTTTGGTTAATATATATTGAGAGGAATGTTTATATGAGTAAATTATTAGTTCTTGCCGAAAAGCCCTCTGTAGGAAGAGACCTGGCAAGGGTTCTGAATTGCAATAAAAAAGGAAACGGATTTTTTGAGGGAGATAAATACATCGTCACCTGGGCACTTGGACATCTCGTGACCCTTGCAGACCCTGAAGCATATGACGAGAAATACAAATCCTGGTCACTGGAATACCTTCCAATGCTTCCCGACCACCTGAAGCTTGTGGTTATAAAACAATCCGGACGCCAGTTCAGCATTGTCAGGGAACAGCTCCTGAGGTCAGATGTGTCCCAGATTGTAATAGCAACCGATGCGGGCCGCGAAGGAGAACTTGTGGCCAGATGGATAATACAGAAAACCGGTGTGAAAAAACCTATGAAAAGGCTCTGGATATCCTCAGTCACAGACAAAGCTATAAAAGAAGGCTTCAGCAAGCTGAAGGACGGCAGGGAATACGAAAACCTATACCAGTCGGCAGTCGCAAGGTCCGAGGCTGACTGGTTCGTTGGAATAAACGCAACACGCGCACTGACCTGCAAGTACAACGCCCAGCTTTCATGCGGGAGGGTTCAGACGCCTACTCTGGCAATGATAGCAAACAGGGAGGAAGAGATAAGAAATTTTGTTCCCAAAAAATATTTCGGCATTACAGCAGCTGCAAATGGTCTTCATCTTACTTGGCAGGAAAGCGCTACGAAAAGCGCAAACACATTTAACAAGGAATATCGGGACAAGATTTTTGAAACGCTCCAGAATAAGGATGCAGTCATAACGGCTGTAGACAAGTCATTAAAAAAGACCTGGTCTCCGCAGCTATACGATCTAACAGAGCTTCAGCGGGACGCCAATAAGTATTTCAGCTATTCAGCTAAGGAAACACTGTCGATAATGCAGAAGCTGTACGAGCAGCATAAGGTGCTCACCTATCCTAGGACGGATTCAAGATACCTTTCAACAGACATCGTCGAGACTTTGAAGGACAGACTGAAGGCATGCTCTGTGGGACCGTATTCAAAGTTCTGCGCAAGGCTGCTTAGGAATCCCATATCGGGAAGCAAGTCCTTTGTGGATGATTCAAAGGTTTCAGACCACCATGCGATCATTCCTACAGAGGAGTCGCCTCTGCTCAGCTCTTTCAGCGACAAGGAAAGAAAGATATACGACCTTGTAGTGAAGAGATTCCTGTCTGTTCTCTACCCTCCTTTCGAATATGAACAGACTACAATCAGGGCGGAGATTTCTGACCAGACCTTTACCGCAAAAGGCAAAAGGGTAATTTCCCAGGGTTTCAGGGAAATATACGACGGTATTGACCACGATGATGACGGGGACGATTCACAGAACCTCCCTGCACTGAACAAGGGCGATACAATGAA
>Ga0209540_10003016_pt1 | contig 11699 bp, 13 predicted proteins | sample BarGraIncu01121A_FD_184501 | JGI IMG/M metagenome (GOLD analysis project Ga0209540, IMG submission 184501) | Arctic peat soil microbial communities from Barrow, Alaska - Barrow Graham LP Incubations 011-21A (SPAdes) (version 2) | ecosystem: Environmental > Terrestrial > Soil > Wetlands > Peat... | reverse complement strand
AGTCTTTCCTTTGATCATTTCTGATGCCATGCTTGATGACGCTATTGCTGAGCCACAGCCAAAGGTCATGAATTTTATATCCTTAATTTTGTTGTCTTCAACTTTAATAAATATCTTCATTATATCCCCGCATTTAGGATTTCCTACTTCTCCTATTCCATCGGGATTCTCAATCTCTCCTACATTTCTTGGGTTTCTGAAATGGTCCATTACGGTTTCGCTGTACTGCATGATTATTTTTCCCCTCTCTCTTTTAAGAAGTCAGCCCAAAGCGGTGACATTTCTCTTCTTCTTTTTATTATAGGCGGTATTACTTCCAGCGCATAGTCCACATCTTCTTCAGTGGTTCCTGCTCCTAATGTAAGTCTCAGTGATCCGTGTGCCACTTCGTGCTTGCAGCCAATAGACAGGAGCACATGTGAAGGATCCAATGAGCCTGATGCGCATGCGCTTCCGGTTGATGCGCAAATTCCTGCGTCATCCAGGTCAAGCAGCAATGTTTCCCCCTCAACTCCTATGAAGCTCATGTTGACATTGTTAGGATTCCTTTTGCTTACGTCTTTAGGTCCGTTCAACTGCGCATAAGGAACTTTTTCCATAAGTCCTTTTGTCAGTTTATCTCTGAGCTTAGTCAGTCTTGCGCTCTCTTCCGCGAGTTCCCCAACTGTAATTTCTATTGCTTTTCCAATGCCTACGATTCCAGGAGTATTTTCAGTGCTCGCTCTTTTTCCTTTTTCCTGTGCTCCGCCATGGATTAGATTCTCTATCTTTACGCCTTTTTTTATATACATTGCTCCTACGCCTTTTGGTCCGTAGAATTTGTGTCCAGCCATTGAAAGCATATCCACTCCCAGATCCTGAACATCTACAGGCACGTGACCTACAGCCTGCACAGCGTCAGTATGGAAGTACACTCCCTTTTCTTTGCATATATTGGCTATCTCTTTAATAGGCTGTATCGTCCCGATCTCGTTGTTTGCAAACATTATGGAAACAAGTATTGTCTCGTTTGTTATTGCAGCCTTCAGCTCATCCAGGCTGACAAAGCCTTCCTCGTCAACAGGCAGGTATGTCACTTTGAATCCTTCTTTTTCAAGGAACATTCCTGAGTGAAGGATTGCATGGTGCTCGATTTGTGTCGTTATTATATGGTTTCCTTTGTTCCTGTTGGCATAAGCTATTCCTTTAAGTGCCCAATTGTCACCCTCGGAACCTCCTGCAGTAAAATATATTTCCTTTGGATCTGCATTTATAGCCTTTGCTACTTGTTCTCTAGCCACAGATATAGCTTTCCTGGTTAGATCTGAAATTCTATACATTGAAGAAGGATTTCCGAATTTTTGAGTGAAATATGGTAACATCTCTTCCAAAACTTCAGGTTTAGTAAATGTTGTTGCTGAATTATCCATATAAACTGTTTTTGCCATTAATATTACACCCCTCTATGATTTATTGTATTTATATTATTTTTTTAAACTAATGTAATCGTCCACCAGGTCCTGCAGCGTTGTCGACTCGAGCACGCTGTCTATGCTTTCCTTTATTCTCGCCCAAAGGCCTCTTGTAGCGCAGCAGTCTATATTGCTGCAAGTGTTTTCATCAAGGCAATCTGATATCTCCACCGGACCTTCAAGCACCTCCATTATCTCAGCTGTGGTAATGTCTTTGGGTTCGCGGTTCAGGACATACCCTCCCTGGGCTCCCCTTACGCTCTTTATTATATTTGCTTTTCTTAAAGGGGCAAACAGCTGCTCAAGATAGTATTCCGATATATTCTGTCTTTCAGAAATGCTCTTGATTGATATTGGTTCCACACCGTAGTGTATTGCCAGATCCACCATTGCTTTAATGCCGTATCTCCCTTTAGTAGATAGCTTCATTTAACCACCTCTTTAATGTTGAGTGTTTTGGTACACTTTCAAATATATAGTATCAAACCCGACTAAAGTTGTCAACAATAAAAAAGTGGTTTCCAAAAAAAATTTTCTATTTTTAATCGCTTTGTATTATAATAATATTAATTGTTTATAATTTTTTGATATTTACAGAATAGGATGGTGTTATCATGACATTGAAATACAAGCAATCCCTTTTAGACTACAACGCTACATCTTATGTAAGCGAGGATACCGAGATCATAACAGAAGATAAAAACAGCATCATTGACTGTGCACTGGGCACAAACCCTTTTGGGCATACAAGCCTGTTGGACTACATCAGCCCCGATGTCTTTAAAAATATATCCCTCTACCCTGACTTCCCTTATAATGCCCTCAAGGGTGAGATAACCAAATACTGGTCCGTGGCTGCAAAACTTAATTGCAAAAACATCCAGATAGCAAACGGTTCTATTTCCACTCTGATAAACATTAACAGGGTGCTTGTTCAAACTGGCTCAAAGGTCTTGGGATGCTGTCCGCAGTTTACCGACTATGCTTGCGACGTTAAGGCAATGGGAGGAATATTCGATTTCGTCCTTCTGAAGGAATCCAGCAATTACAAATTTGATGTTAATGACGTGCTGAAAGCCATAAAGCCTGATTACGCAGTAATATACCTGGATAATCCCAACAACCCTACTGGCCAGGTTATCCCTCTGTCAGATATAAGGCTTATATTAAAGGAAGCTTCCAAATACGGCATCTGCGTTATAATCGATGAAGCCTACGCCGATTTCATAAGCAAGGAAGAAAGCGCCATGTCCCTTGTCAACGAATATGACAATCTGATTGTTACCAGGTCTTTCTCCAAGGGGCTAGGCCTGGCTGGCATGAGGGTAGGCTACCTGGTTTCAAGCGAGGAATTCGGCTCCTATTATTCAAAGGGCAATTCTCCTTTCTCCATAAGCAATCTTGCTGCATATATGGCCCAGACATCCCTTCAGGACAGTGATTTCATCAAGGAATCCATCGAGAATATCTCAAAAGTTAAGAAAGCAGTAACGGATTCGCTTACAAAAATCAAAGTAATGGAAACAGATCCTAGGGTTTCCATTATGCTTATGAAATGCGACGACCCGGGCGTCAATCTTTTTGAACTCTTCTACAAAAACGGCATCGCCACAGAGAGAGGCTCGGATTTCACTGGCCTTGGAAAGAACAGCGTAAGATTCAAGGTTCCAAAAGACAGTGCAAGTGTCGTCGCCCGTTTGCTGGAGATAGAAAAATCTCTTTAATCGAAATAATCCAATATCCGATGTGGCACTCACATCAGATATTGGATTTTATTTTTCCCCAGTACTGTTTTGATATCTGCTCGTTCTTGTTTTTTCCAGGCACATAATATTTTTTGTTTTTCAGTTTGTCAGGAAGGTACTGCTGCTCTACATAATGATTTTCAAAGCTATGAGGGTAAATGTATCCCTGCATCCTGCCAAGCTTTTCGGCTCCTGCATAATGGCCGTCCTTAAGGTAAAGGGGGATATCTCCTGTGTCCATGGATTCGATATCATTCAGGGCCGAGTCTATTGCAGTGATGGCAGAATTCGATTTAGGAGAATTTGCAAGCAGTATAACTGCCTCTGCAAGGGGTATCCTGGCTTCTGGGAAACCCAGCTGCAAAGCGCAGTCGACGCAGGATTTCACAATTGACACAGCCTGAGGATATGCAAGTCCGATGTCCTCGGCAGCTATTACCATGAGCCTTCTGCATATAGAGATCAGGTCTCCGGCCTTCACCAGCCTCGCAAGATAATGGACGCCTGCGTCCGCATCACTGCCTCTTATGGATTTTTGAAAAGCGCTCAGAATATCGTAATGGTTGTCTCCCATCTTGTCATAGTTCAGAGCTTTGTTCTGAAAGCACTCCTTTACGGTGTCAATGGTTATTGCAAGACGTCCCTGTGAATCCATGTTTGTCGTAACAAGCGAAAGCTGGAGCACATTTATCGCCCTTCTAAGGTCCCCGGTGCTGCACTCAGCGATATATTCAAGGACATCTTTCTCGCAGAGCACTTCTGTCCCCGAATGATCTTTCCTTATAATTTCAAGCGCCCTCACCAGGCCTTTGACAATATCAGCAACCTCAAGCATCTTGAATTCAAAAACTGCCGATCTGCTCAGAAGCGCATTGTAGACGTAGAAATATGGATTTTCCGTGGTGCTTGCTATTAGGGTAATTTTACCGTTTTCCGTGTATTCCAGCAGCGACTGCTGCTGTTTCTTGTTAAAATTCTGTATTTCATCCAGATATAGCAGCACTCCGTTAGGCGTGAGCAGAGTGTCCAAATTGCCTATGATGTTCTTTATGTCGCTCACCGAGGCATTGGTAGCGTTAAGCTTGTAGAATTTCTTGTCAGTGGCTTTAGCTATAATGTTTGCCACCGTTGTCTTTCCAACGCCAGGCGGTCCGAAAAAGATCATGTTGGGTATATCTTTTGATTCAAGAATCTTGTTAAGAATTTTGTTTTTACCAATTATATGACCTTGCCCTGCAACCTCATCAAGGCTGACCGGTCTTATCCTGTCGGCGAGCGGTTTGTCAAATCTCATAAAACACCTCGCATTCTTAGATTAGGCAAACGGATTAACCCTGAGTGCCAACTTGAAGAGATAAGGGTATTCTTTTTCCAGATGCATCATGTACATGACCCATCCGGTTATCAGATGCCTGTATGCTCTTTCCACATCGACATGCAGATGGCCGATATCCGCACTGTCGAAAGTTGATAATTCCCCTCTAGTCCTGAACTCCTCCAGGACATGGTTTACCGCAAGAAGGAGCTCCGAAAATTCATCCTTTTCAATAAGGCTTGTGTTGGACATAAGCTCCAGCATAAAACCCTTTTTCTGCAGCATGAGGTCTTTGATAATGACAAGGTCTTCGGTGCCTTTTGGAGCGCAGTATTGATGCTGGTATGCTGTTTCGATAAATGTTTTTGTTTTTACTGCATCCCAGTTCTCAACATTTACGATTTCGCTTTTGATTTTATCACAGTCCTTATCATACTTGGTTATTATCCTGATAAGCTCGTACCCTACTTCCGTGTAGAACGTACCTACCAGTGCATTTGTTTTTCTCGATATCTCCTGTTTCTCCCTGCTGGACAGAGCGGTTTCTGCGACAACCAGTATTATAAAAATATAGATAGGCATATATGCAATTTCTTCTGCAAATACTACCAACAGATGATGGGCATCCCCAAATATCAGGTAATTTATGAAATAGAGTACTGCTGACAATGCAAATAGAACAGCCCCTATTTTCAGTATCTCTTTATACTTTTTCATATTCTATTTTCCTTTCCTTATAGTATACAATCTTCAGTTTGCAGGATTCGGCAAATTCCTTGGCTAGCTTCTCTGCACTCCCTATTGCTTCCGGCGTGTGTGCGTCAGACCCCACGGTGATGTTCCTGCCGCCAAGTTCGGCATACCTCTTGTAGATGGGGAGAAGGTTTTCGATCGCTGCTTTCTGTCCGAATCTCCTTGTGTTGAGTTCGATGCTGGTGTCGTTGGCTATCAGCATTCTGAAAATCTCATCCATTATTTCAGAGTGCTCATGATAGTAGATTTCCTTGTCCTCATATCTGCCGTACCTGGCGATGTAGTCTATGTGGCCCATGCTGTCGACGAAGTGGAAGTTCTTGACGCAGGTGAGCATTGATTCCAAGTATTTTCCGTATGCCTCGCCTTTTTCCCTGCCCTTGTAAAAATCCTCATAGTACAAGTCGAAGTTTTCCACCACATGGACGGAGCCTATTACGAAATCAAAAGGGTGGCTATCGATGATCCCCTTTCCTTCATGCAGGCATTCCTCTGTCATGCCAAGTTCGATCCCAAGAAGCAGGTCGTCGCTCCTGAATTTACCGTACTGCTTGAAATATTCGTTGACATCGAAGATGAACTGGTTTTCCTGGGGATATTTAAGATCCATGTGTTCTGTCAGGATGAGCTGCTTATTATCTATAACAGCCTTTGCCATCGCTTCTTCAAGCTTCATTTTTGAATCCGTCGAAAATTCCGTATGGACGTGTGTATCGTACATATCTGTTACCTCCTTGCTTTAAATGTTCAAAACGATCAGCGGTATTGTGATCATAGATATTATCGTGGAAATGAATACGCATCTTGATGCGAGCTTTGTATCCCCTCCGAATTTACTGGCCAGAACTGTTGCTATGACCGCGGCCGGCATAGCTTCTACGGTGACAGCTATCTCTGTGAGCAGCTGGTCGGCATGCAGCAGCTTCATTATTGCCAGTGTAAGCAGCGGAGCTGCTATGAGCCTCACGGCTGAAACATAGTACACCGCGAATCCTGAAAACACTTCCTTAAGCTTGATCTCTGCCAGCATGGAACCAACTATGATCATTGAGAGCGGGGTTGTCATGGCGCCTACAGAAACCAATGCTTTTCCCAGCGTCAGCGGCATGCTAAGCGAGAACACGAACATCAGCATCCCGATCACGGTTGCGATTATTCCCGGATGGGTGATTACCCTTCTCAGGGACTTAAGGTCCTTCTTCCCGGTAAACAGCATGGAGCCAAAGCTGAGCATAAAAATGTTCCAGGGAATATTGAACACTGCTCCGTAAAAAACCCCTATGTTGCCGTACAGCCCAAGGAGAACAGGAAATCCCATAAAGCCGCTGTTCGAAAAAACCGTCACAAACCTTATAACCTTCTTTGACCCTTCACTGAATTTAACCGCAAAAACCTTGCTGATGAATATCAACACTATATGTATAAGGACAGAGTAAAAAAAGATCATCTTTACATTATTCATCATTTCGGCCGAATACTCAAAACTGAAGGAGGTCACTATAAGGCAGGGCAGCGTGATATTAAGCAGAAAATCAGACAGTTTTGAGTTCACCTCTTCGTTGAGCATCCCTTTTTTCCTTGCTATTATTCCAATACCCATTATCAGCGCCAATATTATTACCTGATTTATTATTGTAGTTTTCATTTTTGTCTATTTCACCTCCGATGTATATGCCCCATAAAAAAGGATTGCATCGAAGCAGCATGCAATCCTCAGAAATGCTATATTTAGTGTATCCCCTGGGTTGTCTTTCTTTCAGGCTTCTTATTGCATATCTTGAGCCTTCTCTTTTCGAGCTCACCGACTATCTCTTTCGGATCTATCCCCATCTCAACCATCAGCACAAGCACGTGGTAGGTAAGGTCGCATATTTCCTGAACCGTCTCTTCCTTGTCGTTGTTTTTAGCACCGATGATAACCTCGGCACTCTCTTCACCTATTTTTTTAAGTATCTTATCCATCCCTTTTTCAAAAAGATAGCAGGTATAGGATCCTTCAAAAGGGTTCTTTTTTCTTTCCTCGATAACTTCATACAATCTTTCGATCAGATTCTTTTCATCCATTATTTACCCTCCTTATTGCTGTGGAAATTTGTTACTTCAGAATAAAAACAGCTCTTGTTACCAGTATGACATGCCGGTCCGACCTGGTCAACCTTTATCAGCATTGTATCTCTGTCACAGTCTATCAACATCTCTTTTACATACTGGAAATGCCCCGAGGTAGCTCCCTTGTTCCAGAGTTCATTCCTCGATCTGCTATGGTACCAGGCAGTTCCGGTTTCTATTGTTTTGCTGAAGGATTCCTCGTTCATATATGCCATCATCAGGACCTCTCCGGTTTTGTATTCCTGAGCTATTACTGGAATAAGCCCGTCCTTAAGCTTCAGATCGCTGAAATTCACTACCCTATATTTTTCCATTGCCATTCTCCAATCAAATTCTCACTGGTACGCCTTTTTTGTCCAGGTACTCTTTTACTTCTTTTATGCTCAGTTCCCTGTAGTGGAACAGCGAAGCTGCCAGCGCAGCATCTGCACCGCTTTTGTCAAAAACCTCAAAGAAGTCCTCGATCTTGCCGGCCCCTCCTGATGCGATTATAGGTATGTTGACTGCAGAGGACACTGCCTTTGTGAGTGCGATATCATATCCGGCCTTGGTGCCGTCGGCGTCCATGCTGGTCAGCAGTATCTCCCCGGCTCCCAGACTCTCTGCCTTCTTCACCCAATCAAGAGCATCAAGCCCTGTGTCGATCCTTCCTCCGTTGATATATACATTCCATCCGGATTTGTCTTCCCTCATTTTCGCGTCCACGGCAACAACAACGCACTGTGCACCGTACCTGTCTGATGCTTCTTTGACAAGCTGGGGATTTTTTATGGCTGAGGAGTTTAGGGAAACCTTGTCCGCGCCTGCCCTGAGGATGTTCTTTATATCCTCCAGGCTGGAGATTCCGCCACCTACTGTGAGAGGTATGAACACCTTTTCGGCCGTCCTCTTAACCACGTCTATCATAGTCTTCCTTCCTTCATTGGAAGCTGTGATGTCAAGAAAAACCAGCTCGTCTGCGCCTTCCTCGTTGTAGAACTTGGCTATCTCTACGGGGTCTCCTACATCTTTGAGATTTACAAAATTTACGCCTTTAACAACACGGCCCATATTTACGTCAAGACATGGGATTATTCTCTTAGTTAGCATATTACGCTTCCCTCCCAGCTTTTATTGCTTCCTTCAGGTCAAGATAGCCTGAGTATATGGCTTTGCCTGTTATTGCACCGTATACTCCGAGGTTCCTGATGTTTATTATGTCGTCGACGTTCTTGATTCCGCCGGATGCAATTATGTCGCAGCTGACTCTGTTGTTCATTTCTTCAAGCTGCTCAAGGTTTGGACCTGTAAGAGTTCCATCCCTGCTTATGTCTGTGAAGATTATGGTTCCTACTCCTAACTGCTCAATTGTCTTGGCAAATTCGATGTAGTCTACATCGCTCACCTTTACCCAGCCTTCGACAGCTACCTTCCTGTCGTTTGCATCTATGCCTACGACTATCCTTTTCCCATATTTTTTTACCGCCTCAATCACAAGCTCTTTATTGTTCAGTGCCGATGTCCCCAGGATTACCCTGTTTATCCCTATTCCCAGAAGTTTATCTATCGTCTCAAGACTCCTGATGCCACCGCCAAGCTGGACAGGTATGCTGATGTTTTTCATTATCTCGGAGACAGTCTTAAGGTTGGCCTGTTCGCCCTTCAAAGCGCCGTCGAGGTCAACCATGTGCAGGAATTCCGCCCCTTCACTCTGAATGTCTTTTGCAGTCTGGATTATATCATTTGAAACTACTTCTTTCTTTGAGAATTCCCCTTTGTACAGTCGAACCGCCTGGCCGTCCTTTATATCTATAGCCGGAAATATTATCATCAGTTATTCTCCCCTTACGGCTGTTTTGTCAGCTTGACAAAATTAGCCAGTATTTTCATGCCCAGTTCCCCGCTCTTTTCAGGATGGAACTGGGTTCCGTATACATTCCCCCTGCTAACCACAGCCGGAATCTCTGTTCCGTATACTGCAACAGCATTGATGTCTTCCTCATCCATATCCACTGCCAGGTATGAGTGCACAAAGTATGCGAACTCGCCGTCCTTGACGCCCTCAAGCACCTTGCACTGCCTTTTTATCTTCAGGTCGTTCCAGCCCATATGCGGGATCTTCAGATCCCCAGTGAGCCTTGTTACCCTTCCTTTGATAAGACCGAGGCCGTCGCATAGCCTAACCTCATCGCTTTCCTCGAACAGGAGCTGCATACCGAGGCATATTCCGAGCAAAGGCTTGCCTGCTGCCACAAAGTCATTTATAACCTTATCCAGGCCTTTTGATTTTATATTATCTATAGCATCCGGGAAAGCTCCGACTCCCGGAAGTATTATCCCGTCGCATTTAAGAAGCGTTTCTTTGTCGTTTGTTATCACAGGGCTTTCTCCGAAAAGCTCCAACGCTTTCTGGACGCTCCTCAGGTTACCCATGCCGTAGTCGATTATCCCTATCATTATATAACCCCTTTCGTCGTCATCGGGCCTTCCACTCTTTCGTCTAAGCTGGCAGCCTCCCTGAGAGCTCTTCCGAAGGCTTTGAAAACAGCCTCGATTATGTGGTGCGAGTTGCTGCCGTAGATCAGCTTTATATGCAGAGTAAGCCCAGCGTTGAATGCAACCGCCCTGAAAAACTCCTCAACGAGCTCCGTGTCAAATTCCCCTACCTTCTGGGCAGGGATGCCGCAGTCGAAGACAAGGAACGGTCTTCCGCTGATGTCCACAGATACCATGGCCAGCGCTTCGTCCATAGGTAGGAAGCATGTCCCGTACCTTTTGAGGCCGTTCTTGTCGCTCAGGGCGACCGCTATGCATTTTCCCAGGGAAATCCCGATATCCTCGACAGTGTGGTGGAAATCCACATTGACATCACCCACAGCTTTTACATCAAGGTCCATGATCCCGTGTTTTGAAAACAGCGTCAGCATGTGGTCAAGGAATCCGACGCCTGTATCGATGCTGGATTTTCCTGTGCCGTCCACGTTTATTTTCACCGAAATGTCAGTTTCATAGGTCGCCCTCTTTATTTCGCTGCACCTTACGTTTTTCATCCTATCACCTCATCCTGACTTTTATGGAATTTGCATGAGCATCTAAGCCTTCTGTTTCTGCCAGTTTAATTATCTTCTTCCCTATTCCCAGGAGAGCCTCCTCGGAATAGTGGATAAAGCTTGATTTCTTAATGAAGTTGTCTACTGAAAGCGCCGAGAAGAATTTTGCAGTTCCGCTTGTAGGAAGCACATGGTTAGGACCTGCCATGTAATCCCCAAGAGGTTCCGGAGCATAGTCTCCAAGGAATATGGAGCCTGCGTTTTTAACATCCCCCAGGTATCTGAACGGATCCCTGACGCATAGCTCAAGGTGCTCCGGGGCTATTTTGTTGGAAAGGTCTATCGCTTCCTTTAGGTTGTCTGCCAGTAGGATTGCACCGAAGTTTTCGAGGGAATCCTGGATTATATCCTTTCTGTCGAGGCTGTCGATCTGTGTCTCAAGCTCAGCAACAACCTTGACCGCGAAACCCCTGTCGGATGTTATGAGTATGGAGGATGCAAGCCTGTCGTGCTCAGCCTGCGACATCAGGTCTGCCGCAATGAAGGCAGGGTCTGCGAACTCGTCAGCTATGACAAGTATTTCGCTTGGTCCGGCTATCATATCGATATCAACATTACCGTATACCAGCTTTTTGGCAATAGCCACGTATATGTTTCCCGGTCCGACTATCTTGTCCACCTTAGGTATTGACTGTGTGCCGTAAGCAAGTGCTCCTACGGCCTGGGCTCCGCCAGTCTTGAATATCGTGTCCACCCCTGCAATATCCGCTGCAACCAGTATGTTGGGGTTGATCTCCCCGTTCTTCATAGGCGGCGTGACCATCACTATTTTCTCAACTCCGGCCACCTTTGCTGGCAGCGCGTTCATGAGAACCGATGACGGGTAGGCTGCTGTTCCCCCAGGAACATATATGCCCACTGTTTCGAGGGCTCTTACTGACTGTCCGAGTATTACACCCTGCTCCTTGGTTACCATCCAGGAGTTCCGTTTTTGTTTTTCGTGGAAGAATGTTATGTTCTCTGCCGCTTCCTTCAGGGCTTCAAGGAATTCCTTTTCAACTTTGCCGTAGGCTTCTTCTATTTCGCTCCTGGTGACCTTCAGGTTTCCCTTTGTCACTGAAGGGCTGTCAAATTTGTTAGTATACCTTACAACAGCTTCGTCGCCGTTGGCCTTTACATCATCAAGAATCCCTTTGACTACTACGTTTACCTCCTCCTGCACCGCATCTTCCCTATTCTTGATCAGCTCGAGGTATGCCTTTCCCTGATCTGCCTTTACGTCTACAATTCTCATATT
>Ga0209540_10003012_pt1 | contig 11708 bp, 6 predicted proteins | sample BarGraIncu01121A_FD_184501 | JGI IMG/M metagenome (GOLD analysis project Ga0209540, IMG submission 184501) | Arctic peat soil microbial communities from Barrow, Alaska - Barrow Graham LP Incubations 011-21A (SPAdes) (version 2) | ecosystem: Environmental > Terrestrial > Soil > Wetlands > Peat... | reverse complement strand
CGGCTACAATCCGAACTATTATTATATCGTTTATCTGAATCCGTACAATGGCCAGATGCAAAAGGTGAAAGACATGAATAAGGATTTCTTCCGGTTTGTCATGCAGGGACACTTTTACCTGTGGCTGCCACCCCAGATAGGCCATCCGGTGGTAGCATCCGCCACGTTGGTGTTTGCGTTGGTATTGCTTACGGGCCTGGTGATCTGGATTCCCAAAAACCGCAAAGCATTGAGAAACCGCGTATGGTTCCGCTGGCCGAAAGGCGCAAAATGGCCACGCATCAACTTCGACCTGCACGTGGTTGGCGGATTGTATGTCACCGTTTTCGCACTGATCTTTGCTATGACTGGGTTGGTTTGGGGATTTCAATGGTTCTCCCAGTCATACTATAAGTTGATGGGAGGCGAAAAGCCACTTGCTTACTCGGATATAAGCCCCTACAAGCAGATTCCCGATTCAGCAAAACACTCCGAAAAACCCCTTGACCGGGTGTGGATACTGATGGAGGAACAATATCCCCATGCTGCTTCCATCGAAGTTCATCCGCCGCATACCGACAGCACCACTATTTCTGCCAATGCCACTCAGCACGACGGAAAATACTGGAAAACCGATTACCGCTACTTCGACCAGCACAGCCTGAAAGAAGTGAACCTGAAAAATATTTACGGGCGCTATGCCGATGCCGGCTTTGCCGACAAACTTTTCCGTATGAACTACGAAATACATACCGGAGCCATACTGGGACTGCCCGGCAAAATATTTGCATTCCTGATAAGCTTGTGTATAGCCAGCTTTCCGGTAACGGGGCTCATTATTTGGTGGAAGAAAAGAAAGAAATAATAGTCTGGGAATGATTCTATACTTAAATAATTTGATCACAACAAAATATTTAGGATATTTTGTTGTGATCAGAAAAAATAGATATATTTGCAACCGAAATTCAGTGGTGCTCCGATAAAACTTGAAGAGTGCGTTGTTTGACCATAAGTAAAAAATTTAAAATTAAAAAGCAGGTCGGTTCGTGAGAATCGACCTGCTTGTCTTAATAAGGGAAATCAACTCGTGAACACCCTTTTCACCTTAAAAAACTAAACCTACCTAACCAGAGAAAAAATATTTTTTCGAATTTAAGCCCACGCGTCCAGGCGATGTTACAGTACGCTTCCGGTAAGCGAATAGCCCCGTATAGCACCAAACTCACCCAAAATAACCGGATAACCTTTATCCAAAATACGTCTACATATCAGAACGTCAGCATCAACTGTAGCCTCTTCTTCCCATGCAGAATTGTGAGCTGTGCCTGTAATTCAGTAATTCCCTGCACCCAAGTAATAGAACTGATTACCCGATGTTTCATCCTTTGTCATACCGCGAAAATTCCATGACATAATGATTGATATAATGAAGCCACTCCTACTCTATTCATGGTTACTATTAGTGCGCCATTTACTCCGATCTCCGTGAACAATAATAAGAAAATAAAGGAGCCAAAATAATTGGTTTCTCTATTTGTATATTAAGACTTCGAAGAGTACAGTTGGCAATCAGCATCCTGATTACCAACTGTGACTTTTCATAATCTTTTTATATAATGTATGCCTATAATCTTATTATTAAAACGCAATTATAGCTTTCTACATTATTTGTAAGCATCGTTCTGATCGCACAATTTGTTTTTCAACAACTCATCCGTTGGGATTGGCATATCCATCTTTTTCAGATCGAAATCAAAAGTACGGTAAGTATTCCAAGAACCTTGCACCAGATCAGCGTTAGCAGTATTTGGATAACCTAGGTTTTTGGGATAGTTGTGGTTAATATGATCTTCCATAAAACCAGAACGAATCAAATCAGGGGTAAGACACCATTCAGCATTAAATTCCTTACGACGTTCTTGTCCTAATGCTACCAACCATACCTCAGAACTAAAACCTTTATCAGCTTTTACCTGAGTGTAATAAGTTTTAGCGTCAGGAACCGGAACTATAGCTTCGTTGAATGGAAGTGGATAAGAACTAGGAACTAGAATTGGAGTCGGATTATCCTTTGGATTTCTTTTTGATTCATAAAACGAAGCTAGTTGCTGATAATAAGGAAGATATTTTGCAGTCAAAGATGCTTTCTTTCCTACTTCCATATTACCGAAGGCACGGTTACGAATCTGATCAACATAACCCCAAGCAACTGGATCATTTGGATTTACACGGAACAGGCATTCGGCATAGTCTAATAATACATTAGAATATCGTTTGTAATAAATTTGTTGAGGACCCCACTTTGCATTCCAATCTGCACGGCAAGTACGCCAATATTTCAAACTCCAGATTGCAGGCGCAGGTTCACCACCATTCAAAAAGTGATAATGCTGTGTTGAAGCAATGTTTGAGCCATCACTAGCCGTAGTAATACTTTGCTGTAGATAGGGATTATAGCCATAGTTTGTTGCAGATTTCCATGCAGGATCAATATTAGGTACAGCACCTTCAACACCTGAAGCTTCACGGCGCTTGTCGCCTTGTTCATACGAATTCCACCATTCCCAAGAGAGATAAAGTGAACCCCATCCTCCAACAGCCGGACAAGCCGTAAAATATGTCACCCAAGCGTGACCATCGGATCGACCATCCCCAGTCCATGAATCACCTTCGTCAAGAACCTCTTCCCAAATTGATTCTTTTGTCCAAACAGCTCCCGGATCCCATAAAGTGGTGAAAGAAGGATTTAATTCATATTTTCCACTTTCAATTACTTGTTTTAAAGCTGCTGCTGCTAATGCATAGTCTGCTGCTGCTTCAGCAGGAACACGGTATGCTTTCCACATATAAGCTTCGCCCAGGTATGAAAGGGCAAAACCTTTTGTACAACGTCCATATTCTCCGTTATATGGATCCCATTGAAGCTCATCTGCCGCTGTTTTCAAATCAGTGATGATGAAATTCCACATTTCAGTAAAATCTTTCGCACGAGCTTTCGCTGGAGTGTTAAGATATGTTTCACCTTCTTCCAATAAAGGTACACGACCGAAAGTTTTAGCCAACCACATATAGAAGAAAGCGCGAATACCTCTTGCCTGTCCATCCAATGACGTCTTTAAAGTAGGAGTAATAGCCGTTGAAGCATTAAGACCTGCGAGGAAAATGTTACAACGACCAATTGCTCCATAACATTGTTTCCAACCTGAAAGTAGTTCACCGCTACCAGCAGTCCAGTTTTGTGTGTTCCAGTCTTTATCCCAACCGGTTGCCTGAGTATCCATTGTTGGATGCCCACCTACAAACAGGTTCGGTTTAAACCCCCAGTCTCCATCGGCATCAGCGTTACCATCTCCGTCGACATCTCCACCCGGAAGCATATAATCGTAGCAACCAACAAGACCAGCCAAAGCATCCTTGTCCGACTTAAACATTTGATCAGAAGGCAAAATAGAATTATGCTCAACTGTTAAAAACTCCTTATCATTACATGAACTTATTCCTAGAAAGAATAATCCAATGATAAATGAAAATAATATTTTTGATATGTTTTTCATGATTTTAATCGATATTAAGTAAAACAATTAGAATTGAATATTCAAACCTACTGAATAAATACGAGGATTAGGATAACGACCGGTATCCAAACCTGTATACAACACACTGCCTTGTCCTGATTCAGGATCACCATATTTGTTGTAACTGGAGATACAGAATACATTTTGTACAGAAACATAAAGACGAGTACTTGAAACGTTTAATGACTTCAACAAGTTCTTATTAAAATTATAACCGATCTGTATATTGCTTATTTTCAAGAAATCACCATTTTTAACCCATGCTGAAGAACCACGCATGTTTTGATTGTAATCCATGATAGACAACTTAGACAAAGTGTTGCTGTGATTTTGCGGAGTCCAAGCCTCTTCTGCTGAAGATTTCAAAATGTTTGGAATTGTACCATTATCTGTTCCATAGATATTAGATAATGTCATTGCTGAGTAAGAATAGATTTGTTGCCCGAGTACTCCATAAGCATAAACCGAGAAATCCCAATTTTTGTACGAAGCATTTAGTGTCAAACCGTAATTTAACTTAGGAAAACCATTACCTAAGACAACCATGTCTTTCTCATCAATTAAACCATCCCCATTGACATCTTTATACTTAAAATCACCAACTCCTGTTTTATCTTTTTGGTATGGAACAAAAGTGGATGGAAAATGACCTGCAGCAACAGCTCGGGCATTAGAAGCTGCTGTAGCAGATGCATTTGCTGCATCAACTTCAGCCTGAGATTGGAATATACCCTCTACCTGATAACCATAGAAAGAACCTACGGCATAACCTTCACGACAAATCGAATGCCCGTCCCAGTGTACGCCCGAAGATGCTGCTACTGCACCAACGTTTGAACCATCATTGGTTGTTGAACCGTTAACACTAAACAAATCATCTCCCATCTTAATAATCTTATTTTTCAAAGTAGAACCTGTCAAAGTAGCACCAAAATTCCAATCCTTATTAATTTGCTTCTTATAGTTAATACTTAATTCAATACCTTTATTCTGGATTTCACCATAATTAGTATAAACATAGTTATAACCGGTTGAAGCACGTAGCGATTGATTCAACAACAAGTCTTTAGATGTACGAGTGAAATAATCTGCTGTTATATTCAAACTATTATTGAATAAACCTAAATCAACACCAATATTACTTTGTTCATTGGTCTCCCATTTCAAATTAGGATCAACTAACACCTTAACATATCCATTAGCTGTTTGTTTTGTTGTACCTAAACCTGCAGTTCCATCTTGTGAATAATAATAGTATCCAATAGATTTTGAAGTCAATGCGTTTATAGCTTTATCTGTTGCTCCTCCTGAATTACCAGTTCGTCCCCAGCCTAAACGAAGTTTCAAATTACTAATAGCCTGAGTATTTTTCATAAAATCCTCTTCAGTGATTCGCCATGCTCCAGCTAAAGAGGGAAACGTACCAAACATGTTACCGACACCAAAGTTTGAAGAACCATCACGACGAATAGTACCTGTTAAAATATAACGATCTTTCAAACTATACGTGGCACGACCAAAGTAGGAAATTCCACGAACCTGCAGGTGATACTTACCATTGCCAGTTCTTGTACTTGCGTCGCTGGTTAAACTGATATCACGGATATTATCTGCAGAAAAATCATAAGCTTCTGCAGAAACTTCGTCTCCGAAGCTTTTAGTTATTGAATTACCTGCCATCAAAGTAAGATTATGAATGTCATTTTTCCAATTGTAAGTCAAATAACTTTCAAGAGCAATCGTATTGTCTTGAGAATTGTTTATTTGTAAATGATAACGGGCATCGTAATCCCTCAATGCAACCTTTGTTACTCCATCTGGTTCATAACGCTGTTTGTTACCGCTAAAGTTATTATAGTCGCTGGCAACATAATTATAAGAGGCTATAGTCTTAAATGTAAGACCTTTATATAATTTAATATTGGCATATGCACTGGCCAAAACCTGATTATTTTTTGTCAATCCATTGTTTTCCATTTGAGAAGCAACTAAATTATCTGAAGTACCACCATCGTAAGAATTTGAGAATTGATAACTAGTTCCATAAGTTCCGTTTGCATTTCTTACATTCGGGCTCACGTGAACACCATTCGCATCTACATAATCCAGAGTTGGGCACATGAAAGCCATATCACGGAGAGAAGAAAGATTACCGTTATTAGTACCGTTACCAAAGTTACTACCGTGAGTTTCTGAATGAACAAAATTAACGTCACCACCTACCTCAATGAAATTAGCTACTTTGGTAACTGCATTGGCACGGGCGGTCAACCGGTTGTAATTTGAATTGATAACAATACCATCATTGTTTAAATAACTTACCGAAAAGTTAGACTGAGTTTTTTCTGTACCCCCTGAAACAGAAAGATTATATTGTTGTTTCAAGGAAACGCGAGTCATTTCTTTTTGCCAGTCAATATTATTTCTTTTACCATCATACGCCGTAGTGAAAATTGCATTAGCAGGAACTCCACCATCGTTAGCACGACCAGTACGTATGTTTTGAGCAAACTGGTCAACATTACCGACAGCCAATGTTGAAGCTAAAGTTTGTATCCCATAGTCAGCCGAGAAAGTTAGATGTGTAGCACCTTCCTTACCATGCTTCGTGGTAATCATGATAACACCATTTGCTCCGGCTGAACCATATATCGCAGTAGCAGATGCATCTTTCAATACCTCAATACTTTCAATATCGCTAGGAGCAATAAAATTGGCATTTGTACCTACCTGTACACCATCTACTACATACAGCGGATTGGCACTACCGTTAATAGTTGCAACACCACGAATACGAATGGCTGCGTTTGCATCAGGAGCTCCATCTTGTGATGTTACCATTACACCCGCAGCAGCTCCTTTCAAACCGTCCAAAATATTCGTAGGACTTTTTTTCATCATTTCGTCTCTGTTAACTGAAGCAACAGATCCGGAAATGTCTTGCTTTCTGGAACTACCATAGCCGACAGCTACTACCTCATCAAGCATCTTGGAATCTGAGGTTAATTTTACGTTGATTACATTTGATTTAACTGCCGCTTGTTGTGACTCCATACCAATGTAAGAGAAAACTAACGTTGAACCTTGAGCAACTTTCAAAGTGTACTTACCGTTCATATCTGTAATTGTTCCTGTTGAAGACCCTTTTACAAGTACTGAAACTCCAACGAGTGGACTACCATCAGCTGCGTCAGTAACAACTCCCGAAACAGAAAGATTCTGCTGAGCAGAAACGAGGCCTACTCCAAATAGAAGCAATGCCAATAAAAAATTGATTTTTCTTTTCATGAAATTAAATTTAATATTTAAGATTAGTTGTTGTATGGAATTAAAAATTCCGATTATGCCATTTAATCATACAGCATTTCTGTGAGGATTAGAGACTTGTTCATAAAGCAATTTAATGCCTTTTAAACACATTGAATCACGCTATTTTTCATTCATAATTTACATTAATTTAAAGTTAATAATATTGGTTGTTGTTTATTTGTTGTTTAAAATCAGTTGAATAAATAAGTAAAATTTATACTGAAATTACGAAAACTATGTATTAATAATCAATATTCTAAAATAGGGCACGGTCTAACATATTTATTAATTACTGTTTATTCGGTGCAAACATACTATTAATAAATAAATATATTGAGCTTAAAAATATCATATTGTTTTCCACTCGTTACATCCTATTATATTATTGATACAAAATACATTTTTAATTATTTTTTAGGCCATTATTCCATGCAAAATTTCTGCTATTTAATTTTAGACCTATTTTTAAAACAAGTTGAAATTTCATTGCCATTATAGTGTATTGGTCTCACATCTGCTGAAATACTGTCAATCCCATTTGATTTACCCGGCTGAATATACACGATATTGAAAGAACGTTCTTTTACCATGCCTTTGAAATTACCTTTTCTATTGCCAATACTAAGAAACTGTTTAAAAAAAATCAGAGTCTATTTAGCATAAGTCTAATCATGGCTAAACGTATCATAGTCTCGCTAGTGTCAGTAAGAAACTCAAAGTCTTTAGATAGTCTTCGATAACTTTCAAACCAAGCAAAAGTTCTTTCAACGACCCATCTTTTGGGTATAACTTGAAATTTCGGAGAATCATCTTTTCGTAGTATGACTTCAAGAACTAAACCGAAGGTTGTTTTGGTGTTTTCTATTAATTCACCGCGATAACCACCATCGGCAATAATTTTGATTAATCTACTAAAGCGTTCTTTTAATAATGCAATTACTTTAGGAGCTGATTTGCTATCATGTTCATTTGCGGCATGAACAACTACAGCCATAAGCAAGCCTAATGTATCAACAATAATATGTCTTTTACGACCTTTGGTCTTCTTGCCACCGTCAATTCCGCGACAAATTCCGCCATTGCGGGTTGTTTTTACGGATTGACTATCAATAAGACCCAAGCTGGGTGATTTATCTTTTCCTGCATTCATGCGGACTTTGTCACGAAGATGTTCGTGAATTTGGTCAATGACGCCTTTGTGCTTCCAAACTGAAAAGTAGTAATAAACTGTTTACCACGGAGAAAAACAGAATGGAAGCATACGCCATTGACAGCCCGTTTTAAGCAAATAGAAGATGCCATTAAATATCTGACGAATTTCATATTTTCGTGGACGTTTATCACTTAAAATGCCATCTATTAAGTTCCATTGGCTATCGGAAAGGTTGGTTGAATACGATTTCATTATTCTTTATGCGTTTGGTATCCATAAAGTTACGAATAAAATTCAATTAAACTACTGATAGCCAGTTAATGTTAAGCTGTCTTTTTAAACGGTTTCTTATACATTAATATTATATAAGCCTTAAAATTCAACAACAATAAACTTCTAAACAACACTGATTTTAAAGTCTGCAGATAAAACATCTGCACTACCAAAATGGAAAGAAATCTTCGTTAAATTTGATCGAAGACATTCCATCAAAAGTCTCGTTACTAGACAACCAGCATATCAACTAATAAAAAACACACTAACAAATAGCTTTATAACAAAAAAATAAATCAACACAAGTTCAATATATGAGCGCCTGTCTGTTTGAACCTAAATATCAATAGAAATATAGTTCAGAGTAGATTAATTTCCCGTTAGGAAATTTACCTATTTATCTAACTAGGGAATCCTGTGCAAAAAACTAACATATTCTATAAATATAAATTTTCTCTTGAAGTGTAAATGAGTTAATTTCAATCAGTTACATAAGACCTTATATCTAACCTGCATTAAATAAGAATATTCACAAACACTAAATTAACTATAAAATCAAAGTACCTAAGTGTTTTTGAGTGGCCCCTTCTAAAACGAAAATAATATGTGGAATTATATTTTGTTTGGTTTAAGGATGTTTGGTTTTACTCCGGTTATGTTTGTCATGGCTATTGTGGGTATCTTGCTATGTATTATTCAGGATGTGATATTATTGGGGTTGTATCAAAAGCACGCAAATAACGTAAATGACCCAAATCTTAGCAAATAAGATTTGTAAAGTTGAATATAATTTACTGAATTTCAATTTATAAGATTGCGTTAATTTGCGCATCTTGTGTCGTTTGCGTTCTAAAGAGACTTTTGAGAAAGCCTCTATATCTCTCTTTATTCTATGGATATGTAAGTCCTACGGATTATTTTTCAATTACTGATTCGCATAAATTATGACTGTTGAGCAATTGATAGAAAAACGCAAAGGGGAGATTGAAGAGCTGCACAAATTTAAGTCTTATATGAAAATACTTAAAGAAAATGTAGGATTAACAGACGACACAATCAATGAGATGGCGATAAAGATAAGTTTCAGGATAGCCCAATGTGAAGATAATGTCAGGGAATATCAGCGTAGCTTATATGATGACTAATTTCAGAATGATTATGGGTATTGAAGTTGGAAACGACTTTGCAGGCAATAATAAGAGTAGTATCTGCTTTGAAACTTTTGAAATAGCTAATTAATAATATGTTTTTTGTAGACGATATTCAGATAAACAGTCTTGTAACTCGTAACTACTTAAAACGCCTTGTAACTGTTTACTTGTAATTACATAGTTTTTATATATTAATCTTTTGAATTTTAATCAGACTTTATAGTATGTATAAATATCTTCCAATAGGAGCGAATTTACAGGAGATGATGGTGATGTTGAAATCTTTGCCGGCACATACTCTTGTATTTGATGCAAAAAGTAACTTAGTTGATCTGAATCAGCCGGCTTTGAATTTGCTTAGAATTGACAATCTGGATGAGTTTAATAGCCGGCAGAACGAAATATTCCCGACGCACGATTATATCAAAATAATTATTCGCGAGTTGAAAAAGGGTAATACGGTTCGGCATGCTAAAACAGTGTTAAGATATCCGGACGATACTGAGGTTATTGTAGAATTGTGTGGCTGTATGATCAATGGATGCCGGGATTTATTCTTATTTCAGTTATTTGAAATAACACTTTCGACAAATGCTAATTTAGGGTCTTTTATTTCTTATAACGATAATGTGAATAATCCAAAGGCTGTTATTCCTCAGTCTGTTATTTGGGCTACAAATACGCAAAACACACATATCTCAGTTCAAAAAAGGAAACAGGGAGAGCGGCGCAGCATTCGGTTAGCTGAGAGTTGTGCGATACAATTAAAATCATCGAAATACAGAAAGCTTACTAAAATAGAGGCTACCATAGCCAAATTCATAGCTATCAATATGTCGGTATCTGAGATTGCAACTATTACAGGTAAATCAAATCTGTCTGTGCGTGTGATTATACGTCGGGTGCATGAAAAACAAAAACTAAACTCGCAACAGGAGGCGGGATTAATGATCAATGATCAATGATCAATTATAAGTGCTTAATGATTAATTGTTATGGAGTTTGATAGGATACACATTTAGCTAATCACGGTTGACAATTGATAATATACAACAGAAAGGAGATCGATGTCCGGCCTCCAACAATCTATAAATAATAACCATATCACATTAAAGACAAATGAAAAATAAAGTTATGAAACAGAAGTCTCTTTTCTCGTTTTTTTTGTTAGTGGTCTTGGCTTTGCCAATATATGCCCAAAACAAAATAGGAGATAACCCGACGGTGATTCAACCAGGGTCCTTGCTTGAACTGGAAAGCCTGACAAAAGGATTGCTCCTGCCACGAATTAAACTTAATGATTTAAACTCATGGACATTGGATGGAACACCTGTAAGTGGAATGGTCGTATTTAACGATTCTGGTACAACAGCAAAAGGCATTTATTATTGGAATAGGGATTTGTTACAGTGGGTACAAGTTGTTATATCGGCTAACAATGGGTTGACTGTTACAAATGGTAATGTTATTTTGGGTGGTGCGTTGACGGGAGCTACCACTATTGTAACCGATGCTTACAATACCTTAGCTATTACCGGACTTCAGGCAGGTGCCAACACCGATAATGTGATAGTGTCAAATGCTGGAGTCTTAAAAGCAATCAGCCCAACAGCCTTGTCTATAAGTGGTGATGTTTCGGGAACATTGGGTGCCGTATCTGTGGATAAATTAAAAGGAGCTTCGCTTTCCTACACAGGTCTTTCAGACAAAGATTTATTACAATACAATAAAGAAGACCAGGTTTGGCTAAATGTTTCTCCATCGATCTTAGGAACGATAGGCTTAACTGTAGGCACGGGTGATGCTACTCAGACTAATATTGGCGTATCCGGTTCTCCGGCCTCACTAGGCGGCAGTATTGCATTGATCATTCCGGATGCGAGCACTACCGCCCGGGGTGTTGTCACCACGGGTACTCAAACTTTAGGAGGCGACAAAACCTTTACCGGTAATACGAAAGTTTCCGATGGCAATACCTTTACGGTGGGCACGGGCGCAACCACTCTTGGGGGCAGTTTGTCCATTACTGGCACCACCTCTTTGGGAGATAACACCACCCTGGCCTCAGGCACGAAGATGTTTTTTACCGGCACTGCAGCCGATCCGGCAGCAAGGAAGACAAGTAGTTTTACGGCCGGCGCTCAGGCAGCTGATATAGCTTATACGCTTCCGACAGTTGCTCCAGCTGTCGGTCAGGTCCTGACATCGACTGATGCCAACGGGGTATTGAGTTGGACAAGTTCTCTTTCGAACATTACCCTTCCGATT
>Ga0209540_10003010_pt1 | contig 11709 bp, 14 predicted proteins | sample BarGraIncu01121A_FD_184501 | JGI IMG/M metagenome (GOLD analysis project Ga0209540, IMG submission 184501) | Arctic peat soil microbial communities from Barrow, Alaska - Barrow Graham LP Incubations 011-21A (SPAdes) (version 2) | ecosystem: Environmental > Terrestrial > Soil > Wetlands > Peat... | reverse complement strand
AAACTAAACAAAGAATTCAAGTCCGGAGATCAGACAGTCAAGGCTGTGAACGATATCAGTCTCACCATGCCGACAGGTGCCTTCAGCGTTATCGTAGGCAAGAGCGGCAGCGGTAAAAGCACACTCCTTGCCCTACTCGGTGCACTAGATAAGCCTACCAGCGGTGAAATATTAGTCGGGGATAACGACATTGCGAAACTCTCAGACGCCAAGCTGATTCACTATCGACGTGAACAAATCGGCTTCGTCTTTCAGAACTACAATCTAGTGCCCAATCTAACGGCCCTCGAAAATGTGATGCTGCCTATGGAGTTTGTCGGTAAAACTCACGCCGAACAACTACAGAGAGCTACTGAGCTTTTGAACGAGGTGGGTTTGGATGGCAACAAGTTGGATCGTAAGCCAAGTAGGCTTTCTGGCGGTGAACAGCAGCGCGTGGCTATAGCTAGGGCTCTTGCCAACAAGCCTCAGCTCATCCTAGCTGACGAACCAACTGGTAACCTCGACAGTGCGACTGGGAAAATGATTATCGACCTACTGCGCGACCTAGCACAGAAGGAGAAGACGACTATCGTAGCTGTCACTCATGATCAAGGCATTGCCAAGCTCGCCGACCATAGATTTGAGCTAAAAGACGGCAAGCTAGTCTAGCCCCAATAACCAAATAATGAGGAGGTGGTTTCGGCCACCTCTTTTGATATTGCAATATTCCTGAGGCAGAGCTATAATCCTCGCATCAGATCTATCCGTCTTTCTCCTGGGGAGGAGTTCGAAGATGGGGCAGCAACTTGGTGCCGTCGAAGAGTGTGTTCCGGGGGGTAGAGGCCTTCTATCAGGCCCGCGCTCAGTTCGAAGGAACATCAGCCTATTTGGCCGAGGAAACCTCGTACCAAGAGGCCGCGGATTTGGCCGCGAAAGGACCTGGGGGCATCTACTACGAGGTCACGGGGAGTGACCAACGGTCGTACACCATTCGCTTGTGCTACTCCGGCGAGAAGTTCTACCTGGGTGGTGGGACTCTGGAGTTCCCGGATTTCATCCGCCTCCAGGATCTCTTCAAGCAGGAGCTTGCGGCCAGGAAGTTGACTTTCCACCGCATGCTCGACCACCAGGAGGACGCACCTCACGTGTCACACGCAGCAACCCTCGTCGCACAGCCCGCCTAGTCTCCTGAAGGGAGAGGCAATGCCGATAGCCGCACTGTTCTGTCTGATTGTGTTGGCGTTCCTCGCCTTCTGCGCCACCGTCATCCTCCTCGAGGTAATTCTGGCACTGGTCCTTGCGATCAGCATCCAACGCCTCAAGCAGGCCATCGCCTGATCGCCCCACACACGGTTTACGCTTTGCAGCGTCCCACCGGTTGTGGGGCGTTTGCATTTCTGGTTATTTGCCATTCCAGCGAAGGCTGGAATCCAGCGTTCCTCGTTGTCATTCCGACCGTAGCGGAGGAATCTCTTAGTTATTATCTTTTCTGCCACTTTTGGCAGCAAAAGTTGCGCAAAACTGCCGCTCAGTACAAAACCGCCAGTGTCGTTTCTTGTTCACTCTTTCACAAAAGGCAAAACTCGCTACACTCAAACATTGCCTTTTGTGATAGTCATTCACGTCGTCACTCGCTGTGTTTTGCAGCTCGCGGAGGGGGAGGGCAGGTGATTTTTCACAAGAGGCACCTACGAGTAAACACATCATTTTGGTCGCAGCTGGCATATTCGCCAATCTTGGCAAATTCTCCAGCTGAGGTTAAGCAACGCGATTCTCTCGCAGTTGGGTTTTTATTGCAAAAAAGGCTTTCTTGGCTTATAATCACCGCACTGAGGCAACTTGCCTGGCACATCCACCGAGGAGGAGGGGAACGTTATGGAGGGCCAGCGTTTCTGGATCGAGGCAGAACCCCAGGTCTTTCGTCGGCTTCGACGTAAGGACCTGGAAGGCTTCAAACGGGCGCTCGAGGCCGGTGTGGAGCACGTTCGTGTCAGGATCAACGCCCCGTATGACGACGTTCGATGGATGGAGGTCCTGTATGTTGAGTGCGCCGGAGACCCCGACTCAGACGTCTGGGTCATCGACGCCAGACTTCTGAAGGACGACCGGGTCATCCGCGTCGAGTGGGATCCGGAGTCCGAGGAAGGCATGGTTGAGACCGGCATGTATTTGGCCGAGTGCCTTGAGGACTTCGCCGAGAGGTGCGATCTCTTGCCGCCCGAGGATCGTTCGGTCGACGGGACAGAGGTCATCGAGCTCTCAGAGCTCAGCACCGAGAGGTTCTTCTCCCTTGCCAACATGATCCTGTACGTCGGTCAGGAGTCGGGGGAACTTTGCTACCACGTCGCGATCTATGGCGACGGGCTAGATGAGCTCCTGCGCGTGAACCTGCCGAGCATCAATTCGTTGGGCCGGATCTATCCGTTCGAACTTCCTAGCGTTGACGCCAACCAGGCGTCGGTTACGAAGTTCGTCTACCCGGACCTGCCCGAGTACGAGTTGGCATCGCTCTCAAACGTTACACGCGATCCGACCTTCGCACAGGTGGACGTCACCGTCGACGTCACCGTCTTCTGGCCCTACGCCGCGATTCAGCAGGCCAGCTGACACATCACGCCCCGTACTTCGCACTAGGCACACCCTGCCTCCTGTGGAGGCGGGGTGTTTGCTTTTTCATTGCAAAATAGGGGAAACCGCGGTAGAATAACCGCGAAGACGATACTGATACTACCCATTGAAAGGAGTAAAAAGGTATCGTCATTGTATTCTGTCGGAAAGCTAGTTGCATTGAGTTGCAGCGGCGGTCCAAGGAGGACAACATGGAAGATTCGAAGTTTGAGAATTGGGCGAACCGAACCGCGACGGTCTTCGGGAGGGCGAAAAGACCCCTCGAGGAGGCAGGAATCACCTGTCCAGACCACTTTTGGTCCGCTATGGCCAGGGGCACGGATTACGCAGCCTCGCTGTACTACCAGGCTTCACTTCTGGCGATGCAGGCGTCTGAACCGTACGAGTTTGAGGACGAGTCCACAGGTGTCACTCTCTGCTTCCTCTGGCCGCATGATGACTTCCGTTTCACCTACGAGGAAGTTCGCACCTGGCTCCAGAGGCACAACTACTGGTTCTCCACAGTACCCGTGGGCAATCCGGTTTGGCGAGAGGTATACAAGAAGTTCTGGGACCTCGAGTTTCCAGACCTCTCGGCTACTGTTGAAGACAGGGAGGGAGACAAGTTCGCCGTTCGTTCGAGTCATGGTGACTTGCTTGATCTGTTCCCTCCGGAGTACACGGTTAGCAGCAATCAGCGCTTCCTGTGTGTTCGGTTCGTCGGCGACTTCGGAGCAGAATGCGTCAGCTGGGATCTTCAGGACAACCTGCTCGTTTCGGCCTCTCGGGCTCCTATCAGCGACATCCGCAAGGCTTTGCTACTGAAGGGGTACAAGCTTGGTACCCTCGAGGAACTCGAGGATATCCGGGAAACTCACAAGAGCTCGTTCCTTCTCTGCGATGGCGAGAGAAGAGGTGCTCTTCTGTCGGTTCCCGGACAGAACCCTCCGCGTGAGCTCTGCGAGACCGACGAAGTTCACAGGGACACAATCTTGGTCGCTACGGCCATCTAGACCATCCCCGCACTTCGCACTAGGCACACCCTGCCTCCTGTGGAGGCGGGGTGTTTGCTTTTACATAGACAAAAAAATAATATTGATTTACGATATCACCATGTCCAAATCTCTGGAGGGGGAAAGATGAGGAACAGGAAGCCGACCGTTCTCGTCATCGAGACCGACAAGGCGGTCCGCGACATGCTTAGGCGTGATCTCAGTCAGGACTTCCATGTGCTCATGCCGGGGAGGCCGAGCACCTTGCTGTCCTACACCGATCGGGTGGACGCCATTGTGGTCTGCTGCAAGTGGTTCGGCGACTACAACGTCGTCGAATTGGCTCGCCGGATGGCCTGGTCCTTCAAGGGACCGATTATCGCCGTCACTAAACACCACGATGAGATGGAGGCGGCTGGCTGCAACATGTTCTGCACCAACTTCGAACTGTCGGCCACCCTTCGACTTGCCCTGGGTATGCCTCTCACGAGTGGGAGCATTCTCACGGCCGCACTTGTGCCCGCGTAGGGCGCACATCAACCCCGTCAACGACTTGGAGGCATGATGTGCTTTGGCCTGTTTGGGGTGGAATTCCCGCAAGTTTCGGTGAACAGTCCTTCCCTCCCTGGGTTCAGCAAGGCGCTCGATGAGTTGAGTCCCGAAGAGCGGGGCAAGATCTTCGCGATTCTCATAGGCGACGTCCAGACACTGGGAGTCGCTCAGGCTCCTAGCCTGGTCATCCTGAGAGTCAGAAAGCCCCACAAACGGTAGCGTAAACAGACGTCCGCCGGTTGTGGGGCGTTTGCATTTCTAAGATAGCTAAAATCATTTATAATGATTAAGTGAAAAAGATTATGATTTTGTTTGGCGGTAACTCCACTGAACATGAAGTATCGCTGATATCGGCAAAAAACGTCATCGAGAATATTGATAGACAACTCTTTGATGTCATCCCCGTTGGCATTACCAATGATGGCTCATGGTATCTGATGCCACAGACCGGATTTCTTTCGGATGATAGGTCGGTTGAGAATGCTGGCCTGAAACTGAAAGTTGGCAAGCCTATCGGCATAAATTTGATAAATAAGAAGTTCTTCACACTAGACCGACCGAACGATACCTTTGTACCTGATGTTATCTTCCCCGTTCTCCATGGCGCAAATGGTGAGGATGGGTCAGTTCAGGGACTAGCACAGTTGCTCGGCATCCCAGTCGTTGGTTGTGGAGTTCTCGGTTCTGCTATCTGTATGGACAAAGATGTTACGAAGAGGCTCCTTACGGAAGCAGGCATCGTGAATGCAGAGTTCGTTACTCTCCGAAAAGGTGAGAGCTACGACATAGATGAGATAATCATCAAGCTTGGTTTACCACTGTTTGTGAAGGCGGCAAATGGCGGCTCTTCTGTCGGCGTGAACAAGGCGAAGACGAAAGCCGATTTGCCGAATGCCATTGAGGATTCGTTCAAATACGACAACAAGATAATTGTAGAGGCCGCCGTAGCCGGTCGTGAACTGGAAATATCCGTACTTGGAAATCTAACGCCCGAAGCCAGCAAAGTAATGGGTGAGATAGTGCCAGCTGCCGAAGAATATTATTCATATGCCGCGAAATATGTAAATGACAGTGGCGTTCAGCTGGTTGCACCCGCAGAAATCCCTGAGAAGGTGCTAGCGAGTGCCCAGGATATTGCTGTGAAAGCTTTCAAATGTCTCGAATGCAGTGGCATGGCCAGGGTGGACTTCTTTCTTCAGAAGGACGGTGTACTACTCGTGAACGAATTAAACACGATCCCTGGTTTTACAAATATCAGTATGTATCCCAAGCTTTTCGCACTTTCGGGGGTTGAATATCGGGATCTTATTACAAAGCTTATTAATTTAGCAGATAATATCAGTCTTGGAGGATAATGTTTATGGAAGAAAATGAGGACATCGAACAAATCGACGTTGTGGACGAAAACGATAATTATATCCGAACCATTGATCGCGCAACTTATTATGCCGAGTGTTTGAAATACAACCGATTTGTAAATATATTTGTTGCCAATAGCAAAGGCGAGCTACTCGTCCCTAAACGGAAACTATCTAAGTCTCTTTATCCTGGATGTTATGACTTCTCTTGTGGTGAACACGTCCAAGCCGGAGAGACATATATACAGGCAGCCGAAAGGGGCATCATGGAGGAACTTGTCATGGGTCCGGAACGCTTAAAATCACTTGGTACACTATTACCTCGCGACGGCGTCAGCAATCCGATGGAAGTATTCCTAGTTCAACTAGATGCAAAAGACAAAGTGGAAACAGATGAATTTGAATCCCTCCACTGGATGGAATTAGGCGAATTAGAGAAACTAGTTGATAGCGCTCCAGACACATTCAAGCCAGACATGGCTGTAGTACTACGGGTTCTGGGTGAGCGAATTTCAGAAGAGCTAGCTAAGAGTAAATAGGCCGATTAGGTTGCAGGTAGACTCTTCTTCGTTTAGCTACGGGTGAGCTAGTATTTTTTGGCTTTTGGTAGGATAATTGTTTCATGGTAGAGATAATTGATTACAAATCCGAATATCATGATGAACTAGCCCATATGGTCAATGAGTTTAACGATTACATAGTTAGCCTGGACAAAGACGATCTGGCCAAATCTTTTGATAGCCAGGAAGATATCTTCAAGTACACCGACAAACTTATCGAAGATGCTGTGAAGATGAACGGCTTTCTCTACCTCGCAATGGCCGAGGGCAAGCCAGTCGGTTTCATCCAAGGCATTGTACGCGACAGCAAGGAAGAGCTTTTCTATGCACTTACGCACAAGGTCGGTAACCATGGTTGGGTGGGTGAATTCTTTGTCGACGAAAAGTATAGAGGACAGGGAGTCGGTAAGGCACTTTTCGAAAAAGCGAGAACATTCCTAGCAGACAAACAATGTATAACACTCAATCTCGAAGTCTTCGGATATAACCTTGATGCTGTAGAGGTCTATAAAGCATTTGGCATGAAGGCCCGAGATCATGTCATGAATATGTTTCTCTGAAAACTTCTGGCCTTGTTTGGGTCTAAATTACACTTTTATTGAATGTAGTAGTATAATATAAGCATCAAGTAATAACTACAAAAGTGAAGGAAGAAAATATGAAAATATTTAGCAAGCTACTCGTAGCCCTATTCGTGCTCACGACCTTATTTGGTCTTGGCGGGCTAACTAGGGCAGCTATGGCTCCAGTAAACTTAGGGACAGCAAACAATTTTACCATCCTGGCTGGTACTGAGATTACTAACACGGGCTCTAGTGTGATCACGGGTAACACTGGCCTCAGCCCTGCTGCTGGCAGTTTTTATGCAGGTCTCACAACTACGCATGTGACTGGAACTATATACGCCGTAGACACATCTGGTCCTGCAGGCTCTGTGAGTGACCCCGGTATGCTCACAGTCGCCAAAAATGACCTGACAGCTGCCTATCTAGATGCCGCAGGCAGAACAGCAACCAATACTTTCGTCGCAACCGATAATCAGCTTGGTGGACAGACTCTAACTCCTGGCGTTTACGCTTTCGGTCATGCGGACACAGCCAACTTGTCAGCCGAAACACCGTTAGTCCTAGATGGCCAGGGTGATGCAAATGCAGTCTTCATCTTCCAAGCCTCATCTGATCTCGTCACGGCTTCGGGAAGTGTAGTCACCCTTACTGGTGGCGCTCAACCTTGTAACGTTTTTTGGCAAGTCACAAGCTCTGCCACTCTTGGATCGGGTTCAACGTTTGTGGGTAATATATTGGCCCTAACATCTATCGGCCTAGATACTGGAGCAAACGTAGATGGCAAGCTTCTAGCACGCAATGGGGCAGTGACACTAGACGATAACAACATTACCGGTAACGCTTGTGCGACAAATAACACTAGCTCAACTGGCACCACCACTACTGTAGTTCCTAAATTACCAAATACTGGTGCAGATATGGGCAACCCGTGGGATATTATCCTAGTAGCGAGTATGCTCGTAGGTTCGCTCTTGTTTGCCTTCGCCATAGAAAAATATGAATCCAAAAAAGTTAACTGAAGACAAGCTCATCGGGGCCATCTATCTAGGGCTGCTGACCTCCTTGATACTGGTTGTAGTGATAATAGGCAAGATTGCAGTAACGAATAAAGTAGTAGCACCTTCAAAAAATAAAGCAGTTATCACCACGCCAACGCAAACGATTTTTGGCCCACCGGTTCGTCTCCGGATACCGTCCATTGGGGTAGATGCCGCTGTCGAAAATGTTGGTCTCACATCAGATGGTTCCATGGAGGCACCAAAAAACCAAGATAATGTAGCCTGGTATCAATCCGGTATACGCCCTGGGAACGTTGGTAGCGCGGTAATGGCTGGACATTATGGCACTTGGGATAACGGTAGGGGATCAGTCTTTGACAATCTGTCCAAACTGGCCAAGGGTGACAAGGTGGTCGTTGTAGACGATAGAGGGCAAACAACCACGTTCGTAGTGCGGGAGATTCAAGTTTACGACCCCCAAGCAGACGCTACCAGGGTATTCATCTCAAATGACGGGAAGTCTCACTTGAATCTCATCACCTGCAAAGGAAACCTGAATATATTGTCTCAGAAATACCCTGAACGTTTAGTGATATTTAGTGATAAAGAATAATAAAAGTAAGGAGTAACATGGAGACACATACAAAGGAAACGGTCACGTCAGAGGAGTCTGACACCGAGAGAGCGCCCCAAAAACCAGTAAGAAGGGAATCCACTGGGCCACAAACAATCGAATACGTAATCTATTTCCTGTTCGGAGCACTAGACATACTGCTAGTCTTCCGTTTCGTATTGCGACTGCTGGGAGCAGGTACAGGGAGTTCATTCGTGAACTTTATCTACAACCTGTCCGCAGCTTTCATCTGGCCATTCCAGGGCATATTTAGCAGCACCGTAGCACCAGGAGCGGAAACTGTCTCAGTCTTTGAGCCAGCTACGCTCATTGCTATCATTGTGTATGCTGTCGTGGCATGGGGTATCGTCAAACTCATCAGCATCTCGGCTGGTGAACGTCAAGAATAATATAATAAAAAGTAAGGAGTACACATGGGTATCATCTATTGGATTGTTTTCGGACTCATCGTAGGAGTAATCGCGAACTTTATCTCACCAGGTAACAAAAGCGGCATACTCGCTTCTATCATTCTCGGCGTTATCGGCGCCATCGTCGGTGGTTATCTCGGAGACTTGTTCTTCGGAGTCGGCGTGTCAGGCTTCAACTTGCCTTCAATCATAGTCGCTGTCATCGGCGCCCTCATTGTCCTCTTCGTCGGCAGAATGCTGATGTCTCGTAACCAGCAGGCATAGAGAAACTGCAATTTCTCTCTTACGTCATCCTGAACTCGTTTCAGGATCTCACAAGGACAGTCCTTTTAAAGGACTGTCCTTTAGTTTTTGCGTCATTGCGAGGAGCCTTGCGACGCGGCAATCTCACTCGTTGTCATTCTGAGCACACGAAGAATCCAGGATTACGTCTTTCTGCCACCCCCCTCTTGAAAGTGGGTGGCGCCTGGTTCAAGAAAATTCAGACTTCTTCAGTTCGACACCAAAATACAATTTTGGTGCACCTAGGTAGTCGGCCTCACGCCGGCAGGTGATTTTCCAGGGACATTATGTCCACCCTGGACTGATAAGCCCTTTACAGAAGTATAAAACAGGTGTATCATCGGGCCGTCGAGCAATCGACGCACCTTGACTGGTGTCTTAATCGAAAGTGGCCTGGCGGCCACAATGACCTAAGGAGATGGGCCTAATGAAGCCTACCCTGCGTTTGACATGGCGCCTCGCGCCCTATATGTTCCTCAGCCTGCTCGTTCTGTTCCTCGTCGTGCTCATGCCCGTCGCTTTGCTCAAGGTGGGCCTGCATACCGTGAGTTTCTTCACACTTCTGTGGACCGTCTACCTGGTGACCATCTTCTCGATGATCATCAGGGATTTGGGTGGAACCGAGCTCGCAAAGGAGCTCACAGAACGTTCCGGAAAGCCGATCAAGGTTTTCCGTCCTGGCAAGCGGAACTACCGTTTCATGAAGCGGCTGGGTTGGTACTACGAAGACCGCTACGCTGTCTTCGTCAACCCTCGCATGGACAGGTTCTCCTCCGTCAAGTATCTGTACCTGTTGGACCCTAGTTCTACTGAGCTCTCCGATCAACTTCTCGAGGTCGCTGCGACCAACTGGAAGGCGTTTGAGGAGATCTCAAGCAAAGTGAGTTCTGGCAAGTATCGCGCTTCGAGTGATCTACGGAAGTACGAGAGCGCTGTCGCGGTCTCGGAGTCTATCGCGGATATCATGAAGTAGAATACAACCAGCCATCACGTTCGGCTGACACATAGATCGAGAGGGCTCTCCCTGCCGGGGGAGGATCTTTGTCAGAGCAATACAAACCAGTCAAGGTATCAGGGGTCGGCCGCAACAGCGGTCGGCCCCTTTGCCGTATGCATTTGACTTGTTTTTACTACATGAAAGGGATAAACTAGCCGCAAGGAGAATATTATGTCTATTTTTGGAAAGAAAATCGCATATACCACACCCTCATTCACCATCTATAAGGGGAAACAAAGCGGACATGATTTTTCGGCCAGTTTCGATATGAATCTCTACAAATATGGAGATCGAAAGCAATTCCCAAACATGATTGGAATCTCCATACAGAAATTCAAAACGCAGCCAAATGGTCTACCGGAGGCGTCAGCGTTTTCTGCTCTTAATGCCCAGGAAGACCAGATTATGGAATTATTTACAAAAGCAAACATAGGGCACTACGCGGGTCATTCGTATTGGAACGGGGCCTTGGAGCTGATTTTCTATACTTCGGACTTTGAAAAGGGCCAGGTATTTCTAGATATGCTTGTGAAGACGAAGATGAGCTTCCCTGTGGTGTCCAAGTTGGAGCCAGACGAGACCTGGAAGAACTTTTCGCAATTTATTGGTAGGGGCGTCCGAGTGTCAGTCCCAGCAAACCGAAAAATAATACTTAGAAATCTTCTGGTAAGCAATGCGGTGGCTTTATTGCTAGTGATTATACTTTTCATGTTACCATCGGCAAATACGCCTTCCACCGAAGTGAATTTTCTATATAATTTCCTTGGTATTTCCGGTCTCTTATCGATTCTCTACTTGTTTGTACAAATACCAATATTCCTTTATTCGTATCGACAGAATATTCTTTATTATCTTACCAACCCCGCTATCCTCATTTATCGAATCAGTGGGGGGAGATGGACTATGTTTGGTGATCCATATGATATGGTGATGGTGAAGTGGTTCGATTCGTACGGCAACGGTTTTTTAACTGATGACATCGGGGCTTCAAATATACAGTCAAAAGCGGATCAAGACAAAACATTAAAGGGTATTTCTGGGCTCGCAGAATCCTTCCGAAAAGATTTCAAAGACCCAAAACTAGATTATAGTCCAGAAAGTCTGAAAATAGTTGACCAGATTATACTTTCGCCTATTCTCAAACAAGTCGTGAAAGCATCAGATCCGAAAAGAATGCCGAATCAGTTTATTGGGGTAATGACAGAAATCAGTGGCTATGTTCTAGAAGTCGTTAGTCGAAATTTAAAAGGTGAAATTATCCCAAATAATCCTATTTGGACCTCCATGGTTTTGTTGGGTGAAAAAGGTAGCCCTACTGCAAGTGTTGGCTTATGGCCAATCAAGTGCTTTGCGAATGGTAAGAGCGACTCTGTTTGGTCCAAGTATTTAGTTGCGGAAACAATGTCAGAGAAAAAACCTGAAGCCAAAAAGCTGGTGAAACAGATATCGATACAAGACAGTGAGGGCTGGAACCAGATGATAACAACGTGTATGGTCTCAGACCCAAGGAGTCTTAATGCGAAGCAAAAAATTGCATATTATGCTCTCTGGTATGATAGTGAAGTACAAAACGGTGGTCATCTGCAGTATTTCGAAAACAAGAAAGGGAGGGGTCTTACGGATACGTTAGTCGCTCTCGAAACAATTGGCGCGTTTGAACAAAAGAAAATTCTGGAAAAAGCCAAGCAACTATTTCTTGACGAGACGAGGCCACCGGTTACTTCTGTGGAGGAATTTAATGCCAGAGCTCTTGAGGGAAAATATGCCGATT
>Ga0209540_10003005_pt1 | contig 11717 bp, 8 predicted proteins | sample BarGraIncu01121A_FD_184501 | JGI IMG/M metagenome (GOLD analysis project Ga0209540, IMG submission 184501) | Arctic peat soil microbial communities from Barrow, Alaska - Barrow Graham LP Incubations 011-21A (SPAdes) (version 2) | ecosystem: Environmental > Terrestrial > Soil > Wetlands > Peat... | reverse complement strand
TGGTTCAAAAGGACAAAGAGAAAATATGGCGTTGGCCGGAGGGTATTCCTGATGGCTCCGTTGCACCATCATTATCAGAAAAAAGGATTTCCGGAGCCGAAAATAGTCACACGGTTCTGGATAGTGGCAATAATACTTGCTGTACTAAGCATAGTGACGTTAAAGATCAGATAGTTGAATGAAGAAGAAAATTGTAATACTGGGAGCAGGTGAGAGCGGCGTTGGATCAGCAGTGCTGGCGCTGAAACATGGATTTGATGTCTTCGTGTCCGACAATGGTGTGATTAAGGATCAGTACAGGGAAATACTTGATAAATACGGCATAAAGTGGGAACAGGAAAATCATACAGAAAAGAAAATACTCTCGGCCGATGAGGTAATAAAGAGCCCCGGAATAAAAGAAAATACTCCTGTTGTTGTAAAGCTCCATGAAAAAGGGACCCGTATTATTTCAGAGATCGAATTTGCCGGAAGATATACTAAGGCTGTGAAAATATGTGTTACAGGCAGTAACGGTAAGACAACCGTCACAAATCTTCTCTGTCACATGCTTAAAAAAGCAGGGAAGAATGTCGCCATGACCGGCAATGTCGGAAACAGTTTTGCTATGGCAGTTGCCGAAGGCTCTTACGATTATTTTGTTATTGAGCTCAGCAGCTTCCAGCTTGACGGCATGTACGATTTCAGGGCAGAGATCGCGATCCTGTTAAACATAACACCAGATCACCTCGACAGGTATGGTTACAATTTTCAGAATTACATAGATTCTAAATTCAGGATAACTCAGAACCAGGAGAAGTCAGATTTTTTCATTTACTGGGCCGATGATCCGGTAATAAAAGCCGAGCTGGAAAAGAAGAAATACAGAGGTACCATGCTGCCATTTTCCGACACGTCAATCAAGAATATGACCGCGTATATCGAAGATAACGAATTAATTATTGATTACCCACGTAAAACCAACCTCATGACCATTCACGAACTTGCTCTAAAAGGCCGTCACAACACCTACAACTCAATGGCTGCTGCCATTGCAGGCAAAGTACTGAACATCCGGAAAGACATAATCAGGGAGTCTCTTACCGATTTTCAGGGAGTCGAGCACAGGCTTGAACCTGTGATCAAGGTTAGCGGTATCAGTTTTATCAACGACTCGAAGGCTACAAATGTGAATTCCACATGGTATGCTCTTGAATGCATGGAAACAGATGTAATCTGGATTGTGGGTGGTGTCGATAAGGGGAACGATTATTCAGAGCTTTTCCCAGTTGTGAAACAGAAGGTTAAGGCGGTTGTCTGCCTTGGCAGGGATAACAAGAAGATAATCGATGCCTTTAAGGATAAAGTGCCAACCATTGTTGAGACAACATCAATGGAGGAGGCGGTAAGGTCTTCATATTACCTTGCAAAGAAGGGCGAGACAGTATTGCTCTCGCCTTGCTGCGCAAGCTTTGACCTGTTCAATAACTACGAAGACAGGGGAAGACAGTTTAAGGCAGCAGTAAGAAATCTTTAATAACAGATAGAATGCAGCAGGGCTGGCTAACAAAGACATTTAAGGGCGACAGGGCTATATGGGGCCTTATTGCTCTATTTATGATCTATTCGCTGCTGGCCGTTTACAGCTCGTCTGTAAATGTTGCATTTAAAAACTATCATGGTAATACTACATATTTCCTAAGGAGCCAGTTCATTATGCTCATGCTGAGCCTGACCATTATTGTCTTTGTTTCTTATCTGCCTGTCAGGATGTATTCATCACTGGCTGGAATATTCCTTATCGTTTCGGCGGGGCTGCTGGTACTTACATTTGCCTTTGGCGCAAGGGTAAATGAGGCTACACGGTGGCTTGTGATACCGGGTACCGGATTCCGTCTCCAGACATCAGATGTGGCAAAGGTGGCACTGGTGATATACCTGGCCCGCACACTTGCAAAATACCAGGGCCAGCTTAACGACTTTATGCTTGTTACAAAATACCTGATGGTGCCCATTGCGATCATCTGTGGCCTCATTATGCCTGAAAACCTGTCTACTGCCATGATGATCTTTGGCATCAGTATGATAATACTATATATCGGAAGGGTGCCATTTAAGTTCCTCCTGTCATACGTGGGAATGGCTGTCGTAGGAGTAGTGCTCTTTGCAATGGTGCTTACAGTTGTAACTAAAGACAACAGGGTACAGGTATGGAAGAACAGGATCGAGCATTATATTTCCGGAAGCGGAGAAGGAGACTATGAGTACCAGTCAAATCAGGCCAAAATAGCAATATCAACCGGAGGATTATTCGGTAAAGCTCCGGGTCACAGCACCCAGAGGAATATGCTCCCGCAATCAAATTCCGATTTCATCTTTGCTATTATAATAGAGGAATACGGATTGTTCCTGGGAGCAATCCCGCTTATTCTTGCCTACATGATATTATTATTCAGGGGAATAACCATTGCCAAAAAATGCGAAACAGCATTCCCGGCCTTTCTGGTGCTGGGGCTGATAGTAATGATAGTAGTTCAGGCAATGATGAATATGATGGTTGCTGTCGGACTTTTCCCGGTAACGGGGCAAACACTTCCGATGGTGAGCTGGGGAAGGACATCAGTGCTGGTAATGAGCTTTTCGATCGGCGCAATATTGAGTGTAAGCCGCGTTGCTAATGCAAGAATCAAAAAAGAGGAATTGCCTGAGGAAGAACAGGTAGATGAAGGTGAAAAAATCTATGAAGCTGTAAATGCATAAAAAGGTAATTATAAGCGGAGGCGGCACAGGCGGACACATTTTTCCTGCCATTTCGGTTGCCAATGCTCTCAGGAGAATTGATCCCGGGATTGAAATCCTTTTTGTAGGTGCAGAAGGCAGAATGGAAATGGAAAAGGTTCCTGCTGCCGGATATAAAATTGCCGGACTTCCGATCAGGGGATTTATTCGCAGCCCTTCTCCTGAAAATATTGTAGTACTCTATAAATTAGTGAAGAGTCTTTTCATGGCCCGGAAGATAATCAGGGAATTCAATCCTGATGTTGTAGTTGGTGTGGGAGGTTATGCAAGCGGACCGGTCCTGAGGCAGGCAGGAAGTATGGGGATCCCGACTCTGATACAGGAACAGAACAGCTATGCCGGGGTTACCAACAAACTGCTTGCGAAAAAAGCTTCAGTGATATGCGTTGCCTACGATGGCATGGAGAAATATTTCCCTGCCTCTAAAATAATCAAAACCGGAAATCCGGTGAGGCAGAATTTTGATGATATTGATATTCTTAAAAACGAAGCCCTTGCTTTCTTCAGGCTTAAGAAGAATGTTCCGGTAATATTGGTGCTTGGCGGATCGCTGGGCGCCGGAACGATAAATAAAAGCCTTTCGGAAAACATTCAAAAAATCGCATCATCTGACTGCCAGTGGCTATGGCAGACCGGAAAGAATTATTTCGAAAAAATCTATGCACTGGTTTCAGGATCATCATATCATAACATTGCCGTGCATGACTTTATCAACAGGATGGACTATGCATTTGCCGCTGCCGACATCATAATTTCGAGAGCAGGTGCCGGAACAATATCTGAGCTGTGCCTGGTGGGGAAACCCGTGATACTGGTGCCTTCACCCAATGTTGCAGAAGATCATCAGACAAAAAATGCCCTGGCTTTAACGTACAGGAATGCTGCAATTATGATCAGGGACAATGAAGCTGTAAACATGCTTGCCGATGAGGCAATCAAGCTGATGTCGGATGATGAGGAGAAAAAGTCCCTTTCTGCGAATATTAAGATGATGGCTGACCGGGATGCTGCTATAAGAATTGCGAATGAAGTTTTAAAACTGGCTGGAGCATGATTGATTTCAGCACCATAGAAGGAATGTATTTTGTCGGGATCGGCGGGATCGGCATGAGCGCCCTTGCATTGTATTTCAGAAAGGGAGGATATAATATTGCCGGTTATGACCGGACCTCCGGAATGATAACCGATAGCCTCGCTTCGAATGGCTGTACTATTTCCTTTATTGATGATATCGATTCCATGCCTGATCTTTACAGGGCTGCAGAAAATAAAGGGAAAGTCCTTGTTGTTTACACTCCTGCAATTCCTGACGAAAATAAAATACTCTCATATTTCAGGAAAAACGGGTACGCGATTTACAAGAGATCAGAGATCCTTGGAGCAATATCAAGAGAGACAGATACTATAGCTGTCGCAGGAACTCACGGCAAAACGACTATTTCCACAATGACCGCCCACCTGCTGAAACAATCACATGTCGATTGCTCGGCATTTCTGGGAGGGATATCGAAAAACTATAATTCAAATCTCATTCTTAGTGAAAGCAGGTTCACTGTGATGGAAGCCGATGAATATGACAGGTCGTTCCACAGGCTTAGCCCGATGATGGCTGTAGTGACGGCAATGGACCCTGATCATCTGGAAATTTATGGCGATCATGAGACGATGATCGACGCCTATAATATTTTCTGCGGAAAGATAAGGCACGGCGGAACGCTTATTTACAATTGCAAGCTAAAGGGAAAGATAATCCATCCGGAAGGAGTGACCTGCCTGACATACGGGAAGGAACCAGGTTCCGATTACAGGTACTTCAATGTTGAGCACATGGGGGACTATTATTCCTTCGATTTAGAGACTCCTGCAGGAATATTTAATGATCTGCATTTCCCATTCCCCGGAATAATCAATATCGAGAACCTCACCGCTGCGATCGCCGTTGCACTGAAATGCGGCGTTAATGAAAGTGAAATACGGAAAGCAATCATTCTTTTCCAGGGGGTAAGAAGGAGGTTTGATATCAGGGTAAACATACCGGGACTTGCTTATGTCGATGACTATGCCCATCATCCCGAAGAGATAAAGGCGTTCATAACATCTGTGAGGGAGTACTTCAGAGGAAGAAAGATAACAGCTATTTTCCAGCCGCATCTTTTTACCCGCACCCGCGACCATGCAGATGGTTTTGCAGCCATCCTTGACACACTCGATGAGGTGATTCTTCTTCCGGTTTACCCTGCCAGGGAAAAACCTATTGAAGGGGTATCGTCAGGAATGATATTCGAAAGGATGAAGCTTAGAAATAAATTTATGACGGAGATGAATGAAATTCCCGGTAAGCTGAATGTAAATGAGATTGACGTTCTGGTTACAATCGGCGCCGGAGATATTGACAGACTTGTTGCACCGATTGAAAAGAGGCTTAAGGAGTTGAGAGAAAAATGAACAGGCTGAAGAAAATATTATTGATAGTGCCGGTATTATACCTTATTATAATGCCTGTCTACCTTGCATCATCATCCAATTCAAAACCATGCAGCGGAATTATTATTGATATAAAAGATTCAGCCGATTACCATTTTGTAACAAAAAGACAGCTGACGAACCTGATTTATAGCAACAGCAGCAGTGTTATAGGAAAGAAGCTGAAGGATATTTCAACCTTGAATATCGAAAACAGGATTAATGTGCTTCATGAGCTTAAAACTGCGGAAGTTTACCTGACTATTGACGGCGGGCTTCATGTATACGCAGATCAGCGGAACCCAATAATGAGGGTTATGCCGGCTGATGGCGGAGATTATTTTGTCGATGACCAGGGTCATGTGTTCAGAAGGAGGAATTTATATACTCCAAGGGTTCATATTGTCGAAGGGAATGTAACTGTAACCGGTGCCATGCTAGACAGCCTGAGTGTTCTCGATACCTGTATAAAGCATTCGATATTAAAAGACATGTTCAATTTTGTCAGTTATATAAATGACGATTCTTTCTGGTCAGCACAGATTGACCAGATCTATGTGGACAGTAATAATGAAATTGACCTGATACCAAGGGTTGGGAATCATGTTGTTCACCTTGGCACATTTGAAAACTACAAGGGGAAGCTCAGAAACCTGGCCGCTTTTTATGATCAGGTTCTTCCTGAAGTAGGATGGAATAAGTATTCCTCGATAAACCTTGAGTTCAAGGACCAGATAGTTTGCAAGAAAAGATAATTAGAAACCATATTTAACTCATATGAATAAAAAAGAACAGTACGTAGCAGCAATCGACATCGGGACCACAAAAATAGTGGCAATTGTCGGTAAGAAAAACGAGAACGGCAAAATCGAAATTCTCGGGTTGAGCAAGGCGCTTTCAAAAGGTGTGAAAAGAGGCGTGGTATTAAACATTGAAGATACCGTCAATGCAATCCAGACCACCGTTGATGACGTGCAGAAAAGATCAGGAATAATCTTTTCCGAAGTGTTTGTCGGCATAGCCGGACAGCATATCAAAAGCATGAAGAACCGCGGCTATATAACGCGCGATAACTATGAAGACGAAATTAAGAAAGAGGAGGTCTTCAGGCTGATAGAGGATATGCATAAGATACATATTGACATTGGTGAGGAGATCATTCACGTCATCCCGCAGAATTTCATAGTAGATAACGAGACCGGTGTGAAAAGCCCTATCGGAATGTGCGGCAGAAGGCTGGAAGCCAATTTCCATATTGTTATCGGGCAGGTTGCTGCAGCAAAGAACATCGAAAAGTGCGTCAGGAAAGCGAATCTTACAGTCAAGGATATGATTCTTGAACCACTTGCTTCATCAGATGCAGTACTTACCGACGATGAGAAGGAAGCCGGAGTTGTGCTGGTTGATATTGGAGGCGGAACAACCGATGTGGCAGTTTACTACGATAATATCATTCGTCATACTGCGGTGATACCTCTCGGCGGGAACGTCGTTACAAAAGATATCAAGGAGGGATGTGCCATTCTGCAGAGACACGCTGAACAGCTTAAGATACAGTACGGGTCTGCTCTTGGCGACATAGCTCCGGAAGACAAGGTTGTCTCCATTCCTGGGATAAGCGGCCGGGAACCAAAGGAGATCTCTTTCAGGAGTCTTGCCTATATCATACAGTCGCGAATGGAGGAGATAATAGATTTTGTCAATTTCGAAATCCAGAATTCAGGATATGCCGATAAGCTTGCAGCAGGAGTTGTAATCACAGGAGGAGGGGCCATGCTCAGGCATCTTCCCCAACTCATGAAATTCAAGACAGCTATGGATGTCAGGATCGGGCTGCCGAATGAGCACCTTGCAGGAACCGGGAAGAATGAGATAAACCAGCCGATGTATGCAACTGCAGTAGGTCTCATAATGAGGGGCTTTGATTATATTGAAACTTATAAAAAATCGTTCAGTGCCGGAAAGCAGGAAGAATTTGTAAGACCTCCGAAAGCTGAAGTTGAAACCAGGGAGGAGGCTATGGCCAATAAGGATGAATCCCCTGTTGGATTCCAGGAAGAGCCCAAGACCTCATTGACGGAAAAGATAAGAATGATGATGTCGAAAATGTTTGAGGTTGAGGATTCAGCAATAAATTAAAGAGGATAAATATGGTTTTTAAAATCATTTTCTGCTGTTCATAAACAAATTAAAAAATACAACTATGCCTGACGATATAATGAACTTTGATCTGCCTGTGGAAAGATCATCCATCATAAAAGTCCTGGGAATCGGCGGCGGCGGAAACAATGCCGTAAATCATATGTTTGAAAAGGGTATCAGGGATGTGAATTTCATCGTATGCAATACCGATCACCAGGCTCTTGCAAAAAGCCAGGTCCCTGTAAAGGTACAGATCGGCGAATCCCTTACCGAGGGTATGGGGGCCGGAAGTCAGCCTGAGAAGGGAAAGAAGGCCGCGCTTGAGAACATCGAAGATGTGATGGATGCCCTGGGAGGAAATACCAGGATGGTATTTATCACTACAGGGATGGGGGGCGGTACCGGAACCGGAGCAATCCCGGTGATTGCCAAAGCCTGCAAGAAAGCAGGGCTGCTTACAATTGCAGTTGTCACGATTCCATTCAAATCGGAGGGGAAGGTGCGCATAAGGTATGCCATTGACGGCATAACTGAGCTGAAGGATCATGTCGACTCGCTTCTTGTTATCAACAATGAAAAGCTGAGGGAGATATACGGCAACCAGGGCGTATCATCAGCTTTCGCAAAAGCTGATGATGTTCTGACAACTGCCGTAAAAGGCATTGCTGAGATAATTACCGTGACAGGATATATAAATGTCGACTTTGCAGATGTGGAGACAGTGATGAAAGACTCCGGCGTGGCCATCATGGGCATGGGGACTGCAGCCGGGGAAAACAGGGCAATCAAAGCCATCGAGAATGCGCTGGCATCGCCTTTGCTTAATTCGAATGACATTACCGGCGCAAAAAGCATACTAATAAATATCAGCTCCGGGACAGGCGAACATGAGCTCACAATGGATGAGCTCGGTGAGATAACGGATTACATGTATGAGGCAGCTTCGGAAGATGCTTTGATAATAAGGGGCTTGTCGCAGGATGAAACCCTTAGCGAAAATATAAGCGTAACAGTCATCGCGACAGGCTTTGAAGCCAACAGCATTTTCCAGCCCTACAAGGCCAAAAAGCAGAAAAAAGTCGAGATGCTCGAGAATGCCGGCCTTGTTCCGCCCAAAATAATTCCTGAAAGGGTTGAGGAGAATTTCACTGTGCATGAAAGGGGGAAGCATAGCTCCATAATATCCGATTTTGAGGAAGAGTCACAGGGTGAACTCAATTTCAACCTGAGCAAAGCTGAAGACAATGCGATTATGAGAGACAGAAATCGCGAAAATGAGGAAGAGAACCTCGAAAAGCCTGAGGCAACGCTAAGGAAGGTAAAGCATATGCAGAATATTCTCAAGAAGGAGGGACTATCCAATAAAACTATGAAGGAGAATATAGATACTTTCGAGGATGTTCCCGCATATATCAGAAGGAATATGATGGTCGGTTCGCCTGAAGCGGCATCTGAGAGCAAGCTGTCGAAGTTCACTCTTACCTCCGATGATGAGGAGGGACCTGTTCTTCGTGAGAACAATGCCTATCTAAACGATAATGTCGACTAGGAATCTGTTGCCTGAGTAATAGGGTGCAGCGTCAATGCCGGTTTTTTTCTATATTTGCGCTGATGAAAAGAGCATTTGCGATATTACTGTTTTTGTTATCGTGGGCCGGATTATCTGCACAAAAGGAGGTTACACCGAAGCAAAAAACAATAAGGGTGTGGACCCTCTCTTCCGATTATACAGATGAGGTTACCCTTCCAATTGATACTGTTTTTTCATTATTCAACAGATACAGGATTTCGGACAGGTTTTCATCGATGAATGCAACACTTGGAAACTATGGCCTTCCTTTTTATCAGCTGAATTTCTTTGACCGGATCACCGATCCTGATAAATACCTTTATTCAAACTACTACCCATTCATGTACACACCCGACCATACTGTCTTTATGGATACACAATTGCCATTCACTGAAGCCGTATGGACATTCGGAGCGCCACGGGAAACATCTGAGCAGACTTTCAGGGTGCGCCATTCGCAGAATATCAACAGGTACCTCAACTTCGGATTTATATACGATATTATTTACAGCCTGGGGCAATATAACTACCAGAGGGCTGAAGACAAGACATTTACATTTCACACTTCATATACCGGTCCGAAATATAAGCTATATTTTGCTGCCGGTATAAATAACCTGACCTCATATGAAAACGGAGGAATTAAAGATACCGGAGACCTCAGACTCTTCACAGGAAGGGATATCCCGGTAAAGCTTGGATCGCTGGATGCGGCCAATGCTATTCTCAGGAACAGGAACATTCTCGTGGTGCAAAAATACAAGGTAGGCGGAAGTTCAGCTCCCGCAGATAGTTCAGGTAAGAAGAAATCAGGTTTTCTGGGGCTTAGCGGTACATTTTCCCACATTTTTGCGTGGGAGACCAATAAAAGAACTTATACAGACAAGGATTCAATATCCGGCTTCTATGATACTGTTTATATAAATAAAAGTACAACTTTTGATTCACTTTATACGCGAAGCCTTAAAAACACAGTAAGATTTGATTTTACAACTGATGAAACAAGAAAGTTCAGGCTTGGAGGGGGAGTAGGGATCCGGAATGAGCTTTTCAGATTCAGCCAGATTCAGCCGACTCATACAGTTTCACGTGCTGACACGGCTCAATGGAACAGGAGCAGCAATGTCCTTGTCGGTAAACTCTATAATGATATAGGTGGAAAATTTATGTGGATGGCCGACGGTGAACTTTTCCTGACTGGATACCGGATTGGTGATTTCACCCTGAATGGCAGGATATCGAAATCATTCTACTGGGAAAAAGGAATTGCAACATGGAATGTTACCGGTGATATAATGAACAGGCAGCCCTCATTGTGGTATGCCAGATGGGGCAGCTTCAATTTTGAATGGAACAATAACCTGAATAAGGAGTTCAGGATGGACCTGGGAACTGATTTCTCCTTTCCGGCACGAAAAATGGAGCTGAAATTCAACTATACAATTATTGACAATTATACATATTTTGATAAATCCGCGCTTCCTTCCCAGCATACCGGAGGTCTTTCAGTTGCTGCCCTGACCGCCAGAAAAGAATTCCGGGCATGGAAATTCCATCTTGCAACTGATCTGCTTGTGCAGAAAAGCAGCAACACTGATGTGCTTGATCTTCCGCTTTTATCGGTTCGCTCAGCACTCTATTTTGAGCACCTTTTCAGGTTTAAACAAACAAACGGAAGACTTAATACACAGTTCGGCGCGGATGTTTTGTATCATACACCATATTATCCTTATGCCTGGATGCCGGCCACCGGCAGATTTTACAACCAGGATGTTACCAAGACCGGCGATTATCCGTTTATTAACGTCTTTCTCAACGTAAAGATTAAAAGGACAAGGATCTTTGTGATGTTCGATCATGTCAATTCGGGCTTTATGGGTTACAATTACTTCGAGATACCCTCTTATCCTCAGAATATCAGGATGTTAAGGTATGGAGTTGCCTGGACCTTTTATAATTGAAAAATTGTCGTATCTTTGCACCCGCTTTTTTAGAAAAAAGTGATTGTTTAACTAATACGACATCTTTGGTAAAAAAGTTAACTATTTTATTTGCAATCCTGGTAGCAGTTTTAACTTCATGCACCGACAAACCCGGCATCTCCAATATTAGTGGCACTCTTTCCCCAAATCTTGATTCAATAATTAAAAGGGGGAAGCTTGTTGCAGTTACGGATTATAATTCGATAGATTATTTTATCTACAAAGGAGAACCGATGGGTTTTAATTACGAGCTCCTGAAAGCCTTCACTGATCATCTTGGGATTGACCTTGAGATCGTAACGGAAAACCAGATAAACCATGCTCTCGACCTTCTCAATTCTGGAGAAGCTGATCTTCTTGCATTCGGGCTTACGGTCAATTCCACACGAAAGAAGGAGATCCTTTTTACGGATCCGATAGCTGAGACCAGGCAGGTGCTGGTGCAGCGCAAACCCCGCAACTGGCGTTCGATTACAGAAGAGGCCGCTGAAAAACATCTTATAAGAAATCAAATCGATCTTGCACATAAGAGCATATACGTACAGGCAAATTCAGCGCATTCAGAGAGGCTGAGAACTCTTTCAGACGAAATTGGCGATACAATCAACATTATTGAGGTACCGTATGATTCCGAGGAACTTATTAAGGATGTTGCAAAAGGGGAAATCGATTATACTGTCTGTGATGAGAATATCGCCATGGTTAATTTGACCTACTATCCCGACATAGACATAAGTACTCCCGTGAGCTTCATGCAGAATATTGCATGGGGTCTGCCAAAA
>Ga0209540_10003003_pt1 | contig 11720 bp, 8 predicted proteins | sample BarGraIncu01121A_FD_184501 | JGI IMG/M metagenome (GOLD analysis project Ga0209540, IMG submission 184501) | Arctic peat soil microbial communities from Barrow, Alaska - Barrow Graham LP Incubations 011-21A (SPAdes) (version 2) | ecosystem: Environmental > Terrestrial > Soil > Wetlands > Peat... | reverse complement strand
ATTAGGTAAAAACGGGTAAACCTTGAAAGCCCTCTCCTGATGGGCTTTGAGACCTGTCAGATTACTAAGTAGGAAACTCCCGCTAGTTCTTAAAGTAAGTTTTTCGTATGGGTTGCTAATAAGAATTAATCCTTTCGAAACAGTACTATCAGTCATATCATCGAGTTGATTAGTAAGAATCTCAACTTTCCTTTCTCTGCTGGGAAGAAATTTCAATATTGAAAGCGTCAACGCAGGTTCCAGTTCAACTAATGTCTTATTTCCAAGCACAAACGCACAAATGAGTTCTGCTTGAAGTGTTGTAGTACATAAAATATTACAATTAAGCAAAGGAATGAGCGTATTCTTATGTACTTCATTGATATTTTTTGAATTTAAAAAACATGCCACAATTTCTATGTCAACAAATATCTTTGGTTCTTGGTCTGATGAATATGCTTCAAGGAAATCTCCAACATTTTTTTCAATATACAAAATAATCAACTCTCTGAAGTGCTCCAAAAAAATACTATAGAGATCTTCCGAAAAACCAATAATTTCATTATTGATAAGAATTTTTAATGTATTTACGTTGAGTACTTGTGGATTTTCAATTTCATCAAATATATAAGGGATACTATGGGATAATGTGTCGATCGTTGTGTCGGATAATACACACGAAAAAGCTATCGCTTTTGATAGATTTGTTATTGTTTCTTCATTTGAAGATACTGCCGAGTCAATTTTCAGACATGATAGTAGTTTTGCATTATTCTCATCATTGAGGAGTTCAGCTAGAGTGTCATCTATCTCGCCATCGATTGCAAAATAACATAGAATATTATCCCAATTAACTAATATTTTTCGTTCATCGATGGCTTTCTTCCAAAGATTTGAATTTACTAGATTAATATTTGAAATACAAGTATCACATTTTTCAATTATCTTAAACTTCAAATTAACACTTAACTTACTATCTTCAAAATTAAGTAAATTCAACAGCGAATCTTCAGGTTCATTTGAATTTTCTGAATAAGTGAGAAAAACATTCTCAACATACAAATTTATATTAGCGTTTACATAATCAATAAGCCGCTCACATTTTGAATGACAGATCGTAAAATAGTTTTTCTTTTCGAAATTAACAATTTCGATATCATCATTTCCGCTTAATATAGATTTGATATTCTCCGCGGATATAACATAATGATTTCCATTTAAAATGCATTTATAGAGGTCTCGTGGAACACCCTTAATTTTCAATGAAAAGAAAATCAAATTCATGTACTGTATAAAATCAACGGCTCGTGACACATAGTTTGCGGGTCTATCAACTAAAAGGCTAGTAAAATCAATTTGTTTTTCCACATATTGGACCATTGAATAATCGAGATTATTTTCCTCGATTTTTTTCCAATTTATATTGTCAACAAGTATTATTATATCAAGCAAGTAAGATTGCCTCAATTGGTCGGAATACTCGCTAATGTGAGAGATTTCGGTCCAAAATTGTGGATGTTTCGAAAACAAAAGATTGAAAAAAATGCTCTTATGAGATGATATTTTTCTAAATTCATTTACAAACTCTACATCCGCAATAGATCTACCACATATTTGATCAAACTGCAATTCAAAATAATGATCATAAGGTGCCAATGCTCTATTAGCAAGTAAAAATTCCATCATCATAAAGTTAAGGGATGCATGAGATTTAAAATCAGAACTATCAAAACGATTAACAATTTCTGCCACAGAAATTAGTCCATATTCAAATTCTAATTCGGTTCTGTTCTTAACATTCATTAAATAATTATAATCAGAAAGCGTTAGACTACCAGGATAAAAATATGAAATATAGTATGGGTAGTCCTCACTGATATATCCTTTTCTCAATAATAAGGTCAAGCATTTTGACAAATTGAGTTCTTTAATAAACGTAGCTTGTTCATCATACGATAACATTTCAGAAAGACTCATCATACTGATTTTTTCAGAAGATTCACGAATCTCTTGTATTTTTTGATGTAAATTCAACTGAACATTTTTTTCCTTTAGTTTGATGTTTTTTTGTCGATCAGAAAAAGAATCACTTAAACCATTTTCATTCTCAAATATATTTATTTGTTTCTTATATCTTCCAACTAAATATATAATGGTTGTAGGTTGGAGTTTGGAAAAATCAAAGTCAGTATCAAGAAAAGTCTGCGCTTGATACTGAATAGAATCAATAGTAAAAGTCAATTGGTTAAGTTGATAGTTCGAGTTAATTTCATAAATCGATTTGTATATAAAGCTCATAAATATATGCCGCAATTCGCGTTCGTTTTGTAACTGTTCATTCAGAGATGCTTGAATGGATTTTTGGATTTCCAATATTTCTAGTTCAACCGTTGATGTCAATGCTTTAACATATTCATTCTTTTTTCTAAATACGATTGAAATATTGCTCATATCATTTTCAATTTGCAATTTCGAAAAATCACTTGGATATAGATTTTTATACATAACCATTGAAAATATTTTTTTTGTATCAAGAGGCTTTAACTCATTAAAATTTAATTTTTTGCTATAAACAACAAATTCATTCAATATGCAAATTAGAATTCTCATGTCATTAATATAAATTGATACATCGTTAATAAAGTCATCATCTAATAAATGAAATGCTACTTTATTCTTAGTTAGTTCCTTGATTTTCGCCTCAGAATTCGAAGAATCTACTACTGGAATTATTGGTAAAATGAAATCGAAAAATTTCGTTCGTTCCTTATCACAAAACATTTCATCTTTAACTGCATATACAAATGTTACTTTTTGAGTGACTTGATCCGAGTTATTAATCAATGTATTCAGTTCACGCAACTTAATAAACACTTCTGTATTTTCAAAACGATCAAGATCTTCAATCAGTACAACATTATATTTTTCAACTTGAAAAAAGTAGAGTATTTCATCTAAATACTTATTGAAAATTGATTTATCATTATCTGCAACTTCAATTTCAAAAGTATTAAAACCTATTTTTGAAATTTTAACTCTCGATATGATGTATTTCACGACTAGGAAAATACTTATTGCAAACAAAATCGTCATAATGCTAAAGAAAGCATAGATATAGTTCCCGTCAATTGGAACTTTGATCACATCTGATAAATTACTACGGATTTGTTCGATATTTTTACTGATGCCCTCAATGAGGTTGGGGTTAATAAGAAATATACCAAGTATTATAGAAATAGACATTATGCCATACATTATTGCTAAGGCGATATTAGAATGATGCTTAATCCTTCTAAATCTCGAAAATGGAAGATGGTTTGGTTTAACTCTATAGAAAAGTTGCTGCAATATGCTTTTCTCAATTTCTTGTTCACTTCCCAAGTACAGCGTTGGATTGCCATTGCATGAACTGCTAATTGTATACGAAGAAAGTGAAATGTTCAAAAAGTTGAATTTCTTGCGGCCAAAGGGTAATTTATTTATCAGTTTTCCTTTTTTATCACATACGCGTTTAAATGTATTGAGTACACTTGTTTTACCTGATCCATAAATGCCAGTCACTGCCATATTAAAAATTCTTTTGTTACTTATTGCCTGAGTTAATGCATTGATATATTCACCATTCATATCTGCATCGTCAGACGGGGCCAGATCCATATAAATATATGAATCTGTTGGCTTAGTTTCTTTTGTCGGTTCTGCTATTTGATTATTGCGGTCAAGAGAGAATATATTCTTCATTTTATAACCCTCAATAATAACATTACTTTTTTTATTCATTTTATCATACAAAGAATATGTTTTTACGCTTTTCGGAAACAATTTTGATGACTTCTACACTTTTATATTTGTAGTTAAAATATAAAAGTGGCTAGATGTAGACCTCATCTAGCCAATCGTTTTGCTGCACTAATTATCTACATAAATCATGCAGAATCCCTCTTTTACCTTTCCCTTTCCTCCTTCTTCCTCACCTGTACAACCGCCCTATGATACTTCTCCAGCACAATCCTCTTCCTTGCAATACGAACATCCACATATCTCTCCGTAACTGCATCTAGCCCACCAGAGACGCCTAACTGGATGCCAATCCCTTTAAGCGATTGGCCAAGTATTTCTCCGACGGAGTAGAAGTCTCCGGTCAGTTCATGCATATTTGTGGCCGCGCTGTGGCGCAGGTCGTGAAAACGTATTCGCGGAAGATCAAGCCGGATCAGGTATTTCTGGAATTCGTGAGAGACGAAACTCTCTGACAATGGGGAACCATCCGTTTTGCAGATGACCAGATCGTTTGCCTGATAGCCTTCGCTTAACATATCCTTGCGAATCTGAGAAAGCTGATTTTTGAAGTACGGCATTGTTTCTGCTGTAATCGGCAGCGTGCGGATGCTGTAGCTTTCTTTGAGCGGCGCGGCCATGCCTTGCGCGCTTTGCATCGCTTTAATGGGAAGCTGTTCAACGATGTCGAAAGTGCGCTGGTCGAAGTGCACGTGCTTCCATTTGAGGCCGAGGATTTCGTTGCGGCGCATACCGTAGAGACCGCCCAGGGTGACAATCAATGTAACGGTACCGACAGGGAATGTTCGAGTGCCACTTCCAAGGTGCGGTGCACCTTTTTGATTGTGTTCTGGGCAAGTCCCTCCGATGACATTTTTGTATAGAGATCATCAAGATCTCTGGCAGTAAGATCCTGCAATGTATTAGTATGTTCTATTGAAATTCGTTATTCTTCTTTCTGAACGAATTCTCAGTTTTCGAAAGAAAAACTCGTTTGTATTGTATATTTGTCCCGAAAGTTATACAATAATCGGGACATAAGAAAGGAGAAATGCAAATGAACGATTCAATAAAAAAGAAAATTGAGAATCGCATACGAACTGCTAATATTGATGCAGTTTTTGGAATTCCAGATTTTTTAGATATAGCCGAATATGAAACAGTACGCAAATCTCTTTTCCGATTCGAAAAGGAAGGATTCTTAAGGCGCATTTTGCCTGGAGTGTATGACAGACCGCGGTACAGCGAATTTTTGAAGGAATATATTGCGCCTTCCATGCATCAGATAGCCTTTGCGTTAGCCCGTAATTACAACTGGACAATCGCGCCTTCGGGTGACACAGCTCTGAATCAGTTAGGATTGTCAACTCAGGTTGCGGCCAAATGGTCATATATTAGTGATGGTCCGTATCGCGCGTATGTCATCGGGAATTCTCAAATTGAATACAAACATAGAAATAATAAGGAAATTTCCGGCATGTCCTACAAAACTGCAATGGTCATTCAAGCGCTCAAAGCATTGGGAAAAGAGCGGGTCGATGATGCAATCATACAAAAACTTCGTATGAGGCTTACCGATGAAGAAAAAAGCTTATTACTAAAAGAATCTCAACAAACCACTGTTTGGATATATTCAGCCATCAAGCGAATCTGCGAATAGGATGGGGTCTGGGGAAGGAAACCTCACACCCTACCCCCTCACCTCCCTTTGTACCCGCCGGGAATTCGGCAGGCACAAAGAGCGGGGCAATGAGTGTTTTCTAACATTTTTCTAACACTCCTGCAGATGCTGAGGTATTTATTGGAAGACGAAGAGTTTCTCTTGTGTCATAATCAAAATATTTATCTTTAATAATGACATCAGAATATGTATGTGTTATATTATCTACATATACATGTAGGAGGCTATTCTATGAAAAGCTCGTATTTCAGGGAAAATGCTATTGCCTTTACAATCGTTTGTATTGCAGTCTTAACAGCTTGTTTAGCTTTTTTATTTCTTCCGGAAAAAATCCCAATGCAATGGAACGGCACCAATGTAATTTGGTATGCAGATAGAATTGCTATTTTCTATCTCCCGATTACTTCAGCCATAGTCGTTATTTTTCTAAAACCTCTGATCGATTCTTTCTTCCGAAATTATTTGAACTTAATCCCGAAATTGTCCGGCATTATTGTTTCCGGAATCGCTTTTATTTTTTATAGCTGCGAGTTATATACTATTGCTTTCTGTTCCGGTGTTCGGCTGCATATCGAATACATTGTTTTTCCCGAATTCCTGTTTCTTGCGATTTTTTGTTTTTTATATATTTTAAAAACCAAAAAAACTTACAGAAACAATAAGGTGAAGAATTAATTACAATTAAGAGAACACTCAGAATTGAGGCAAATTTCTTAAGCTGATAAATGATATGTATGATGAAATCCAACGCTTGCCTAAACGATTGGTGTATCACTACATTCTGTATCTTTTTTGGTGCCCAACTCTACAAAACCACTCCTTAAAACTCCACAAGAAACATTTGTTCTTTATTATGAAAACATCTGCAATCAGGCCATTTCAGCCATAACTCCGCGCACCCAAGCGTGACAAAACACGCCCCAAATTCACGTTTTTTCCACTTGGAAATCGTGTGAGCGGTTGAACGTTCCTAGAGTTCGAATCTCTCTCTCCGCCAGACTGAAACCTCGTAACGTGCTGATAGCAGCGGTTACGAGGTTTTTGTGCGTCTGATAATGCAAAAATCGGAACCCTCTAGTGTTTCCTCAGTTCGAATACTCTTGAGCACTGTGCGGCAACCTCCAAATCATGCGTAACGATTATCATACTTACGCCCTCTTCGTGCAGTGATTTGAGGATTGACATGATTACTTTTTCTGTGCCGGCGTCTAGTGCGCCTGTCGGCTCATCTGCAAGGAGCAGGGCAGGCTTTTTGACAATTGCTCTTCCTATGGCGACGCGCTGCTTTTCACCGCCGGACAATTCGGGCGGGTATTGGGTTTTGAGATTTGAAATCTCAAGCCGGTCAAGTATTTCGTTCGTTCTGCGATTCTTTTCCTTTTCGCTGATTCTGCTTTCCCATAAAGCCATGCCAATATTGTCAAACACATTGAAGTCATCGATTAGTGCAAAATGCTGAACAATCACGCCTATGTTTGCGCGGCGAAACCGGACGCCGTCAGAAGTTTGTCTAAAACGCACGGTTTTATCATTGAATAAATATTTCCCTTCATCTGCATAATCGATTGCTCCGATTATATCCAGCAGTGTGGTTTTCCCTGCACCGCTTTTGCCGGTTATCGCAAGCATCTCGCCCTCTTCAACGGTTAAGTTGACGTGATCTAAGACCGATACGATTTTCGTCCCTTTTCCATAACTCTTACAGATGTTTTCCAAGACTATCAGTGACATAAGATTCGTCTCCTTTACTCCGAGCGACTGCGAATAAACTGATCCAGATTTACTTTCTTTGTGAGTTTCAGAACCGGAAGACAGGACAGGGTCACAATCAGCATGACGAAGCAGATTATTTGCCAGAGCGGGATATACATGGCTCCATACTCATAATTTGATAGGGCAACTGTGGGGAAAACGGCTAGCACTCCCCAGAAACACATCTCAATAAACATGGAAAGACCTATCTTCCACGCCTGAATTCCGGAAAGAAGATAAATACATATCGTCGGCATTTCCTTTTGTGTGCGTCTATACAAAATAGTCCCCACCGATACTATACTCAGTGCAGATACGGTAACAGCAAGTATGAGAAGTAGTGTCAGGTTCTTCGAGGAAACTATCTCAGTATTTTCAACAGCATCCCCATTCATAGAAGAAACCGCAATCGGGTAGAATCCATATTTGGAAGTAATCCTGTTTATTTCTTCCTGTACATCAGTATTGGGGTCCTTAACTGCAAGAATACCTCCATAAAAAGTAAAAAAGAGTTGCTGCTTTTGAAGGGATGCTGATGTAATTTCAGAGGGTCGCGGAAAACTTTGAGGGAAAATCACACTTCTGTTGATGTCTGGACCCACTGCGCCCACAATAAATGAATTTTCTTTGAGAAAGCCGACTACAACTGCCTGATCTCCATTAGAAGATAATATGTCACCTAACTTATAGTAGTTGGCATATTCGTGTCCCATAATAATGGGCAGAGGACCTGCGACAACACCAAAATCGGATTCGGAAAATTCACGGCCCTCGCTGACAGTAAGACCGTTTGCATTGAAAAACTCTGTGCCTAATACTAGATAACCAGGAAGTATTATCTTATCTGCCGGAGTTGCTTCTGCCTCTGCCTCTGCTGCTATCTCGACAAAGTGATCCGGGAATTTTTCCGGCGCACTCGATTTACTGATATAGAGATCCGACATACATAATCCGGTATAGGCCGTCCAATATTCATCCTGGAAAATTTCATCTCTTACAAGTACACTGATATCGTACATCGCATTATGATTCAGGAGATCACTGTCATAATCCTCACTCTCGACATTTATACTGTATCTCTCTGCCTTCACTGAATCAGTCAGGGTTGAGGAATAACTCGCTTTGGAGAAGCTAAAGTTTTGCAGCATAATAAATATTATCGCTGTGCACAGTGCAAGATCTGCAAAGATTAGCATATTGGCCCGCCAGTGTGTTACTACTGTTCGCAGAATGTTTTTACTTAAAAATTTCATGATTCCCGCAATACCTCACGCAAAATGAATCTATTAATATGTACAATAAGAGGAACCAGCCACAATGCCAGAAGAAGCAGACTTATCAGGCTCCACCGAAGTGCTTCACCGGCAACACTACTCTTTGGCAGAGAAAAAAAGTTAAAGTGGATTAGAATCCCACTAAGAATACATGTGACGACTATTCCTATAAGTCCAAAGACAAATAGCGGGAAAAATGTTTGACGGATTATTCTTTTTTTTGAAACTCCAACTAAAAGCATGGAACCGATTCTCTTTTTATCAGAAGAAAGGGCTTTTGACAAAATACTGATATAGATTAGTGTCAAGAAAGAAAAAACCAGTACCTGTAGATATTTCTTCATAAATACTCCCCCCGAGACAATATCCGTCAAGGTTGTCGGGAGAGTTAATTGCCGAAGTGGTATTCCAATTTGCTGACTGCAGACTTCATTCATATGCGAATACACCATACTCACATCTTTGGCATCCCCGTCAATATAAAATCTTCCCTTCATCTGTTCTTCAGAAGAAACGGAACCCAGATTCAAAAATAGCAGCTGATCCAAAGTCGATGTTACTGCAAGGCCTACCGTTCCAACAACTCTATACTTTTCATTTCCCACCATCAAAAACAAATTATCATCTTCCTTGAATGTTTGATCCAAATAATTAATACCAATGACAGCCAGTCTGTCTTTTGAAAGACATTCTTCTGATGTGAAGAATCTCCCTTCCAGTACAGGTGGGGTCTGGATATCGCCTCTATAATACACATATCGTCCTGTGCCGGTATGCACAGAGGCAAAATAGTTTCCCTTGCCTGAGGATAATATTCGCTCCACCAACGTCCGTCCACTTTTGTCCGGTGAATTGTCAATTGTGAATGTCTTGTCAGCTGCTGCAATAGGCGAACCGCCGAGATCGAAGGTGGTATTCTCATCATGAATTTCGCCATTCGCATTTATTTCAATAGTATTTGTGGAAGCAGCAACTTCCGATGGATCTTCAAAAGTAAAAAATATAGCATTTCTGGAAATGAACCCTCTATCGATCTGCTGGTTCAAATTATACTCTGCATCCACACATTGATAAAAAAATGCCACAAATGACAGGCAAAAGAATAAAAGAAAACTGGATAATCCGTTATGCGAGAGAAAGTTTCTCATTCAAATTACCTCATTTATTACCCTTGGATTATTCACGGAAGTATTACTCTGGAATTATGCCCAAGATATAACTCTTAACATACATTCAATCATAAATTAAATCAACATATATTGAACACCAATGCCATTTAAATTTTTCTCTTGTGTTATATTATTTATATAGGAAATGCATTCGCACTGGAGGATTACCTAATGGAATTAGTCTTACATACAAAACAGCTTACCAAAAGCTTCGATGGCAAACGTGCGGTAAACTGTGTAGATATGGACATTGAAAAGGGTGAGATTTACGGGTTCATTGGCAAAAATGGCGCTGGGAAAACTACGCTGATGCGTATGGTGACCGGGGCGGCCCTACCTACCAGTGGCAGCATTGAACTGTTTGGAAGCGCTAATGTTGAAGAGGGTAGAAAACGCATGGGTTCCCTTGTTGACCGCCCATGCCTGTTCCCAGGTAAGACGGCAGCAGAAAATATGAAGCTCAATGCAATTTTGTCAGGCGGTGCAGATGAAATAAAAATAAATAGAATACTTTTCCAGGTCGGATTGATTGGCACAGCGAACAAAAAGGTGAAGAACTTTTCACTTGGTATGAAACAACGTCTTGGTATAGGTGTTGCGCTGCTCAACAATCCGGATTTTCTCGTATTGGACGAACCTAATATTGGACTTGACCCTACCGGAATGAAAGAAATCAGGGATTTGCTCCTATCCCTGAATAGAGAATATGGCACCACAATTTTAATCTCCAGTCATATGCTTGATGAACTTTCTAAAATTGCAACACGATATGGAATTATCAATGCCGGTTATCTGATTGAAGAATTATCTGCAAATGAAATCCAAAAAAGATGTCAGAGCAGATTAAAAATTTGCGTCGACAACTCAGAAAAGGCAGCAGAAATTATTGCAAATAACCTTACTGCCTGTATATTGAAGGTCGCTTCTGCTAATGTTATCTTTCTGTATTCACATCACGGGGACAGCGCGAAAATTATTCAGATACTATCTGCAGGTGGCGTTGTTATCAATGAAATCATGTACGAAGCAGATAAACTTGATGAGTATTTCATTTCAAGAATTGGAGAATAAACAATGAGACAGCTTATTCAGTACGAAACGAGGAAACTATTCAACTCAAAAACCTTTTGGATTTGTGGCGGATTACTTGTTGCAATGTCTCTACTCGAATTGACTGTTCTAAAATTAGTAAATATATTGGAAACGCAGGCAATCGCATCTGCACCGGATGATTTTGAACTTCCTGCAACCCTTCTGGACATGTTCTCCGGTCAATACTTCCTGGTAAGCAGTCTGAAAGGCGTTGTTCCCGTTGCACTTTCCATCTTTATTGCTCTCTTTGTTTCTTTTGATTTTTCACAAAAGACTGTAAGGAATGTGATTGCAAAAGGATATTCAAGAGCTGATACCTTTATTTCAAAGTTAATTGTATGCCTACTTGCCACCATGATTTTTTCTTTGATTAGCATGTCAGTAACAACTGTACTGGGATCTGCTCTTTGGGGATTTGGCGGGACTGTTACCATGCAGATTCTTATGACACTTGTCACACAACTCATGCTAATATTTTCGATGACAAGCTTTTACATGATGTTTGCACTACTGATTAGAAATCCTGGAATAGCAGTTGCTGCATCTATATTGGGCTTTTCAGTTATTGGTTTTGCCCTTACAATATTTGATGCTATCTTGGAAGTACTCAGAATTAATATAAATATTTCATCATTTCATCTGCCTATATTAATGACATCCGTTTCTGCTCTCGACGTAAGTAATAGCCAGCTGCTAAAAGCGGCTGTGTGTGCAGTTATATGGATAGTTGTTCTAAATGGCATCAGTGCTTTTACTTTCTATAAGCGCGATGTTTAAGGTAACTGCAAAGTATTTCCAAAATTTCTATAGCCTGTTCTTATCTTTAAACACCACATTATTTTCCAGCATCTCTTCAAACGGTACCGGGGAGAAACCATTGATATCAACGCCTGCATTTAGAATATTGGGATTGTTCTGCAGCAATGGCCAATACTGCGCATTTGTGTTCTCATGAATATGTCCGTGTATCATGTAGCTGCCCCGGCTCATCGCATT